>Ga0181522_10001244_pt1 | contig 15844 bp, 15 predicted proteins | sample PEATcosm2014_Bin_27_FD_121103 | JGI IMG/M metagenome (GOLD analysis project Ga0181522, IMG submission 121103) | Peatland microbial communities from MTU Mesocosm Facility, Houghton, MI, USA - PEATcosm2014_Bin05_10_metaG | ecosystem: Environmental > Terrestrial > Soil > Wetlands > Peat | place... | reverse complement strand
TTACCGAAGCTAGAGGTGACGGGTACCGGAAATCGACCAGTTTGATTCGCCTGGATTGGCTTGCCCTCGGCTTTTACCGGCGGAAATGTGCCAAAAAAATTTTGAAAAACCCATTGACAATTTTCACTTTCGAGTCACAATGACGATATAACAAGTCGTTTATTTAACGTCTTTGAAAGAAATTTTTGGTGATTTTATGGAGCAATTGATGGCATTTGGTGTCATAATTGCCTTTTATTTGAGGTTAATAACGACATATATAGTCGCAATTAAAGTGTGAAGAACAGATTTAAAATATGAGTGCAGCGGAGCCTGATTCAGTTCGTCAAGCCAACGACCGTGGCGATTGGCTGGAGATTGTGCGGCGTCAGGTGCCTTCAATGCGGTACGGCGTGGTGCAAATCGTTGTGCATGATGCACAGGTCACGCAAATTGAGAAAACCGGGCGCGTGCGGCTGGACAAGGTTCCCGCTCAAACCAAAACCATTTGGGCTGACCGGAAAGCCGGGGCCTGAAGCATACGAGCGCCCACCGGCTGGCCGGAGGCGAAACCATCAACCACATCAATAAAGACAACATGAAACTAACTCAGTTGATCCGAGTCGGCCTTGCGGGATTGTTAATTGCCTTCCCTGCAGGGGCCGCCGACGAAGCGGCCACCAATTCCACCGGAGCCGTGCCGGCCGAAATCTCCGCCTCTATTGCTGTAAGCAACACCACTGCCGGTCCCGCAGATGCGGCAGAGATCGACGCCTTGAAAAAGGCCGTCCAGGAACTCGGCCAAAAGGTCCAGGCACTTGAACAGCAACGCCAACAGGAGCAGCAGACCAACACGGCCGCGGCCACGGAGCAAATCCAGGACCTGGATCAAAAAGTGCGCATCCTCGGGCGCCAGCGTGAACTGGATCAGGACGCGGCGGCGGCGGCGGCGAAAGCGCAGCCGAAACTGATTGCGGGCACGAGCGGCTTCACCGCCATGTCGGCGGACTCGAATTTTGTGTTCAGCCTGAAAGGGGTGTTGCAGGTGGACAGCCGCACGTTTTTCCATGACAGCGACATCAAGAGCAACGACGGGTTCCTTTTGCGCCGGGCGCGCCCGATTTTTCAAGGCACGGTGGATCGCGATTTTGACTTCCGGTTCACGCCAGATTTTGCCCCTGCGACACCAACCATTTTCGACGCTTACGGAAATTATCGTTATGCGCCGTGGGCGCAATTGCGGGCGGGCAAATTCAAAACCCCGGAGGGATTGGAGCAGTTGCAGGAAGACGTATACACGTCGTTCAACGAGCGTTCACTGGTCACCGACCTCGTGCCGAACCGCGATGTGGGCCTGCAGTTGTGGGGCGACATCAATGGGGGTGTGTTAAGTTACGCGGTGGGTATTTTTAACGGAGTAGGTGACGCGCAAAATTCGGGCAACGCGGCCTACGAAAACGAGGTTGAATTCGCCGGACGTCTGTTCGCGCAACCGTTCAAGAATTCGGACCTCACGGCCTTGCAGGGACTTGGCTTTGGCGTCGCCGGCACTTCGCAAAACGGCACCTCAAATCTGAAGGACCTGCCCTCAACCACCGGTGGCACCTCGCCCGGATACACCACGGACGGACAGCAGCAGTTCTTTGCCTACAGCACCAACACCATCGCGAACGCCGAGCACTGGCGGCTCTCGCCGCAGGGCTATTATTATTACGGGCCGCTTAGTTTGATGGGCGAATATGCCATTTCCGACCAGGGGGTCCGCAACACTGCTACGGGCGCCAAGGCCTATCTGCAAAACACGGCCTGGGAAATTTCGGGCGGGTGGGTGTTAACCGGGGAGAACGCGACGTTCGCCGGCGTCACGCCGCTGCACCCGTTTGATCCGCACAACGGCCAGTGGGGTGCGTTGCAGGTGGTCGGGCGTTACGAGGAGTTGAACATTGACAACGACGCGTTTCCCAGATTTGCCAGCCTGGCCTCTTCGGCGTCCGCCGCGCAGGCGTGGTCGGCGGGTTTGAACTGGTACCTCAATAAAAACATCCGGATCAATGGCAGCTTCTCGCACACGACGTTCACCGGCGGCGGCGGGGCGGGCACCACCGCGCCGGCCATCGTCACACGCCAGGCGGAAAATGTTTTTTTTACGCGCATCCAATTGTCATTTTAACCGAACGAACCACAACCGATGAAAACATTCTTCTTTAAGCTTCTATTGGTATGCGCACTGGCCGTGACAGCGGAGGCCAAGGAGATCAAACTTCTGAATGCTTCCTACGACCCGACGCGCGAGTTGTATCAGGATTACAATGCGGCCTTCGCCAGATATTGGAAGGCGAAAACCGGCGATGACGTGGTCGTTGCACAATCGCACGGCGGCTCCGGCAAACAGGCGCAGTCCGTCATCAACGGTCTCGGCGCCGACGTTGTCACGCTGGCGCTGGCGTATGACATCGATGCCATATCGCAGCAGGCGAAATTGCTGCCCGCCGACTGGCAGAAACGGCTGCCGGACAACAGCACGCCTTACACCTCGACCATTGTGTTCCTGGTCCGGAAGGGAAACCCAAAACATATCAAGGATTGGGACGATGTGGTGAAGCCGGGGGTGGTGGTGGTGACGCCGAATCCGAAAACCTCCGGTGGCGCGCGCTGGAATTACCTCGCCGCGTGGGCCTACGCGCTCGACCAGTACGGCCACGATGACGCCAAAGCGCGTGACTTTGTCAAACGGCTTTACAAAAACGTGCCCGTGCTCGATTCAGGCGCGCGGGGTTCGACGACGACCTTTGTTGAACGCGGCATCGGGGACGTGTTGCTCGCCTGGGAAAATGAGGCCTACCTGGCCCTCAAGCAATTCGGCGCGGACAAGTTTGACATTGTTACGCCGTCCTTGAGCATCCTGGCCGAGCCGCCGGTGGCGGTGGTGGACAAGGTGGCGAAGAAGCACGGCACGGCCGAGGTGGCGCAGGCGTATCTGGAATATCTTTATTCCGACGAAGGCCAGGACATCGCCGGCCGGAATTTTTACCGTCCGCGCGATCCCAAAGCCGCGGCCAAATACGCCGGACAATTCAGCCCGGTGAAACTTGTCACCGTGGACAGCGTGTTCGGCGGCTGGCAAAAGGCCCAAAAAATCCATTTCGCCGATGGCGGCGTTTTTGACCAGATCTTCCAACCATAAAACCGGTTCGTGGTTCCTCCGCAACAGGGGCGGCGGCTGGTGCAGCCGGCCGCCGCCCACGCAAAAGAGAAATCCCCAACGCCAAGCGAAAACCTTATGTCAATCGTAGCCAATCAATCCAAAATCGCCGTCGCGCCGCCGCTGGCACGCCGGCGTTCCATCGCCGACCTGCTCGCGCCGCTGGACCAAATCGCCGCCCATTCGCCGAACCTCGTCGTCAACAAGGAAGCCCAATTTGAAACCCGCGGCGAGACTTACACGCTGCCCCGGTATTTGTTTGTCGGGCCGAGAGGGGGCGACACGCCGATTCGCATCGGGGTTTTTGCAGGCATTCACGGGGATGAACCGGAAGGCGTGCGCGCGGTCGTGCAATTTTTGAAATTGCTGGAAGCCAAACCTGATCTGGCCGCCGGTTATTATTTATCGTTTTATCCGGTGTGCAATCCGACCGGCTTTGAGGACGGCACGCGCCAATCGCGCGGTGGCAAGGACTTGAACCGCGAATTTTGGAGCAACTCCAACGAACCGGAAGTCCGGCTGTTGCAGGCCGAGCTCGTTTCCCATTCCTTCAATGGCATTATTGCACTGCACACCGACGACACGAGCGACGGCTTTTACGGCATCGTGCGCGGGGCGACCCTGACGCAGCATCTCATCGAGCCGGCCTTGCGGGCCGCCGAGAAATTCCTGCCCCGCGACAAACGTGCGATCATTGACGGCTTCCAGGCGCGCAATGGCGTCATCAAGGACGCTTACGATGGTGTGCTCAGCGCGCCGCCGAAAGTCCGCCCGCGCCCGTTTGAAATCATTCTGGAGACGCCCCAGGCGCCGCCGGTTTTTCTGAAGGAATGCGCATTTATCATCGCGCTGAAAACTATTTTGGATGAATACCGCAAGTTCATCGCCTACGCGCCCAACCTTTAAATTTATGAGCAAAATATACAATGACATCACCGAAACCATCGGCAACACTCCGCTCGTGCGGCTGAACCGCACGGCGAAAAATCACGGCGCGGTCGCCGACGTGCTGCTCAAACTCGAATTCTTCAACCCTCTCTCCAGCGTCAAGGACCGTATCGGCATCGCCTTGATCGACGCCGGACTGAAGGCGGGGAAGATCAACCCAGGCACGGTCATCATCGAGCCGACCAGCGGCAATACCGGCATTGCACTCGCATTCGTCGCGGCGGCGAAGGGATTGAAACTGATCCTGACCATGCCGGAAACGATGAGCCTGGAGCGGCGCAAGCTGCTGAAAATTCTCGGGGCCAAGCTCGTGCTGACCGAAGGCGCCAAGGGCATGAAAGGCGCCATCGCCAAGGCCGAGGAATTGAACAAGCAGATTCCCAACAGCTTCATTCCCCAGCAGTTTTCCAATCCGGCCAACCCGGAGATTCATCGCCAGACCACCGCCGAGGAAATCTGGCGCGACACCGACGGCAAGGTGGACTTCATCGTGGCCGGCGTGGGCACCGGCGGTACCATCACCGGCGTGGCGGAGGTCATCAAGCAACGCAAGCCGTCGTTCAAGGCCATCGCGGTTGAACCCGCGAAGTCGCCCGTCATTTCCGGCGGCGCGCCCGGTCCGCACAAGTTGCAGGGCATCGGCGCGGGTTTCATTCCGGCGAACTTGAACACCAAAATCGTGGACGAAACCATCCAGGTGAACGAGGAGGATTCCGGCCCGATTTCCAAGGAGGTCAACCGGCTCGACGGCATTCCCGTGGGCATTTCCAGCGGGGCGGCGATCTGGGCGGCGTTGCAGGTGGCCAAGCGCCCGGAAAACCAGGGCAAAACCATCGTGGCCATCGTGCCGTCTTCGGCCGAGCGCTATCTTTCGGCCTGGCTGTTCGCCGATGTGGATGTCAACTCCGACAGCATTGCCGACCTGATTTCCGCCGTTCCGTAAAGAATTGCTTTCGCTGTATTTTAACAACGGTTATACCGCTGGCCAACAATTGGCATGGCAAACAAAAAATCCAGCGTGTTGCCGGGTTTCAAGCTGACGCTCGGCTACACGCTGCTTTATCTCAGTCTCATTGTCCTGATTCCGCTGGCGGCCACGTTCTGGAAAACGAGCGCGCTGACGTGGGACCAGTTCTGGCACACCGTCACCACGCCGCGCGTGATGGCGTCCTATCGCCTGAGTTTCGGCGCCTCGTTTCTGGCGGCGCTCATCAACCTGCTCTTCGGCCTGCTCGTCGCGTGGGTGCTGGTGCGCTATCACTTTTGGGGCAAACGGTTCGTGGACGCGCTGGTGGACCTGCCCTTCGCGCTGCCCACGGCAGTGGCGGGCATCGCGTTGACGGCCATTTACGCGCCGAATGGCTGGATCGGCCATTGGCTTGAACCGCTCGGCATCAAGGTGGCCTACACCCGGCTGGGGGTGCTGGTTGCGCTCACGTTCATCGGGTTGCCGTTCATCGTGCGCACCGTGCAGCCGGTGCTGGAGGATTTCGATGTCGAAATTGAAGAATCTGCCGCCAGTCTTGGGGCGAACCGCTGGCAGACCTTCTGGCGGGTCACGCTGCCGATGTTGCGGCCGGCATTGCTGACCGGTTTTACCCTCGCGTTTGCCCGCGCGCTGGGCGAATACGGCTCGGTAGTTTTCATCGCCGGCAACATGCCCATGAAAACCGAAATCACACCGCTGCTCATCATCACCAAGCTCGAGGAATTTGATTATCCCGGGGCCACCGCCATTGCGGTCGTGATGCTCGTTGCTTCCTTCGTGCTGTTGTTGACCATTAATTTCCTCCAATGGTGGAGCCACCGATATCACGCCCCCGTTTGAGCTATGGTTCCTGCTTCATCCCTTCACTTTATTCCGCGCCAAGCCGCTCCCCGCCGCGTGACGGCCGAACCGCCGTTCGTGCGCTGGCTGCTCATAGGTGTCGCACTCTTGTTTCTCGGTCTTTTTTTGGTCGTGCCGCTGGCGGCGGTTTTCGCCGAGGCCTTTGCCAAGGGCCTGGGTTTCTATCTGCACATCTTCAATGACGCGAACACCCTGAGCGCCATCAAGCTGACGCTGATTGCCGCCGGCATCGCCGTGCCGTTGAATTGCATTTTCGGCGTGGCGGCCGCGTGGGCGATTGCGAAATTTGATTTCCGCGGCAAAACCATCCTCATTACGCTGATCGATCTGCCGTTCTCGGTTTCGCCGGTCGTTTCGGGATTGATTTATGTGCTGCTCTTCGGCGCGCAGGGATTGGTCGGCCCCTGGTTCATGGAGCACGACATCCAGATTATTTTCGCCGTGCCGGGCATTGTGCTGGCGACGATTTTTGTAACGTTCCCCTTTGTCGCGCGTGAATTGATTCCGCTCATGCAGGCCCAGGGTCGCACCGAGGAAGAGGCGGCACACGTGCTGGGTGCCAGTGGCTGGCAGACGTTCTGGCGGGTGACGATGCCCAACATCAAATGGGGATTGATGTACGGCGTCATCCTTTGCAACGCGCGGGCCATGGGCGAGTTCGGTGCCGTGTCGGTCGTGAGCGGTCACATTCGCGGCCAGACAAATACCATTCCGCTGCACGTCGAAATCCTGTATAACGAATATAATTTCGTCGGGGCCTTTGCCGTGGCATCGCTGCTGACGTTCCTGGCCCTGGTCACGCTGCTGCTAAAAACCTGGGCGGAACGCAAGAACGCCGCACTGCGGGGAACAGGAAACTGATTTAAACGCATGAGTGTTGAAGTTCGCAACGTCACCAAGAAATTCGGCCAGTTCAGCGCGCTCGATAATGTGAGCCTGAAGGTCGAATCCGGCGAACTCGTCGCCCTGCTCGGCCCATCCGGCTCGGGAAAGACCACGCTCCTGCGGATTATTGCCGGGCTGGAGTTTCCCGATCCCGGTGACGCGCATGTTCTGTATTATGGCGAGGATGTGACCCTGATTCCCGCGAGCCAGCGCAAGGCCGGGTTTGCCTTTCAACACTATGCGCTGTTCCGGCACCTGAATGTGTTTGAAAACATCGCGTTTGGCCTGCGCGTCCGCCCGCGCGCGACCCGGCCCGAAGAAGCCGAAATTTGTGCGCGCGTGGAAAACCTGCTCAAGCTGATCCAACTGGAGCCGCAGGCCCGGCGCTTTCCCTCGCAACTTTCCGGCGGTCAGCGCCAGCGCGTTTCGCTCGCCCGCGCGCTGGCGGTCGAACCCAAGGTGCTGCTGCTCGACGAACCTTTCGGTGCGCTCGACGCCAAGGTGCGGAAGGAATTGCGCCGCTGGTTGCGCAAATTGCACGACGAAATCCATATCACGACGCTGTTTGTGACGCACGACCAGGAGGAGGCGCTGGAAGTGGCCGACCGCGTGGCCATTCTGCGGGCTGGCAGCATCGAGCAAATCGGCACGCCGGAGGAGATTTACGACCAGCCGGCCTCGCCGTTCGTTTATGACTTTCTCGGCAACGTGAATCTGTTCAGCGGCCGGGTGCGCGACGGCGCCGTGGTCATTGGCGGCGCCACCGTAGCTTCCTCGGAAGTCGCCGGGGAATCCGACTCGGACGCCATTGCCTTTGTGCGCCCGCATGACATCCGGGTATCGCGGGAATCATCGGATGCGGCCACGCTCCCCGCGCGCGTTTTGCGGTGCAATGCCGCCGGACCGCTGGCCAGTCTGGAGTTGGAGCGGCTCGACACCGGCGGACAATTCACGGTGCAGTTGAGCAAGGAACAATTCCAGCAGCTGCAGCCGAAAGCCGGCGAGCAGGTTTTTGTTGAACTGCGGAACGTGAAGGTCTTCTCGGAGGATTATTCCATTTGAATCAGTGGCGCTTCAGCTTGGGATAAGGTTGACTCGACGTCGGCGGTTCTTATCGTTTGGCGGCATGGCCGACAAGCATTACCGCAGTTTCGTCAAAGCCGTATCCTGGCGCCTCACCGGCAGCGTGGACACGTTGATTATTTCCTTCCTCATCACCGGCAGAATCAAATGGGCGCTGACGATCAGCGGGGTGGAGTTGTTTACCAAGATCGGCCTGTATTATCTGCACGAACGGATTTGGGAAACGATTCCCCTGGGCCGCATCCGGGAGCCGAAGGACAAGCCAACGTTCGATATTTAAAGCCAGGTTGCTGGGCTGCAGACTGAAGATACTCTCGGTTTTGCGTTTTTTGAACCCGCCATTGCCGGTTGAGGCTTTGGCGCAACGGTCCCTGCTTTCGCGTGGCTGCAATCATCAATCAAGCCCGCGGCGACCGGTCATGCTGATTCCGAACCTTTCTGAGGTGACCATAGCCGACCAGTTTCCTGCTTTTCTCGTCCCAGAGCCGGAAGGTGAATGATTTCAGGCTGGAAAACAACGTGATCGGCTTCACCGCTTGAAACAGCGGATCGGCTTGGTGGCATTTCTCCAGGTGGTAATTGGGAATGCGCGGACTTAAATGGTGAATGTGATGAAAGCCGATGTTGCCGGAAAACCATTGCAGGATGCGGGGCAGCTTGTAAAAGGAACTTCCCTGCAAGGCCGCCGCAACGAAGCTCCAGTCTTCGCCGCGCTCCCAGTAGACGTCTTCAAACTGGTGCTGGACGTAAAACATCCACACGCCGGCTCCGCCGGCAACCATGAGGATGGTCAATTGAATCAGCACATAGGCCTTGATGCCGAAAACCAGGCTCAATGCCGCGGCCATGGCCAGAATGGCCGCGTTCATCGCATGAACGGAATGACGTTCCCGCTGGCTGGCTTTCGACGACGGAACCCGCTGCCGGATCACAAACAGGAACAGCGGCGCGATGACAAACAACACGACGGGGTTGCGCGCCAGCCGATAGGCAAATTTTTTCCAGCGTGACGACTCCAGATATTCCTGCACCGTCATCGTCCAGACGTCACCGGTGCCCCGCTTGTCGAGATCGCCGGCATTGCTGTGATGGATGGCATGTTCCCAGCGCCAATGATAATACGGGGTGAACGTCAAAATGCCGGCGAGAAATCCCACCAGATCGTTGGCTGTCCGTGATCTGAAAAACGAACCGTGGCCGCAATCATGAAAAATGATGAAAACGCGCACGAGCAGCGCTCCGGCCAGCACCGCCAACGGCAACACCAGCCACCAGGAAATGGCCAGGCACAAATAGATCAGATACCAGCACAAGGCGTACGGAACAATGGTGTCAATGATCTGCCACAAGGCCCGCCACGTCGAAGGTTTCTGGTATTTGAGCACGATCTCCTTCCAAGCGGCATTGTCTGCATGGGGCTTGGCACCAGTTGAACCTGAATCACTCGTCATAACTAACCTTGCCGCTTTCCGTCGTTTCCCGCGATATAAAATGTTAACACAAATTCCGGCGGCAGCAATCTGGAGCGCGAACGGATAACCCTGGATGGTGCCAGATAGTAGAGTCGAAAAGGCTGGTTCTGTTCAATCCTTGATCCACGGCCGGTGCAGCCGACCGGGAGCAGGGGGCTGTTTTAGGCAGTAAAGTAATCGGAGAGTCAGCCGCCTTTCCCGAGGGAAGCCTGCAATCTTCTTTCCCACGGCGCCACCTAACCCATGCATCGGTCGGGAAGAATACGACGCATTTTGGGATCCTTGTGTGTGCCATGCTGCGAGCGAAGAGTGGGGTGGCCGACGGGATTCGAACCCGCAACAACAAGCTCCACAAGCTTGGACTCTACCGTTGAGCTACGACCACCAGCCGGATGACCAGCCTATGTCTAATGGGCGCCTCCGTCAAGTTTGACGCAGCATGGGGTGGCAACGATTGAAATCCTGGCTTAAACATTCCTCCTGCCGGGCCTTAGCACGCTTCTTGCTTTTAGCAGGACAAATGAAGGAAATGGACGATGGTGATTATAATCTGGTTGAACCGTTTAATACGGACGGAAGTTCGTTAAATGGGGTCAGCTCGGAAGTCGCTTTCGCCCTCGGGGTGGAATGGCAAATGTTCCGCCAGCGTCTCAAAACAGGACGGCGATTTCAGACGCTCTGCCTCGCGATGAATGCAACCCGACTGGTGAAGATGGCCGAACGTCAGCGCCGCTTTGTGGAAGACCGGCCAACACCTTGGGCGGGCTGGTCGGAAATCTGGGTGGGTGATTACTTGGATTGAGTTTCCACCACCAAAACCCAGGTGATGTCTTTGCGTGCACCTTTTTCCCTGCAATATTCACAAGGGGGAAATACTTGTCCCGCGGGAATAACCCGCTCAACCGAATGACCACAGTTTCCAACCGCACGATAAACTCCGGAGACGTTACAAACTTGACCAGTTGTTCGACTCATAATAGCCAGCTCCCAATTTCTTCACCCACCGTTCTGGATTTTGTACCTTTTTGCAGGAATTTGGCCCATTAGTCAAGAAGCATTGTCTCATGGCTGTGTCCTGATTTAAGACACATCAAGTTGGATGCTTGCCGTCTTAACGAAAGACGAGAATTTTAAAGCGAGCGATCTGTAAAAAACCAATAAATCACGTATGTCACCGTCAAAGCGAGAGCGATGGCGATGCTAATAATGATTATGACTGGCATGAGGTTAAACCAGCAATCTGACTGCCAATCGTTTGATGGCAAATGAAGGTCTTTGTTTTGACATGAATATAAGATTCCAAAGTATTTACTAAATTGTCCGTCGGAGATTTGTGAGCCGTGCGCTCACGCTGAAGTCTGTCAATGTGCGCCAAGGATCCGCTGGAACCGCGATTTGCATTCGCCGCGCAACTGCGGAACGAAGGGCGCCGATTCCCAAAAAGAAAACGCGCTGCAATTTTTCATTTGTGTTCCGCCATTGCCAACCGCCGGCGCCCGCCTTAGAATTTTTTGGTTCATGGCGGAATACAAAGTCCAGTTCGAGGTCTTCGAAGGCCCGCTCGATTTGCTCCTATATCTGATCAAAAAGGAGGAGGTGGACATTTATGAAGTCAACCTCACGCGCCTGGCCACGCAGTTCATCGAATACATCGACCTCATGCGGCAGTTCGACCTGGAGATTGCCGGCGAGTTCCTCGTGATGGCCTCGACGCTCATGTATATCAAAAGCCGCGAACTGCTGCCGGTGGACCAGCAGGTGCAGGTCGAAGGCGAAGAGGAAGGTGAAGACCCGCGCTGGGAATTGATCCGCCAGCTGGTGGAATACAAGAAATTCAAGGACGCCGCCGCGCGCCTGCAGGTGCTCGAAGCCGAACAGGAAAACATCTTCCCGCGCGTGCCGGGCAAACTGGAATTTGAGGACGCCGCCCCGCCGCCGAAGCCGGACGTTTCCATCTTTGATCTTCTCAACGCCGTTAGCGGCGTGCTGCAACGCTTCAACAAGCGCGAGAACCTCGGCGATATTTTCGAGGACAAATGGACGGTCAGCGAGAAGATCGACTTCATCCTCAAGATGCTGGCCGGGCGTGACGGCGTACGCTTTGGTGAATTGTTCGCGGGCGCCGCCAGCCGCACCGAGGTCATCTGCACGTTTCTGGCCTTGCTCGAACTGATCCGCCTGCGCCAGCTTGTTTGCGCTCAGGCCGAGCCGTTCGCCGAGATCGAAATTTCCCGCGCTGCGCCGGTGGCGGTGGAAACGCCGCTCTCCACCCCGGCTCCCGGCAATGCCTCAGCAATGTCTGAACCGGTTGCCACCCCGGCGTCGGTACCGATGGCTGCTCAAACCGCCATTGCCACCGGTGAAACAGGCCCGAAAACTGAAGATTCGCGTCAATCGTAAATCGCCTATTGTAAATCACAAATGGAATTAAAAAACATTTTGGAATCGCTGTTGTTCTCGGCGCAAAAACCGTTGAGCGTGAAGGAACTTCGCGACGTGCTCGCGGCGGCCGCCGGGGCGGAGGATGCCGACGCCACGGCAAAATCACTGGCCAAGGTCAAGGAAAACGACCTGACGGAGGCGCTGGAACAATTGGCGCGCGAGCATGAAACCGCCGCGCGCAGCTATCGCCTCGCGTGCGTTGCTGGTTCGTGGCAATTCGTGACACAGCCGGTTTATGGCCCCTGGTTGCGCGCGCTTGTCGGCGTAAAGCTGCGTCCGACACGGCTTTCCCAGCCGGCGCTCGAAACACTGGCGATCATCGCCTACCGCCAGCCCATCACCCGGGCCGAGGTAGAGCAGATCCGCGGCGTGAACGTGGACGGCACGATGCAGACGCTCACGGAACGCGGATTGGTCGAAGCCGTGGGCCGTGCCGAAGTGGTGGGCCGTCCGCCAACCTATGGCACGACCGCGCTGTTCCTCGAATACTTTGGACTGGGCAGCCTGGAAGGTCTGCCTGCCGCGGATGAACTCCGCCGCATTGTCGTCGAAAAACCGCCCGGCCCCGTCACCGCCGAGCCCGGCCTGGCCACCAACCCGCCGGAACAACTGGCGTTGCGATCTGCACCGGCGGAGCCGGTCGAAGGCGGGAACCAAACACCGGCTTGATTTGATCTGCAGCGGGTAACTCGATTACAGGCCGTGGACGTCTGTCCGCGCCAATCTTGAAAAGTTTACGCCGATTCACTTCGTGGTCGGCGTGCGTTTTGGGGTTAAACCTTTGCCAGCGCCTGCTTCAGGTCGGCGATCAAATCTTCCACGTCTTCCAGGCCGAGGGCGATGCGGACGAGGTTGTCCACCATGCCGATGGATTTGCGGTAGGCCACCGGATAGTCGAAGAATGACATCATGGACATCTGGGTGACGAGACTCTCGGAACCGCCGAGGCTGGGCGTGATGAGAAACAATTCGAGCGAATCGATGAACCGCCGCGTTGACTTGTCGTTGCCCTTGACCAGGAAAGTGATGACGCTGCCGGAGCCGCGCAGACGTTTTTTCGCGAGACGATGATCCGGGTGCGACGGCAAGCCGGGATACCAGACCTTCTTGATTTTAGGATGCGATTCAAGAAAACGTGCGATCTCCAGTCCGGCGCGGTTGTGATGTTCCATCCGCAGGCCGAAGGTTTTCAAGCCGCGTTCCAGCAGGAAGCAGGTGAGGGGACCCGGAATGGATCCGATCATCCGTTGCAGCTTGTTCAAGTCTTCCAGTTGCTTGTGGCTGCCGAGCGTGACACCGGCGAGCAGGTCGTTGTGGCCGCCAAGGTATTTCGTGGCCGAATGAATCACGATGTCCACGCCCAGTTCCAGAGGGCGGATGTTGAAGGGCGTGGCCAGGGTCGAATCCACCATCGTCAATAACTTGTGCCGTCTGGCCACCTTCACAATGGCCGGCAGGTCCAGCAGTCGCAGGTAGGGATTGGTCGGCAATTCAGTGAAAATGATGTTGGTGTTGGGGCGGATGGCCTCTTCGATGGCGGCGGCGGTCGGGGCGACCAGGGTGGTATCGACGCCGAATTTTTGCAGCACGTTCGTCGCGAAATCGCGGGTCTGGCGATAACAATCGCTGGTGAAAATGATGTGGCCGTCCTTTTTCATGTAGGCCATGAGCGTGAGGATGACGGCGCTCATGCCGGTGGAAAAAAGGATGGCGCGTTCGGCGCCTTCGATGGCGGCGAGCTTGCGCTCGACCTCCTGCTGGGTGGGATTGCCGTAGCGGCCGTATTCATGTTCGCGGATGACGCGGCCCTGGCCCTTCGCCTTCATGAACTCGAACACCTCGGTTGTGGAATCGAAGCTGTAATTCGAGGTATGGACAATGGGCGTGGAAACGGCGTGGTGCGCCTTGCGATGTTTGCCGTGACCATGAATCGCCAGCGTCGCTGGGCCCCAATGATGAGGGTGGGGTCGGCGCGCTGCGCCGACCGGACGCCGCAGCGCGACGTCCCTACCATGCTTAGACATCGAACCGGCTCCTTTCCTTGAGGGCCTTTTTGAGCGCGGCCTTCACCGCGTCCAGGCGTGCGGGCAGTTCGATCGGCTGGTTCACGTGACGGCACGGGAAACCCAGTTTCTTTTGGTGATACCTGACCTTCATCTCGACGAACTTCAAGCCGTGGGCCGTCGAGATGACGACCACGCGTTCGGATTTGTCGATCTTGCCAGCCTTGAGCAGTTTGATCAGCACCGCCAGCGCCACGCCGGTGTGCGGGCAGTTGAACATGCCGGTGCGGTCGCCCAGCGCCGCAGCATCAGCCAGCTCCTCCTCGGTGGCCTGTTCGACGACGCCATCGAATTGCTTCAGCGTGCGGATCGCCTTTTGGATGCTGACCGGATTGCCGATTTGAATGGCGCTGGCCAGCGTCTTCTGCGCCTGGATCGGCTCGAAACTTTCAAAATGCTTCAGATAGGAGCGATACAACGGATTCGCCCGTTCGGCCTGGGCGACGACGATGCGCGGCAGCTTCGAGATCAAGCCGAGATCCTTCATCATCATCAGGCCTTTGCCGAGCGCGGAGACGTTGCCGAGATTGCCGCCCGGAATGACGATGACATCCGGCGCCTTCCAATCGAACTGCTGGACGATTTCGATGCCGACGGTCTTCTGGCCCTCGACGCGCAGTGAATTCATTGAGTTGGCCAGGTAAATCGATTCGTCCTTGGTGATTTCCTGGACGACTTTCATGCAGCCGTCGAAGTCGGTGTCCAGCGAGAGCACCAGCGCGCCGTTGGAAATCGGCTGGACGAGTTGCGCAATGGAGATTTTTCCGCGCGGGAGGAGCACGATGGACTGGATGCCTGCTGCGGCGCAATAAGTGGCCAGCGCCGCCGAGGTGTCGCCGGTGGAGGCGCACGCGACGGCTTTGATGGGCGCGCCTTCGGAAATCATCTGCCGGACCTGCGACACCAGCACGGTCATGCCGAGGTCCTTGAACGAACCGCTGTGGGTGTTGCCGCAGAGCTTGATCCAGAGTTCGTTGACTCCGATTATTTTTCCGAAGCGTTCGGCCCAGAAAAGATTGGTCCCGCCTTCGTAAAGTGAGACCACGTCGTCGTTCTTGATCTGCGGCAGGATCCATTCCTTCTTGCCCCACACGCCGGAGCCGTAGGGCCACTCGTTGCTCATGTAGCGGTCTTCGAAAAGCTTTTTCCAGCTCGCGGCGCTGCGGCGTTTCAACGCCTTGAGATCGTGTTGCACCTCGAGGAGCGAACCGCAGCGCTCGCATTGGTACACGATGGAGTTGAGCGGGTAGGTATGCCCGCACTCCGGATTAATGCATTGAAACCAGGCTCGATATGACATCGTTGTCTTTCCTGTGGGCGGCCCGGACCTTTGGCCAGGGTCACGCACACTATTCACGAGCTTTAGGATGGACGTGAAAGTTGTGGTTTTCAAGGAAACAGCGCATGCCGGCGGGAAAAATGAGACTGGTTAATTGGCTGCGCAAGCCGCGGGGAGTCTACCGCCGGCCAAGCCGTTCCAGCAGTTTGCCGTGAATCCCGCCAAAACCGCCGTTGCTGAACACCACGACGATGTCGCCACCCTGCGCATTTTTCGCGACAAGGGCGACGATGGAATCCACGTCAGGCAGGTAGGCCGCATTTTTGCCCGCCGCCTTCAAATCCTGCATCAGCTTTTCCGGGTTGAGCCGTTCCCCGGCGGAGATTTGTTCCAGCCGCGCGACCTCGGAAACCACGACGGCATCGGCATCGGCAAACGCGGAGGCCAGCTCGGATTGAAACACGTTTCGCCGCGTCGTGTTGCTGCGCGGCTCGAACACGGCCCAGATTTTTTCGCGCGGATATTTCAGGCGCAGCGCCTTCAACGTTTCGCGAATCGCCGTCGGATGATGGCCAAAATCGTCCACCACGGTCACGCCGCCGGCGATGCCGCGCACTTCCATCCGGCGTTTGATGCCGGTGA
>Ga0181522_10001240_pt1 | contig 15886 bp, 16 predicted proteins | sample PEATcosm2014_Bin_27_FD_121103 | JGI IMG/M metagenome (GOLD analysis project Ga0181522, IMG submission 121103) | Peatland microbial communities from MTU Mesocosm Facility, Houghton, MI, USA - PEATcosm2014_Bin05_10_metaG | ecosystem: Environmental > Terrestrial > Soil > Wetlands > Peat | place... | reverse complement strand
CGCCCGAGAAGGTCCTCGGCCACATGCAGACGACGTACGCCAACGCGGGGCAGATCTCCGAGGACAACTTCGGCCTCTACATCGAGCCGGCCCTCCAGATGATCTGCGACGCCCTGACGATCACGTACCTCTGGCCAGCGATGTCCCTCGGGCGCGGCATCGACGCCGACCACCTGGGCGACCTCCCCTTCCCCGACGACGTGATGGAAGTGGCGATCACCTACGACGCCCGCAAGCTGATCTCCAAGCCCGACCGCACCAAGGAGATCATCGAGGTCTTCACGAAGGACATGACCTTCATGACGATCAAGATCGCGGAGATGCGCGAGGCGCTCGGCCTCGACCCCGACGACGGGCCGGACGACCAGGAGGTCGCGAAGCGCATCGACGCCTACCGCCTCGGCCGGATCCGCGAGGTCATCCCCGCGCCCCCCTCCGACGCGGCCGTGCCGATCGAGGACGCCTCGGCGGGCAACGCCGTCGTCCCCGGCCAGAGCGGCGGGGCCAAGATCGCGGGCACCGCGGGCAAGGCGGCGGAGGCCGCCAACCAGGCGGCGAAGAAGGTCGACGCCCAGGCGGTCGAGGACGCCGTCGTCGCCAGCGCCGCCCTCGACCCGCTGCGCTACCTCGCCGTGCGCATCGCCAGCGCGGCGGAGCTGACGATCGACCGGGCCCTCGAGAAGGTGGGCAGCAAGATCCGCTCCAAGGCGCGCGGGACCTCGCTGACCGACAACGAGAAGACGGCCATCATCGGCGTCAACAACGCCAGCGTTGCCCGCGTGCTCGGGCAGACGGTCGTGCGCCGCGTCCTCGGCGACGCCGACGACGTCATGCTCGCCGAGATCTCGATGTTCACCCGCAAGGTCGCCGCCTGGGCGCGCATGGCCGAGTGCGAGGACGACACCGCCGTCGCCGGCGAGGCGACCTCGATCGTCATGACCCTGGCGCGGCGCGCCCTCTTCGACGAGCCGCTCGAGGTCACCGCCGACATGTTCGGGTCGACGATCCTCGGCGTCTACGTCGGGGTCTGATGGCGAGGCGCCTGATCGCGGCGAGCCGGATCGAGGACTACGAGGCGCGCCTGCGCGCCGCGGTCGCCCTGGCCCTCGCGGCGCAGGTCGACTCGATCACCCTGACCCTGCACCGCCACGGGCTGACGGGCGTCCACCTGACGGCCGCGTCGAACCCCGACGGGTCGAGCCGCAAGAAGGCCGCCGCCGCCGCGGCCACCGCGGCGATCGTCGTGCCCCTCGTCTGGAGCCAGCAGAAGTGGGCGGCCTACGTCAAGGAGTACCTCGCCCAGGTCGCCCGCGACGTGGCGACCGACGCCGCCCTCGACGCGGCCGACGGCGTGGCCGGCGCGGCGACGTGGGGGATGGCCACGACCGTCGACGCCTCGGTGCAGGCGATCATCGACCGCGCCCTCGCCGCGGGGCAGGCGATAGGCGATCGCCTCGACCAGGCGGGGATCTCGTCCTCGGGCGACGTCGCGGCGGGGATCCAGTCCTCCCTCGACTCGGCGGGGACGATCCTCGGCGACGTCGTGGGCGCGATGGGCCAGGCCCTCGGGAACACGGCCACGACGGACATCGCCTCGTACATCGCCTCGGTGGACCCGACGAACGCGGGCGGCGCGACGAAGATCTGGAACACCCAGGAGGACGACAAGGTCCGGCCCGACCACGAGGACGCCGACGGCCAGGAGGTCGGCATCGGCGAGACGTTCAGCGTCGGCGGCGAGGACATGACCGGCCCGGGCGACCCGACGGCGAGCGACGCCCAGACGATCAACTGCCGCTGCTGGGTCGAGCTGGAGGGCGTCTAGTCCGTCGGTTCGCCCGCCCCGCGTGCAAGAATCGCCGACGATGAAGGAGGAGACGATGCGCGTTCCCCAGGATCACCAGCCCCCCCGCCGCAGCCGCTTCGTGGCGGTCGACCACCGGGGACGGGTGACCGCCCTGACCGCCGAGGGAGGCGACCCCGAGCCGGACCCGGCCCTCGACGAGCTGGCCGCCCTGAGCGACGAGGACCGCGCCGGCGTCGTCCACTGGGCACTCGGCGTCGCCCGCTCCCACGCCGAGAGCTGGTGGGCGAGCCAGGAGCTCGACACGCAGGACCTCAGCGAGGGCGAGCTGCTCGAGCACTTCCTCGCCGACCCGACGGCCGAGGCGCTGGCCGAGACGCCGTGGCACGCCAAGACGACGGGGGAGCACGCGCACTCGCATTCGGCGTACGGGTCCCAGGGCAGCGACAGCACGCACAGCCACTCGCACAGCCACTCGGGCGACGCCAGCCACTCGCACCACCAGTCGACGACCACGACCGTCACGCCCGTCGACGGGATGAGCCTCTCGCAGAAGGTCGCCCAGCTGCGCGAGCGCCAGCGCGCCCAGGCGCCCGAGGTCGAGCGGATGACGGTCACCGCCGTCACCGCCAGCGGCGAGGTCGAGGTCGAGATGGCCGTGCGCTGGGTCCCCGAGGCGGTCGACCCCTTCGCCCGCATCGGCAAGGACGGCACCGTGCCCAGGGGCGCCTTCGTCTCGACGCTGCCCAACTCCCAGCCCTTCGCCATGACGGCGGCCGGCGCGGACGTCCCCCAGATCGTCGACGACCCGGGCGCGGCGTGGCACGCGATCCTCTGCGTCGAGGGGCTGCGCACCGACGAGGACCCCGGGCGCGAGATCATGTCGGGCGCCTGCCGCTTCCCTGACCTCCCCGTCTCGCTGCGCCTCCAGATCCACGACGAGGGCGGCCACTGGGGCGCGGTGACCTGCGGGCGCATCGACGCGATGGAGCGCCTCGACATGCAGGGCTACGGGGCGATCTCGGGCGAGGGCATCTTCGGGACCGACGAGCACGGCCAGACGGGCCAGCTCCTCGTCACCGAGCAGACCCAGCGCTTCATCTCGATCGACCCGCGCGACGTGACGATGGAGATCATCGAGGTCGAGATCTCCTCGACGGGGTACTACGATTACGACTGCGACGACGAGCCCGACCTCGTCGACTGGTGGGTGCGCTACACCGACCTCGTCATCGGGGCGGCGACGATCGTGGCGACGCCCGCGCTCATGCAGGCCGTGATCACGCTCGCCAACGTCGAGCTCCCCGAGACGCCGATCGCCGTCGCCAGCGCGCAGACCGCGACGATCACGGCGGCGGGCGACCTCTCGCTGCCGCCGAGGGAGGCCTTCGAGGACCCCGGCTTCCACGTCGGCGACCCCCGCCTCGTGCGCCAGGCCGACGGGCACTACGCCTGCCCGCTGACGGTGACCAAGGACCGCCGCGTCTTCGGGCACGTCGCCTACTGGGGCGCCAACCACACGGGGCTGCCGGGGCAGAACCGCAAGCCGCCGAAGTCCCCGACCTACGCCTACTTCATGACCGGGGCGCGCCTCACCGCCGAGGGCGAGAAGGTGGCGGTCGGCAACCTGACGATGGGCTGCGGGCACGCCTCGACGTCGATCCGCGACGCCTCGGCCGCCAAGGCCCACTACGGCCGACCGGCCGCGGCGCACTACGACGGCGGCTTCGGCGCGATCCAGATGGCCGACGTCGCCGCGGGCGAGGACGACTTCGGGATCTGGGTGGCGGGCGTGATCTGCGAGGACGTCACCGAGGCCGACATCCGCAGGTTCGAGAGCCTCGGCCTGTCGGGGGACTGGCGCGAGATCGCCGGTCGGCTGCACATGGTCGCCGCCCTCGCCGTCCCGGTGCCCGGCTTCCCGATCGCCCGGGAGGAGGCGCTCGTCGCCAGCGCGGAGGTCATCGAGCTGCGCTCCGTGCGCGCCGGCATGGACGAGGCGGGCGAGGTCTACGCCCTCGTCGCCGCGGGGCGCGTCCGGGCCATCCCGCCCGAGGAGCGCCTCGCCAACCTCGAGGGCCAGCTCGACCTCCTGATGCGCGAGCGCAAGGAGACGATCGACGCGCGCCTGCGCCTCGAGGCCCACGCCGCGCTCGCCGGCCTCCTCGACGTCGAGGACCCCGAGCTCGTCGACGCGTGAGCGTCACCGAGGAGTCGGCGGGCGTCGCCTTCGACCCTGAGCTGCTCCTCGCCCAGGGCGTCACCGAGGGCGTCCAGGTCGACGTCATGGTCGACGGGGTCCCGGTCCCGATCGACTGGGTCGCCACGCCGACGGAGTGCGCGCACAGCCTCTCGGTGCTCCTCGAGACGGTCGTGGCCTTCGTCAAGGAGGACCCCGAGGACCCGGCCGCGCCCGCCGTCGAGTGGCAGGCGCGGGTCCGGGCCCAGTGCGGCGAGTGCGGCCTGCCCTTCGACATCGCCCCGACGGGCCGGGTCCCGCGCGACGGCGGGCGCGGCGTCGTCCTCGCCCTGCGCCCGGCCGAGGGCTAGGCACGGAAGGTTGGGGGCGCCGCGGATCGGGTAGAGACAGGGTCGACGACCCCAAGGAGATCTCGTGCTCGCAGCCCTCGCCGCCCTCGCCGCCCAGTCCTCTACCGCCGCCCGGTGGCTCTTCGCCCTCGCCATCGTCGCCTGGGTGATCGCCATCGTGCTCTACCTCGTCAAGCCGAAGGGTCCGGCGATCGCGCCGCTCTTCGTCGTCCTCGGCCTCATCGCCGTCGCCCTCGGGTGGATCTGGGCCGTCTGATGCTGCGCGTCGTCGCGATCGTCGTCCTCGTCGTGGTCGTCCTCGTGGTCCTCGCCCGCGTGCTCTAGTCTGCGGTCATGCCCGACATCGCCCGGTACGACGCCAAGATCCTCAGGGTTCGCGACAAGGACGTCCACGCCGACCACGGCCTGGAGCGCGAGCTCAGGCGCCTCGGCCGCGAGGGCTGGTACCCGTCGGGCAGCGTGGGCGACGTGCTCATCCTCTCTCGTCTAGTGTCAGCAGGGCCAGCAGTACGGGCGACGGTGACCTACTCCGCGCCCAAGCCAATCCCGAAAGAAGGAACGCCATGAGTTTCGAGATCACCGACCAGCAGCTCGTCGTGGGCACGCTGACCTTCGAGGACGTCATCGACCTCCCCGCCGACGACACCGTCGCCTCGGCATCGTGGACGTCGGCCGACAGCACCGACGCCAGCACCGACGTGACCGTCGTCGCGGGCGACGCCAGCTCGGGGACCAACGACGGCGACCTCTCGGCCTTCACCGTCTCGGCGACGGGCGCGGGCGAGGGCGCGGTCGCGATCACCGGCACGCTCGTCATGGCGAGCGGGAACACGGTGATCTTCAGCGACACCGGCACGGTCAACGGCGGGGCCGCCGTCTCGGCCGCCGCGACGTACGGCAGCCCCCAGGCGATCCCCCCGGCCGCCTGAGCACCACACTTCGTTAGGGGCTCTCCCTGGGAGTCCTGCGAGCGCACTACCCGGCCTCTCGGTAGGGAGCCGGGTAGTGTCGCGTCCAGACCCCGACCGAGAGGACCCACGTGACCGCCACTCCCGCGCAGCAGGCCGCCCTCGAAGCAGCGATCCAGGTGCCGATCGCCCAGGCGGCGGCGCTGCCGACCGACGCCAACGTGGCGGCGACGCTCGCCTCCCTCAACACGGCGCTGGCCGACGCGAAGAAGATCTCCGCCCCCCAGGCGCTCCCGACGGCGCCGGTCATCACCATCACCGGGTCGACCGTCACGTGGGCCGAGGTGGCGGCGACGCCCTCCGTCGACGGTTTCGACGTCTACGTCGGCGGCAAGAAGGCCGTCTCTTCGGTCTGGCAGGCGGGCGTGCCCTCGCACATCGACCTCTCAGCCGCGCCCAGCACGGCGACCTGGCTGGGCACGCTCCCGATCCCCGCCGTCGGCGTCATCGAGTCGGTGACCGTGACGGCGTACAGCTCCCTCGGCGAGAGCCCGCAGTCGAACGTCGTGACCTACACGACGCCCGCGCCTCCCCCGCCCCCTCCCCCGCCGCCTCCTACGGCCGCGCTGGTCCTGGGCGCCTACGAGGACCCGTCGGGGTCCATCGCCCTGACGACGGCCTTCGGGGTCGAGACGCACTGCAAGATGTCGGTGCGCACCGAGTACCTGACCCAGGGTCCGAGCGACACCTGGATGGGCGACCTCGACTACATCCTCGGCATGTGGAAGGGGTCGCCGTACAAGATGTGCCTCGGCATCCCGCTCGTCCCCTACTCCTACCCGCCCGTGTTCTCCCAGGCCGCCTCGCTGGTCCCCCTGCACACGCAGATGGCCGCGGCGATCAAGGCGTCGGGCGTCGCGGTCAACTCCCTGCGCGTCAACTGGGAGCTCAACGAGGGCACGACGGGCGACTTCAAGAACGACCCGGCGGGCGGCATCGCGGCATGGAAGCTCATCGTCCCGATCTACCAGGAGGCTGGGTTCCTGATCGAGCTCAACACCTGCGCGCAGAACTACTGGGACGTGCTGTCGATCGTCTGCAAGCCGCTCCTCGGCTACTACAACATCCAGAGCTGCGACCCGTACTTCCAGAGCTACGTCACCCCCCTGCCGAACAACCAGCCGAATACGCCGGGCAACACCAGCGCCGACGTCTGGGCCACGATCCACGGCGGGGTCGACGGCCTCGACGCCCTCGCCGCCTTCGCCCGGGCCAACGACCTCGCCTTCGCCTTCGCCGAGTGCGGGGTGGGCGCGAAGTCGGGGGGCTACGGCACGGGCGACGACCCCAACGGGATCGCCATGTACGCCCAGTGGATCGCCGCCAACCTCGACCTCTTCGACCGCCCTGGCGGGTACATGTCCTACTTCGACGACTTCCCCTCGGGCTGGGACACGCGGCTCGCCGACTACCCCAACGCCCTGGCCGAGTTCATCAAGGTCTTCCCGCCCCTCGCCGGATAGATCCGACAACGCGGCGGCGCCATCCGGTAACCTCCGTGCGGTGGTCCCCCGAGACGTAGAGACGAGGTCGCATGGCTCGAGCATCTGCAACCGCTGAGGACAACGCCCTCGCCGCCGTCACGCTGGTGGGGGGCGGGTCGTTCACCGGTGCCGGCGCCGCCTACTTCGGGGCCAACACGGGCGACCCGGGCACGTCGGGCGCCAGCGAGGCGACGTACTCCTCGGGCAGCCGCGCCGCGATCACCTGGGCGTCGCCCTCGGGCGGGTCCGTGGCCAACGCGACGAGCGCCCTGAGCCTGAACATCTCCTCGGGCCAGACGGTCGACTACTTCTCGACCTGGGGCGCGGCCACGTCGACGGGCGGCGGCGGGTACCAGATCGGCGGCGCCCTCTCCTCGACGATCGACTTCGTCACCAACGGCGTGCTCTCCGTCGCCGTCGGCGGCCTGACGCTCACGGCCTCCTGAGCCAGAAGGGACCTCCATGCTCACGCACGCACTCTCCGGCGCCCTCAACGAGAACGGCACGCCGCGGGTCAAGTACACGTACACCGCGGACCACCCCGGGCACGTCGAGGACGACGGCTGCGGCGTGCTCTACACCGGGCCGGTCAAGGGCACGGTCGTCCTCTCCGACGGCACGCGCTACGACGTCGGCCCCGAGGCGATCGAGTTCCTGCCGGGCCACGACGGGCCGATCTGCCACCACATCGAGCTCATCCACCAGGCGGCGGGGGTCCTCGGCGCGCTGCGCGATCCCCAGGGCGTGCTCGACGACGACGGGCTGCACCACTGCACCGAGGCCTGCGGGGCCGAAGCCACGACCTGAGCGTGCACGCCCTCGCTGACAAGTACCACGGCGGGGTCCCGACCGACCGGCGCCGCCAGTTCCGCCACCCCGACCCTCCCGAGCACCAGGGGGTCACGCGCCCCTCGGCCTTCGCCCGCCTCCACGGCTACTGCGCGCACAAGGTCGTCGAGGCCGGCCAGCGCAAGGGACGCGAGCTCAGCGAGACGTGGCGCGAGCAGACGCCCCGGCAGGTCCGGTTCCACAGCGCGGAGTACGCCCGCTGGGCCGCCCTCGCGGAGATGTTCGGCATGAACATGGCAGCGACCATTTGGCTTGTGCGCGGCACCGTCGGCAGCGACGCCAACGGCGGGACCTCCAAGACCGTTATCGCCACGGGGACGAACGGCAACACCACTACTGCCAACGTCCTCGTTGACTCAACGGCGAACGCCTTCACCGCCGCCATGGTCGGGCAGGGCATCAACATCCCGACGACTGGGGTGAACCACCTCGTCATCGTCACCGGCTATACCAGCCCCAGCACGATTACCTACTCAGGGTCGAGTCTCCAGGGGCACAGCAATATCACCTGGAACGTCGGCGGGGCCTGGGCGACCATGACCAACGTCCTCGTCAACACCAACTCGGTCGCCGCGGGCGACTCCGTCTACGTCGGGGCCACCGTCTACCGGGCCACCCTCGCCTCGGTGAAGTCGGGGTCCTCGGGCGGCGGCTTCGTCGCGGTCATCGGAGACGTCGACGGGGCGCAGACGGGCGACGCCGGGCAGGTCACGGTCAGCGCCTACACGACGAGCGACACGACGGCCCCGAGCGCGACCCAGCTGCTCGCCCTCGGCGCCACCTCCTACGTCAGCTTCGCGTTCTTCACCTTCATCGGCGGGTCGAACAACACGGGCGGCATGGTCACCAACGGTGGGGGCAACAACTGGACCTTCACCGACTGCGTCTTCAACCAGATCTACCCCACGTCCTCTGCCACGCAGGGCGTCTTCAACTTCTCGGCGGCGGGCACCGGGACCGCCCTCGCCCTCACCCTCGACCGCTGCACGGTCGTCAGCGCCCAGACCTACGCCATCACCATCACGCTCCCGACGTCGGCCTCGAGCGCGGGCGGCGACTACGACGCCCTGTGCGTCATCCGCAACTCGTTCATCTTCGCCATCGGCACCTACGCCATCGGCGTCCTCAGCACGGGCAGCGCCACCTACCACGGCGGCGGGGTCCGGGTCTACAACTCCGTCGTCATCGGCGGGTCCTCGAATGCGGTCACCTGCACCGGGCCGACGCTCTCGACGACGATCCCCTGCGAGGTCCACAACTCGCTCATCATCACCCGCGGCACGGCGCTGTCGGCCAACAACCTGGGCTACCTCATCGAGAGCAACAACCTGATCTTCGCGGTGACGACCCGCACGAACACGAACGTGGGCTACGGCTCGGTGGCCAACCTCAACGCGCCGCTGGTCGAGCTCGGCCAGTCCTACAAGTGGTCGGGCCTCACGCGCCCGTTCCTCGCCCCCGACGGCGCCCTCTCGACGCTCCTCGGGTTCTGCCTCCCGATCCCCGAGGGCCCGATCGCGGCGAACCAGGCCGGGCGCAGCTTCGCCTTCCCGCTCCCCGCGGTGGGCAACGAGGGTCTGCGCCAGCCGCTCATGGCGCCGCCGCGCGGGCCCAACTGGTTCGCCGTCCAGCAGTTCGTCGGCGGGGTCGTGCGCGGCACCTACTCGCCGACCGCCTACGACTGGGCCAACCGGCCGCGCCCGGCCGGCGGCGGGTCGAACAACCCCGCGGTCGGGTACCTCGAGTTCCACGACTCCGCGGTCGAGGACACGACGACGACGTACTCGGGCGCGCCGGCCTCGGCCAAGCTGACCGGCCCAGGCGACATCGACCTGCTGGTCCCGGTCGACGCGGTGAGCAACACGTTCTCGGTCTACGTCCTCTACGACGGCGCCTACGGCGGGCAGAACTTCCCGACGCTCACCCTGCTCTCGAACGGCGAGATCGGCGTCGTGTCCCAGGTCGTCGCCGCTCCGGGCGGCTCCTACGGCGCCTGGCAGCAGGTCAGCCTCAGCGCCTTCACGCCGACCGCGGCCGGGTTCGTCAAGATCCGCCTGACGAGCTACGACACCAGCGGCGCCAGCCTCGTGCACTTTGATACGTTCGCCGGATGACCACCGCCGACGGCACCCACACGATCTATCCCCCCCTCCCGCCAGCGGCGCCTCTGGCGGAGGTCGCCCGGCGCCACGGCACGGACAAGTTCGAGCACGGCTACTGCCCTCACTACGAGCGGCACCTCGGCGACGGCTTCACGTTCCGGGGCACCCTCGTCGAGGTCGGGGTCGCCGCGGGCAACAGCCTGCGGACCTGGCGCGAGTTCTACCCGTTCGCTCAGGTCATCGGCATCGAGATCAACGTCGCCTACGCCGACGTTGGCGTCCTCCTCGGTGACGCGGCGACCCCTGAACCCTGGCAGCAGCTCTCCGCCGTCCCCGACGTCATCATCGACGACGGCTCGCACGTCGCCTCGGAGATCCTCACCACCTTCGCCATCGGCTGGCAGCGATTGGCGCCGGGCGGGTGGTACGTGATCGAGGACCTAGAAACGACCCGGCACGGGCAGTTCGGCGGCGACTCCCACACGTTCGGCCCAGTGGGCGCGCTCCTCGACGAGATGGCCCGCCTCGCCATCATGGGCCAGGTCGAGCTCCACCTCTACGAGGAGATCGCGTTCATCAAGAAGCTGCGGTGATCCCGTTCTGCGACGGCCTCAACATTCGGATCTATGTCCCCTACACCGACCTGTCGGCCGCGACGCAGGTGGCGCTCCTCGGGTACCAGTACGAGAAGGTCGACGTCTCGGCCGACGACTTCGCCTACTACCGGCACTTCGCCCAGCGGTGGGCTCAGCGCCAGACGTGGGTCAACGTCGAGCACGACTGCGTGCCCTGGCCAGGCGCGCTCGAGGAGCTGATGCGCTGCCCCGAGCCGTGGTGCACCTTCGAGTATTCGCTGCCCTGCCTGCGCGAGCGGCCGATGCACCACCCGACGTCGACGGTCCCCCTCGGGTGCACGAAGTTCGGCGCCGACCTCATGGCGGGGACGCTCGACATGTGGGAGGAGCCGCTCGTCTGGTGGGTCGTCGACGGCAGGGTGACCACGGCGGCGCGCGCCGCTGGCTTCGAGGTCCACCAGCACCACCCCGGGATCGTCAACGCCGCGCCGTGGCTCGTGGCGATGTCGCCGATCGAGCCTCCCCCGACCGAGAGCCGGGCGTGACTCATCCCGTGCTCGCCCGAGCCCTCGGAGTAGCATCGCCGCCGATGACCCGAATCCTCGAGCTGGACGCGGCCAGGACGACGAAGGAGATCGAGGACTCCAACCTGCGCCGGCTCGAGGCGATCAACGCCATGGGCATCCCGCTCGCGGGGATCGACACGCACCACCTCATCGAGCTCTTCGCCGTGACGATGGAGGCGCTGGGCCTCGACGTCAGGGCGCTCATGGCGTCGGCCGAGCACCGCCAGCAGCTCTGGCTCGAGGGCGAGCTCGAGCGCATCGAGTCGGCGATCCGCGTCGGCATGTTGACCGCCCCCCTAGCGCAGCAGAAGCAAGGAGTCTGAGCCATGCGAACGATCCGCCGTTCCCGGTGCCGCCGCCAGGCGCGGTCCCGCCGCCCCGGAGGTCGCAAGGACGGGAGGCCTCCGCCCGTTCAGTATTGGCCGACCGTGCTCAACGCCGGCTCGCCCTACCAGTCGACGAACGGCACGCCGCTCGCCAACTCGACGACGGCGACGGACATCTCGCCGGCGCCGCAGCTGACCGTCCCGGCGAACTTCTACTACGTGGGCCAGCTCTGGCGCGCCCGGGCCTGGGGCATCTACTCGACCACCGGCACGCCGAACCTCACCATCGGCTTCTACTACGGCGGCGCCGCGGGCACGGCCCTGGCCGCCACCGCCGCCACGGCGACCGGCGCTGCCGTCTCCAACCTGATGTGGCACGCCGAGGCCACGTTCCGCGTGACGTCCCTCGGGGCCAGCGGCACGATCCTGGGGTTCGGCCTCTGCCACGGCATCGCGGCCACCGCGTCGACGCCCGTGCTCATGCCGACGTCCTCGTCCTCGGGCAACTCGGTGACGATCAACACGACCACGGCGAACACGTGGACCTGCGGGGCGACCTGGGGGACGTCGAACACGTCGAACACGATCACCTGCTACTTCTTCCAGCTCGAGCTCCTCACCTAACCGGGGGCGCTCGATAGCGCGCCGTGGCACAGAACCCGAACACCTTTAGCTACTGGAGCCGCGGCGGGACGGTCCTGCTCCCCGAGCTGCTCGGGGAGGTCGCCGGCACGGCCACCTTCGCCTACTGGATCCGCGGCGGAGCGGTCCAGTTCCCGGCCTCGATCCCGGGGACCTCGACCTACACCGTCACGGCGACGGGGTCGATCACCCTCACCGCGACCGTCAGCGAGACGTACGGCGTCACTGCCACGGGCGCGCTCTCCCTCGCGGCGTCGGTCTCCGAGACGTACCTCGTCACGGCGAGCGGGTCCGTCAGCCTCACCGGATCCGCGACCTCGGCGGCGCTGCCCGCGGCCTCGGGGGCCGTCTCGCTGTCGGGGTCGGCGACGTCGACGGGCCAGCCCACCGCGGCGGGATCGCTGACCCTGGGCGGGTCGGCCACCGTCTCCGCCGTCCCGACGTCGACCGGGTCCCTCTCGCTCGGGGGCTCGGGCACCCCGGCGGCCGTCCCCTCGGCGACCGGCTCGCTCTCGCTCACTGGGTCAGCGACCCCCGCGGGCCAGCCCTCGGCGTCTGGCTCGATCGCCCTGAGCGCCGAGGCGGCCGAGACGTACGCCGAGACGGGCGCAGGATCGCTCTCGCTGGCCGCCAGCGCCACGGAGAGCGCCTCGGCGAGCCCGACAGGGGGAATCACCCTCACCGGCGCCGCCGTGCCCGTAGAGGCCCTCAGCGCCTCCGGCTCGATCTCGCTGTCGGCCGCCGCGTCCGAGACGTACCCGACGACGGGCGCGGGGTCGATCGCCCTGAGCGGCAGCGCCTCGCCCTCGGCCCAGGCGGGCGCCTCGGCGTCGATCGACCTCGAGGCCTCGGTCAGCGAGACGTACGCGGCGACGTCCGCGGGCGCGCTCGCCCTCGCCGGGTCCGCCGCGGGCGGCGCGGCGACGTCCGCGGGCGGCTCGATCGTCCTCAACGGCTTCGCGATCACGGGCGACACCGGCGCCGGGTCGCTGTCCCTCGCGGCCTCGGCGACCGCCTCGGCGGCGTCCTCGTCGAGCGGCTCAGTGGTCCTCTCCGGGTCCGCCACCGCCTACGCCCAGCCCTCGGGCGCCGGCTCGATCTCGCTCTCGGGCGAGGGCGTCCCCTCGACGATCGCCTCGGGGGCCGTCGCCCTGACCGGGTCGGGATCGCCCGCCGCGCTCGAGGGCGCCGAGGGGTCGATCGCCTTCTCGGGCGCGGCCGTCCCGCTGCCGGTCGCCGCGGGGGCGATCTCGCTCGCGGGGTCCGCCTCCGTCGGGGCCGTCGCCTCGGGGTCGGGCGCGCTCTCGCTCGTCGCGGCCGGGTCGCCGCGCGTCGCCCTCTCCGCGTCGGGCGCGGTGACCCTGCTCGCCGGCGCGGTCCCGGCCGCCTCGACGACCGCGGCGGGGTCGATCTCGCTGTCGGCCTTCGGCTTCCCGTACTTCCCCTCACCGCCGCGCCTCTACGCCTTCGGCGAGGCGACGGCGCGCTGGGCGTTCGGGACCTGCGCGGCGCGCTGGGAGGCGGGGTCGACCTCGACGCGCTGGTCCCTCGGCCAGCCCGTCGGGCGCTGGGCCGTCGGGCAGGCGCGGGCGCGGGTCGCGGTCGGGCAGACGGTCAGCCCCTAGCGCCGCCTCAGGTGGCACACTTGCCCCCGTGCCGCTCTCGCAGGACCGCCTCTCGACCTTCGAGGTCCTCATCCCCGTCCAGGTCCTCATCCCCGAGGGGGCGAACCCCGACACGGGGGACGACGTCGTCCAGTACCAGTTCGTCCTCGGCGGGCTCCCCGTGCGCAACCGGCCGACCGAGAGCTCGAACCTGCCGACGTCGACGGGTTGGCTCGACGGGTACTGGGTCACCACGGCGAGCGGCGGGCTGCTCGCGGCGATCCTCGTCGGCCCCGACGGCGGGGTCATCGCGCTGCCCCCGGGTGCCTACGCGATCTGGCTGCGCGTCGTCGACAACCCGACGGTCCCCGTCGCGCCGGTCGACGTCCTCGTCGTCACCTAGGCGGGATGCGTGACTCGCCCGAGCGCGCGTGCTTAGATAGCACGCCAGGCGGACGAGGTCCGCAAGAGCGTCACCCTCGGCACAGCCGGCGGCGCAGTGCGAGTCCGTGGGATTCGGCCAGTCCACGACACCCACGACGCAACGCCCGGAGGCCACAATGGCACAGAGCCGCTCGAACCGATTCGCCAGCTTTGGCGCCGATGGCCGGATCACGGCCCTGGTCGCCGAGGGACTGCCCGACTACCCCGCCGACCTCTCGACGCTCAGCGACGAGGAGATCGGCCTCCTGCACGACGCCTACGTCGAGGAGGCGCGCGCCGCCCTGGCGGACACCGCCACGATCGACGTCGCCCGGGTGGCAGAGCTCCAGGAGCGGATCCCCGCCCTGCGCGCCCTGGCCGCCGAGCGCCTCGAGGCCGCCGACGCCGAGCTGACCGAGCTGGCCGCCCTCTCGCCCGAGGACCTCGCCCTCGTCGAGGAGTACGCCGCCGCCGTCGCCGCGGGGCCGACCGACGCCGAGCGCGCCGCCCTGGCCGCCGCGCTGGGAGAGGTCCTCGACCCGCCCGCGCCCCCCGTCGACCCCGCCTCGCTGCTGGCCGACGGCCGCGCCCTCGACCCCGCCGCGCTGGCAGAGGCCGTCGCCGAGGGCATGGCCCGCGGCGCCGCCCGCGCCTTCGCCCCGATCATGGACTCGGCCGAGCGGATCCTCGCCGCGGCCAGCGAGCGCCCCGTGATCCACGCCGCGCCGAACCGCCGCGTCTCTGCTGCCGAGCTGGCGGCCTTCAACTCCCGCGGCGAGGACCACGTCGACCCGCCCTCGCAGCGCGCCCCGCGCGGCGAGCTCGTCCACACCGGGGACGTCAACGGCTGGGCGCCCGGCCACCAGTTCACGGAGATGGACGACCTCGTCCACGCGTTCCAGCGCAAGTTCCGCGACCTCGGGCGCGCCACGAACCTCCAGGACGAGAAGGTCGAGATCGCCTCGTACCGCGCCCACGAGCCCTCCGAGATGCGCGACCTGCGCGGCCTCGCGACGTCGGTCGACGGCGCCGAGCTGCGCCGCCGCATCGACCGGGTCGTGGGCCTCAAGGCCATCGGCGTCGACCCCTTCAACCTCGGGCGCGAGCTGCCCATCGGCAAGGGCGGCATCGCGGTCGAGGACCCGAGCGCCCTGGTCGCCTCCGGCGGGCTCGCCGCCCCGGTCGAGCCGTACTACGCGCAGCTGCTCCTGGCGGAGGCCGACCGGCCCGTCGCCGGCGCCTACCCCGGCTTCACCGCCGAGCGAGGAGGCATCCGCCTCGTCCTCCCGGCGTCGCTGGGCACGCTGACCGCGGCCGTACAGCCCGGCTACTTCACCGACGGCGTCACCGCCTCGGACACGACCTTCACGTCGGCGACCGCGGACTTCACCGCGGCGGACCTCAACAAGCCGATCGTCGAGACGGACGGCCAGGGGTCGATCCCCGCGGGCACCGTGATCACGGCCGTGGGGTCGTCGAGCTCGGTGACGCTCTCGCAGGCGGCCGTCTCGACGCTGACCGGCGTCGCCTTCTCGCTGCCGGCGCGCAACCCGAACAACCTCGGCCAGGCCGTGGGCGTCGTCACCGCGGCGCAGGACGCGGCCGGCCCCCCGAGCACGCTCAAGTACACGTACGACGTGCCGATCGGGACGCAGGCCGAGCACGACGTGTACTCGATCTACACGTCGCTGCAGTTCGCCAACCTGACGGCCCGGACGTTCCCCGAGCAGGTCGAGCTCAACATCCGGCTCGCCAACGCCCTGGCCGCCCGCGTCGCCGACACGCAGGCGCTGAACTACATCACCGGGTGGTCGACGCTGCTCACGTTCGCGAAGACCTTCGGCACGGCGCGGCAATTGCTCGCACAGTTCGACCACCTTGCGGCTTATTACCGCAACTTCAACCGCATGGACCCGATGATGGTCCTGCGCCTCGGCATCCCGGCGTGGGCGATCAACGCCATGCGCGGCGACTACATCTCGACGTTCATGGG
>Ga0181522_10001237_pt1 | contig 15926 bp, 14 predicted proteins | sample PEATcosm2014_Bin_27_FD_121103 | JGI IMG/M metagenome (GOLD analysis project Ga0181522, IMG submission 121103) | Peatland microbial communities from MTU Mesocosm Facility, Houghton, MI, USA - PEATcosm2014_Bin05_10_metaG | ecosystem: Environmental > Terrestrial > Soil > Wetlands > Peat | place... | reverse complement strand
TTTTCATGCAATGCTCCATACATCCCTTCCTGCCATTGGTCTACCGCTCCCCCTTCCCTAGCGCTACATTCCCGGGCTATCGCTCTTTATGCGGCAACTCGTGGACCCGTACTTGGGTGGCCCCGGCTGCGTGACCAATACCGTGGATCGAACGCTGTTTGCAGGCCAAGACATGGGCGTGGTGCTCCGCGTCTTGATTGATGTCGTTTACGGCGATCTCAACCCCTCGATGAATCTCGTGCCAGGCGGCCCCAATTGCTATGCCCATTATGTGGATCTCACGCCCGAGTGGGCCTTTTGCAATGCCTTGACGGGAACCTACAATCTCAGCACGTGGCTCGTCTCGGACGCGACCTATGTCAGCCAAGTGAATACGCACATTATGCCCTTGCTCCAATCCTTGATTTCCTATCGCCAACAAACCAACTTTGTGCCGGGCTCGCAAAACAATTGCTTTGAAGTGGAATATGCGGCCGTGAATCTTTCTTCATGGACCACGCTCGTCGTTCCTGGAAATGTCACGATTGACCCCAGTTTGCCGCCGCTTTCCTTTGTCGCGCCGCAATACTTCCAACTCCCAACGGATGTCATCACGGCCATTAAGCCCTGTACGGATACGCTTGGATGCTGGTCCGGCCTTCTTTGCTCGATTGCGCGCATAGGAGCTTCGCCGTTTATCCTGCTGAGCAATATTCTAATTCAAATCAACATGGCGATTGGCACGGGCAGTGGCCAGTGGACCTTGTCGAATGGCCTGTGGACGCTGCTGACCCAGCTCTTGCAGGCCATTGTGGGGCATCTCATGGCAGCCCTCTTACATCTTTTATCACTGGTCGACTGTTTATTGTGCGCGATTGGCGGGGACGTCCCGGGCTCCTTCCTCTGCCAGAATGCTCTGTACAATGGCTTTTACCAACTAATCGTGGCGTTTGACGCGATTCTCAATACGATTATCAGTTTCGCCGTGGATACGCTACAATTCGTGGTCATGTTCTTTGCTTTCTTGCTCACGCTGCAATTCCAACAATTGGGCACTACGATTAGCACCTATGTTACGGAATTCTGGCAGGACTTTATCGAGCCGCTCTTTGAGTCCATTGCCCAATTGCTGTTTTCCGAACTGTGCCTTTGCGCGCTCTGGAACCTCTTCTCCTCGGGATGCAGCAATGCCGGGACATGCCCGTCCAAGAAACGCGGCATCTACGATGGGGGACTCGAATGGCCGGCGAGCATCACCTATGCCTATCAATGGTTTGCGCCCGACTGGCCCACGATCTCGTCGTTTGCCGGCGCCTGGCCCGCGTCCCATCCATGCAGCACGGACATGCCCGCGCTTGCTCCTCTGGCGCTCACCCTGGGCCTGTCGTCAAGTCAAGCAAATGAAGCGGCCTATTGTTTGGGCATGGTGTTGCTATTCAACGACACGACGCTCCTCTACGTGACGGACACATGCGACATGATCTACAGTGCCTACCTGAATGACAATGTGAACTACAATGCGCTTTCGGTGAGTGAGCAAGCGCAAGCCATGGATTGCATTAACGATCGCATGCACTTGGGTGGCGCGAAACGGGGTTCCTATGGGCGCCTCAACTGGCTCCCCGTGAATACATTGGCCTCCTCCACGGGCACCGTCTCCATGGCGGGCAATCTAGCAGCCCTGGTCATGGATGGCGCGGCCGCGATCAATGTGCGTAATCAGCGCAACAAGGATCTCCTCTACCCATCCTATGTCTTGTCGAGCAGCGACTATCAAAGTGGTCTACAAGAAACGTATGGTATGCGCCGCTCTTTATTTCCACATTATCTTCATTATGGCGATGATGGTCGCGGAAAAGAGGGAATTTAATGAGACCGCAGTGGAGGAAGAGGAGGGCGAGCCCGCTGCGCCGGGTCCAGGGGTGGCACTGTATTGAAAGACCATGACATAATTGGAGCCCGGGGCGGGTTGAACGCAGGTGTTGAGTGTATACGTCTGCGTGGTGGTGCATGTCTGGCAGCCCTTTTCGCACCCGGATAAGACGCGCACTTGATTGCTGCCGACCCCGGTCGCCATAATGTACAGCTCCGAGCTGGCGCAGAGGGTGCATTCGCCATTGTTGAGGCCATGTGGATTGGTACAGTCATAGGCGTCGTTCGTGGGGAACTGACTGCAGGCATTGTCCGTGTAGCTCGTCACGGCCCATTGCTGCGCGCGCACGAGCGCCACCGCCACGACGAGCAAACAGAAGAGAAAGCGCGATAACATACTAAAACAAAGTGATTACGATCAAGAAAAGTCTTTTGGGCTCACGTGGGAGCATTCCAAGTCCCCTATGTCTTTATTCCATAATCGCGCAAGACAAGGGCGGCAAACATGGTGCACAGGCCCATGACAAAGGCCACTTCGATGCACCAAAAGTAGCCATCCCGATGAGCGAGATGTTGCGCGCGCCAATGGCTTAATCCCAATGTCGCGAGCAGCATCCCGCCCATGAGCACCACCCCGAATCCAAGGGCCACGGAGACCAAAAGAAGCCATGGTTGGTCATGGTAGTAGAGTTGTTGGAGCAGCCAGGGGGGCCAAGGAATAAAGAGCATGAGAAAAGGCAACCACCATCCCCATAGCGTCGGCGCTTCTTCTTCTTCCTTCTTCATGGAGAAAAAAAAGAATGATGATGATGATCTAGGCACGGAGCGCGTTCAATTGGTCCAACAAGTGCTCACGACGGACCAAGCCTCCGACCATTATGCCTATGCCCAAGCCATTCTCCAGGGATCCGCGAGTGCCAGCAATCCCAAGCGCGGCCTTCTCCAAGCCCTTGGCAGTGCCTCTTCTCCGCAGCGCGTGGCCCGAGTCGCGCAAATGGCCGACATTATGGATGGCATGCTCTCGCGCGTTCATCAAGGCATTGTGTTGCCTTACATTGATCGCGTCAATGTCAACATGGCGGGCAAACCCCCGCCCTTGCGTGCCTATGGATCCGACGCCACGCCCAATGGCTATACCACGGCCGCGACCAATGCCTTTTCACTCACGACCATTTGGAGTTCGGAGCAAACGTCGGCCAGTACCACCGTCACCAGCCTCGATCGCGCGACCCACGCCGGCTGGCGGATCCTCGCCTACTTAGCGTCCCGCGACGCCGTTACGGCGGGGGTCAACTCCGACGGTGCCTTATCGGCGAAGCGGCAAGCCGGGGTCACGTTCCAGGCGAATCCGGCGGGTCCGAATGCGTCCATGGTGCTTAGCTTGGTGGGACAAGGCGTAAAGGGCATGATTTCCGTGGCGCGCGAAGTCTTGACGGGCAAGGCGAATCGGAATGCCACGTCGACCGTCCCCGGGTCTGCCTTGACTGTGGTGGCATGGAAGAAGCCTAGCAATGCGACGGTTTACATTCGAACGCATCGTGGACATAAAGGAATTGGCCGGGATCAGCCTCGATCTCATCTCCCCTTGACGGGCGCGAGCACGGCCTTGAAGGATCACTGGCGTCGGCAAACGACGGGCCGCGCGTCCTTGCACCAAGCCCTGGAACGCACCATGACGTCGCAAGCGGCCTACTTGAATAGCATGGATGTGACGCGCAATCCGCTAGAACAGAGCCGCCGCTTGGCCAGTGTGCGAACGCAAGTGGCGAATCTCTGGGCCTCGGGCGGGTCCTTGGCGACGCTGAGCACAAGTTCGACCCCGCCCGCGCCCGTTCCCAACTTTACCATTCCCAACAATTGCTTCTTCCTCAATGATACCACTTGCACCTTCAACGGGGGCAATTGCAGCTTGAATGGCGCCCAGTGCTTCTTCAATGGCTCCATGTGTGTCGCGAATGGCGTGAATCCTTGCTTCAACTGCACGCTCACGGGCATTTGCCAAGACTGCTACATTCTCGATCAATATGCGGGCTACAGCTTAATCTTCTTGACGCGCGTCTTCCAAACGTACACAAATACCGCGCCTCAATACTGGAACAATTGGAATGCGACATATGCCACGTACATTTCCCTGGCGAATTACATTCAAAACGTCAATGCGCCCGTCAAACTAGGGAATTCCGATGCGCTCCAGCCGTGGTTCCCGCCGCTCAATGGCAATTGGACGGATTTCTTTGATGATCCGCTACCGAAAGTGGGCTTTGGCGAGATCCAAGACTTGCTGAATGCCACGTGGGATTGGTTCTACAACTATGTCATCTTGCCGCTGACGAACCCAGTGACGTATTCCACCTCCTCCGTGTCCGTATCGCTCTCAGCCGCCGACGCGTTTATCTCGGCGCCGTCGTACCGAATCATGAATGAGAATGGCACTGGCCCACTGTATACCGTGTCGAATCCGTGGGTCCTCATGGCGTCCACACCGGAAACATTGGCCTTGGCAACGGCCCGCTATCAAGTGGAGTTGGCTGCGTGGACGGCGGCGCGTCAGAGTGGCCAAGGTCTCTATCGACCCAAGCCCATCCCCCCGCAATACACCTCCTTTGGCATGATCGGCCCGACGATTGCCACGGTGACGGGCTATGTCTTCAAGGGAGTGATCATGATGGGCGATCTCTTCACGAGTGGCGCCTTTTCCGTGGCCATTTCGACCTCGTCCAAGCGAAGCGTTCAGACGACCTACACCTCCCTCGGCCAAGTCCTTGAAGCCTGGGTCGAACTCTTCTTGACGCGCTACCTTCTCTGCTATTACACGTCCCAGCTCGACGGGACTGATCAATGGGCTGGTCTGCTAGTAGCCTTGATCTATGTGGGTGGAATTGCTGCTGCGATCGCCCTGGTGATAGCTCAAATCCCGATTATCAACGTGCTTCCCGCGGTGGGCATTGGAGGAAGCTTTTTGCTACCCTTTATCTGGATTGTCTACTCGACAGCCACGGGATGGGGCTTGTTCTGCGGCGCCGGGCTCGCGCAACCCCAAGCTCTGTTCACATCCTGGGGTATTAACGCCGTCGCTCGGATCATCTTGCCCCAATGCCCGTGGCTCGGCGCGGGCCTGGTCAGCTCCTTGGCGTACAATGGATCCACTTGCCGTAGCTGCGACATGTGGCAAAATGGAACGTTCCACATGCTCAACCCCATGGATGACTTGGGATTCACCAATCCGCTCGACGTGATCGTATTTCCACTGCATGTCCTCGCACCACAAGTCCTCATCACCCTCGGGGATCCCACGCAGTTCTCGTTCCCTCTGAACCTTCTTATCGCGTCCCCGCTCTGGCAGGTCCGAAATCATGCGGTATTCCCTCTTCTTACCTCGGTTTCCATTAGAGCTGGATCACGCGCTGGAACGGGGTGAATGTGACGGCGAATCAGCTGGTTTACATGAATCTATGGAGTGGATGGCTATGGACAGTCATACCGAACGCTGCTTTGCTCTATTTCCTGGGTAAAGCCCTCGCCTTTAGCCCCATTCTCGCGACGGCGCGACTCCTTCTCTCATTTATCGCCTTTTTGATTGTCGCGGCGGGATTCCTCATTTACGCGGGACTGATGATTACGTTTGTCCTGATTCAACTCCCGACGGTCATGGCGTATCGGCTATTAGCCTTTACGCCCTCTCCAGCGGCATCTCCTACCACGCGACTCTCGGCAAGGCTCGGCAAACGAAAACGACTCGATAAGAAACAGTCGTCCTCCTTGACCATGGTGTAAGTGACAAACATAAGACTATTTGCCCTTCCATTTGACACAATTTTCGTCGTCTGTGGTGGCCGGGTCGTGACAGTAGGATTGAACGACCTGTTGAAGAAGGCTACGTTTTGACTCCCAGGAGGAAGAGGGGGAAGGGCTGCGAGGAGGATGCATGTCCAGAAGAAAGGCTTCCACGGACGAGGTGGAGGGTATCCAGGGGCTGGATCTTGGGTTCGTATACAGAGCCACGGCGCGCCATCTAGCCAAGGTCCGGCCGAAAAATTCGTGACATAATAAACAAGCCTACTTCTTCATCCTTTTCTCATGCACGGCGACCATCCATTCGGCCGGCGATGAGAACTCCATGCGCGAAATCCCACCCATTTGAGCACAGGTGCCTTTTGCTTCGCCCATCCACCGCGCGGCTCCTTCTCCGTCTTCGTCATCCTTGGGCGGCGGGGTCACAAAGGGACAGACCAAGGTTTCGCCCGTTTGAGCTCCCGTATGGTTGCGCATAATCGTATAGCAGCCATGGGGGTGATGACCCGTGCCGCCCCTTCGAATGCCGCCCTCGATATTATTGAGCCGTTCCTTATCCTTGATCGTGGTCAAGTCCGGGTTGCGGCCCATGAAGAATTGAAACATGGGATGCGCGGCACTAAAGCCCACGGTCCGCAAGTTGAGCGCGCCTTGAAATCGCGCCTCGTAGCCAATTCGGCCATGTTGATGTCCGTGCATCGCTAAATTCATGAGACATTGAGGCATTCGTCCCGGTTGTCGAAAGAGATCCTCTAAATCACACTCGAGGGTGGCCGAGCGCGCCGTTGGGGCCATTTTCCAAGTCCATGGGTAGCGTTTAAGAGTCTTGTACGCATTCGGGGCCATGGGCTTGATCTCTTCTTTTCCTTCTTCTTCACGGAGAAGCGACACAATGGCTTCTCGATGCGCATCCCCGCGCAATATTTTTTCCCGCGTCGGTCCCGGGACAAGACACTGACCTGCCGCGTTTCCCGCCACCTCCATCTGAGGAGAAGAATCAGTTCGCCTTCTGGGAAGCGCGCCTGCTGGAGGGGAAGCCGCCGTTGATCCGGAAAGAGTGGTAGTAAAGCCTTGAGATAGACCAAGGTAGAGGTTTCCACTGGGGTGAGACTGGTCGTTTGAGTGGGAATCAGGCCGACGAGGGCGTATTCGAGCCCGACCCAATAAAAGACTTGTTCCTTGGTCCATTGATGAGAGGAAGCATCCACAAGACGTCGAATAAACCAATGCAAGACGGCATGCCTAAGTCCAGGCTGCGTAAAGAGCCGGCGCTGGTTCCACGACGCGGGAATTACGGTGCGACGCGCGGTGGGCAAGATGGCCAAGTAGTCGGAAATACCTTCTTCGAGGATGGAAACGGGAAAAGAAGCGTGCGCTTGGGTGAGATCGGGATGAAGAAGCGAGAGCCAATCAAGCGAGGAAGAAGAAGCCGGCTCGTCGATCATCATCCCATCTTCTAGCTCCTCTTCCTCGATTCCCGGCCCAATGACATGAGAAAAGTCGCGGCGAGACAGCAATAAAGCCATGTCAGAGCCTCTCTTGGCGCCCGCGTTGCGTTTCTCTAGTTCTCCATAGCCCACGTACACACCCTTTTCATTGGTGAAGCCCAGAATCACGGGCTGGTCCAGGGTGTGTCGCGCGAGAAAGGCTTGCATCAACGGCCACCCGCCAATCCACATGACGGGAAAGCCAAAGGGAAGAAAGGTGACGGCCGGCGCATCGGGAAAGGGACGGCGGCGTTTCTGCCGCGCCAAGCGGAGATGATCAGAGAGGGACAGAGGAGCAGGTTCATCGAGATCCATGGCATCCACGGCTTCCTCCTCCTCCTCATCATCATCCTCCTCCACCAAGGCCGGCATGGTTATCACCACGGGGGCAGGAGTGTTGTTTCCCTTCTTCTTAGCCATGGGCGGGCCCGTGAGACGCGGCAGTTTCTCGAGATCCGGCGGGATGCGTTCATAAAAGAGACGGTGCCAATACGTGGTAATGGCCCGCTCCAGCACCGGATCCCCCCGATCGCGCCGAGGTCGTTCCGCGCGAAATCCCGGGTGAAACGCCACGGGGAACACATTGGTCTCAAAGTGAGCGAGCACGTCGGGCTTGACGCCCTTGTCGATATCATAGACATTCCCGTCGATATAGGGCTGAAGATCGGCGCAGATATCCGGCGGCAAGTGCAAGACATGGCGAAGAAGAAACGGCATCAATCCCTTCTCGGCGACGCGGGCGTAGGTTTGATCCTGCCAAATGACGCGCTGCCAGGCTTGGGGGGCCCAGAATAAGACCCGAAATCCGCATCCACCACTGTAATAGAGAATGGCTTCGCAGCTCTCTGGCAAGGCAGGCAGCAGACGATCCATGATGAGCAAGAGTTTCTTGAATTCCGGGCAAAGCTCCGCCATTTGACCATAGGTGAGCTTTTCCTTGAGCATGCGATTCACAAAGGCAAGCTTGTATTCCGTCGTGTAGGCAAAGTAAGAGTCGGGTTGGTCCGAAAAGAGCGGCGTCTTGTTTGCCATCATGTGCTTCAAGTTGGGATCGAGATCCAAGTAGCCCAGATAACGCCAATGGAAATACGTGTCGAGCCACTTGGGCACCAAATGTCGCGTCGCTTTTTTCTTCTTGCTTGTGCTTGACGGGATATCGTTACGGTCCGTGATGCAGGGGATGATGAGCGAGATCTTGCGCAAGTTGAGATTCGCGGGGTCCCGCCCTAGAAAGAGGCATTCGCGGCCCGCTTCATACCAATGCCCCGGACTCCCGAGCTTTCCCACTCGGAGATAGCGCGGGGGATCGGGTGCGGACATGAGGGAAGAATAATGATAAGCTCGCGATTTTTCCGGGTCCTTTTACTTAAAACAACAGCGTTTCCCTATTACTGTAATAATCCCAACCGCCGCACTTCCTTGAATTGGGCGGGCAATTCGGCCAGCGCTTCCGTTGTAAACGCCACCAAATCCGCGTCATATTTCGTCATCATCTCGTGGAAATTCACAAAGTTGAGATTGTCAAACTTCCGCTCGGGCAATTCATCATCAAAGCGTTCCATTTCGTCCCAGTGCCCATCTCCGACGCCGACCACTAGAATCGCCATGGGTAAAGCACTGGCGGCGACAATGGCGGCGCGTGTTTCGCCCAAATCCGTCACTTGGCCATCGGCAATGATGACTAAGAGATGGAATTGGCCCGTTTGCCGGACAATCGTCATGGCTTCGTGAATCGCCGGCGCAAAGCTCGTGGGACCACTCAATTGGATCTCCGGCGTGATCTGTGCATAGCATTCGAGCGCTTCCTGGAATCCACGGCAGGGTTCGCCGCGTTTTCCCTTGAACCAAAAGACTTTCTTGCCCTTGGTGCGCTCGTCGCCAAACCCCATGACCGGGATTAAGCGGTCGTCGTCAAACGGCTCGAGGGTTTGCCCGAGCACACGCAGCGCTGTTTGATAGGGGTTGAGACAGTGTGGAGACAAGGTATGCAGCGATTGCCCGCCAAACGTTCGCATGCCACTCTTCTCATTGGACTTGGTATAATCCATGGCGACGACCAAGTTGCAGCTTTCGAGTCCCGCGCGCCGAAGGGCTTCTTGCAGGGCTTCTACGCTGGCATACCGATCGCGGATCACATGCTTATGCGTCGTGGTGGGCCAAATCCAACTGCCAACCCACGTGATCCAGGCGGCGAACATGGGGGAGAATGAGCATGGGTCTTCATTCTTCTTCTTTTGGGATGGTGAGTTACGAAGAAGTCCGAGTGGCAGGGATCCTGTCTGCCTTGTTGCTGTTCTATTGCTATCTCCAAGCCCGCGCGGATGCTATACATACTGAATTGGTCGACCTGCGCAAGCTCAATGAAACGCATACGCGCGAGTTGACCTCGCTTCGGGCCGCTCTTGTCACGGTAAAGGAGATTGGCCAGGCATTCGCGCGCGTGTATAGCCAAGGTACGATTTGGACGGCCGGATCCAAGACGCACGTCTATGGGAACGGAACGGCGTTTACGGATGACATGAAAGGCGGCTTTCTTCGAGTGGGTGACACCTATGGCGTTATCATGAGCGTGCTGCGGTCGAATGCCTTGATTCTCAGTATACAGCCGCACCTTGACTGTAATACGCCCTATGAAATTTGGTATGGCAACAACAGGAAGCTGCCGACGGCGACCCATGCCCGGCATCACTATTTTACGGACGAATACATTCCCTCGTCTCTTCCAACCTATTTCGCCGACCATTTTTCGTTCTACTTTGGCGTTTCTAGCGCGTATTTCATACCGCTGGACTGCATTATTGTGATCCTCGGACTCTATATGATATTTCGTCGCGCGTGGAGCATGTGACATTTACACATGTAATAAAGTCGTCATCTTCTGATCCTCCTCTTCCTCGTCGCTCTTTTCATCCAGTAAACTCACGTACACCTCGGGCGGCGCAGCGAGTCTTGGAATGGTAATCGGAAGGGGTTGGAAGGCCAAGATGGTTTGTTTGAGCATAAGACCAGGGGGTCGGGCCGCCATTCGCACAAAGGGTGACAATGGAGGAAGCGGCGGCAAAAAGGCCTCTGGGATCGGAAGCGGCCGGGGCTGCGGCTTGGGCCGAGGCGGGGGCGGGGGCATTTCCGCGGCCAGCTTTTTCCGCTTGGCCTCTTCCTCGGCCTTTATCTTGGCCAACCAGGAATAATGCGCGGCATCCATGCGATCTTGCCGATGTTTGAGGAAGACGCGCAGGGTTTCGCGATTCAGACCCACGGTAAAGTTCTTTTTTCGCTTGAGATCGCGCCCGCCCGTGTACCGATCCAATTGAACCTTGTTCTGGCACACTTGCAGCACAAAACTCTCAATCGAGTCGTCCACCATCATCTCCACCCAATGCACGGGCTGGGTTTGCCCAATGCGCCAGATGCGATGCTTATGCTGATCTGCATTCGCCGGCGTCCAATCCGGTTCCACCTTAATGGCAAAGGTGGCTTCCACGGCCGACCATCCTTCCCCGCCCAACTTGGAGGTAATGAGTAAGACGGCGGCCCCATTGTGCTGGCGAAAGGCTTGTTGAATCACCGTTCGTTCTTCATCATCAATAATGGTGCCATCCAAGTAGTAAATCATCAAGGAGTCGTTCTGGACATACGATTGCTTCTCCAGGGCCAGCTTGAGCAATTGCAACACTGTGGACCATTGCGAGAACACGAGGCCCTTGGCGCCATTCGTGGCCATGTCGGTATAGTGCTCAATTTGACGCACGACCGCTTGAATCTTGCTCGAACCCGTCCCGCCAGGGCCATCCACCGCCTTGATCAATTCGGCTGGCGATAATTGCGTGTCCTCGGCGCGATCCAGCAAGGCCGTCAATTGGGATTCGCCCGCGGCGTGGGAAGCCAAGAGGGCGCGCACCGTCTCGGTATTGAGCAGCGCCGGCGCAATCACGCCCATGCGCATCTTGAGTAAGGCTAGCAACACGACGGCATAATCGGCATCCTTGAGCTCCCAGGTTTGCCATGCCTCCTCGAGCGCTTGCTCTGTTTCATCATAGAGGGCGCGTTCCGTAGGATTCAACTGCACCGAGACGACGTGCTCGTGACGCGGGGGCATGGGAATGGCGGCGCGCTTGTACGATTCAAAGCGGATAATGGCATCGAGGCCTTCCTTTTGCCAGCGCGTTCGCACCTTGTCGGGGTCATTGGACCATTCGCGCGGGAACTCGGCGCCCTGGGTATAGCCAATGGCTCGCAATTGGGCCCACTTGTCGAGCGGGCAGTTGCGAAACCACGTGCCCGTCAAGGCCCAGCGTAAGCGCGCGTTTAGCGTGATGACGGAGCGAAAGGTCCGCGTCTTGGGATTGGCAAAGTGGTGGGACTCGTCAAAGATGATGCGATCCCAGGCCATGCCATGCAGGAGACCCAGCGATTCGTCATCATGCACCGCGCCCGAATGGAGTCGCGGCAAGAGTGTTTTCGCGGGGCCCTTGACACTCCGGCAGAGGTCATTGAGCGCGTCCTTGTGTTCCGCATAGGCCATGCCGACGCGATCATAGGTGGTCAAGACGAGGCGGTATGTGGAAGCTCGGAGTTGCGACGGCGTCATCTTCTCCACACTGGAGGAACCATGTTTCGCGCGTTTAAAGGCGGGGTTCGAAGTATGATAGAGGAGGACGCGCGACTCCTGCACGTCGGGGCGAATAAAGGTGACCAAATCGCTACGCCACGCGCGATCTCGCTGTAAAATAGCCCGGGGCATGACCACGAGCGTAAAGGCCAAGGGATCGAGCTTGGAAAAGGCAAGGAGAAGGCCCTGGAGCGTTTTGCCGGTCCCGGGTCCGCCTTGCAGAATGCCCCCGAGAATACCATGATGCGGGGTTTGTTCGCGCTTGAGCATCCAATCCACCCCTTCTACTTGATGCAGCATGGGACGAGGGGCATCGTCGCGAAGGCATGGAAAAGGTGGAGGCAAGGGAGGTTCTGGTCGCGCTTGTTTAGCAGAGGGTTCGACTGGTTCTTCTTTAATATGAAGATGATCGGGCGACAAGGGGCGTTTGAGCGACATGAATGAGGAAAGACAGAGGCCCAAGTGGAATTCTGTCTTTTGTCTTTATGGAGAACGGCAGAGGTCGGAGAATCGGCGTGTCCGTCACTTCATCTCCCTCCACTATGATTCCCCCGCGAGTTCGCTTCCCTCTGGGCTTTGACCCTCTGTTTCGAGATTGTATTCTCATTGGTCTGTTTGGCGTGCCCGGGTTTTTCCTGGCCCATGTCTTGTATCTTGGAACGGGGTGGAAATGGGGCCTAGTCGGAACCATGATTTGCGTGGCCACCCTCATCGGCCTCACCCTCGTCTACTACATGGCCCGGCATGCTATTCACGTGCATCTTCTTCATCTTCTCCGCGGGTCCATGCAGTATCTCGACGAGGAGCAATTGCCGACGCATGTCGTAAATATCCCGGGGCTTGGCCAACCTTCGTTTCCGGGCCCGTGGTGCCGCTTTCTCTTTGATGGGCACCCGGATGGAACGACCTTGCCCGAATACATTTATGTGCCGCCGCCGGGCTGGTTTGACTTGGGCACGGACGCGTTTATCGCGCGAGTGCATGAAACACTACGTGCATTACCCGCGACCGCTCGCATTGCACTCGTGGGATCCAGCCGCGGCGCCGGCGTGGCCCTTCGTTACATCTTGCACCATCACGACCCCAGGATCCAATGCCTGCTCATGCTCAATGGCCCCTTCTTCACCGCGGGCGATGTTTTGCGGCACCGCCTCGGGGAAGGGCTTGGCACATGGCTCATTGAACAGCTAAAGCCTTATATCGGCCCCGAGAACCTCGCGCAACTCATTTTCACCGATCCCTTGTTCCAGCAGCCCGAGAAATGGCCCCGCTTGCTCTTTGTCACGTCCGATGGTGACACGAATCTCCCGCCTCGTGACGTCAAGCAATACGCCTCGCGATTCGGCCAACAATTGCTGGTCCTGGGCGCCGACGCAGGCCATACCCTCTATTTTGGCAGTCTCGGGCACAAGAAGCTCGTTCAGGACTTTGTATTAAACGCCATACGAAAGGAAGGGAAGATGGACTCGCCCCGTGAAAGGATATAGTAGAAATATTCATGTTTTGGGAGTTGCTAGTTACTAAACCCCGCATGGCAGTAGACTCTCGCTCCGTCTTGACGCGCGCGTTTGATCTTGTCTTTGGCCGTCCGCCGGATCCCGAGGCCGCGTACAAGGCTCAATTGGCGCGTCTTCACGTGGAACAGCGCCGACTAAGGAGGCTGAGACAGGATGCCGAGTATGAAGAGGGCCAGAATATGAAGCAGTTGATTCGATATTGCAACGCGGGAAAGAAAAACGAGGTGCGCATGTTGGCCACGCGCATGATCCATCAACTCGATTACGCGCACATGAACATGGCCATGGAGCAACAATTGGACCATATTGAAGCGCAACTGACGCAATGCAAGACGCAAGTGGCCACGGAGCAAGTGTTATTGGCCGCCATCAAGACCCTGGATGAATGGACCATGAAAGTATCGCCGGAACGCATGGAGCAAGCCTTGACCGTCTTTGGCCGCGACCGTCTCTTGGCCCAAATCAAGCAAGAAAAAATGTCGGAAACGCTCGGCCTTCAAGCGCGCATGCCTGACGCCCTGGTCGAGAGCCTGGCCGCCCCTGCCCCCGCTAGCGTGGAAAGCTTAATCGCCAAGGCCGAGGCCATGGCCAAACAGCAAAAGGAACGCGAGGCGGCCGCGCGAATCGAACTGGAGACGCTGCGAAACGCGCGCTTGGCCCGGCTTGGCGCGGATGGCCCGCACATCCAAGACGTGACGGAGGAAGAAGAGGAGGGGGGCGGAGGAGAGATGGTCCTAATCTCCTTGGAAGAGGAGGACGCGATCATGGCCGAAATGACCCTTGAACAACGGCTTTCTCGATTAAAACAATAAAATCCAATACACGAGTCCCATGCCCACGGCCAAGGCGGCGAATCCCCCCGAGAGTTGCACAAAGAGGCTGCGCGCGTTCAAGGGGGTTGCCGGTTGTCGCGGAATGGCAATCACGTCCGTCTTGACCATGCTCGTGGACCCATCCTTCATGGCCATGGGCATGGATCGATTCTCCCACACTTGCGCATGGTTGAGTTCGGAGCATTCGGCGCGCGCCGTGGCTAGTGCTCGCTTCAGGCTCTCTCGATAGGGGACAATGGCCGGCGAGAGGGCCACTAGGATATGCGTCCAGGCGCCGTCGGCCCGTCCGCCAAGGCGACTCTTGGCGACCACTTCAATGGACGCGGGTCCCGTCTTATCGCGCAACAAGGGGAGGACATGCGTCTCCACCAAGTCCACGGCATCGCTGGTCGAGGAGAGCATGGGGAAAGGAGAAGTGAGGAGTGGTGATGGAATGTTATCAACCATCCTTTGTCTCGCGTGGGGTACTATTCACACAGAACTCGAACAAATCCTTTTCCATGCGCGTGAGCGCGGCGATGAAGTCTTCATTAGGGCAGACACACGGGCGAGCGCGGCTGATCATGGCTATTGCTTCTTGGGTCGTCTTTGCGCGGCCCGTGGCAAGAAAGAAAGCGGCGACAACGGACGGACTGCGCGATCGACCGTAGCCGCAGTGAACCAGCACGCGCTTGCCAAGATCCAGCGCCTCTTTAATCTTGAACGCCGCGTCGGTGACCTCCTCGAAGCTCAAGATTGTTCCTCTGCTGTCGCTAAGCTCCATCGAATACTCGGCCACAGGCAGCGTCTTTCGGTAAGAACGATAGTCTCGCTCGGCTGCCGTAAGGGCAGAAACAACGTAGTCCACGCGCAATGTCTCTATCTCGTGACGGGCCAGGTCGGCCCCCAGCAACAGACCAGGCAGGATTTCGTCCACCTTGCACCAGCCTCGTCCATCGAGTCGCGTCTGATAGAGCTCCATGGATTCCGCATGGCCAGGCGGGAGGTAGGCTTTGCACGTGGCTTGTCCTCCTCCTCCTCTTCATCGTCATGTCGACGCAATCGGCGACGGTTGAGAGATTCAGGTTCGCGGAGCGAAAAGTCGTTCAAGCTTGCGAGCTCCTTGGCCATGGCCTTGGCCAGTGTAGGGGATGGTGATGCCAATGGCTTTTCCTCTTCCTCCTCTTCCCGATGGCGCCGAACCTTTCGGTAATGCGACTCGCAGAGTCCTCTGCATCTGATGGTTCTTCCGCAACCCGGCACGGAGCACTCGCGCATGAAAGGGCCCACCAGTTCCGTATCCTCGTCTTTTTCACGTGGTACGGCTGCTGCCAGAAACGCCACGGGCTTCTCCTCTTCTGGCAAAGAAAGCATCAGCATCGTCTGATCGTTGGGGTCCAGTTCAGCTCGGAAGCCAATCGTCGTGAGTTCATCGATCATGCCATTGACCATGGCGTCTGTAGACCCGGGACACACTTGGGTGAGTCTCACGACCCATTGACTCGTGCCCAAATGTTCCAATGTGTATGCCTTGATGAGCTCCACTCCAACGGCAACGCCCTTCTTCATAGTTGCGACCATGGCATTGCGCAACGTCTTGACCCAGTCTTCATTGGATACCGCCATGCGGACGATTGAGACAAGGAGAGTGATGGGTCTTGGAAGGGGGGGGGGGCTTTGGCAGGGTAGAGATCCAATTCCCCCCTCCGTAAGCATTCAAGACGCAAGATACTAGTTACCGTATGGATCCTAATGTTTGTCGTTTTTCACCCATGGCCACCAAAAGACCATAGGCGGGATCTTGGATTAGCCTGGGTCAATTTTAGTAACCACCAATGACAAACAATGTAGTGTCTAT
>Ga0181522_10001236_pt1 | contig 15938 bp, 15 predicted proteins | sample PEATcosm2014_Bin_27_FD_121103 | JGI IMG/M metagenome (GOLD analysis project Ga0181522, IMG submission 121103) | Peatland microbial communities from MTU Mesocosm Facility, Houghton, MI, USA - PEATcosm2014_Bin05_10_metaG | ecosystem: Environmental > Terrestrial > Soil > Wetlands > Peat | place... | reverse complement strand
TGCCGTAGGTAAGGAAATCATCGCCAAAGGCTTCACCAGTCCGGCTCGCCTCGGTATTCGCGGCGCCTCCAACGGCGGACTTCTGATGGGTGTCGAGATGACGCAACATCCCGAGCTCTGGAACGCCGTCGACATCGAAATCCCGCTGCTCGACATGCTGCGGTTCGAGCAGATAGCAGCCGGCAGTTCCTGGGTGGGCGAGTATGGCAGTGTCGCCAATCCCGACGAGCGGAGTTTCCTCGCCTCCATATCGCCATACAACAACTTGAAACCGGGTGTGCCCTATCCCGAGGCTCTCATCTGGAGTACGACCAAGGACGATCGCGTCGGCCCCCAGCACGCACGCAAGTTCGCCGCGAAGCTCGAGGCGATGGGCGTGCCATACCTATATTATGAGGTGACCGAAGGCGGCCACGGCTCCGGCGCCACGCTGCTCGAGGCTGCGGAGATGGACGGAGCGGGCCCGTTTCAGCGCTTCCGCCACATAACCTTGCCGCTGCTGGGGCCGATGATCCGGCTGTCGATCTTCTTCTCGGTCGTCGGCTCGCTGCAATTGTTCGACTTCATTGTGCCATTGACCGGCGGTGGGCCATTCAACACCACGCACACGATGGTGTCGTTCCTCTACTACTTCGGCATCACCCGCATGCGCGTCGGTTTTGGTTCGGCCGTCGGCGTGGTGCTGTTCATCATCTGCGTCACCTTCGCTTTCGGGTACAAACGGGCGTTCATGCGCGATGACTGACGCCCCCCGACCCATCGCCCTGCCGTCCGAGCGGCGCCCCGCTTCGCGGCGTCGCATGAACGCCCTCGCGACGATCGCGACCCTCGGCGCGCTGATCGTCCTCGCCGGCGTCGTCATTGTGCCGCTGTTGGCGACCGCACTGGGCGGATTCAAGGAGCTCGGCGAGCTGCGCGCCAACCTGCTGGGCCTACCGCAGCATTGGGTGTGGCGGAACTATTGGGACATCTTCGCCAGCGCGCGCTATTGGCGCGTGCTCGGCAACTCGCTGCTGATGGCGCTGCTCACCGTGGCGCTCACGCTCGCGCTGTCCTCGATGGCGGCATTCACCTTCGCGCATCTCAAGTTCTTCGGCGACAAGTTCCTGCTGAACTATCTGCTGCTCGGCCTGTTGTTCCCCTCCGCGACGGCGATTCTGCCGCTGTTCATCAAGATTCGCGATCTCGGCCTGCTCGATTCCTATTGGGGCGTCGTGCTGCCGCAGGTCGCCTTTTCCCTCGCGATGGCGGTTCTGCTGCTGCGCAACGCCTTCCGCCAATTGCCGAGCGAACTGCTCGACGCGGCGATGATGGATGGCTGCGGCTACTTCCGCTATTTCTTCTTTATCACCCTTCCGCTGTCGGGGCCGATCCTGTCGACGGTCGCGGTGATCTCGTTCGTGGCCAGTTGGAACGGCTACCTGCTGCCGCTCGTCGTGCTCGACAGCGAGTCTCGCTATCCATGGACGCTCGGCCTGATGGCCTATCAGGGCCAGTTCTCGACGTCCTGGCAACTGGTGCTTGCCTTCATCACGCTGACGATCGCGCCAGCGATTCTGATGTTTCTGATGGCGCAGCGCTACATCGTCGCCGGCCTCACCGCCGGCGCGGTCAAGGGATGAACGCGGAGCTGCGAGGACGCGCGACAATGCAGCGCCTCGCTAGCGACGAGCCGCACGAATGGCGCCGTCCGCCGATCGACGTCAGTGCGCCGGGGAAGCGCTCGCGGGCAATGCGGCGTTGGCGGCGGCGATCGACTCGGCGAGCGCGTCGATGGCGGCGAACGTTTCCGCGTTCGGCGCGCCCTTCGTCAGCACCGGCTCGAAAAACTCCGCCTTGAACTCGCGCAGCATCTCTCTGAGAACGTCGGGCATCGTCGTTCCCCACCCGTATGAGCCGATCACTGCCGCGAACCGCGTCTTGGGCGCCAGCGCGTTGGCGAGAATCGCGGCGTAGGCGAGGCTCGGGTGTGGCCCGACCAGCACGGTCGGGCTGGCAAACACTACGGTCGAAGCGTCGACCAGCGCCATCGACAGCACGCCTGAGTCGAGGCCGACCGCATTGACGAGTTTCACCGGCAGACCTTTCTCCATCAGCCTGTCGGTCAGCCTTCCCACCATGGCGGTCGTGCTGTGGTACATCGACGCGTAGACGATCAACACTTCGGGCTTGACCTCGTCCGACGTCCAGCGGCGGTAGAGGTCGAGGATGACGCTCGGCTTGGCGTGCACCGGCCCGTGGCTGGGCGCGATGATTTGCGGATCGAGTTCCTCCACCCGCTCAAGCGCGCTGCGGCACTGGATGCGGTATGGCGCCATGATTTCGGCGTAGTAGCGCTTGGCCGCGACGACAAACTCAGCTTCGTCGCCGACGGTCAGTTCTGACGCCGCGAGATGGGCGCCAAGGAAATCGCAAGGGAAGAAGATGCGGTCTTCCTTGAGAAAGACGCCCATCGTTTCTGGCCAGTGCACCCAGGGCATGAAGACGAATTTCAACGTCTTGCCGCCGAGCGACAGCTCAGCCCCGTCCTTCGCCTCGAGGAATGACCTGCGGTCGAGCGGCATCTGGTCGCACAGCATCCGCCAGCAGCGTGCGTTGGCGACCACCTTGGCCTTGGGGAAAAGTTCGAGCACCGCCGGTATCGAGCCGGCGTGATCGAGTTCCGCGTGGTTGGCGACGACGTAGTCGATCGTCTTGAGACCGGTCGCCTTCAGCGCGGCGATGAACTCCACGGTCTTGGGCGGATAGACGGTATCGATCAGCGCTGTCTTGTCGCCGCCCTTGATAAGATAGGCGTTGTAGCTCGTGCCGTCGGGCAGCGGGACCAGCTCGTCGAACAGCTTGCGATCCCAGTCGTTGGCGCGCAGCGAATAGACGTCGTCTTTGATCTTGACAGGGATCATGCCCGTCGCCCTCCGAGCAAATCGCGCGCCGACGGCGCGCCCGCGATCACTTCGTTAGAGCGTTTCTTCGACGGCCTCTGTCGGCTGGCCGACAGCGTCGATGATCTGAAGGCGCCAGTTTCCGCGCGCTCGGTGACGGGAGCCGGCGCAGGAGAGGGTCTGCGCCATTGCGCGCGGGCCCCAGACTAGGGGGGTCTTCATGGATATCATTACCGCGCTGGCGGTCAGCATCAGCATTCTCGGAGGCATAGCCGCATTCGCGTTCTTGTCGCCGTTCGGCATGGGCCTGCAGATTTGGGCCGCGTTCGTAGGCTGGGCGACGTTCTACCATTGTGGCGGCAAGGAAGTCGGTCTCGGCAAAGCCATCACACACAACATCTTCGGCGCGGTGATGGCGCTGGTTCTGTTGCTGCTTGTCACCCAAATTCCGCTTGGCGCCACGCTTGGGTTGCCGCTCTGGGCCGGCATTGGCGTGGTCATCACCGTCTTCATCGTCGTCATCGCCGCCAAATCGCCGATGCTCAGCGACATCCCGGCGAGCTTCTATGGCTTCGCCTCGGTCGTGGCGTTGGCGCTTGTCGGCGGCAAGCTGGCCGTGACGACGGTTTCGCTCGACAACCCGTTCATCAATATCGTGATTTCGTTGGTCATCGGCGCGGTGCTCGGCTACGTGTCGCAGAAGGTGGCGCTCGCGCTGGCGAAGAAGTGAAACTGTAGCGCACCTGAGGTCAACGGGGCCCGCGAGCGTCGCGCCGCAAGGCTGAACGTTCCCGGGCCCTGGCAAATCGGAGTGGCGCCGCACACCTCTCGCGCGACTCGTCATCCGCCCTTCAATCCAACTGAAACGGGTTCGCGGCGACGCGCCCATTTTGCATGCGCGCAAGCGATTGCAGCGCACCGGAATGTCGCGCGCCTGCTCGCCGCAACGACATCGCCGATCCCGACGACATCGGGGCGTGCGGGATGGACGGTTGTGACGTGACTTCGACAATCCCCCGACCGGAGGAGTGACCATGAGAAGCAAGCATTTGATCTGCGCATTGGCCGGCGCCGCTGCGGCGCTCGCCCTCACCGGCGCGGGGTTCGCCGCCGACGCCAGCAAGTTGGCGCTGCCGGGCGACCTCACCCTGGCTCAGGCCCAGAAGGTCGTCGCTGCGGCCGAAGCGAAGGCGCTGCAGCAGGGAACGCTGATGAATATCGCAGTGATCGACGCTGGCGGCAATCTGAAGGCTTTCGGCCGGATGGACGGCGCCTTCCTGGGCAGCATCGACATCTCGCTCAAGAAGGCGAAGACCGCTCGCGACTTCAACATGTCGTCGAAGGAACTGGGCGACCTTGCCCAGCCCGGCAAGCCGCTCTACGGCATCGAGGTCACCAATGGCGGCCTGGCGATCTTCGGCGGCGGCGAGCTGATCCGCGACAAGTCCGGAACGATCATTGGCGCGATCGGCGTATCGGGCAGCTCGGTGGAAGACGATATGGCGGTGTCGCAGGCTGGCGCGGCCGGATTGTAAGCCTCTATGCGCGTGCGCCGCGCCCTTGTCGGGCGCGGCGACTTAGTCTCGCCGGTGCGCGACAGCGACGCCACAAGCGCAGTCCGTTCGACGAAGCGTTCGTTCCGATGAAGCTAGCTGCGCTGCGCTGACCGATATCGCCGGGCCGGCGCAGCGCGAGGCCGCTGAGGTTCTCAGCCGACCGTTTCGATCGACATGTAGACGAGCGTCTGGTTCAGCAGGATGTACGCGATTTCGCCGAACGTGATCGGCCCGATGATCGATCCTGTCTTCTTCCCTTCGAGTTCGGCGTAGAGGTAATTCAGGACGCAGTTGCAGGACAAGGCGATCGAGTTGGTCTTGATCGTCGCGAGACGGCGCATGAATTCCGCGATGTAGTCCTCCACGGGAGCGGCGAATTTGTACTTAACGCCCTTGAACACCGGCGCGTAGAACGTCGTCTTTCCCGCCGCAGAATCGACCTCGCGCAACGACACGTTCACCATCGCGCCCTGATAGTTCGCGACCAGCGGCAGCTTGACGTCGATCTTGTTCGCCGCGACGAAGGCGGCGAGGTTGCCCGACTTGCCGTCGATCTGGCAGTCGCCAGTCGACTCGAAACCACCGGACGCAAATTCGATCTCGGCGCCGTGGCCTTGAAAGAACAGGTTGATGATATCGATCTTGGCGGCTTTTCCGGGCGGCAGCGTGACGTGCAGGGCCGAGGCGCGGTCGTCGCGAGGCGTTCCCTCGCCGGCGAACGTCTTCGGCGAACGCTTGCCGATCTCGGAAACGTCGACGCCGGAGATCCAGCCATACAGCGGAGAATCAAAGATGCCGGCGTAGGTCTGGACTTCCTTTGCGAAGGTCGAATGCACCGCGCTGAACGCCGGGACGTTCAGGACGGTGAAGCCGTTCTTGGGATAGTCGTCCGCGATGTGGCTGAGTTCGTCGACTGTGTAGGAGCGGACTTCCGCTCTTTCGACCTGGTCGGTGATGTCGCTTACGAACACCTTGTCGCGAGCGTTCAGGCCGCCTGCGGGCGCCATGAAGTTGGTCGACGTGCCGCCGATCCAGGTTCCTCTCGGCAACTGTCGCAGCAAGGCTTCGTCGCCAGCGACCAGAAGGACGCGGCCCCTATCGATGAGTCCCGACGCGTCTGCGACGCTGTAGAGCCCTTGATTAGACATTTTCGCTCTCCGTGTCCGACGCTTCGGTCAATGAAAGATCTCGTCGAGGTCGGCCCCGGCGATCCTTTGGTTCTTTTCGAAGAAGGTGTGGATCTCGCCAGCGCATTTCATGACGTTGGCTGTCGAAGGATCGGACTGCACTTCTGTGCGGATGCGCTGCATCATCAGCTTCACCGCGAGCATGTGCCAGTTTCCGCCAAGTTTGCCCGTGGCGATGTCGCGCCAACGTGGATCGAGTCTTGATGGTAAGACGTTCATGGTCGTTTCCCCAGTCTTACGGCTGATAATCAGGACGAACTGCGCGCTGCGCAGAGGCAGGCGAATCACGCTCGCACCGCATCGGCCTCACGCAATCCTTTGCTGCGTGTGACGAATGGCGATCCCGGCCCCTCCCGCTGAGAAAGAGAATCGCGCCAATTACCGTAGGGGAAGTGGCGGCGTTCCACTGTCGGCTAGCCGACAGCGCGGCGCCGGCCGCCGTGCCCGCTAAGCCGAATCGGCGCGTTCGCCGTCGAAGGACTCGATAAAGAGTTCTCGACCTTCCAGGATCTCAGAGTCGGCGGTCGCACAGTCGGGACAAGCAAATCGGTAGTCCGGCGCCTGCCAGACGGCGCCGCAGGCGCGGCAGCGCGCTTTGGCCGCGATCTCCTCGACGTCGAGCGCCGCCCCGTCGGCAAGGCCGCCCTCGGCGAGCGCTTCGAACGCCAGACGAAGCTGGCGCGCGTCGATCCCGCGCAGCCGGCCGACCTTCACGCGCACACGCGCGATGCGGGAGATCCCGTGAGCCTTTGCCTGGTCTTTCAGGATCGACAGCAGCCCGTGCGCCACGCTCATTTCGTGCATCAAGCGTCTCTCTGGAGCGACAAGCCGGCGTCCCCGGCGGACCGGCCATCGGATCGACCCTGCGCCATCCTGCCGCATCCTCGCCAGCGAAAGTGTCGGCCAGCCGACAGAACCGCTTGGGCGACGGGGCTACTTCCATCGGCGAGGGTCGAAACACGCCCGGAGGAAGGGGCCTCTCTTCATGTTGGAGCATCTGTCGATCGCCTCGGCGTCGCCGACGATGATTGCCGCCATAGGGGCGGTCGTCCTCCTTTTGGGCGAGATCGCGGCCCTCTTCAGTCTGCCCAACCTCGCCTGGACGTTCGCGATTTCGACCGTCGCCGAGCTTGGCTACGTGCTGATCGGCCTGGGCGTCGGCGGACCGGCGGGCGACACCGGGGCGCTGATGCACCTCGGCTACCAGGCGGCGATGCGCGGCCTGGTCCTCGCCGCCGGCTGGCATCTGGCTCGCCGAACGGGTTCGGTCAACCTTAACGCCCTCGCCGGCAGTGGTCCGCGCATGCCGGTCGCGGCGACGCTGTTTGGCTTCGGCGTATTCTCGGTGATGGGGCTGTCGCCATTCAAGGGCTCGTTCTCGAAGTTCATCATCCTCTACGCGGCGATCGAGCAGGGCCAGTGGCTGGTCGCGTTCGCCGGAACGCTCGCGACCATCGTCGCCGCCGTCTATTACGTTCAGGTCGTTCAGAAGATCTGCCTCGAGCCGGCGGCTCGGCCGGTCGAACTCGCGACGGCGCCGCGGGCGCCTTTGGCCATCGCCTGGCCGCTGACCGCGCTGACGGTTCTTATCAGTCTGTGGCCGGCGCCATTCCTGCTCTTCGCCGCGCGCCTGGCCGGTTTCGCCGGCGCCGAAGGCGTGCCGCAATTCGAGACGCCGTGGGCGACGCCCGTTCTCGTTCCCTATGTCGGCGGCTTCGCCGTCTACCTGATCGGTCGCGCCTCGGCCAAGGGGCGCGACGTCGCCGCCGTCCTGTTGGGAATCGCGACCGTCGCCGTCGTCGCCCTGGACGGCGGGCTCGACCCGGCCTCGCGACTGTTCGCGCTGCTGTTCTCCGGCGTCTGCTGCCTGATGATCGTTTATTCGATCGGCTACATCGGTCGCGCCGCCACCGCCAATCGCTACTACTTCTTCGCCTTCCTGATGACCGGCTCGCTGATCGGCGTCGCGACCGCGCACGAGCTCGGCAACTTCTACGTCTTCTGGGAGCTGATGACCTGGACGTCGTACTTCTTGGTCATCCACGAGCAAACTCCCAAGGCGCTGCGCGCCGGCCTGGTCTACTTCCTGATGTGTGCGGCCGGCGCCTATCTGATGAATTTCGGCATTCTGCTGACGCACGCCCAGATCGGCTCTTTCGAGCTCGCCGCGATCGCCGACAAGGCCGCGCTCGTTCCGCCGCTCGCCGGCGCGGCGATCGTCGCCTGCCTGTTTGCCGGCTTCGCCGTGAAGATGGGCCTGGTTCCGCTACAAAGCTGGCTGCCGCTCGCTCACCCCGAAGCGCCGTCGTCGGTCTCCGGCCCGCTTTCGGGAATTCTCACCAAGGCCGGCCTGCTCGGCATGGTGAAGGTGCTTTACGTCGCTTTCGGCGCCAGCGCGCTCGCGCGTTATGCGGTCAATGGCCTCGACGCCAACACCGTGCTGATGATTCTCGGCTGTCTGACGCTGGTCTACGGCGAGATCCGCGCGCTGTTCGAGCGCGACCTCAAGCGCATGCTGGCCTTCTCGACCATCGCCCAGATCGGCGAGATCGCCGCCGTTCTCGGCATCGGCACGGCGCTGGCGAGCGACGCCGCTCTGCTCCACGTCACCAACCACGCAATGATGAAGACGCTGCTCTTCTATGCGGCGGGCGCATTCATCCTCAGGACCGGCGGCAAGCGGGTCGAGGATCTCGCCGGGCTCGGCCGCGCCATGCCGTTCACCGCCGGCGTCTACGCGCTCGCCAGCTTCGCCATCATGGGGTTGCCGCCGTTTTCCGGGTTCGTCTCGAAGTTCTTTATGATCTATGCGGCGGCGATGGGCGGCCATGTCGAGGTCGCCGCGCTGATGCTGCTCGGCGGCGTCATCGGCGTCATCTACTACACCCGCGTCGTCAGCTTCCTCTTCTACTACCCCTATAAGGGTGAGGGCGTCCGCGAGGCGCCGCTGCCGATGCTGGTCGCGATGGGCGTGCTTGCGGCGGCGATTCTCGTCGGCGGTTTCGCTCCTGGCTGGCAGCTCAATCTCATCGCCCAGGTTGGCGATCTGACGGCGCTGCGCGGCGCGCTGGCCAGCGGGCCGTTGCCGGGGCTGATCGCCGATTGGCCGGCCGGCGCGACCATCGCCATCGTCGGCGCGGTCGTCGTGTGGCTCGTCGGCCGGAGCTCGGCAGTCTGGGCCGGGCGGCTTGCGGTCGCGACGCTACTCGGCGCGCTCGCTGGCGTGATCGCTCAATCCGAGCGCTACGACCTGTTGTCGTTTTGCTTCGCGGTGCTGATCGCTGCCGTCGGCGCGCTCAACATGTTGCACTCGACCGCCTATCTCGCCGACAGCCATCGTCAAGGGCGCTTCTTCGCCGCCTTCACGGTGATGATCGCCGGACTGATCGGCATGACGCAGGCCAAGGACATCTTCAGCTTCTTCGCCTTCTGGGAGCTGATGAGCTCCTGGGCGTTGTGGGCGGCGATCTCGCACGAGGAGACCGCCGCGGCGCGCCGCGAAGCCTTCAAGTATTTCATCTTCAACACCGTCGGCGCGAGCTTCATGTTCCTCGGCCTGGCGATGATTGCGGCGCGGGCGGGAACGTTCGAGTTCGCCGGGCTCGGCGCGGCGTTGCGGGACCTCCCACCCGCAACCGTCGCGCCGGGCGTCGTCATGGTGTTCCTCGGATTGGTGATGAAAGCGGCGATGCTGCCGGTGCGCATCGACTACCAGATGCATCCGGCGCTCGCGCCAACCCCGGTCTCCGGCTACATCTCGGCCGTCTTGCTGAAGAGCGGCCCGTGGGGCGTGCTGAAGCTCTTCGTGGTGTTCGGCGGCGCGACGCTGTTTTCCAAGCTCGGCGGCGAGGTCAACGGCCAGCCGGTCATACTCTACGTCATCTCGATCATTGCCGCCGTGACGATTCTCTACGCCGGGGCGATGGCGGCGATCCAGAACGGCATCAAGCTGCTGCTCATCTATTCGACGGTGTGCCAGCTCGGCTACGTGCTGCTCGGCGTGTCGCTCGGCACGACGCTCGGCGTCGCCGGCGGCCTGATGCACTTCGTCAACCACATGATGCTGAAGGACGCGATGTTCCTCGTCGCCGGCGCGGTGATGCTGAGGAGTCACGCCACCATGCTCGACGAACTCGGCGGTCTCGGTCGTCGCATGCCCTTCACCTTCAGCGTCTTCCTGCTGTCGGGTCTGTCGCTCGCCGGCGTGCCGCCGCTCAACGGCTTCACCTCGAAGTGGCTGATCTACTATTCGGCGTTCCAGTCCGGCCATTGGGCGCTCGCCGTCGCGGCGATGATTGGCAGCCTGTTCACGCTCGCCGCGGTGATGAAGTTCACCCACGCCGCCTTCATGGGAACGCCGACCGCGCACGCGCTCGTCGCCAAGGAGGCGCCGGTCGGCATGCTGATCCCGATGGGCCTGCTTGCCGCCGCCAGCGTCATCCTCGGCCTGTTCCCCGGCCTGCTGCTCGTTCCGATCGCAGCGATCGAAAGCGAACTCGGTCTCGCCCCGATCACCGCGTCGCTGCTCGGGCCGCTGCCCGGCCTCGATGGCTGGAGCCCGCTGCTTCTGACTGCGTTGACGGCGATGTTCGCCCTCCTGCTGCTGCCGTGGCTGCGGCTTGGGCGCGGCGCCGAAATTGTGCGCGGCCCCGTCCATCTGTGCGGCGTCGTCGACGTCGCCGCCGAGGACATGCGGCCGAGCACAGCCAGACTCTACGAAACGCCGGACGCGGTGTTGCGCCGCGCGCTGTTCGCGCCGGAACGCGCGGCCAAACGCGAGGAGGCATGAGGGGGCGATGATGACCAGCCAACTCCCGATTTTGGTCGCAGCGCTCGTCTTTCCTGGCGGCGTGTTCGCACTCGCGCTCGGTCTGGCGCTGAAGGGCGCAGACCGCCGCTTGGCCGCGCGCTTGCAAGGCCGCGTCGGGCCTCCGCTCGCCCAGCCGTTCTTCGACATCGTCAAGCTCGGCTTCAAGCGCACGATGGCGCCCGATGTCGCCTGCGCGCCGGTGTTCTTTGGCGCGCCGCTGATCGGCGCCGCGTCGATGCTGCTGGCGATGACGCTCGTCCCGATCGCCGGCGTCTATGCTCCCGGTCCGATCGGCGGCGATCTGCTGGTGCTGATCTACCTGCTCGCCGTGCCCGGCGTGGCGCTCATGCTCGCCGGCTCGTCGTCCGGGTCTCCTTACGGCGCGATTGGCTTTTCGCGCGAGATGGCGATGATGCTCGCCTACGAAGGCCCGATCGTGCTCATCGTCGCCGCGGTGGCGCTGCGCGTCGGCCTGGCGACGGGGGAGGGACCGACCTTCTCGCTCAGCGCGATCGCGGCCTACCAGCAAGAACACGGCGCGCTGCTGTTCGACCCGGTGATGTGGCCGGCGGTCGTCGCCTTCGTGTTCTTCTATCCGGCCAATCTCGGCATCGTGCCGTTCGACATTCCCGAGGCCGAGACGGAAGTTCTGGAAGGCCCGCTGCTCGAGTACTCGGGCCGGCCGCTCGCCCTGTTCAAGGTCATGTCGGCGCTCAAGGCGGTCGTGGTGCTCGGCCTCGGCGTCGCGCTGTTCATCCCGCTGCCGTTCACCGGCGCGCTCGGCCTCATCGGCTGGCTCGTCGAACTGCTGGCGCTGGCGCTGATCGGCGTCACCGCAGTCCGGGTCGGCGCCGGGCGGATGCGCATCGACCAAGCCTTCGTCTTCTTCCTCAAGTGGCCGTTGGCGCTCGCGTTGGCGAGCCTTCTCGCCGCAGCCTATTTCTCCGCGGGAGGCGCGTCGTGACCTTCGTCACCAGGCTCAAGGACGTCGCCGCGCGCTCGCCGTGGCTCTACCGGATCAACGCCGGTTCGTGCAACGGTTGCGACGTCGAACTCGCCACCACTGCGCTGATTCCGCGCTACGACGTCGAGCGCCTCGGCTGCGTCTATTGCGGCAGCCCGCGCCACGCCGATATCGTGCTGATCACCGGCCCGCTGACCCGTCACGTGCTCGCGGCGGCCCAGCGCGTCTTCGCCGAAATCCCCGATCCGAAAGTCACGGTCGCCGTCGGCGTCTGCCCGATCACTGGCGGCATCTTCCGCGAGAGCTACGCCATCTGCGCGCCGATCGATCAGTACTTCCCCGTCGACGTCAACGTGCCCGGCTGTCCGCCGCGGCCGCCGGCGATCATCGAGGGCGTCGCCAAGGCGATCGCCATCTGGCGGCAGCGGCTGTGAGGACGGAGCGATGAATTTTCTCACCCTCTTCGTCCGCAATCTCAGACGCGGCCCCTATACCGAGCCATTCCCCTTCGGCCCGGCCACGCCGGCGCCCAAGCGCCTGCGCGCCCGCATCGAGTTCGACGCCAAGACTTGCGAGGGCTGCTTGCTTTGCGAGAAGCTGTGTCCGTCGGGCGCCATCAAGTTTTCACGCACCCCGGGCGGTCTCGCCTTCGACTGCTTTCATTCGACCTGCGTCTTCTGCGGCACCTGCGCGTTCTATTGCCCGTCCGGCGCCATCCGCCAGACCGCCGATTGGAGCCTCGCCCATCTGGAAGGCGAGACGTTCTCCGTCGCTGAGCACGGCCTGATCCAGCCGATCGTTTGCGTCGAATGCGGCGGCAAGGGGCTCGACACCGCGCCAGCCGTCACCAAGGTCCGCCCGCCGCTTTCGGACGAAGAACTCACCGCGCTGCGCGCGCGCTGCCCGAAGTGCCGCAACAAGTTTCTCAGGAACCGGGGGAAGACGCCATGACCCGCTTGCCCCACGACATCCAGGCTCAGCTCGCCGCTGCGGCGCCTGGCGGAGTTGAATACTCGTCGACGACCACGCCGCTCGGCGTCGTCACCGCATGGTGCGGCCTGGCGAACAGCGAGGATCTCCTCGCAGTCGGCAAGACGCTGCTCGAACTCGGCGCGCGGCTGGCGATGGTCTCGGCGCTGCAGCCGCCCGCGCCGGAAGGGGAAGAAGTCGAGGAATCCGAAGAGGGCGCGAACGAGGCGGCCAAGCCGGCAAAGGAAGCCCCGAAGACCTTCGGCGGCACGCAGATCGACGGCAAGTCCTACGAGCTCGACTACCACTTCCTGATTGGCGGCGACTTTCTCACGATCGTCGCCGATGTGCCGGCTGGCGGATCGATCCCGTCGCTGACGCCGCTCTTCCGCGCCGCTGACTGGCCGGAGCGCGAGATCATGGAGAACTACTCCGTCATCATCCGCGACCATCCCAATCCGACCCGCCTGTTCCTCGATCCTGCGATCGACGCGGCGGTGCTGGAGCGGCTGATCCCGTTCTCGACGCTGGTCAACGCCGCCAGCACCAAGGCGCTGTGGGACAAGGTCCTGGCGGCGAAGGGAGAGGCGTCATGACCGCCATCGAGTCGAGCAAGACCTACACCATCCCCGTCGGGCCGCTGCACGTCGCGCTCGAAGAGCCGATGTACTTCCACATCGACGTCGAAGGCGAGACCGTCCGCGAAGTCGACATTCGCGCCGGCCACGTGCATCGCGGCGTCGAGTACCTGACCACAAAGCGGTCGATCTACCAGAACGTCGTGCTCACCGAGCGCATTTGCGCCCTCTGCTCCAACAGCCATCCCGAGACGTTCGTCATGGCTTGCGAAGAGATTGCCGGCCTGCAGATCCCCGAACGCGCGGCCTACCTGAGAGTGATCGCCGCCGAGATCAAGCGCATCGCCTCGCATCTGTTCAACGTCGGCATCCTCGCGCATCTGACGGGCTACGACACCCTGTTCATGTACGCCATGCAAGTGCGCGAAATCATGCAGGACGTGAAGGAGACGTTGTTCGGCAACCGCATGGACATCGGCGCGATGTGCATCGGCGGCGTGCGCTACGACCTCGACGAGGAGACGGCGGCGTACCTCTCGGCCGCGCTCGACAAACTCGTGCCCGAAGTCGAAGGGCTCGCCGACACCTATCGTCGCAACCACACGATCCTGCGCCGCTCGCGCGGAATCGGCGTGCTGACCAAGCAGCAGGCGATCGCCTGCGCGACCGTCGGGCCGGTCGCCCGCGCCTGTGGGCTGCCGTACGACGTGCGCGTCGACGCGCCCTACGCCGCCTATGACCGCCTCAAGGTCGACGTGCCGACGCTTGTCGAGGGCGATGTGTGGTCGCGGGCGATGATCCGCGTCGCCGAAATCGGCGCTTCGATCCAATTGCTGCGCGACTGTCTCGCCAATCTGCCGGGCGGCCCGACGCATCTTCCCGATCGCCCCGACATTCCTGCCGGCCGCGCGATGGGCAAGTGCGAAGCGCCGCGCGGCGAGCTCGTCTATTTCCTCAAGACCAACGGCGCCGACGAGCCGGAGCGGGTGAAGTGGCGCGTGCCAAGCTTCCCCAACTGGGATGCGTTGAGATTCATGATGCGCGGCGCGAAGATCGCCGACATCGCCATCATCGTGAACAGCATCGACCCGTGCGTGTCCTGCACGGAACGCTGAATGCGCGGCGGCCTCGGTAAGCCGCCGCAACAAGGAGAAGGAGACGGAAAATGGCCTTTCAAATCATCGTCGACACCTGCACCGCGTGCGGCGCGTGCGAGGGCGAATGCCCGAACAAAGCGATCTCGCACAAAGGCAAGCTTTTCAAGATCGATCCGAAGAAATGCAAGGAGTGCGTCGGCGACTTTGATGCGCCGCAGTGCGCCGAAGTCTGCCAGTCGGGCAGCTGCGTCAAGCTCGAAGAGGCCGCCTAGTCGCGCGGCCAACCCGAAGCCGGCGCGCCCCGAGCCGAGGAGATCGCAAGCATGGACGTCTACGAGGAACTCATTCGCGAGCGTGACGCGGGCCGCAGTTGCGCCCTGGCGGTCATCGTCAACGCGACCGGCTCGATCCCGTCCTACGAGACGGCGAAAATGCTGGTGCGGGAGGACGGCTCGATCGTCGGCACCGTCGGCGGCGGCGCCGGCGAGGGCGCGGTGATCCGCGAGGCCAAGGAGGCGATCGTTTCCGGCAGGCCGAGGATGGTCTCCTTCGATCTCCATGAGAACCCGCGCATGGACCTCGGCATGGTGTGCGGCGGCAGCCTCGACGTTTTCATCGAAGTGATCCGCCCGGCGCCGGTCGCCTACCTCTTCGGCGCCGGTCATGTCGGCTGTCTCACCGCTCAGGCGGCCAAGCTGGCGCGCATTCAGGTCGAAGTGATCGACGACCGACCAGAGTTCGCCAACAAGGAGCGCTTCCCCGACGCGCGCGCGATTCACGCCGGGGAAACGGAAGCGACGCTTGCGGCACTGAAGCCCAACGGCCATTCGCTGATCTTCATCGCCACCCGAGGGCACGCGTCCGACGCGCGCGTCCTGCGCTGGGCGGTCGATACGCCCGCCGCCTACATCGGCATGATTGGTTCACGACGGAAGGTGCAGTTCGTCTACGGCAATCTGAAACAGGATGGGGTCAGCAACGAGCAGTTCGCCCGTGTCCACGCACCCGTCGGCTTGGACATCGGCGCTGTGACGCCCGAGGAAATCGCCATTTCGGTCGTCGCCGAAATGGTCGCCACGATGCGCAAGTCGGAAGCCGCGCGTCTGGCGATGCGCAACATGCGCGAAGTCGCTGCGGCGACCGAGCGCAAAATCTCACAACCAAGGTCGGGAGGCCGCGACGCGGCGCCGGAAATCAGCCCTTCGCCGAGTGGCAAGGGCGGCCGGGCTGTCGCCGGGGCGTCAAAACTCTGAAGGAGAGACGACATGAAGCGAACGCTACTGAATGTGAACGGCGTCGACCGCTGGGTCGTCGCCGAGAAGACCGCCACCCTCGCCGACGTCTTGCGTGAGCAGATGTTGCTGACGGGTTGCAAGGTCTGCTGTGAAGACGGCCAATGCGGCTCCTGCACGGTGATCGTCGACGGCAAGCCGGATCGTAGCTGCCAGACCACCATGGACAAGGTCGCCATGGGCGCCAAGATCGTCACGATCGAAGGCGTCGGCACCGCCGAGAAGCTGCACCCGTTGCAGATCGCCTGGATGGCGCACGGCGGGGCGCAGTGCGGCGTCTGCACTCCCGGCTTCATCATGTCGGCGAAGGTGCTGCTCGACAACAACAAGTCGCCGACGCGCGAGCAGGTGCGCTCGTGGTTCAACCGTAACCGCAACCTCTGCCGTTGCACGGGCTACAAGCCGCTGGTCGACGCGGTGATGGATGCGGCCGCGATCATGCGCGGCGAAAAGACGGCTGAGCAAGTGCTGGCGAAGCCGAAGGCGGACGGTTCGATCCTCGGCACGAAGTATCAGCGCCCGTCGGCCCTCGCGAAGGTCACCGGGGCGTGGGATTTCGGCGCGGACATCGCGCTGCGCATGCCGGAAGGCACGCTGCGTCTG
>Ga0181522_10001234_pt1 | contig 15973 bp, 12 predicted proteins | sample PEATcosm2014_Bin_27_FD_121103 | JGI IMG/M metagenome (GOLD analysis project Ga0181522, IMG submission 121103) | Peatland microbial communities from MTU Mesocosm Facility, Houghton, MI, USA - PEATcosm2014_Bin05_10_metaG | ecosystem: Environmental > Terrestrial > Soil > Wetlands > Peat | place... | reverse complement strand
GTGAGCGACCACAGGTGTGAAATCACAGGTGTGAAATTTCGGGCTGGTCTGCTAAGTCACTGAAAGATATGGTGGCCAGGGACGGAGTTGAACCGCCGACGCCAGCCTTTTCAGGGCTGCGCTCTACCACCTGAGCTACCTGGCCACTTCCTTTCCGCACCTGTTCGCAACTCCGACGAGCAGTCGATTTGGCCACGCTGCTCCTGATCATAATGCTTGCACTTTAACTCGGCGGGGACGCCGCGAAGCAAACAGCAGTTGCGTTGGGCCGTGCGGAACTCACAAATTATAGCAACCTCCGCCAGGTTACTGCACTAAATGTCCAACAGCCTCGCCGTTCATAATTGTCAAAACGCAGTGATTCATGCCAAACCAGTAGGGAATTTCGCGATAGTCATTCACGTCAAACACTGCCATGTCCGCGTCTTTGCCCGGTTCCAAACTCCCCTTGCGGTCGGCGATTCGGAGCGCCCACGCTCCATTGATCGTCGCGGCTGCGATCGTCTCCGCGGGCGACATGTTCATCTGCGTGCATGCAAGCGACATCGCCACCGGCATGCTCAGCAACGGAGAAGAGCCCGGATTGTAATCAGTGGCGAGTGCGATCGCGACGCCAGCTTCAATAAACCGCCGCGCGTCCGGATACCTCTTCAAACCGAGAAAATAATTGGCCCCAGGAACAAAAGTCGCAATGGTGTCAGTTCTGGCGAGAGTTCGCAGATCGGAATGGTTCACATGGTCCATGTGATCAAACGAAGCCGGATGGTAACGAAGCAGTGGCGCCAGCGGCGTTTCATTAAGCTGTCCCATGTGTGCGCGCACAGCGAGATGATGATGTTCCGCCGCCGTAAAGATCTGTCCGGTTTCCTCAACACTGAATGCTCCACGATCACAGAATACGTCGACGAACCGCGCGAGTTTCAGCTTCCTGACGGTGGGTATCATTTCGTTGCAGACCAGTTCGACATATTCCTGTGGACGCCCGCGATACTCAGGAGGGACAACATGCGCACCAAGAAAAGTCGGAATCACACTCCCCGGCCATTCGCGCGCTGCTGCGCGGATAGCTTCGAGCGACTTCACCTCACTTTCGAGGCTTAGACCGTAACCCGACTTGGCCTCAACCGTCGTGGTGCCGTGACCGGCAAAAGCCGCCAGCGACGTGACAACCTTCCGAGTGAGATCCGCTTTACCCGTCTCCCGCACGCCCGCGATGCTGGAACGAATTCCTCCGCCCGCCTCAGCGATCTCTTCGTAGCTGGCGCCAGAAATCCGCTTCTCAAAATCCACCAGCCGGGGGTGCGTGAATACCGGATGCGTGTGTGAATCGACAAACCCAGGCAAAGCCACGCGTCCGCCGCAATCGATTTCGACGATCTTTTCGCGATGCTTCTTGAGCCACGGATCGCGCAGAGCAGCTTTCGAGGTGCCAACAGAAACAATCCTGCCACCGAAACAGAGAACTGCACCGTTCTGAACGATTCCAAGTTCCGAAAGTTGGGAGCTGCGACGCGGACCATCTGCACTTGGGCTTAGTGTCAGAAGCTGCCCGATGTTAACCAGCAGCAAAGGGCGCGGCAATCGATAATTAAGCTTCCTGGACGAGGTCACGCTCAGGAAGTCTATCAGGCCGGCGGGAACAACAATCGTCGCCAGGTGCCTTCAATTCATCGGATCAAAATCTCCACGCGACAACAACCCCAAAAATAACCGCCCCAACCGCATAGGCCCAGCCTCGCGCTTTTTGAAATTTTTGGTTATCGATCATGATCCACCTCGTTACTGAAAATACTGTGCCACATATACTAAGACTAAGCAACGATCTCCGATCTGCGCTTCGGAACATCTCCGACGGCCGCCCCGATGGCTTGTTTCCATCGCGTTCCTTGCGTTGTTCGCTTTGCGTTCTTCGAGCTTCCTCCCGCATCTAATGTGCTAGGCTTCTACTAGCACGTGGACTTGCGTTCTCCGAAGGATTTTAGTTTTGATCAACACTTTATTAGGCAAGGTTTTCGGGACAAGAAACGAACGCGAGATCAAGCGCCTGCAGCCGCGCGTTACGGCGATCACTGCGCTCGAACCCGAAATGCAGAATCTTTCTGACGAGGAGCTCCGATCGAAAACGGACGATTTTCGCGCTCGTATCCAAGAGCGTCTTAGCTCCATTCGAGACGAACCGGAAGGGGATATCGAAAACCCGGACATAGACCGTCAGAAGGAAATCGAAGCACGGCGCGACGAAGCCCTTAAAGTCGTCCTCGATGAGATTCTTGAAGAAGCGTTTGCCGTGGTGCGCGAGGCCGGACGCCGCGTACTCAACATGCGCCACTTCGACGTGCAACTCATCGGCGGCATGGTTCTACACCAGGGCACCATCGCCGAGATGAAGACCGGCGAGGGCAAAACCCTCGTCGCTACGCTACCGGTATATCTCAACGCCCTCAGCGGACGCGGCGTGCACGTCGTCACCGTCAACGATTACCTTGCCAAGCGCGACTCGGAATGGATGGGCAAGCTCTACAGTTTTCTAGGCCTGACGGTCGGAGTGATCGTCCACGATCTCGACGATGAGCAGCGCCGCGCAGCCTACGCCGCTGACGTGACCTACGGCACCAACAACGAGTTTGGGTTCGACTATCTGCGCGATAACATGAAATTCGACCTGCGCGATTGCGTGCAGCGCGTGCACAACTTCGCCATCGTCGACGAAGTTGATTCCATTCTGATTGACGAGGCCCGCACTCCGCTCATTATTTCAGGAGCGAGCGAAGAATCGACCGATAAGTATTACAAAGTGAATCGCATCATTCCTAAGCTTGAAAAAGGCGAAGAGATCGATACTGCGCCCGGCGAGCCCAAGATAATGACCGGCGACTACGTGGTCGACGAAAAGCATCGCAACGTTACGGTCAGCGATGAAGGCTGGGAAAAAGTCGAAAAGCTGCTGGGAATCGGCAACATCGCCGACCCGGAAAACTGGGCGCTGAAGCATCACGTCGAAACCGCCGTCAAGGCGCACGCGCTCTATAAGAAAGACGTCGAGTATGTAGTCAAAGACGGAGAAGTGATTATCGTCGACGAATTCACCGGCCGACTGATGCCGGGGCGGCGCTGGTCTGATGGCCTCCACCAGGCGATCGAAGCCAAGGAAAACGTCAAGATCGAGCGCGAGAATCAGACGCTCGCCACCATCACTTTCCAGAATTATTTCCGGATGTACAAAAAGCTGGCCGGCATGACCGGTACGGCGGAAACGGAAGCGCCTGAATTCGAGAAGATTTATCGGCTCGAAGTCATCGTCATTCCGACGAACCGTACGCTGCTCCGCAGAGAAAATCCCGACATCGTCTACCGTACGGAAAAGGAGAAGTATTTTGCAGCGGCCGACGAGGTCAAGCGATTGCACGATAGCAACCAGCCCGTGCTCGTCGGTACCACTTCGATTGAAAAATCCGAACGTCTTTCCGAGCTGCTAAAGAAGAAGGGAATCAGGCACGTCGTTCTGAATGCGAAGTATCACGAACGCGAAGCGGAAATAGTTGCGCAAGCCGGACGCAAAGGCATGGTCACCATCGCCACTAACATGGCTGGCCGCGGCACCGACATTTTGCTTGGCGGCAATGCCGAATTCATGGCCAAACAGGAATGCGTCAAGAAGGGAATCGCGCAGCCAATCCGTGCCGCGCAAGGCAAAATCGAGGCCAAGGTCGACGATCCCAACCGCACCGTTTGGTACTACGCCGGTAACGAGTACGCCGTACCGACCGATCAGTGGAATGAGATTTTCAGCCGCTACAAGGCCGATACCGACCGCGAGCATCAGGAAGTGATCGAGGCAGGAGGCTTGCACATCTTCGGCACCGAACGCCACGAAGCGCGCCGCATCGACAACCAGCTACGCGGGCGTGCCGGGCGTCAGGGTGATCCGGGTTCTTCGCGTTTCTTTCTCTCTCTCGAAGACGATCTGATGCGCATCTTTGCCAAAGAGTGGGTTTCGAACCTGCTGCAACGTCTTGGTATGGAGGAAGGCGTTCCCATCGAATCGCGTATGATCACGCGTCGAATCGAGGCGGCGCAGAAAGCGGTCGAAGGGCAGAACTTCGAGGCGCGAAAACACCTGCTTGAATATGACGACGTCATGAACAAGCAACGCGAAGCGGTGTACGGTCTGCGCCGGCGTCTGCTCGAGGGACTCGACCAGAAAGATCTCATCGTCGAAGATTACGTCTCCGGGGTCCTCGCCGACATCCTCGAACGTTGCTGCCCGCCGAAAGAGCATGAGGCCAATTGGGATCTCAAGGCTCTGAAAGACGCAATCTTCACGCGCTTCGGAGTCGACATTTACGCCGAGGGCCTTAAGCCGGAAGAGATGAATCGCCAGGAACTGGGCGACGCCATCTTTGACAAGCTGAAGCAACGCTACGACGCGAAAGAATCTCTGATCGGCGCCGAGGCCATGCGCTACCACGAGCGCATGATCATGCTGAGCGTGATTGACGCGCAGTGGAAGGATCACCTGCTTTCAATGGATCACCTGAAAGAGGGCATCAATCTGCGCGGCTACGGGCAACATGATCCGCTGGTCGAATATAAGCGCGAGTCGTATGACATGTTTGAAGAAATGATGCAGCGCTTTCGCGAGGAGACGGTTCGTTACCTGTATCTGATGCAAATTATGGAACGTCCGCCGGACGCGACGCTAGTCGGTAGAGTTGGTCCGAGCGACGGATCCGGCCAGATCCCGGCGGGCGGAGCGCCTTCAGTCATCACCGGCGGTCGAGGCAACGGACGTCCGGCGCGCCAGGTAGCAACCTCCGTCGACGAGATCGAAGAAGCCTTCCAGCGCAAGAAAAAGCGCGAACTGGAGTCAGCGCGGATGGCCGGGGCTGGCGATATGCAAGTTCAGCAAGTCGTGCGCTCGGGAGAAAAAGTGGGACGCAACGATCCTTGCCCGTGCGGCAGTGGCAAGAAATACAAGAAGTGTTGTGGGGCAGCTTCATAGCTCATCGCCCAACGGTGAATATTGTCGTCTGTTACCGGTGTCAGTCTGAGCAAGGCGAAGCATCATGCACTTTGCTCGCAGCCCATTCTCTCTGCGTTCTGAGCGCGGCTACAAGCTCTTCGACTTCTTGCCCACGGCCCGAAACGTCATCTCGGTCGCCGGGCTATGCATCCGCCGCTTCCAGGCGAAGAACATAGGAGCATAGGTCTCAGTGATGTAATCGCCACGGCCGATGCCGAGCGCCCTCGCTGTCTTATCGATCCATCGTGCCGGTCCTTCGATTTCGCCAAAGTTGCCGATCGGAGTTTCATCAAGCACCACCTGGCCCTTGCTGTCGCTCCATTCGGCGCGATACTTCTCGTAGCGAAACGCAGGCGTGAAGCCAAGCGCACGCAGAATCGCATCCATCTTCCGCCCATCCTCAACTCGTGTTTCCAATTCAACGCGCGATTTGTGCCGCCCGGCCTTACCTTTAGCTTTGTGCGTCAGCGTCCAGGTCTCGCCATATTTTCGGAGGCGCAGCAGCGCGCCCCGCTTGCGCAGTTTCTGCCCAGGCAAATCGTAGAGCGAATTCATTTCGTGAGTGGAGGTAGTGAGCCGTTTGAAGCCCGCTTTCTTCAGCGCCCGGCTTATTTCCACCAGATTTTCAATTCGGAATTTAATCTCGATTTCTTTCGGCATGTAGAAATCTTAACCGCCACGACACAGCGTGCGCCGAGAAAAGCGTGAATCTGGAGGAATGAGTAGGACTGACGATCGAGGACTTCCGAGAGGCTCCTTGTTTCGACCGCGCTTTTGTTGATGAGTTCCTCGGCGTACTCCAGGTCTCGGAGGCGAAATGCCCTTGATTAAGGTTTTGGCTCGACCTCAGACTCTCGCTCTCGCCGGTGAAACCAGCTCATATGCGGAAGATCGCGCTCAACTTTTCGCCGTATCGCAATTAATTCCGCAGCGATCGAAACGGCAATTTCTTCCGGAGTAATTGCGCCAATATCTAACCCGACAGGCGCGTGCACGCGATCAAATAGATGTGCTGGTAGACCCTCCTGTTGAAGCTCCTTGAAAATAGTGATTGTCTTGCGCCGCGAGCCGATCATTCCTACATAGCGTGCCGGGGTCTGCACCGCCCAGCGCAGCATACGCATATCATCGCGGTGCCCGCGAGTCACAATTACGATATACGAAGCTTCGCCGGGACTGAGCTGTGCGGTGGCCTTATCAAAATCTTCAACGATCACCTGTTGCGCTTCAGGGAAACGTTCCGGATTCGCATAAGCTTCGCGGTCATCGATCACCGTGACGTCAAAACCGGCAATGCGAGCCACCCGATAAAGGCTTACAGCGACGTGACCTGCACCGAAAATATAAAGATCTGCTGGAGGTAGTATCGGCTCCACAAACACCTCCAGAGTTCCGCCACAGACCAGGCCCGTGTCGTACTTGGGATCCTGATTGAGATCGAACCTCAAAGTCCGTGGCTTCTCCGACTCCATCACTTCACGCGCTGCCTGCCACACCTCAGCTTCCACACACCCGCCGCCTATGGTTCCGATAATCGAGCCATCATCCCGCACCAGCATCTTCGCCGTCTTGAATGACGGAATCGATCCGCGCGCATTTACGATGGTAGCCACGGCTCCGCGGCGTCCGTCCTTTCGCAGGCGGACGATCTCCTCGTAGAGGTCCATATTTTGATTATGGTTCGATGAGGAGGGAAGGTCAATGGCTGGCGTCCGATGCCGTCCGATGCCGACGCAAAATCAAAGGGCCACGTCCGGCATCCCCCTGGAAGCACCCTCCAGACCAGGCCTGCAGTCTCAACCCTTTGTGCCGTTCACGAACGTTTTGTGCCACGAATCAGATTGCCTTTGGTACAGTTCGGTTTACTATCGAGTGCCAAAGTTTATCTGACACTGTGCACATCCTGAGGAGGCCCATGAAAGCCGCCCGCATTCATCAGTTCGGTGGTCCCGAAGTCCTCACCTACGAAGACGTTCCCGATCCCAAGCCGCGCAAGGACCAGGTTCTGATTCGTGTGCGCGCATGCGCCATGAATCACCTCGATATTTGGGTGCGCAAGGGGCTGCCCGGCGTTAATCTGCCACATATTCTCGGCAGCGACATCGCAGGTGAGATCGTCGAAGTTGGCGAGTACATCACCGATTTCAAACCCGCACAGCGCGTTCTCGTCGCTCCCATGCAGTTCTGCAATCACTGCGCGAAATGCGTTGCCGGATTGCAGAACCACTGCCGCCATTTCACCGTCCTTGGCAACGCCGTCGACGGCGGTAACTGCGAGCTGATTGCGGTCCGAGCGGTTAACGTCATCCCCATCCCTGGCTCGCTCGACTTCAACGAAGCCGCCAGCGTGCCTTTGGTATTTCTCACCGCCTGGCACATGCTCGTAGGACGGGCCGGCATCCGACCCGGCCAAACCGTGCTTGTCCTGGGTGCAAACTCGGGCGTAGGCATCGCCGCCATCCAGATCGCGAAGTTATTCCACGCGCGGGTGATCGCTACCGCGGGCGACGAGCGCAAAACCGAGCGTGCCAAAGAACTCGGAGCTGACTTTGTCGTCAATCACTACGAGCAGAAGATTTCGCAGGAGGTTCGCAAGATCACAAACTTCGAGGGCGTGGACATCGTAATCGAGCACGTCGGGCACGCGACCTGGGAGGAAAGTGTCAAGTCGCTCAAAGCAGGCGGCGCCCTCGTTACCTGCGGAGCTACCACGGGCCCGAAAGTCGATCTTGATCTGCGTTTTCTCTTCTCACGCCAGCTCGCTTTGCTAGGGTCGTATATGGGAACCATGAGCGAACTCCATGAGGTGCTCGCACACGTCTTCGCGGGACGCCTCAAGGCCGTGATTGACCACACTTTCCCGCTGAAAGAAATCCGCACCGCGCACGAATACATGGAAAAGAGTCAGATGTTTGGCAAGATCGTACTGAACCCGTAAACCAATTCACCGCAGTGAGATTAAAGTGCACATGAACTCCCCATCTGATGGCAAGAAGGTAGCGATTGGCGTTGAAGGCGCAAGGTCAAGCCAATCGTCGTTTGGCCGCCGCAGATGCTCTTGCGCGAAGGACTAGAATAACAGCCGTAAAGAGATTCGGATAAACCTTTGAGGCGGACAGCACCATTCGATTCTTGTTGGCTGGCGTCGTGGCAGGTCTTCGCTCGCCGCCTTCAGCAGTGACCATGGCGCGGCGATTCCAGGCTCTTAACGCTGGGAGAGAATCTGCCGTGAGCGTAATGATCGTATCCGTCCTTGCCGCCATTCTGGCGCCGCTCGTATTCGCTCAAAGTCCAAAAGTATCCGAGACCACAAGCTCCGCAGCCAACTCCTCATTTGGCCAGATTGCACCCGGTGAAGCTATTGTGGTTGAGTTAGCCAAGGCCGTCGATGCCAGGAAAGCCAAGGCCGACGACAAAGTCGAAGCCCGATTGACCATGGATATGCTGTCGCACGGCGAAATCGTGATGCCGCAAGGCACGAAAATCACAGGGCGCGTGACCACCGCCACGCCGAAGACCAAGCACACACCCGAGTCCAGAATGGAGATCACCTTCGACCGCGTCGTCCTGAAAAATAAACGCGCGATCCCGCTGAAGGTCACAATTCAGGCGGTGGGGGCACCAATGCAGGTCGCTTCGACGGCCACGAGTGACTTGGCGGGCCCGAACAACACCGCAGGAGGTCCAGGATCCTCTCTCGGTAGGACCGGGGCGGCCAACGTCCGGGCAACAAGTTTTCCGGGTTCGATTCGCCCGAAAATTTCTGCTCCCGGTGCCGAAGAACCAGCAGGGAGCGCTACCGCTCAAAGAAACCCCACGTTATCTCTTGGACCGACCAGCCATGGTGTAGTTGGAATAAGAGGAATTGCGCTCAGCCAAACCGCTCAAGGCTTTGCCATTACCTCAAGCAGCGGTAACGTCCGCCTGCAGGGCGGGACACAACTGGTCCTCCACGTCAATGAACCTAAGGTTCTGGCCGATTCTCTCCGGGGAACAAGAAACTGAAACGGGCTTGAATCCCAGGAAACGAACGTAAAACTTGTCTCTGCGCACACGGCCCCCTCTGCGGTTAAAATGTATATATGGCGCAAGAACTAAGTTTCGGCCCCTACGTAAACATCGAGAATGGAAAGAGAGTAGTCAAAGAACTCATCTACGGGGACGGCGTGCCAGAAGGCATCGTCATGACCACGCTAGACTCAACCGTCAACTGGATGCGCAAGAACTCCATCTGGCCGATGACCTTTGGCCTCGCCTGCTGCGCTATTGAAATGATGTCCATGGGCGCGTCGCGCTTCGATATCGCGCGCTTTGGTGCTGAAGTGTTCCGGCCATCGCCGCGACAATCGGACCTGATGATTATCGCCGGCCGCGTCTCGAACAAAATGGCTCCCGTCATTCGCCAGCTTTGGGAGCAGATGCCAGAACCGAAGTGGGTGATTTCCATGGGAGCATGCGCGACCTCCGGCGGCGTCTTTAATAATTATGCTCTGGTGCAAAGCGTGAATCAGGTTATTCCAGTGGATATTTACGTTCCGGGATGCCCTCCGCGCCCCGAGCAATTGATTTATGCGATCACTCTGCTGCAGGATAAAATCATGACCGAGCGCGGCACCGTCAAGAAAGCATTAAACCTGGCGCCGAAAGACACGTAAAAAATCGAGTCCAGGCGATCTGGTTACCTGAAGATAGTGCTACAGATGGTCTTCGAATCCCCGCTGGCCGAATCACGGGTAATCTCATTCTTTCATCCGGGTAGCGATCTGCCGTTCCGGTGGCGTCATCTGGTTCCAGATTGCGTTTAAGTCCTTTTCCAGAATCTGATTATTCGGATCCACCCGCAGAGCGAGCGCAAACCACAAATAAGAGGTTGGAAGATCGCGCGGCACGCAGTGGCCGGTCGCGTACATGGTTCCAAATGCACTGCGGGCTTTGGCATTCGCCTTCGCCGATGCGGCCTTCAGATTTTTTACAGCCTCAGTACAATTTTCCGGCGCGCCTCGTCCGTAGAGATAGGCTTCGCCCCTCCGAAAGTCCGCATCACCTGTGTCAGATCCCGTAGCGGAAGACAAGTTCGCGGACTTAACCGAAGTTACCGCGGCTTGCGGGCTGGGGGCTTTCTGGTAGGCCGGAACGGTTTTGGGTTGTGCGGTTGATACCGGTGCCGGAGTTAGCGGAACCGAAGCCACCGTTCTGGTTTCGTCCGCAGCCTTCGCCGTTGTCTCCGGCTGTTTTGTGGAAGGAGTGGACCGGGGATTCGTATTTTCGGACGGCCCCTCGGGAACTTGCGCTGACGGCGCCGTCGATTGAGGCGAGGATTGGGGCGAGTTCATATTCGGTGCTTGAGCATTTTGTGCAACGGGCTCAACCGCTGTCCTAGGTGTGTTCTCCGTCGAAGCGCTACCAGTGTTCGAAGTCGCAGCTTGCGGCTTACGACCTTCCGCGACACTGACATAGTTTGTGTAGGTCCACCATCCAGCTGCCCCCAATGCGGCCAGCAACACTATTAACAGCAGAATCCGCCCGGGCCCCGAGTGAGATTCCTCCGGCTCGAGAAAAGAGTCGAGGCCCGAGAAAGACCTTTCTCGCAACGAGTCCAAGGTGGGCTCGTCCAGAGTGTTTGACCGGCCAGCATCGGACCGGCTCACCTTGCTTTCGCTCACCCCGATTTGATTTGCAACCGGCCGATCCAAACCCAGCATGGAAGGACCGCTCGGCGCCGGCACCTGCTGTTTAACCGAGCTTGTCGCGCCCGCCATCGCCAGTGACCTCAAGGGTTCCGTTGCGCTCGAGACCCTCGGCTGCACCGTCTTCGGTGGAGCGGTCGGTTGTGACACTGGCGTCGAGAGGGCTGATAGCGGATCGAGGGCCGCCGTTCCCGTTGTCCGCCGAGGTTCGAGTGACGTTCCGCACATTCCGCAGAAGCGAAAATTGGACGCGTTATCCTCCCTGCAGTTTGGACAGATCACAGTATTTCTCCCGATGTGGCTTCCTTACAGTTTAACTCCAGTGCGCCAGCGTCGTTGCCCTACGGCTTCATATTAAAATGCACAGGTTAAAATCCAGACGCCCGGTTTCCACATGGCTCGAGCTACAAAAGCTAAGACCAATCCGTCCCCACAGCGCTTCGAGGCTAAGCTGGAACGTATGCGCTCCCGCCTCAATTGGATCATTGTCCACGTACCGTTCGATGCAAGCAAGGTCTGGGGGTTGCGTGGCCAGATCAGGATAAAAGGCGAAATTAACGGTTTCGGATTCCGTACATCGCTCTTTCCGACCGGCGAAGGGCGGCACATCCTGCTGGTGAACAAGAGGATGCAAAGAGGTGCGCGAACCGCGGAAGGCGCGGTAGCAAGGTTTCAACTCGGGTTCGACCCCGAAAAGCGAACGGTAATCATTCCTCGTGAGCTGGAAAGTCTCCTCAGTGAGGACCGTTCGTTTCGACGGTGGTACGACAACTTGAACCCTTCCACGCGCAATGACATTGCCAAGTGGATTACAGACCCGAAGGGCGCTGCCGCGCGCGTCCGCCGCGCACAACAAATTGCGGAACGGTTGCTCAACGTCATGCAAGCGGAGGGGGAACTGCCGCCCATTCTGCAACTGGCGTTCGCCCGCGATCCACGCGCTCGCCAGGGGTGGGAAGCAATGTCGGTCTCACGACGGCGCGGCCATCTGTTTGGAATTTTCTACTACAAAACTCCCGACGCTCAGCACCGCCGCATCGACAAAATGCTCGAGGATGCCAACGCGCTCGCCGAGAAATTGGCGGAAAAGAAAAAGTCAGGGCTATAATTCACATTCGCCGCGAGGTCAGTCATTCGTCGAAGGGCGTCAGTCGCCAGAAATTTGCGTCACGGCACTGATTTTCCAAACGACGAACGACCAACGACCAATCACCAACGACTCTTTGAGGCCTCTCATGAGATTACGTTTCTGCGCTGTATTCGTGATTCCGATACTCATCGTTCTGGCAAGTGTCGTTTCTCTCTCCGCTCAGAATTCGAGCCCACAACCGAATACCGCAAAGCGAGCCATTACCGATAGAGACCTGTTCTACTTCGTTTGGATTGCAGATCCCGAGCTTTCACCGGACGGATCGCGGCTGGCATTTACCCGCGTGGTCGCGGACGAAAAGCATACTGCTTATGAAACCTCGATCTGGATGGCGGCCACCTCGGGCGACGCGACCCCGACGCGCATGACCAATGGCAAGCATGATACTCATCCCCGGTGGTCGCCCGACGGCAAACGGATCGCTTTCGTCAGAGGTGGAGAGAAAGACGACAGCGGCAAGCCTCGCCCATCGCAGATCGCGATTCTCTCCCTGACGGGTGGTGAAGCCCGCACCATAACCGATCTGCCCAAAGGCGCAAGCGATCCCGTCTGGTCGCCAGACGACAATCGCATCGCGTTCCTGAGTACCACCACGCTTGAAGATATCGAGAAGGAAGCGCGTAAGAAGAAGAACGCGAAAGCTGATACTGCGGCCACCGCCGCTAGTCCCAAAGACTCTGCCAGCACGGCAAACTCTCTGTCCAAGGCCGACTCCGACAGCGATCACGAATCCGACATCCACATCATTACTCATGCTGTCTATCGCAGCAATGACGAGGGCTATATCGATTTCAAACGCCACGATCACATCTGGGTCATCGACATCCCACCTGCATTCGATGAACCAGCCAAGCCACAGCAGCTTACGAGCGGCGACTATGATGAAGACGGAATTGTTTGGAAGCAGGATGGCTCGCGCGTCTACTTCCTCACCCGGCGCATCGATGAACCCTACTACGAGACCCCGACCACCGAAATCTACTCCGTGGCATCAACCGGCGGCACGGCCGAAAAGCTGAACACCATTCCGATGGGAATCGGCCGTCTCGCGCTAAGTCCAGACGGCCTCCAGGTGGCCTTCCATGGTTCCGTAACCCAGCCCGTTCGTTCGTATTCGCAACCCGATCTTTGGGTGATGGACCTGACGCCAAACGCCCAGGCCCGCAATCTCACAGCCGCCTACGATTTCGATATGGGCAGCTCCGTCGGCGGCGATAACGCAGCCCCGCGCGGCGGCAGAGGCATGGGCCTTCAGTGGTCGCCCGACGGGCGTTGGTTATTCGATATCGTCGAAAAGCAGGGACGCACTTCGCTCGTTCGTGTCGACACGAAAACGGGAGCCGTAACTGAAATCACGCACGGCGATCAGGCCGTACTCGATTACTCTGTAACGCCGGATGCCCGCAGCGCAGTTGCTCTAGTCTCGACGCCCACAATGATCGGCGACCTGTTCACAGTGCCGCTCGACGCTGGTCAGGCCGGCTTGCGAACCCGCATCACCGATGCGAATAAAGCCCTCTGGTCTCAGCTCAACCTCACTGAGCCGGAAGAAATCAACTACAAGAGTTTCGACGGCTTGCCCATTCAGGGATGGATTCAAAAACCTCCCGACTTCGATCCGAAGAAAAAATATCCTTTGATTCTCAACATCCACGGTGGTCCCCACGCCGCTTATGGCTGGATCTTCGACCACGAATTTCAGTGGATGGCGGCCAAGGGCTACGTAGTTCTTTACATCAACCCGCGCGGCTCAACCAGCTATGGCCAGGATTTCGGGAACATCATTCAGTACCACTATCCCGGCGATGACTATCGCGACTTGATGGTAGGCGTGGATGAAATCCTGAAGCGCGGCTACGTGGACCCCAAGAAACTTGGCGTGACCGGCGGCAGCGGAGGCGGCGTTCTCACCGACTGGACAGTGACTCAAACCGATCGTTTTGCCGCCGCGGTATCGCAGCGCGATATCTCGAATTGGGCCTCATGGTGGTATACCGCCGACTTCACCCTGTTTCAGCCGGCTTGGTTCAAGGCACCCCCTTTTCAGGATCCGAAGGATTACGCAAATCGCTCGGCGATCACCTTCGTCGAAAAAATCCATACCCCAATCCTGTTCATTCTGGGCCAGTCCGACTACCGCACGCCGCAGGATTCCGGCGGGGAGCAAATCTTCCGCGCTCTGAAGTTTATGAAGCGCCCGACCGCAATGGTCGTTTTCCCGCGTGAAACGCACGAACTGTCGCGTTCAGGAGAGCCTTGGCATCGCATCGAGCGGCTCGACAATATCGTAGGCTGGTTCGACAAATGGCTGATGGGAGTTCCTCATCCCGAATATGAAGTACACGCGGAGACGCAAGCCACGCAAGCTGTCAGCCGCTGAAGGGAGGAGGAGTAATCGTCGCGATCAAATCGCGAATTCAAATCGCGAATAGCACTTTCTTGCATCTTTGAGGCAAAACCATTTGTGCTTCCCAATCTTTGGTTGACACCTGGCGCCACCAAGCGTAAGTTTGGTCACTCTATTCCGTATTCGGCAGGTGATTTTCTGGTTAGGACCGCGGTTGTTGGCTGCGATCCGCGGTCCTGCCTTGGCAAAATGTAGCAACTTCTAACCGAAACATCCATGACCTTTTCACCGAGGAGAAGAATCTGTGAGAATTGCGAAGGCGGTATCTCTAACCTCGTTTCTCGTTCTGGGAATGCTTCTAGGCGCCATGGCTCAGACTACCGTCGCGCCGACGCACGCCGCGTTGCCCTATCCTAACGCCGCAACGCCTAAGGCAGTCGACCTCGGCGCGCTTGAGACGCAGTCGGGCACGATGCCGATTGCAGTCACGGTTGCGCTCGCATTGCCGAAGCCGCTCGACGCAGAAAACTTACTGCATGTGCTCTACACCCCCGGCAATTCGCAGTTTCACAAGTTTCTGACGGCGGACCAATTCGTGGCGCGGTTCGCTCCCGCGGACGCCGACGTCGCGAAAGTCATTTCGGGCTTGGCCAAATACGGCCTGGCGGCCGAACGAACCACCGCAACCACTCTCAGAGTCACTGGCCTGCCGGCCGACCTGGAGCGCGCCTTCGCTGTGAGCCTGCATTCCTACAAAGTTCCCGCGCACGGAAACGCAACGGCCTATACCTTTCACGCTCCTCTCACTCGAGCCATCATTCCCGCCGAACTTTCGGCGTCGGTCGCTGCTGTAGTCGGCCTCGACAGCCGTCCTACCTTCCGCCCGCACCATGTGAGCGCTTCCTCGACCCTCACACCCGCACGACCAGCCGTCTCATCGTCAAGCACTGGCAATCCATTTGGATCTTTGACCGTGACCGACTTTGCCAATTATTACGACGTGCAACCGCTGTACACGAAGGGCGTGTCGGGAAGTGGACGAACACTCGGCATCATGACGTTGGCGAGCTTTACTCCGAGCGACGCCTTTGCCTATTGGAGCGCGCTCGGTCTCACCGTCAATACCAAACGCATTCACATCGTCAACGTCGATGGCGGCCCCGGCGCGCCCAGCGACGCCTCCGGCTCGCTCGAGACTACAATCGATGTCGAACAGTCCGGTGGAATCGCTCCGGGTGCAAAGATCATCGTCTACCAGGCTCCCAACACCGACCAGGGCTTTGTCGATGTCTTTGCCCGGGCAATCGATACCAATTCGGCCGAGAGTCTCTCCATCAGTTGGGGGGACTGGGAGTGGTTCAACAACCTGGAGAACTCTCCGGTCACCGATCCGAGTACAGGAAAGACAGTGGGTGCTTTAAGAGCGGTTCACGAACTTCTGCTTCGGGCAGCGATCCAGGGGCAGTCGGTTTTCGCAGCGGCGGGGGATGGCGGCGCTTACGATGTGAATAACGATCTTGGTTGTGTCGGGCCATACTCATTCTCGCAGCCATACAGCTGTAGCCTGACTCTGAGCGTCGATTATCCGGCGAGTGACCCCGCGATTACCGCCGCCGGCGGCACGACTCTACCCGGCATTCAGGAATATTGCCAGAACGCTAAATGCACCCCGCCGTACTACGTTGTCAATATTCGGCACGAGAGAGTTTGGGGGTGGGACTACCTCGATGGATTGTGCGCTGTTCTCGGATATGACCCCATCCCGT
>Ga0181522_10001233_pt1 | contig 15981 bp, 15 predicted proteins | sample PEATcosm2014_Bin_27_FD_121103 | JGI IMG/M metagenome (GOLD analysis project Ga0181522, IMG submission 121103) | Peatland microbial communities from MTU Mesocosm Facility, Houghton, MI, USA - PEATcosm2014_Bin05_10_metaG | ecosystem: Environmental > Terrestrial > Soil > Wetlands > Peat | place... | reverse complement strand
CGTCACGACGCGCTACGGTGGCACCAGGATCGTTGACATGCTGGTCGGCGATCCGCTGCCGCGCATCTGTTAGAGGATTGTCGGCTGGATGGACAAGGAATCGGGCTATGGCAACGGTGTATCGAGTGGCAACGCAACTGGCTTCCCAAGCGGCAGAGCGCCTGCTCCGGCGGAATCAGATCGCCGAGGAGTTTTTTTCCCGGGAGGCGTTCGGCCTGGCTGAAGCCAGCCGATCGATGTCGGAGCGGTTTCTCGCGGGAGGGCGGCTGCTTGCCTTCGGGCGCGGTCCTTACGCCACCGACGCGCAACATGTCTCGGTGGAGTTTGTTCACCCGGTGATTGTGGGAAAACGGGCGCTCGCTGCACTCGATATTTCGATGCTGTTTCGGCCCTGGCTCGAAACCATTCTTGATCCCGAAGACATCGTGATGGGATTCGGTCCTCCGCAGGGGGACGGCGAAATTCGATCGGCACTCGGGTTCGCCCGCCTGGGCGGCGCGCTGACCTTTGCGCTTCCTGGCAGTGATGACGATGACAATGACGACGATGCTGGAGCCGCGCATAACGCCGGCCACAACTCGGAACATCGCGCCGTACATCACTATGCCGTCGAGGCCTGCACCGAGGATCCCTTCATTCACCAGGAAATGATCGAGATGCTTTACCACGTGCTCTGGGAGAGTGTGCACGTGTTCCTCGAGCATCGTGAACTGGGTCACGACGTTGGGCAAGCCGGATTTCTGTATCCATTTCTTGGTCAGGAAAAGCAGGAGACGGGCGACCTGGTGGCCGAGGTTGCGGCCTCGATTCGGATGAAGGTCGAAGATGATTCGAGGCTGCGGGCGCAAGTTGCGCGCGAGCAGGCGGAGGCCATTGGCAGCACGGCGCTCGCGATTCACGAGCGGCTCGCGCGCGGAGGCAAGCTGATTATTTTTGGCAATGGCGGATCCGCGACGGACGCCAATGACTGGGCCATCGACTGCGTGCTTCCACCTTCCGGCTATCGTCCGGTCCGGGCGGTGTCACTTTCGCTCGAGCCTGCAAATATCAGCGCGATTGCCAATGATGTTGGCACGGACGTCATTTTTCTTCGGCAACTCATCGCTCAGGCCGGACCGGAAGACATTGCCATCGGAATTTCGACGAGCGGCGGATCGCGCAACATCATTATGGCCCTCGAAGAAGCACGGAGGCGCAACCTGGTGACCGTCGCACTGCTCGGCTATGACGGCGGCGAGATCAAGCGCCGGGGACTGGCCGACTTTCCCATGGTTGTGCAGTGTGATTACATTCCGCGCATTCAGGAAGTGCAGGCCTCGATTTATCACATTATCCGGGAGATGCTGGAGGTGCTGAGCCGTGGCCACGCTTGAACTCTTTGGGACCGCTCGCTGTCCGCACACGCAGGAGATGCGGGAATGGCTGGAGTGGAAGCGCTCCGAATTCGTCGAGTACGACGTTGAAGGGGACCCGGAGGCTCGCCGCCGCATGAGTGCCGTTGCACCAGGCGAGCGCAGCGTGCCTCTGCTGGTCGAGGATGGCAAGGTGGTGCAGGTCGGCTGGCATGGCCGGAGTTGCATGGTGGAGGCACCGCCTTCCGGGTAACCATCGTACTGGCGAGTAACTCCGTCTGACTTTCTTCTTACTATGGCTAGTGCTTGTACGATTCGGGTTCGCGGTGTGGTGCAGGGCGTTGGATTTCGTCCTTTTGTGTATCGTTTGGCGCGTGCCAACACCCTGGCCGGGTGGGTTTTGAACGGCGAGGAAGGCGTTGAGATTCATCTCGAAGGAGACGAGCCGGGTCTCAGAACGTTCGTCGAGGATCTGAAGACTCAACCTCCTCCCGCAGCCAGCATCGCAGAAATTGAGGTGCAATCCGCCGCACCGCTGGGGCTGAATGATTTCACCATCCGCGAAAGTGGGCGAAGCGAGCGGCCGACGGTGCGTATTTCACCGGACCTCCCGGTTTGCGATGCTTGCCTGAAAGAACTCTTTGATCCCGCTGATCGGCGCTATTGGTATCCCTACATCAACTGCACTGACTGTGGTCCGCGCTACACGGTTGTCGTCAGCCTGCCCTATGACCGGGGCAACACCACAATGCATCCGTGGCCTTTGGATGATTACTGCGATGCCGAGTATCACGATCCCGGCAATCGCCGATTTCATGCTCAGCCGGTAGCTTGTGCGGCTTGTGGACCGGGCTATTCTCTTCGTTCCGGCGATAAGGTGCTAGCCGGCAGTGAAAGAAGCATTCGCTCGGCGGCCGAGCTTCTCAACCATGGCGGCATTCTCGCCGTGAAAGGCCTCGGCGGCTACCATCTGGCGTGCGACGCAGCGAATACCGCGTCGGTTGCCGGGTTGCGCGAGCGCAAATTCAGAAAAGAGAAACCGTTTGCCCTCATGGCGCGGGACATCGATGTGGCCCGAGGTCTCGTCGAACTTACTCCCGATGCCGAGGTGTTACTCACTTCTGCTGCACGGCCGATCGTGCTTGCACTCGCGAAAGCAAATTTTGACCAAGTTGTGCGCGGGGTCGCCCCTGACCATCACGAACTTGGCGTGATGTTGCCCTACACTCCCTTGCACCATTTGCTTTTCGAGGCGGGCGCGCCAAAAGCGCTGGTGATGACGAGTGCGAACCGCGCGAGCGAGCCGATCGCCTATGAAGATGATGAGGCGCTTGAACGGCTGGTTGGAATCGCCGATGCATTCCTGATCGGCGGGCGCCCGATTGCCCGACGCGTCGACGATTCGGTGGCGCGTGCCGGAGTCTTTGGGCCCGCCATTCTTCGACGGGCCAGAGGCTATGCTCCCGGGGCAGTGACGACAATTCCGAGCGACGGTCCGATTCTGGCCGTGGGCGCTGATCTGAAAAATGCAATCACATTGGTTGTGGATGGGCAGGCGTTTGTCAGCCACCATATTGGTGATCTGGGTGATTATCCATCGTTCCGCGCTTTTCGGGAAACGGTTCAGGATCTGATCTCGATGTATGAAGTCCGACCCCGGGAATTGCTGCTCGCGCACGATGCTCATCCCGAGTATGTCTCTCGGGCGCATGCCCTGGCGCTCGGTGTTTCGCAGGCTGTGCCGGTCCAGCATCATCGTGCGCATATTGCTTCTGTGCTGGCGGAACATGGCGAGTGGGAGACGCGCGTTGTGGGAGCCAGCTGCGACGGTACCGGCTACGGGGACGACGGAAGCATCTGGGGCGGCGAGCTCTTCGTCGGCAGCGTCAAAGAAGGCTTTGAGCGAGTCGCGCATTTGCGCAGTGCCTCCCTGCCCGGAGGCGACGCGGCGGCGCAGTATCCGGTGCAGGCGGCGAGTGGCTTTCTCGCGCAGCTCGGCATGAGTGACTTGCCGGATATGAGTCGTGCGCCTTTTTACTTTTCGGACCGCTTCGGGCGTGGCCTCGAATTGATTCGCAAAGATGTGCGCACCTTTCCGACCACTTCTGTTGGACGACTTTTTGATGCGGCAGCCGCGTTGCTCGGCTTTACCCGCGAGATCACGTTTGAAGGGCAGGCGGCTATGTGGCTGGAAGAGCTTGCTCGCGGTGCGCCCCTGACCGAGGCTTATCCCTTTCCCTATGAGGGCGAGGAGCTGGATTTTCGACCTCTGCTCCAGGCGGTGATTCGTGATCGGCTTCGTTCGCGCAACCGGGGAGAAATTGCGCGCGCGTTTCAGTTGGGTTTCGCCCGGGGTTTGTGTGACGCCCTGAACACGATTTGTAGAGTTCGCAACCTCAGTATCGTTGTTTTGTCGGGCGGCGTTTTCCAGAACGAGTTACTGCTCAAGGACCTGAAAGGATTTCTCGACAACGAACGGTTACAGGTCTGGACTAACCATGCTGTTCCGCCGAACGATGGCGGCATCAGCCTGGGCCAGGCAGCGATTGCAGCTTTCGCCGATTGCTCACGGCACTGACGTCCTATGCACGAACTTTCCATCGCGATGAGCATTGTCGAAATGGCCGAAGAGGAGGCCGAGCAGCGCGGCAATGTTCAGGTTAGGGCCGTACACCTGAAGCTCGGAGCCTTGGCCGGCGTGGTGAAGGATGCGCTTCTGTCCTGCTATGAGATGGCATGCGAAGGCACTCGGTTAGAAGGATCGCAACTCGTTATCGAGGAGTTACCCGTGGTCGTTTTTTGTCCGCATTGCCAGGCCGAGCGCCCGGTCAGTTCCATGCAATTATTTTGTTGTGGGGAATGCGGTACTCCTACGGCTCAAATCGTGCAGGGTAAGGAACTGGAAGTGGTCGCACTGGAGATAGACGAATGGGCACACAACCCCGCTTAGTGGAAGTAAGAAAGAACGTTCTGAAACAGAATGACCTGGCGGCTCGCGCCTTGCGGGAGGAGTTCGGCGCCGCCGGGGTATTTGTGGTGAGCCTGGTTTCGAGCCCCGGTTCGGGCAAAACCATGTTTCTCGAACGAACCCTCACGCTGCTTCGGCACAACTATCGCGTCGCTGCTCTGGTGGGAGACCTGGCCACCGAAAATGATGCGATTCGCCTCGCCCGGAGCCAGGCTCCGGTCCAACAGATTACGACCGGCACACTATGCCATCTGGAAGCCGCGATGGTGCAAAACGCACTGCAGAAATGGAACCTGAACGACCTGGATTTTCTTTTCATCGAAAACGTTGGCAACCTGGTTTGTCCTTCGTCCTATGATCTCGGAGAGAATCTCCGACTGGTGCTGATCTCGGTCACCGAGGGCGAGGATAAGCCGCTGAAGTATCCCACCATCTTCAATAGCGCCGACGTGGCTGTAATCACCAAGATGGACCTGGCAGCGGCGGTTGAATTCGATTGGCCTTCGGCGTACGGAAATATTCAGGCGGTGCGGCCGGGAATGCAGGTTCTGAAGCTCTCGGCCAAGACCGGTGACGGGATGGACGAATACCTGGGCTTTCTGACCGCGCGCCGCGGTGAATTGCGCACGGCTGCGGCCATCGCTCGCGAGACGCCGTGCTCAAGCGGTTGACCATCGTCTCCACGCCGTCCCGCAAACCGATTTCGGCGAAACTCGCTCGGACCGTGAGAAAAAAGCCCACCTCCCGGTGACCGGGCGTGGGCTCGTCGTCCAAGGTTTTTAATGGGTTAAGTCCTTAATCTTAATGATTATCCGCCGGCTTTTCCGCGGTTTTCTTGCCGGCAGCGGATGCTTTGGACGCCTTGGCTTTCCAGAACTCCGGATCAGCCTTAACCCACTCGTCCGCCGGGTAGCTCATGCGCGGATTGATGGCAAAGAGGTTCGTCTGGCTCGACTCAATCGCCGCGGCAGTCAATTCGCTGAGCTTCTTCATGCCTGCTTCTCCCAGGGCCTCTTCGAACTCCTTGTTTGCAGCAAAGTTCTTATCGACCTCCGCCAGCGACTTGATTGGGTTAAAGATGATGTAGGTGGTGTCTGGGAATCCGTAGACCGCCTGATACGCTGCCCAGTGGGCGTCGGGGATTCTTGCGTACGCCGTCTTTACCAGCTTCACGATTTCATCCCAATCCTTGTCGTGACCCTGCTTGACCTGCCAGCCCGAGATCTCGAAGAAACGCGTGTGGCCTATATCCACTTCGGGATGCAGGCTATATTCCTCACGAAATACAAGCACACTGGCGTCGTACTCGCTCAAAAGATCGCCGTCTGCCGCATAGGCGCGATCCAGAGCCGCCGACAGCGTTGTATTTTTCTCGGTTGCGAGCAAATCCTTTCCCCAGGCTTCAAAGGAATCGTAGCCAGTAAAAAAAAGCGCGCGGGCCTTGCCCGAAAGAGATTCTACGGCCAAATAGTGCGTCGGCCAATTGGCTCGCATGGCGGCCTGAACAAACGCGCTTTCGGTTTTTTCATGTTGGGTACTTGTCTTCCCGGGTTTCGTGTACTCTCGCGTTGCAGTCAACACTTTCGGTGGCATATGGCTGGCGGGTTCGTCTTGGCCAACCGCGATTCCGGACAGTCCAAATAGCGGCAAGACAACCAGGGCGAGGATCGCCCCTGCGATTCTTTTCATAGTCGACCTCCTCGGTCCAATGGCTAGCACGGATTTTCCTTACCGATTTCGCAAACGGCCAATTGTACCCTGCCCTTTGCTTTTTTCCATCCAGCTGCCGATGTTGTCGGACCGGATTCTACTTTCCGATGCAGAAGGTACCGAAGATCAGGTGCAGGATGTCATCGGTCGTGGTGGCTCCGGTGATTTCGTCGAGCGGGCGCAGGGCTCCGTAAAGATCGAGCAGAAGCATTTCATGGGGAACTCGAGCCGATACCGCTTTGGTTGCAGCTTCGAGAGCAGTCAATGCGTCGTTGACCAGTTGCTGATGGCGAACGCTCGTCAGGAACCCTGATTCCCGCGTTGTCGAGAAGTCTCCGGCTACGTGGTTCAGGATGGCGGCGCGCAGAGCCGGGATGCCTTCGCCGGTGATGGCCGAAGTAGAGATGCGGACTGGCGAGCACGGCTCTGCCGGACGGCCGAGAGCCCGGCCTCGGCTTGTCGAAGTTGCGGCAGCCGCTGCCTGGGCATCGCCAGTTTTCCCCGTGTTTAGCAGGTCGGATTTATTTTCTACGATTATTGCAGGCCGTCCTTCTATCTCGCGTAACAACTTCTTGTCTTCTTCGGCCAGGGGTAGCGTCTTGTCGATTACGACCAGGACTAAGTCGGCATCGGCCAGCGCCTCCAGAGACTTCTTGATGCCGATGCTTTCGGCCTCGTCCAGGGCACGGCGAATGCCAGCGGTATCCACCAATTCCACAGGAATTCCGCCGATAGCTACGGTTTCACTTACTAAGTCGCGCGTGGTGCCGGGCTCGGCAGTTACGATCGCGCGCTCGCGTTCCACGAGGCGATTGAAGAGGCTCGACTTACCCACGTTCGGACGACCTACTATGGCTAAAGTCAGCCCCTGATGAACAATTTTGCCGTAGGTGAAAGTGGCGGCCAGTTGCAGCAATGGAGTTTTCACCTCCGCCATGCGGTCGAGGATGGTGGCGTCTGGCGCTACCGAGATATCGTCTTCGGCGAAGTCTATGCCCGCTTCGAGCAGGGCAATCAGCTCTATCAAGTTCTTTTTGATGGGCTTCAGGCGATTCGAGAGCGCGCCTTCCAGTTGCTGGGCGGCCACTTTCGCCTGGAATAAGGTTTGCGCATCGATCAGGTCACGAACGGCTTCAGCCTGGGTCAGATCGAGGCGTCCGTTCAAGAAGGCTCGCATCGTAAATTCTCCGGGCTCGGCCAGGCGGGCGCCTCGGGCGAGAGAAAGTTCGACTATGTGGCGGAGGACAACGGGCGATCCGTGGGCGGAGATTTCAATGACGTCATCGGTGGTGTAGGAGTGAGGCTTCGGAAAGTAGGTGACTACCACCTCGTCGATGCGCGCCTCGGGTGTGGTGGCGGCTTGAGTTGTGGTGGCGTCGGCGGCTGCCGATCTTGGCTCGCCTGGACGATCGAGGGGGGCCGTCCCTGACTGAGTTGCCGCGGGCTCGATCAAGTCGCAGCGCGTGGCCCGGTTGGGTTCAAGCTTGCGACTCAGGCGGAGCATGGGGCTAGCGATGCTTTGCGCTTCCGGGCCCGCCAAGCGCACCACGCCCAAGCCTCCTCGACCGGGCGCAGTGGCTATGGCGACGATGGTGTCATCGAGATTCATCGAAAGCGAGTGGCGTCGGTGCTCCGGAGATAGTGATCACGGCCATTGTAGCGAGATGAGGCGTTTGCCGGAGACAGTCAGCGTCATTTATACTTACACCTTGCCTAGGGCCAGCTGATTCAATCAGGAGCAAGGGATTTTCGATGCCGAAACGTACATTTCAACCCAACAAGCGCAAGCGCTCGAAGAAGCATGGGTTCCGCACTCGCATGAAGACGAAAAGCGGAGCTGCCGTGCTGTCGCGCCGCCGGGCCAAGGGGCGCAAGCGCGTTTCAGTGGCGCCGGGTTTCCGCGATTAGTTTTCCTACCGTAAATCAGTTGCCTGTTGCCAGTACCCAGTTGCCAGTAGAAGCGGGACTTAGCACCGGCGACTCGGTACTGGATGCCGCCGTGCAGAATGGTGAACTCGTTAGCGCCGACGCTTTTCAGCGACCATCGCCGTCGGCCAGGGCTTTGGCGAGCTTTCCGCGGGCGGCGCGGCTGCTCAAGCATTCCGATTTTGAGCGGGTGTACAAACAGGGGCGGCGGCATTTTTCATCGCATATGACCGTGTTTTATTTGCGGCGCACGGTGGACGCTGCGTCTCTGCCGAACGGTGCCCGGGTCGGCTTTACGGTGAGTCGCGTCTTGGGTGGGGCGGTCGAACGGAATCGAATCAAACGGCGGTTGCGCGAGGCGGTGCGTTTGCGGCGGACAGTGCTTCAGTCCCCGATTGATGTGGTGATCAATCCTAAAAAGTCGGTGCTTGCACTGGAATTTTCGGTGGTACTCGACGAAGTGGGACGCGCGCTCGAAGTTATCGCGAAGAAGATGGTAGCGAAATGAAATCTCTGGCGCTCGCGCTCTTGCGGGGTTACAAGCGATGGATTTCGCCGGCGTTTCCGCCTTCGTGCCGGTATGTTCCGACTTGTTCGGAATACGCTCTCGAAGCGGTCGAGCGCCACGGTGCTCTGCGCGGGGTAACGATGGCGGGTTGGCGTGTTTTGCGGTGTCATCCGTTCGCTAGGGGCGGCCTCGATCCGGTGGTGAAGAATTCCGCGGTGAATCCCTCTCCTCCGCAAACGGCGCGAATCGATGGGGCGCCGAGTGTCTGATCCGGGGAACATTCTGCATCGCTAGAGCGATGTTTGGGCGAATCATTGCGGACCTTTGCTCGGCGGCCGGGGACGGTCGTCCCGCCATGCGTTGTGGCTGCTGATTGGGGCTACTGATTAAGAGATGAGTTACTGATTTGGCCGAATTCAATAATCCTCAACAAGAACCCGGGATGGAGCGCAGGCTCCTGCTGGTATTTGCGCTGACCTTTCTCGTCATCCTCATTTTCCAGCCGCTCTTGAAAAAGTTCGGGTCGCCGCCTCCGGCGAAGGAGGAGAACCGGGCGACGCGCGCTGCGGAGCCTGCGGCTCCTACCGGGCAGAGCCCCGTCATCACCCGGGGAACCACTCCGCAGACGGTCGCTGCGGGACGGGTTACCACCCGGGCGTCGACCCCGGCCCAGGTTGCCGCGAGCGAACTCGAGACGGTGATTGAGAATGAGGTCTATCGCATCGTCTTCACCAACCGCGGCGGGCGAGTCAAATCCTGGGTGCTCAAAAAATATACTGACGACAAGGGTGGCCAGCTGGAGTTGGTGAATGCGTCGGCGGCGGACAGGTATGGGTATCCGCTGACTCTGTGGACCTATGACGAGGGCCTGCGCGACAAGTTGAACTCGGCGCTTTATGTGGCCACACCTGCCAGTCTGCCGGCGGCCAGTAACTCGCTCACCGCTCCTGTGGAGCTTAGCTTCGCCTATTCGGACGGCGATCTGGCGGTGGAGAAGAGCTATTCGTTTGATCCAAACAGCTACGTGGTCGGGGTGAAGACGTCGGTCTATCAGAAAGGCGCGCAGGTCACGGCTTTTCCCATGTGGCCGGCGGGGTTCGGCGCGGATATGACCGGCCCGCAGTACGCATCTGGCCAGGTCGTTTCTCAGTACGATAATAAGGTCGAGCGCCTCGCGATCAAGAAGATCAGCGGTGGCGGCACCCTGCCGGGACCGTTCAATTGGGCGGGAGTTTCGGACCAGTATTTTGCGGCTGTGTTCGTGCTGCAGGATCCACAGAATGCGGCGATGGTGACGCTGCGCAACGCGATCGAGATTCCGCATGGCGGGTCCGACGCGAAGCAGATGGACAAGGTGGATGTGCTCGGCGCGGCGGTTGGCAGCCTGGGAGGCACAACCGATGCGCGGCTCTACGTGGGGCCGAAGGCGTTGTCGGATCTGGAGTCGGTCAGTGTCCCCGGCGTCCGAGGCGCCGAACCCGATCTGCGCGCGGTGGTTGATTTCGGCTGGCTGGGAATCATCGCGCGGCCGCTGTTCTTGTGGCTGAAGTGGATGTACAGCCATATCGTAGGAAACTGGGGCTGGGCGATTCTGCTGCAGACACTCGTCATCAATCTGGCGCTCTTGCCGTTGCGGCTTACGCAGATGAAGTCGATGCTGAAGATGCAGCGCGTGGCGCCGCAGATCAAATCGATCCAGGAGAGATATAAGAAATACAGTTTGCGCGATCCGCGCAAAGCGGAGATGAACGAGGAGATTTCGGCTCTCTATAAGAAAGAGGGTGTGAATCCCGCCGGCGGATGTTTGCCGCTGCTGATCCAGATGCCATTTCTCTTTGCCTACTACCGGATGCTGAACGTGGCGATGGATTTGCGCCATGCGCCATGGATGTGGGTGCACGATCTTTCGGCGCCCGATCCTTTACACATTCTGCCCATCGCGATTATTGTCACTATGCTGCTGATGCAGCGCATGACGCCGCAGGCGGGCATGGATCCGGCGCAACAGAAGATGATGAATGTCATGATGCCGGGAATGCTCGGGATCATGAGCTGGAACCTGCCGGCTGGATTGGGCTTGTACTGGTCCGCAGGGCAGGTGATCGGGATCGTGCAACAGGCAGTAATGAACCGGACCTCGCTCGGCCGCGAAATGCGCGAGATGATGGAGAAGCGGGCGCGGAAGAAAGAGAAATGAGGCTCTCGGCTGTCTGCTGCCAGTAAGGCCCGGGAGGCGAAACCTTATAGCTGAGATCTTAACTATGCCAATTACTGACAAGGTTGCTGCTGCTAAACAGATAAGTGAATTTCTGCAGGCCGTCATTTCCCACGGCGGCTTCAAGTTGAAGTATCGGATCACCGTCGATCCGCCGATCGCGCAGAATCGTGAGTGGGAGCATCCCGAGATTCTGGTGGAGTTTGCCGGGCCGGATTCGACGCTCCTGCTGGAGCGCGGCGGCGAGTTGCTGCGGGCCTTTGAGTTACTCGCCTCGGAGATTCTGCACCTGCAGGGCAACGAGCACGAAAAGGTCTGGTTTGACTGCAAGAATTTTCGGGCCATGCGAATCGACGAACTGCAAACCGCGGCGCGCGTGGCTGCAGAGCAGGTTCGACGAACGAGCGAGCCCTACCGGTTTGGGCCCATGTCGTCGCGCGAACGCAGGATCGTGCATCTGGCCTTGCGCGAGGAAAAAGACTTGCGCACCGAGAGTGATGGCGAAGGTGGGCGACGCTCGGTGGTGGTCTACCCGGAGAACTACAAGACTGCGGCGCCGGTACGACGGGAGCGTCGAATCTCGTAACCGGTCGGCACTTCGGGTGCACTCTGAATTCGGTCGCTTGGGAGCTCTCCCGGGCTGGGATTTTCCCGTTGCACAGTTTGCGCGGCAGTTAGTTTCTCGACACTTGACAGCGCGCTGAAATCGCGGTTCCATTAACACTCGCGCGGAGAAAATTTTGTTGCGACTTACCGACGCGGCAATGGTTTTGTGCTAGTATGCCGTTCGTCTCGCTATAACTTTCAACCACAATCGACTGCAAGACATCGGCGGTTCTGCAGTACAACGAAGACTTATAGTTTCAAGATCGCTGTTCCCGGACTTCTTAGGCCGGCGCTTTCGAATTCTGATAAATCATGTCCGTCACAAGTTCTGCCATCAGTCCGAATCCTTGGGTGCGAATCCTTGACGCGCTGGAAAAGAAAGTCAACCGCCACTCCTACGACACGTGGTTGAAGCCGACACGCTACAGCCATGCCAGCAACGGAATTTTGTTTGTGCGCGTTCCGACCGCCGAGTTCCGGCACGTCGGCGACAAATACGCGGACCTGATCCAGGAAGCGGTCGACAATCTTGGACTCGGCTACGACGATGTGAAATTCGTTACCGCCGAGGACGATCCCTCGAACACGCCGATACGGCACAACGGCGGACTCTCGGCTCCGAGCGCAGCCGGCCCGCAGCCTCCTCCCGGACTCCATCCCTCGCAAGGCAAGTTCGACTGGGACAGCGCCGCCCAGCTGAATCCGCGATACACGTTCGACGCATTCGTAATCGGCAGCGGAAACCAGTTCGCGCACGCGGCGTGCCAGGCTGTGGCCGAGCGGCCTTCGAAGGCCTACAATCCGCTCTTTCTCTACGGCGGCGTCGGCATGGGCAAGACCCACCTGATGCAGGCCATCGGGCACGAGATCAAGCGCCGAACGCCGCAATCGGCGATCTGCTACGTGTCCAGCGAGAAGTTCACCAACGAGATGATCAACTCGCTGCGCTACGACAAAATGATCAGCTTCCGCGACAAGTTCCGCACGATGGACGTTCTTCTCATCGACGACATCCAGTTCCTGGCGCAGAAAGAACGCACGCAGGAGGAATTCTTCCACACCTTTAATGCGCTGCATGAGTCCATGAAGCAGATCGTGATCGCGAGCGATCGTCCGCCAAAAGAATTGGCCGAATTTGAGGATCGCCTGCGCAGCCGCTTCGAGTGGGGACTGATCGCCGACATTCAGCCGCCCGATCTCGAGACAAAGGTCGCCATCCTGCAAAAGAAGGCGGAGCAGGAACGGGTGACGCTGCCGGTCGATGTGGCGCTCTTTATCGCCTCGAATATCCGCTCCAACGTGCGCGAGTTGGAAGGCGCGCTGATTCGCCTGGTGGCGCATTCTTCGCTCATCGGAGCGGAAATTACGCTCCCTTATACCCAGCAGGTGTTGAAAAACTTCATCGATTCGCAGGCGCGCAAGGTAACGATTGAATCGATTCAGAAAGCCGTGGCCGAGCAATTCGGGCTTCGCCTGGTGGAGATCAAGGCGAAGAATAATTCTCGTTCGATCGTCTATCCGCGGCAGATCGCGATGTACCTGGCCAAGCATCTTACCGAGGCTTCGCTCCCTGAAATCGGACGACAGTTCGGCGGCAAGCACCACACCACGGTTTTGCATTCGGTAGACAAGATTGAAGAGGTCCGCAAGAACGACAAGGATTTGAACAGGTTGCTCAACAAACTTACCGAGCAATTGGGCGCGTAGACGGCGGTTTCCACCAGTTTATCCACTGTTCCGGCCGATCTTCCTGCCCATCGACTGTGAAGCGACTGTGGAAGTTGTGGGAGACGGGACAGAGATTCGAAAGCGGTCCGCAGACTACGACTGGTTCCGCTCAGTTCGGCAGTGATGGTTCACACGAGGGTTGGATGTGGAAACACCTGAAGCGATGGCAGCTGGACCGGTTTTCCACTTCTCCGCACCCCCTACGGTTACTACTGGTTTTATTGCTTTTGTATTTGATATAAGAAGAAAACAGAAGTAGAGTCGGGAGACGCAATATGCCGGTGGAAGCCGCCCCTGCCGTCGCTACAGCGACCATGGAAATTACAGTCAGCAAATTTGAGCTTCTTCGCGAACTGACCGCCACTCAGGGCGTGATCGAGCGCAAGACCACGATTCCAATTCTCTCCAATTATCTTTTCGAGGCCGCGGGAGACAAGTTGTTGCTGACGGCGACCGACCTCGAACTGAGCCTGCGCACCTCCTGCAATGCCAAAGTCAAAAAAGAAGGCGCATGCGCGATTCCGGCGCGCAAGCTTTATGACTACGTGAAGTTGCTGCCCGACGCCGATATCACCATCCGCCTGCTCGAGAACCATTGGGTGAGCATTCGCTGCGGCCGGTCCAACACGAAGATGGTTGGAATGGCGAAGTCGAATTTCCCGGCCTTGCCCGTGTTTCCATCGGCCGGAGTCATCCGGATTCCCGCGGCCGTGCTGCGGTCGATGATTGCCAAGACCGCCTTTGCCATCGCCAGCGAAGAGTCGCGCTACACGCTGAATGGCGCGCTGATGGTGTTGAAGCCCGAGTCGATTACCATGGTCGCAACCGATGGCCATCGACTGGCGCACGTCGAGCGCGCGGGAGAAAAATTTGACGGCGTTTCCGGAGAAATGAAGACGCTGATCCCGAAAAAGGCGATGGACGAGCTGAAAAGTCTGCTCGATTCCGATAGCGAGAGCGAGGTCGAAACCATCGATTTCGCGAAAGACGAGTCGACACTGTTCTTCCGCGTCGGTTCCAGATTGTTGACGTCGCGCCAGTTGACGGGCCAATTCCCGAACTACGAAGCCGTGCTCCCGAAAGACATCTCGAAATCGATCACGCTGCAGGGCGAGGAACTGGGAGCCGCAATCGCGCGCGTAGCGCAGTTCGCTGATGAGCGGTCGCGAGCGGTGCGACTGAAGCTTGAGAAAGGCGACCTGAAGCTTTCCGCATCCTCGACCGAAGCCGGCGAATCCGAAGATTCGATCGAAGTGGCCTATGACGGCGATCCCATGGCCATCGGCTTCAACGCCCAATACCTGATGGATTTCATCAGAGCGACTGGCTCGTGCGAAGTGAAGCTTGAACTGAAGGATGGGCAGTCGGCCGGTCAACTCCGTCCCGCTGACAGCGAAGATTACAAGTATCGCTACATTGTGATGCCGATGCGGATCTGAGACGTCGAAACCGCCTGCCTATGTTCCCCCGATGTAAATCGCGAATCTGCGCTCGGATTACGACTGTGAGAGCTTGTGGCGGGGCCATTCCTCACGGGAGGGTAACGTAATGCTATCCGGCTTCAAGCAGTTCATCCTGCGCGGCAACGTCGTCGATCTGGCGGTCGGCGTGGTGATTGGCGCCGCATTCGGCACGGTTGTCACGGCTCTGGTCAAGGACCTCATCAATCCCCTGATTGCCCTGTTGGTCGGGAAGCCCGACTTCACCGGAATCTCTTTCGCGATTCGAGGCACGCTGTTTCCGATCGGCGATTTCTTCACCGCGGTGGTCAGCTTTTTGCTAATTGCGGCTACGGTCTACTTTTTTGTTGTGACCCCGGTCAACACGCTGATTGCGCGCACGCGCACCTCCCAGGCGCCAGCCGATCCGACTACCAGAAAGTGTCCCGAGTGTCTCAGCGAAATTCCGATCGATGCTCGCCGCTGCAGCCATTGTTCGGAGCCCGTGATCGGGAAGGCGGCGTGAGGGTTTTGGCGAAATGTGCCAGATTCCTGTAAGATTGGGGTTTCGGCAACTGGCCTCGAAGGATCCGAGAGTTTATGGCACGAGTTTGTGATGTCTGCGGCAAAGGGCCGCAGTTCGGAAATACCATCAGTCACGCCCACAATGTGAGCAAACGGCGCTGGAACGTCAATCTGCGGCCGGTCCATGCCAAAGTTGGGGCTTCTACGAAGCACATGCGGGTTTGTACTTCTTGTCTCCGCAGCGGCAAAGTGGTTAAGGCGTAGAGATTAAAAGCGCGCAAGCTCCCCGCAAGTCATAAAGATGTGCAAATCCGGCGGGGGTTTTTGTGCGTCTGCGCAGTTTTCCGGGACAGAGCCTGCCGGCCGCCAGGGCCCCCGTGTTGGGGGTCGGTCCGAGTGCCACACACAACCTACTTCACTTCCACCAGTCGCACGTCGAAAATCAGGGTTGCGTTCGGTGGAATCGCCCCGGGAGAGCCCGCCGCTCCGTAAGCCAGGTCCGGAGGAATGCGGAGCTGGCGCTTGCCACCCACTTTCAGACCGATTATGCCCTCGTCCCATCCTTTGATAACCTCGCCGGCGCCCAGCAGGAAGTCGAACGGTTTGCCCGTGCCTACCGAACTGTCAAATTTTTTCCCGTTGGTGAGCCATCCGGTGTAATCGACTTTGACGTGCTGCCCGGTTTGGGCTGCCGGACCGGTGCCGATTTTGATGTCCCAGTATTCAAGTCCGCTCGCGGTCTTAGTCGGCTCGCCGGTGACCTTGGTGGGGCCGCTGGCGGATGCGGATTTTTTGGCCGGCGCAGTCTGTGCAGCGATCAGGCCAGCTAATGCGACGAGCGATAGGGCGAGCGGAACCATCAGGGTTTTCATCAGTCCTCTGTGCGCCGGTTAAACCGGCAAGGTGTTGTGAATGAAAGTTTCATACGTTGAAGGACTAGCGAACCACAACGGCCCCGAGTCATGCGGAGCCGCCCGCGAGGGCGGCGTCGAAGCGTTGGCAGG
>Ga0181522_10001230_pt1 | contig 15986 bp, 10 predicted proteins | sample PEATcosm2014_Bin_27_FD_121103 | JGI IMG/M metagenome (GOLD analysis project Ga0181522, IMG submission 121103) | Peatland microbial communities from MTU Mesocosm Facility, Houghton, MI, USA - PEATcosm2014_Bin05_10_metaG | ecosystem: Environmental > Terrestrial > Soil > Wetlands > Peat | place... | reverse complement strand
GTGACGCGCGAGAAGTGGGCTGCGCTGACACCCAGCGAAGGGCAATACATCCGTGCGATCCCGCTCGCCGGGTTGTACTTCGCCTTTGGCACGGTGTCACCGTTCTACGTTACACCGACGGACGCCAGCATGGCGCAGCAAGGGTTCAACATCGATCTGAGCCCGCTTGACAACTCTTCGTTTAGCATCTGGCCGCAGCCCGGCGGTCACCGCGTCGGCTGGCAGCAAATGAACGCGCCGAACGGCTTCAACGTCGTCAATGTTCTGTTTGATATCTGGACGTCATTCGGGCTGCTGATCCAGAACGGCGCCGTCTACTGGTACGATTGGGCCGACCCGCAGCCGACGATGCAGCCGTATGACTGGACGTCGAAAGTCTATCAGCAAAACACCAAGCGCAGCTTCGAAGCGATGAAGGTGTACTTCATCGTGCCGCCTGGAACGCCTGAGTGCAATGTCGTGCCTCGTATCGAAGCTGGTCCAACGGATCCGACGTGGAATGCCTTGTCTGCGACGCAATGGGGCATCGTAAAGGTCTACGCTGATGTCGACGACGGTGATGGTGACGGGTCAATGATGCTCGTGTGCTGCCGTGAAATTCGTGTCTCGGGTGAACTCTTACGGCTCCCGAGCGGGTTCAAGTGTGCAAACTGGCAATGGGAAATCCTTGGGCGCGTCACTATCTCCAACATTAAAGTCGCCACCAGTGCGAAGGAACTCGCTAACGTATAAGGTATCGAAACCGCGACTGATTAGAAGGTATAGGTTATGGGCGCTCCGATCTGTACGTTGAAACCCACCGAGCCGGATCCTTCGGCTCCGAGCATCTATGCACCCTCCATCCCGCCGGCCACGGCCGCGAATGTTGTTGCCGTGGTCAATGCAATTCGACAGCTGCTCATGGCTGGCACCGGGGGTGGCGGGAGTGGGGGTGGCAAGCAGAGCAAAAATCAAAACTCAACGCACAGCACCACCAACAATGCACAAAACGCGTTCAACGTGGTCAAACAGACGATTACCCCAATCAAAGTCTATGATCCGAATGATCCGTCGGGCCAGACCTATGTGACTGTTAATCAGATTACAGAACTCCAGCTGCAGAACCAATACGACGGATCAACGTGGTCCTGGTCACAATCCGCCGGCGTACCTGGGAGCGGTAGTTAATAGTCCCTTAGGGTCCAAGGCTTAGTGGTAGGGCAGGCCTTTTGAGGTTTCCATGTCCTATTCTCATAGCTCGAGCGGCGGCTATTCTACGTCTAATCCGACCGTCCTTCAGACGCCGCAGAGCCAGCTTGCATTATCGCTGGCAAATTTCGCTGCTAACCTCGCTTCACAGACCTATCAGTGGGCCGCGCAGACGTATCAGGGTACGTCAGCGATGACGACGGAGGCGGTGCAGAATTATTTGCAAATGAGCCAGCTGGGGCTCGGCCTCGCGAACGAGAACCTTGATGACTACAACAACATCTACCGCCCCGAAATGGCGCAGCTTGCCGACGAGGCTGGTAGCTACTCCAGCGCGGCCCGTCAGGAAGTCAACGAAGGCGCAGCTGAAGCGCAATCCGAAGCTGGTTCTAATGCTGGGCTTACACAAGCACAGCAGCAGCTGCAAGCCTACGGTATCAATCCTAACAGTGGCATGTATCAAGAGCTCGTGGCTTCCAATCGTGCCGCTGCGGGTGCCGCGGCAGCGGGCGCCGGCCAGGAAGCTGGCCTTGCTACGCAAGCAACTGGTCGTCAACTTCTTCAGGCCAGCCTTCAGCAAGGCGACCAGCTACCCGCCTCGGCCGTTAACGCGATCAACAGTGCGTATGAGGGTGTCGCCGGTGCCGAGAATTCGACACTAGCGAACGCGAACACCGGAGCGAACCTGTACGCCACCGCGGCGCCGTTCGTCCAGTCCGCGATGCAGCTGCGCTATCCGCAGCCGTCACAAATTTCACGAAGTGCGCAGAGCAGCTTTGGAAATAGTTCTCCAAGTCAACGGCAGAACTCGGGTCGCGGCAGTAATTACGGGAACAACAATGCCACGCAGCCGGCGATCCCGCGTAGCACGCCTAGCGCCTACAGCCAGCAAGGTGGTGGTAATCCTGGCGGTGGCGGTGGCGGTGCCAACGGTGGCGGTGGTAGTCACGGAGGCAGCGGTATCGGCGGTGGCGCAAACCAAAATGCCAAAGTCGTCAGTGTCGGTAATCAGGATCAAAACGATCAGGATGGTGGCAACTATTCTGATCCATATTCGGTTGGGGGCAACCCGTTCATCCTGCCACAAGGCATCGACTCGACCACGGTTGGTGGAACGCAGGCTGGCCAGTTCATGGATCCGTACAGCGCCACCGGTACGATTGATCCCACTCAAAACCTGGACAATTTCAACACACAGGGTTTGCAAACAGGATCCGCATCGATCGGGCAACCGTCGCAACCTGCCATCCCCTACGCGAATGTTGGTGGCTTGGGCGGCAACGCGCCTGCAAACTCGCCGAGCACCACCGATCCATTTGGTGACACTGGTGGAACAAGCACTGGGTTTGGTGGCGGCGTCAGTGCGATCCCACCGTCGACATCGCCGGATGATACGTGGAACGCTGACCTGTCAACCTTCAATCCGTTCTCGACTGCCGACGCTGCGGCACCTAGTGACGAGAGTGGTGGTGTCGGCTCGTCGGACAGTGTGCCGCAAGCCCAGGATCAAAGTCAGGGGAATTATGGTAGCCGTGGCGACTACGGCGGTGGTGGTGGGGGCGGTGGCGAGCAACCTGTTCAACAGAGCAGCGCTAGCGACTATACCAGTCCGGCTCCCGAAGAAGAGGATACAGGCGGCGGTGGCAGTTATGGCGGTGGTGGATATGCTGCCGGCGGTAGCGTCCGTCGCGGTATGGGTCGCGGCTTCCTTCCCGGGCCTCGCGTCTCACGGAATATTCCAGCGACACGAATGGGTGGCTTCCGCAGTAACGCCCCGTCGCTCCATGCCAGCGCGACAACCGGCGGCACCGTGCCAAAGTCGGCAAGCCCAAGCCGCGGCAAACAAACCGATGATATTCCGGCACGCTTGAACGCCGAAGAGTTTGTCATGCCGCGCGACGTCACGAAGTATTTTGGTCAGCGGCATTTTCATAAGATGATCAAGGAAGCGCGCAAAGCGATGGCCATGCACGGTGGATCCCACCCAAACCCGCCGGCGCGCCCAACGATGAAGCCGATGGGCCAGCAAGGCCTGCAACATCCACGTTTTGTTTCTCGACCAGTGGGGCACTAAATGAGCCTGCTCAATGGCGCTAACCCGATGGCGGGTAGCGGGAACTACTCACAGAATATCACCGGCACCGCCCAGGGCATGCCGACGCCGAAGAACTATGGCTCATACACTGCTGGCCCGCAGACAAACCAATTTGGTTCGTGGGGTGGCGCTGCCGAGACGGGCATCCCTGGTGATATCAATGGATCGCCGCAAGGCGCGCCATCGGGCGAAGGACAGAATTGGGGGATCGGGGCACCGCCTGCACCGACCACCCCTGCCGCGACGTCGGCGTCTTCATCTGGAGGCAGTGGCGCTTATAGCATCGGAGGCAGCTACAATAGTCCGTTTGGGCCTCCGCAAACGAGCCTTCCTGCAAACGCGGGAGATTATATGGCCTTCGATGATGGCGGTGCTATTCCAGATCCTGGCGATGCGATCCCGTCGGATCCCAGCGACAATTCTGACATGTCTGATTTTTCAGATACCGGCTCTGGCGACCAGGAAGGCCAACAGCTGATGTCAACGATCTATCAAGTGCTCGATTACGGCCGACAGAAAAACGGTTTGTCGTCTGACGCCTTTCAACAGGCCTTCAACCAGCCACCGTCAAAGCCGGCGGGGCCCGGTGGCGATCAACCGAACACCAATCCATTCCCGACGAAGACACCAGTGACACCTTTCGGAACGAAGACGTCATCTTCAGGGGATAGTGATGGTGATCAGGATGATACGGAGAATGCGTAATGTCGTATAACCCGAACGGAGACGACACGTTACCGGTGCCGCCGCCTCCGACTGCGGCCCAGGGTGCGCCGCAGGCCGGTGCACCGTCGCCGGACGATGATCAAGGCCCGATCCCGTCGCCGAGCCAGTTTGCCGGCAACGTAGCCGGTGGTGTGAGCAGCGCCATGGGCGCCGCGGGCGACTACCTGACCAACATAAAGAATAAAGCCGCCGGCGCCCTGCCGTCCAATCAGAATGGACCGCAGCCGTCTCCCGAAGACGCGATGAACGTACAGGGGGCACCACCGACTATTATGAAATATCTGTCCGGTGCTGAAGCTGCACCGCGCCAAGTTGTCGATGCCCTCGAGCAAAAGGTTGATCCAAATAATACGATGGATCAAAACGAGCGCACCATGCGCACGATCGAGGCGGCCGCGAAGGACAGCCCTGACGTTGGTTGGGGTGTCATGCAGCACTACCGTGCGAGCTATAACTCCATGCTCTCTGGCACCGGCGTTGCCCTGGCGAAGGGCGCGAACCCGGAGATTGTCACGCAAAATTTCAACGCGGCTATGTCCTATCTACCCGACGGGAATAAGGTGACAGCGAAGCCGGCGCAGAGTGGTGGCTATCAGGTGCAGGTGCACGGCCTTGATGGTCAAACTCAGCAATATCAGTTGTCACCGGAACAACTAAATGATTTCATCCACAATAGTTCGGTCAGCGCGTATGATAGTGTCATGCGTCCTGACAATCCAGATCAGGTCAATCACGTCCTGCAACAGTTGCAAGGGTCAGAGGGTCGCGCTATTCAATCGTTAAAGGCTGCCGGCGGAACGAATGCTGGCGGCGCGCCACCGGCGACACCGTACGGCGGTCAGAAAACCAACCCTGCTAGCCTGCCACCCGGCCAAAACGGTTTGCCGAATGGCTATCAGGAGCAAACACAGCGCCCAAACCCGGAGGGTGAAACGACACCACCCGGCGGCCGCGCAGCCACAAAAGATGATCCGTTTTCTACCTTCGATCCGGATGACGTCACTAAAGCGCGCTATATGACGAATGGTAACATGCAGCAGATGTTGCAGATCCTGACGCAGAACCAGGAGAAGCAACAAGAGCGTGAAGCTAATATTGAAGCAAGCACCCGTCGCGGACAGGGCGCTGCCGAAGCCCGCGCTACCGCGCCACCGCGCGCGGGCAGTGACACTGCTGCCGCACGTAACCTGCGCAACCAGTCCACGATCCAAGCGCGGCAAGCGCATGATTACGATCAGACCGTGTCCGCGCTGCAGAAGAATTTGTTGGGGCAAATTAACGACGTCACCGGAAAGAACTACACGCCGAAAGAGGCGCTGCAGGAAGCCTTAGGCGAGGTCCAGTCTCGAGGCATGAACCGACCCAGTTTCAATGCGCCGGCGTCACAAGAAGAAGCGCCGGATGTCGCAGGCGGGAACCGTCCCAACCCGGGTGGGAACCGTCCTAATTTGGGTGCGGCCGGCGCGCCGACAGCTGTTGCGCCTATGCAGAATACGACCGCGGCGCCTGCGAAGCCAGCAGGGGAAGCTGGCCCTGCAGGGGCGGCGCCGGTCACTGGGCGCGCGGCGGTGAAAGCGAACCAGCCTGAAGTTCGTCGGGATGGCGACGGAAATCTGTGGACCAAGGATGCTCGAGGTCAGGTAGTTCCCTACCAGCCGCCACAGGAGTAAGATGCGGTTATGGACTGGGACGATATGGATCCGGTGGAGCAGCCCGCTTCACAAAACGCCGCACCGAATTGGGATGACCTGGAGCCTCACGATGCTCAGCAAGCTTCTGCGCCAAATTGGGATGATCTTCAGCCCCACACCGTTGAGCCCGACAGCGCTTTCACGACTGGCCTTAAATCCTTCGCCCGCAGCGCCGTTCCCTCGGTTGTCGGCGCCGGCGCCGGCTTGCTCGCAGCCGGTGCGGCCGCTCCAGTCAGTGGACCCATCGGCGCCGCCGCCGCAGGTGTCGCCGCTGGCGCGGGCGCAGGCATCGTAGCCCAGCGCGCCCAGGACGCTATCACCGATGCTCTCGGTATCACCGACCCCGCCCAGGAGTCCGCGGACCTGGAAGCCCACCCTACAGCAGCTGCAGCGGGTAGCCTTGCTACGGCTGCTATCACGTTCGGCACGAGCCTCGAGAGCCAACTTGCTCGCCGCGCCCTCTCAGGGGGCATCGTTGGCGGTGTCAATGTGGGTGAGCAGTACGCTGAAAAGGGTGAGGTCGACCCTACAGAGGCTGCTCTCGCCACGGGCGTGGGCGCTGCGCTGCCGAACACGCGCGCATGGGCGCAGGGCTTTGAGACGGCGGGATCCCGTCTAGCGGCCGGCTTTAAGGGTGGCAGGGGAACCCAGGTCAACCCGAACGCCGCTCAATCGGCGCCCGATGAGCAAGCGGTAACCACGAACACCCCCAGCGCCACAAGCCCAGGCCCCGGCGCAGCGCTTCCGCACGATATGACACCGGGTACCGTGTCCGATCAGGCCTCTGAAAACCCGGCCGCGGGCATGGAGGCAACGCCCGGGCAGTTCCATTCGGGATCCGGCGATATCTCCCGCGACCAGGGAAAGCTATCCGTACCGGCCGCGGAGGGCGTTCCTGGCGCCGATAGCACGCCGGTTGACACCATCACACCGGGCCTTGGTGGTCAGGACACCCAGGCCGCCCTCAAGGCCGATCAGACAGAACCAAATGTCGGCAGTCCCGCGCAAGTGCCGACGTCTGCTACGCCGGCGGGAGTAGAACCGATGGCGAATGCGCCCCCGGAGGGCCAAAATGGACCCCCTTCAACTCCCCCGCCGGACACAACTGGCTTACAGGCCCCCAATCAGCCGACCGGGGCGCCGCAACCCGTTGGAAACGAGCCGGTTTCCACTCCCGCGCCCGAAAATGCGCCTCCCGGTGGAAAAGACCTATCTATTCCGGCGGATAACTCAATTCCGGACTTCCTAAAGCGGCAGAAGCCCGAAGCGCCGCCCGAAATACAGGCCATGGCTCGGCAGAACATGCCTAAGAACCTGACCGATGCGACCAAGGCGCTGCTGAAAAAGCTTGGGGCGTCGAGCCCCGACATGCCGGACGCTGCACAAAAGGCGGCCGAAGCCGCGGACACGCGCCTCGGCCGTGTGCCCTTGAAAGCACGACAAGCCTTCGATCAGTGGTTCAAGGGCACAGCGTTTAACAAGATCTTCAATCCGGGGGGTATCGATGAGTCCGGTGCCCGCGCGGAAGATATCATGCGCGGCGAGCTCGGCCAGATTGCGCGCCGGAAGGATCAAGTCGATACCGACCTGTCACCCGAAATCCGGAACTTCGTTGACAACCTGGATCCTGAGCACCAGCGCGAGCTTCAGATCGCGATGCAAGAAAAAAATCCGATGGAACGGTTGAAGGGTTTCCCGGAAGCCGAGCCGTTCGTGCGCTCGATGCGGAAGATCATGGCTGACGACTGGGACTTCAAAATGAAGAAGGGCGTGATGGATCCGAACCAGTTCGAAGAGGATCATTTCCCCCAATTGTGGAAAAACACCGATCAGGCTGCACAGTTTTTGGATGATTGGCGCACGCGCCAGGGCTCGACGGCCGGCTTTAAGGCGAAGCAGATCCCCGACATTCCCACCGGCCTCGCTGCGGGCCTCGAGCTTCGCTACGACAACCCGATCGATGCGCTGCATGCGCGCCTGAACGGCGACTACAAATATCAGATGCTCAACGGCGTGCTCGATCGTGGCATCCGGGAAGGCGTTGTTCGCGGCATCCCGCAGAACGGTGATATCCGTCTAAATGCAAAGGCTGTTGGCGATCGTACGCTGTACGCGCCGGAAGGCTTCGCGACTGTCTTCAATAATCACTATAGCGCTGGTATCCGCTCGAGCCCTGCCGGCAAACAGATCATGGACGTGGCTCAACCGGTGACCAACTGGGGCACGGGCATGTTGCTCAGCGTCTCCGCGTTCCACCCTTTCACGATCATGAACGAGGCCTTCATCAATCAGATCAAGAAGGGCCTCCTGCAAATGAATGACAATCCCGTTGCCGGCCTGAAAACTCTTGGCAAGGTGCCGATGGCGCCGTATTCCCTTTACAAAGCCGGGCAGCCCATGAAAAACGAATGGACGCAGCGCGGCACGATGGGCCCCGAGCTCACGAAGGTGGTCGACCTCGCCGAGCGTGCCAACGCCCGCATGATGGGCCACAGTGATCCGACAATGAAGTTCGTGCCAGACGCCTGGAAAGGCTTCGCCAACGAATGGGCGACCACCGGCAAGAATATCGCCGCCAATTTCGGTGAGGCGAAGACGCCGCTTCAGACAGCCGGCGCTGCCGCCAAGGCGCCACTCATGCTCAGCAAGGCAACGCTTAACAGTGTGGGCGCTGTCATGCAGAAACTGTCTGATCCGCTCTTCAAGCATGTCATTCCCACAATGAAGGCCGGTGCCTTCCGTGAAAATATTGGCGAGTGGCTGCGTCAGAACCCGAACGCGACCGACGCACAGCAAGCGAAGGCTGCGCGCAAGGAATGGGATGACATTGAGAACCGCTTCGGTCTTATGACGCATGACAACCTGTTCTGGAACAACGCCATGAAGGAAGGCCTGCAGATGGGCCTGACATCGGCAACGTGGACGACGGGTGCGATCCGTAACATTGCCGGTGGCACGCTGGCAGCTGTCAAAAACCCGAAAGCCTTCAGCATGAAAAACCCGAACTACGATCCGCGGATCAGTTCGGTGCTGGCACTCGGTTTGACGGTGTCAGCGATGAGCGCCGCTTATCAGTTCCTCAAGACCGGCGAGCCGCCGAAGAGCATGTACGATCTAATGGCTGGCCGCACCGGCGGCCAGACGCTGGGCAAGCAGCCCGAGCGTGCCCTCCTGCCGGGCTTCCAAAAAGATGTCTACGGTTGGCTGCATGATCCGGTCCAAGAAGCGGAGAACAAGATCGGTGTCGTGCCAAAGACGATCGGTGAGCTCCTGACTAACAAGGGCTGGAACCAAACGTCGAAAGGTGCGCGCTTCGGGCCGATCGCCAACCCGAATGCTCCATTTATGACCCGTATGAAGCAGTATGGTGCACACGTGCTCCAAAACTTCCAGCCGATTTCGGCACAGCAGGTGACGAAGCCCAAGTCGCCGGCGACCAAAATCTCGCTGCCGGAACGTCTTACTGCAATTCGTGAGGCGCCGGCGTATCTGAACCCGCAGGGTAGTGCTGCTACGCTCAAATTCCAGCAGCGCGAGTGGCAGCAAGCACACCCTAAATAATCCATTAATCTTTCAGATCTACGGTTTCGCATGCCGTACGTATCGCAAGCCCAGGAAGGTTATTTCCACACCCACGCAGCCGAGCTAAAGAAGCAAGGCGTTGACGTTGGTGAATGGGATGCAGCAACGAAGGGCAAACATCTTCCCGCGCGCGTTCAAGCGCATGCAAAAGGCGGCTTGGTCATGGCTCTTAGTTCTGGTAGCAAAAGTTCCGGTCCGCGCGATGCAGAGTATGCCAAGGGCGGCAGTGAGCTCTCCCGAGCGCGTGATTTCAAAAAAGAGCCGGATACCCGGTTCGGCTACGGCCAGCGAACCGAAACAACCAAGGCGCATGAGAATAATGCCTTGGGCTCCTTCCTAGGTGGCGTCGATAAATTTACGAGCCTTAACATGGCCGACCAGGGGACGCCGGCAAACGAACAGCGCATGAAGCCGGATGAAGACTGGGCCAAGACCCATGTTTCCCCGGCTAAAAGCCCTGTACGCCAGGGTGACAGCAAATCAGAAAGCCCTGTAAAGCCACGGGGTTCCCGCCATGGATCAGTTTCCGGGGGCTAAACCGCCCGACGGTATACTCCATTTTCAACTCTGGTTGATATGCTGGCTTTTGGTCGCGATCTACGTGGTCGCGATCGATAAAGGCTTCATATCAGGAGGAGAAAATGCTGACCCGGTGGCTTCGTCGCAACGACCGGAGTGGCACTCGGGATCGACGCCTTTCAGTGATCCCGCAGAACCTTGATAACGTCTTCGATAACCCCTGGGATGCATACGAACCCGGGGACGTCGACGAACAATGGGTTGTCGGATGCGGGGCTGCAAATGAACCAGTCACACCTAACTCATGATGAAGTCGCTGTCCGCGTGCGCCTGCTTCATATTCTTGGCCTGCACAGTCGGCCTGATGATATCCACCTTACTGATCGGGATCTTGTGGAGCGAGTGTATCAGCGGTGGAATGATTGGTCTGCGAAGAATGAGATAATTCCCCCGGCTGGATCAACAAACTCGCACTTGTAAACGAGAGCATGACTTCCTCGAGCCAGGATCCTTCAGGCACGTTAATATACCACGCCGTTTCTCGGCCGCCTTGCCAAACGCCGATCGCAAGGTCGGCCTTCCTCGCAGACATACCATAGTGCTTCTTCAGACCCCGCATGATATCAGATGGGCTGTAGTCGTTCTCGTTCAAATATTCTGTGAATGCCTTCGCTGACACTCGCAGCATGCGTGAACCGGTGACCCAGCTAATATGTATCGGCTTCGGGTGCTCTGGCGCGGCGATCAGGCCAACCTCTTTAGCTGCGTACCGTCCAACCCTTGGCATGTTCCTAATGCGCACGCTGTGATCGGTGTACTTTTTCAGGAACCCAGTAAGGGCGGCGTCGGTATTGTCCACCGTGCCACCGTCCAACGCCTCACCATGCACGCGAGCGCGGAGCGCCATGTACTCGGCGAAGAGAAACTTTTGAAGCGCATCAAAGTCCAGCGTGGCACCCATCTTATTGGCGAAATAGGCGCCAGTAAGCAACGCGCCACAGCATGCTATCCAAAATCGTTCGGACGGTAGCGGCTTGACCGCGTCTTCAAACGTCTTCATGTGCATGATCACCGCGTCATGCAAGTCAGTCGAATACTGTCCCAGCAATTGAGAGTAAATCTCTCCCAGCTTGCCGTAGTTGGTGTTGAGCTCCGCAACGATGTTGCCGGCGACGGCGCCAGACGCGAGACGCCCAGGCGTACTATCATCCGCTTTCGGCACGTAATATTCAAAGACGCGGCTAACCTCGGCCTCGGAGCTCCGCATGTGCTGGATCACCGAGTCGAAGATGCTCTTATTGGTGTTGATCTGGACCAGCGTCTGCCAGTATCCACGCTTGGCAAAATTGCGACCGGTTGTCAGGAAGAACCCCTCACCGCCTTCCGTTGCCGTTCGCACCAGCTTGACCGCCTGCTCGATCCGAGACTTCTCATTGACGTCATCCCAATAGATCGGCAGGTTACGCACTGTGCCCATCTGTTTCATTACACCTTTGGACGACGACTCGGCAGGCGTTTTTGTCTCCATCGGATGGCCCCATACGGCGAGGCCGATCTTGCAGGCGGTGGACTTGTTGGCCGCGGTTTTGCCGTTGGCGACAATCGTACCGCCATCCTGGCCGGTGAACCGCATAAGCGGCGCCGCGAAAGACGTCGCAATGATCGCCTCGAGGGCTGGGCGCTTCTGCTCGGTGACCAGCTTGAGGACTTTGTACCAAACATCCAGACTACCGCGGGGCGTATAGGAGTGTGTCATCTGCGGATCGAAGACGCCGGCATCGTTCTCTGATTTATCTGATCGCACGATCTTCCCGTTGTATGCCCAACCAAGTGCCTTGCTGGGTTGATCGTCCCAACCGAGTCCGACGGACTCCTGTGCATCTTGCTCTGCGCGCAGCTTCTTGATCCAGGTCGTCATAAATTTCTCCAGGTCTTTCTCGTGGCTGGTGGTCACCACCACACCTTGCGCCCGTAGACATTTGGCAACAGAGCTTGCGGTGCCCATTTCAATGAGCGGCAAACAGCACGGCACCCACCGGTTGCGGTCAACCTCTGCGAGGAAATGTAGCCCAACATCCTTCTCACGCCAAGGATGCTTCAGCTGCGTATCGACCAGCGTTATAAACTCAGTGGTCGACCCGCCCCCACCAGTCTGCTTGGATATCACCGTGCCAATATAGCCCGTCTTCGCCTGAAGACTGTACCCTTCCGGCAGGTGCAAGCTTGGCGCTGCTGGGTCTGCCGTCGGCAGCGCCATGGCGAAAGGGAGAGTATCGTCGACCCGCTGCGGGGCTCCCAGGTTCAACGGTGACTTGATCTTACCGGCGAACGGGCAACTCTTGCACTGTGTCGAGCCGTGGTTCTCAAACGCCTTGCACGAGGGCCAGCCGAGTCCGCGGGCTTCCTGTTCGCTCTCCTTCCGATCATACATTTCATCAGTTTCGGCCGGCTGATAGGTCTTGTAGCCCTTACTGATCTTGTGAGCGACGTCGCGGCCGCCGGCCATAAATGTCGTGGCCAGCACCTGCAGCATCCATAGCGGCTGGCCAGCCTCCTTACCGCCTGTCTCTAAAGTGTGGGCGAACATCGGGCACTGCGTGAGGATCCCCGCAGGCTCGAGCGGCGGCATGCCCGTCCTGCCGACGCGCATCTTGTATTCTTCGCTCTGCGTGTCGCCCCACTTGGGATCTGGCTCTCTCTTTGGCAGTGCGGCCGCATCAAAGCACACCGGGTCAGGCGCCCTCTGCGGCCCGACCACGACGTCAGCCCGGTACCCCGCAAGCACGGTATCAAAATTGATATCCGCCGGCGCCAGCATCTTGAGGACGCATGGCTTGGCCGGCTTGGTCTTGTGATTGAATGTACCGGGCACGCGGAGCAGGCGCACGCTATCGATCGTACACTGCCAGTCGGCCCGGAGGCCGTGCTTGATGCCGGCGGCTTTCAGGCCCGCAGCGTAGCTGCGCCATTCATCCAGGGATAGCGGTCGATCGCTTATCCAATAAACGTGGCAACCACCGCTTCCAGAGAACACGATCGCAGTCGGTCGCGGGTAGCCACTCTTCTCGCAGAAATCGTGGACGCCCTGGAGGGCGGCCGCCGTGTCGCTGTAACCAGTTTCCCCGATATCCAGGTCAACCCACACCGCTTTAAGGCTGACGACGTTGCCAGCGTTCCGCAGCACCGTCGCGTAGCCGTTCCGCACGGGGCCTGTTTCACGCTGCAACGACAGACAAAAATAAATGTCCTTAATTGTTGCAGCGCGACCGTTGGCGATTGGAATATAGTCGGTGAGCCCGACGAGTGTGGTGAACGGTCGGCCGCCCATGGCGTGGTCAATCTTAACCAGTGACCAGTTCATGCACACAACGCCGGGTGCCTCGGCTGTGGGCCAAGGCACCGCGCGTGAGAAAAAATCAGCGACCGACGGTATTTCTCCCATATGGGAGCCTACTTGGGCATCAACGCGGCGATACGAGCATCAAGGGCCGTGTCGGCTTCGGTGGCTTCCCCAGTGTCTGACACCGGCGCGGTCGCCAGACTAGAAAGGGACGGCGTCGCAGTTACCGCATGCCCGCTTAAGCCCGTCTCCAACAGGGAAGCGGGTGCCGCAGGTGGGGCAGGTGCGGGTGCCGCCGGTGGCGTAGGGGCCGGCTTCGGCGGGGGCGGCCTGCTCGCCGACAAAGTTGACGGGGGAGCGGGCGCCGGGGCGGCCTCGGGGGCTGCCGCCTTCGGCGTCACGTCCACCAGTCCAGTCTCCACCTGTTGCGCCTGCGGCACAGGAGCCGCGGGCGCCGGCAGTGCAGCCCGGACCTGATCTTCGCCGATGATACGCAGCGCCAGCGGATCCTTCCGCAACGGCAGGACAACCGGTGCCTCACGATCGGTGAGGGCCTGGATCGCCTTGAAGCGCATCTTCGGATAGCTCTGTTGCGGGTCAAAGTCGGCCCGGGTGATGTACGACGAGAAATGATAGCCTTGCTTGGCTGTCTGCTCGCCCATCATTGCAAGCGCCTGCAGAGACGCGCCAGGGATCCGGAGGAAGACCGGCTCCATCAACGCCTCGCCGAGAAGCTTTTTTGTTTGCGCCGGCATCAACAGGACGGCGATGCGCTTGTAATCGGCGCATTCGCGCACCTTCTTGCCTTCCTCGTTTTTCTTCCAGACGTTGCGCGGGCACAGGGCGCAGGCGGTGGCCTGTTGCTGTGTCACACCTTCATCTGGCAGAATGCCGTCGATCGATGCGCACAGCGGTGCATCCGTATTCCCGTCCTCGTAGTTCGGGTAATAGGACTTGGACTTGTTCTTCGCCTGCTGGAGGATCACGAAATCCAAGAACTCGAGCGGGTAGCCGTCGTCCTTGAGGAACGTGTATTGCTCGCCGCGGAGGACAAGCGACCACACTTTGCCTTTGTACTTGATGATGCCGTAACTACCACCAATGCCATCGGCCAAGCTTTCCGCGGTCGGATCCAGTTCAGCCTTGAAGGCAGCCGACGGGCCACCCTTAAAGTTTTCCATATTCATCAATTCTTGAGCCATATGGCCCTCCTATTTTTCACTGGGTCGACGCACGTTTACGTCTTCCTTCGTCGTCAGGTTGACGCCCGGCGGCAGCTGACCGCTGTTATGCTCCGCAAAGTCAACCACAGCGGTGACGTTGGCCTTCTTATCCAGAAGATCCCAATCCTCGCTGCCGATCACATGGTGCATGAACGCGCTGACGTCACTGATCGACGCGCTACGTTTAACTGTCTTGAAGAAGGTGCCGAAGGGCGTGGTGGCTGTTTGCTGGCCCGTTTCTTTGAGGAACGTCAGCATCTTGCCTTCCAGCTTGTCCATGTCATCCTTGACTTGCTTGCAGCGCGCCTTGTGGGCGTCGTCCTGCTCCTTCAGCCAGTCACGACAGATGATATATTGCTGGGCCCACTTGGCCGCGTTTTCAGGTTGCATAGCGTTGCTCTGTTGCCTCTTCCAGAAGATCGAGCAGCTGATCCTGAATTTTTTGTTTCCTGGCGAGCAGCGCGTAAAGCTTCTTTTCGATTGGCGCCGCCTGCAGGTGCAGGATTTGTTGCTTGTGCTTCTGACTAACGCGGATTATCCGCGCGTTCGCCTGTTCGTATACATCCAAACTTGCGATCGGACAAGTCCAAATAACAGTGTCAGCTGAAGTAAGAGTTAATCCGTGATGGATCACGCCGGGGTGAGCAAACATCACCTTGTACTGCGGCGAGTTCTGAAACGCGTTGAATAATGTCTCACGATCTTTGGTGTCACCGTGTATCATGCAGTAGTCGAACGGAACTTTTAATCTGCCACAGATATCCACTATACCTTCAATGGCATGCCGATAGGGCACGAACACCAAGACCTTGTGCTCGGACGCTTGAATAAGATCCAGCATCGCGGCGATCCGCGGCGCGGCATCGAGCCGGATGAAAGCCGGTGCCTTAGTATAGACCCAGCCCAGCGATATCTGAACCAGCTTACTCATGGCGGCGCCGGCATTGACCGCGGTGATCACTTTCTCGTGAACCATTGCGACCATTTCATTCTTGACCTTGTGATAGGTGGCCTTTTGCTGGCTGCTGAGCTCAACATCGATCGGCCGGTAGATCGTCTCCGGGAGCTCGATCACGTCGTCCAGCGAAAAGCGCACGCTCGGCTGCAGCATGGAGAAGGCGCGCTCGGCAGCGTCGGGTTTCGGTCGCCAGACGTACTGGTCCAGCTGTGTCATCAGCATTTCGCGACACGCCTTGCGATACTTGGGCACGGTATTCGGCGTAATGATCTTCGCCTGCCCCCACACGTCGGTGGGTTCGTTTGGGATTGGTGAGCCGGTCATACCCCACACGGTCTTATAGCTCTGCGCAAACTTGCGCATCATCTTCGACCGCTCGCTGTTGTTGCGGTAGACCGCGAGCTCGTCCAGCACCAGGGTGTCAATGTCAGGGCGTTTCTCGAGCTCAGCCTTTATGACTTTCAACCCGTCATGGTTGACCACGTAGATATCGGCCGGCTCAGCCAGCGCCTTCAGGCGTTCTTTTTTAGTACCGTACAAGACTTTCACCGTCCTACCCGGCAGCGTGCGCAGTACCTCCGCGGCCCACACGAAATGGAGCGTTGACAGCGGCGCCACGACCAGGAGGTTATTTGCGAGGCCTTCCTTCTTCAAAAAGTCCCAG
>Ga0181522_10001229_pt1 | contig 15992 bp, 12 predicted proteins | sample PEATcosm2014_Bin_27_FD_121103 | JGI IMG/M metagenome (GOLD analysis project Ga0181522, IMG submission 121103) | Peatland microbial communities from MTU Mesocosm Facility, Houghton, MI, USA - PEATcosm2014_Bin05_10_metaG | ecosystem: Environmental > Terrestrial > Soil > Wetlands > Peat | place... | reverse complement strand
GTCGCCCGCGGATCGACGGCAAACTTTCCGCCTTTATTCACGCATACTCCGCTGGTTTCGATTCTCCTTGTACTCCAGATTGTCCCCTACTTCATGACTGGCTTCGAGTCCGTAACCAAGGCCGCCGAAGAGGCCAGCCCCGAATTTCGCGCCCGTGGATTCTCGCGCGTCATCTTTAGCGCCATCGTCGTTGGTTTTATGTTCTACATCGTTGTGATTGCAGCGGTGGGATTCGTCGCACCCTGGCGCCAATTGACGGACGCGCCCTTCATGACAGCAGTCGCGTTCGAACACGCCGTCGGCGCGCGCTGGATCGTAAGCATCATCATGAGCGCCGCACTCTTGTCGTTGTTCAAAGTATTCAACGGAAATTTTGTAGCTGCCAGCCGTCTGCTGTTTGCGATGGCCCGGCGCGGATTGCTCAAGGATCAACTCGCGACCGTGCACCCGCGGAATCAGACACCCTCCACCGCCGTGCTTGTCACCGGAATTGCCACCGGTCTGTGCATGTTTCTCGGATCGGCGATCCTGGTGCCGATTGCCGAGGTCGGCTCGGTCGCCTCCGCCACCGGGTGGTTTGCCGTGTGCGCGGCGTTCCTGTGGACGAAGCCGCGGACTCGCGATTTTTCAATTGCGCTGCTCGGCGCACTAGTCGGGCTCGCGATGCTGATGATGAAGTTTTTGCCATTCGTTCCAGGACATTTCTCAGCATGGGAGTGGCTGGCCCTCGGGATATGGATTCTTCTCGGGACGGTGATTGGGCGTCCGCAGGCTGCCGAGCTTGCGGCCGATAAAAGCATAGCGACCTAGGAGTGAATCCTGCATCCGATCGTGACACCTGCCATCCGCTTCGATAGTATTTCCGCACGATAGAATCTAGATACGTCGCTTAAGGCAGTCCTTCTATTCCGAGAACGGAGTTCCGGGCCCAATTCACGGGTCGCAACCGATGTTCCATAAACATTCCAAATCTCGCGCAGCCAGCTCCAGTTTGTTCGAGCTCAAGCTGCGAGCCATCTGTTTTATTTGCACCCTGGTAATTTGCGCTTCGAGTGCGTCGTTCGCGCAAGGCGGACCGCCCTATTACACCAACGATCCTGGAACTCCGGGAAATAAAAACTGGGAGATCAACTTCGGATACATGCCATTTTTCTATCGCGGCCAGTCCATCTCCCATACGCCTGACGTCGACATCAACTTCGGCCTGGGCGACCGCATTCAGCTCACCTATGAGAGCGCCTGGCTGCGCGTCCACAACCCAGGGCAAAGCGTGAAATATGGACTGGAGCAGGACCAGCTGGGCGTGAAGTGGCGCTTCTATGACAGCGGAGAGAATGGCATGGGATTATCGCTCTTTCCGCAACTCTCGGTGAATAATCCCAATGACGCGATTCGGCGCGGCATCACGCCGCCCGGTGACAGCCTGATTCTGCCTCTCGAGTTCACAAAAAAGCTTGGGCCGGTCGACGTCAATCTGGAGGGTGGATACCAGTTCGTGCATCTGGGGCCAGACGGCTGGCTGACGGGGCTGGTCGTAGGCCACGACTTCACGAAGAAGCTGGAACTCGATTCCGAATTCTATGCGACCGGGACATGGCGTCCCGGCTATGCGCAACCGACCATCGATGTCGGGGGCCGATACAAGCTGCACCGGCCATTTATTCTGCTATTCATGGCGGGACGCGGCGTGGAACCGGCGCATAGCAATCAGCCATTTTTTGTGGGCTATTTCGGAGTACAAGTCCTGCTGCCACCTAAATCATTTGACAAGGAATGAACTGGCCGTCAGTCGTGCGTCGTTCGTCGTTCGCGATCCGATGCGGGCATCCGGGGGCGACTTCACCGTTTGCTTATGGTTTCGGCTCGCTCGCGGAGCTCGCGTCTTTGCGGCTGATCTCCTGATTTGCAGGCGTCACGCGCGGCTTGGCCAGCGTGCCGGTCAGATTCCAGGATTGGTCGTCGCTCCTCGTCAACACAAAATTGAGGCCATTTTCAGGCTCCGCCGTTCCGCTCACTTGATAAAGACCATCGCGTGATTCGAGCCGGCCATCGGAAAGCTCCCAAACGCCTTTCTTTGCTCGCAGCTCTCCAGCAAAACGGTGCACTGATAACGGCCCGTGCATTCCCGGAATTTGAATGCGCGCCAGGCTGCCATTTCGCATGACGAAGCGCAGCTTGCCCTCGGAATTCCCCAACAGTTCCCCAACGTTTCCGCCCGCCGTCTCCAATTCAAAACTGCCGTCCGCGCTCCCCGCAATCCACGCATCGTTCATGAGCACACCGAGTTGCGCGAGCGCAACGTTCTCGAGTGTGCCGCTGCCGCGATAGTGCGGCGGCAGTATCGACGCGTCAACAGTCCAGTTGCCCTGATGCGTGCCTTGCAGAATGGTTGCGCGCAGGCCCGTCATCGCAATCTTGCCGCGATCTATGCTCAGCTGCGTGGCCGCTTGTGAGGCGACCAATTTTTTCAGATCCAACCGCGCGACATGCAATTTGCCATGCGCCTGAAGCGCCAGAAACGGCGAAGGCCCCGGCGGCTCAACCGGATTCAGAATGCGGTACCACGGGCGCTTCGCGGGATGCGGCGTAAACCACTCGGCAAGGTCTTCGGCCGCGAGATGATCGGCCGCGAGGTCGAATTGGTACACGCATCCGGGAGCGCAGTGCCGCGGGGCCGCAATTGAGCCGGTCCAGCGCGTGTCTCCCGTCTGCGCCACGACTTTCTGCATCGAGAACATATCTGGAGTGAGCACGACCGTCGCCGACGAGATCACGATGGGAGCATTCAGTCCGCGCGTCTCAGCGCGCACGTTTCGGAGTTGGGCGGTCCCGAGCGCATTTGGAGCCGCCAGTCCTCGCCAGTTGCCGGAAATGCTGACGTCCAGCCTGGCATCTCCTTCAGCCGCGGGGCGCACCGCCGGCACACCAAGAATGCTTTCCAGACGAAACAGATTTCTGAATTCCAGATCGCCCCGCAAAAAGAAGCGATAACCTGCCGCCGAAATCCACCCGCCGGCAATGTCGGGAGCGGAAGTGTTGACCTGCAACGATGCCGGCCCGATCCGGAGATGGGCATCTACGGGCTCCGCTTCCTTTCCATCGTCTTTTACCTTTGGCCGCGGCGTCGCACCGCGGTGACCCGGCCCGACAAAACTTGAATCTCCAACCAGCGTCAATGGAAAATTGCCCAGCGCAATCGTGTCCTTGCGCTTGTTCGACACGAGCCGAATATCACTCGCCATGATTGTTCCGGAAAGCTCGGCAGGCTCGGCCCCTTTCCGCACGGCACGGAACTCGCCATCGAGAACGCCGGTCGCAGTTAGATCGGCGGGCAGTTGCCGCTTGGCCACCTGAAGGAGCGCGAGGGCGGGCGGGATCGGCACTTTCTCCGCCGACAAAATAAGATCGTAAGTTGCTCGGTCGTAGCCGCGAGAGGAGGCGGCAGTGACCGCAACTTCGCCCGAGGCATTTCCCGCCTCCACTTTTCCCTCCACGTTGCCCCGCAAACGCAACATGCCGCTGCTGACGGGGGCTTTGCACGCGAGATCGCTAAGCGACCGGTTGGTGGCGCTGAATTGCACCGTGCAGCCCGCGGCCAGATTCACGCTCCGGCTGTCCAGTATGTCGTAACGGCGAAAGCCGCCGATTGCCAGTCGGCTGTCGACCGCCAACTCCCGCGGGGTGCCGGAAATATCCGCGGTGAAAGTCATCGCTCCGCGCCAGCCACGGTCCTGGCCGCTCAATAATGCCGTTATCTGCCCGAGCTGTCCGTTTTCCCAGGCCAGTGTGAGGCGCATCGGGGTCAGGCGCAGATTACGAGAGCGCTGCCAGTTGGCTTCGATCAGCAGAAGACCGGTGTCGGTCAGATTGAGATCGGTGCGCACGGGCTGTGCCTTCATGCGCGCGCCCCAGGAGTTCTCCGAATCCTGCCACAGAGCCACGTCGGCGTCGGTGAGTGCGTATGACTTCTTCTCCTGCCCGATCTTGAAATTAATTCGCGCTCCCGTGGCTTCGAGATACGGGAATGCCGGCCGGCTCTCGGAGGGAGGTTTCTGCGTTGGCGCAGCGGGAATCAATGCGTTGCGCTCGATCAGGCCGGCGATATTCCAGCGCCCCTGGCTGTTGCACACGATGTTGATGCTGGGTTCGGTCGCGCTCATCTTCGCGATCTCGAGCCGCCCGCGCAGCAGTGAGCGCAAGCGAATCGCGGCAAACACATCCTGCGCACGGATCATCGGTTCAGCGCCGAAAACCGGCTCGTCATAAATGACAAGACCCTCGAGATCGAAGCCCGGCCGGGGCAGAACGCGAAGTCGCACGTCGTCAATGGCCACGCGACGGCCAAGCGCCGATCCAATCGAGTTCGCGATCCGGTTGCGCAGTTGATGGATGCCGGGGCGAAAGAGAAACAGCGCCAGCAGAAGCGCCGCGATCACTGCCAATCCGCGCTTCGAACGCAGAAATCTCACTTTACGATCCGTAGGGTGCGCCGCCAGCGCGTCTCATCGAAGAAATGAATGATGGTGTGGGCCAGAAATCCCAGACGGTCGCCCACGTCGCGCATCTGGTATTGATCCGCAGGAGTGATGAAGGACCAGTAGATGAACATGGGACGGCCAATCACATTCGAGCGCGGAATAAAGCCCCAGTAGCGGCTATCGTAGCTTACGTCGCGGTTATCGCCCATGGCGAAGTAGCTGTTCGGCGGAACCACCAGATCCTGTCCCTCGATGTGCGAACCCATGCCCGCCTCCCAATCCTCGGCAAGATTATCTACGCTCGATGGCGAAACGGATGGGAAGTTCTCGCGATACGGCCGGCGCTCCTCATAATAAGGGTCGTTGGGATCGCGTTTGTGTTGGACATAGGGCTCGTCGAGCTTCTCACCGTTGCGGTAAACCACATTGTCGCGCAGATGAATCCGGTCGCCGGGAATGCCAATAATTCGCTTCACTACAAACAGACCGTGCTCGGCCGGAGACAGGAAGACGACGATATCGCCGTGGCGAGGATCGTGGTAGGGCAGCAGCGGGCCCAGCCAGCGCGTCGGCGCCGCAAACCATTCCCGGTTCACGAATACGTGGTCCCCGATCAGCAAAGTGTCTTCCATGGAACTGGAGGGAATTTCGAACGCCTGCAATATAAATGTGATGATGAAAAGGCCCGTGACGAGCACGCCGGCAATCGAGGCTAGGAATTCAATCGCCGTTTCGCGCGGCTTCTGGTCCGTTTCGCGCGGCTTTTGATCCGTTTCGCGCGACGTTCGGACCTTTTCGCGTGGCTTCTGCTCCCGCTCGATTTCTTTTTCTTCTTTTACTTTCTTGGCCAATCGTTCCCTCTTGCGAGCCTTATTTCTTTAATGACTTCGAGTTTGCCGATCTCGAATTTCCATCGGAAATAATCACCTTACAATGCGCAGCGTGCGTGACCAGCGCGTTTCATCGAAAAAGTGCACGATGGTATGCACCATGGCCTGGACACGATCGCTCGCGCCTTGTGCATAATATGCATCGGGTGGAGTGATAAAGGACCAATAGATCACCAACGGACGCCCAATCAGGTTCGCCTGCGGAATAAAGCCCCAGTAGCGGCTGTCATAGCTGACGTCCCGGTTGTCGCCCATGGCAAAGTAACTGTTCGGCGGCACCACGATCTCGCCGTCCACCACGTGCGAGGGCATCTCATCCCGCCATTTCTCGTTGCTTACGCGATAGGCCGGTGAAGGCGGCACGGAGGGAAAATCGTCGCGGTAGGGATCGTAGTCTCCGGCTAACACGTGCTTAACGTAAGGCTCGTTCAGTTTCTCGCCGTTCCGATAGACAACCCCATCGCGCAGGTGAATGCGATCCCCCGGAATTCCGATGATGCGCTTCACCAGGAAAAGTCCCGGCTGTTCGGGTGAGAGGAACACAGCCGTATCGCCGCGGCGGAGGTCACGATAGGGCAGCAGCGGTCCCACCCACTTCGATGGCGGAGCGACTCTTTCGCGGTCCACCAGGACGTGGTCGCCGATGAGCAGAGTGTTCTCCATCGAACTGGAGGGAATGGCGAACGTCTGAAATACGAATGTCATGATAAACAGCACGGTGGCGAGCAGTCCGGCGATGGATGCCAGAAATTCGATCACCGTTTCGCGCGGCTTTTCTTCCTGGCGAACTTCGTTTTTATTCTCGTCTGTGTTGTCCATCACTAACTCTTCTCGACGCGGACTTTTCTTGCTCGTGGCCGCATCTTCTCTCTTAACCCATTCAAGTTTTGCTTCAACGCACCAGCTTGAAGGTGCGCGCCCAACGCGTCATCTGAAATACGTGGGTCACCGCATAGGCGAAGTGATAAAGTCTATCATTCGGGCTGGGCGAGCCAGTGAGATCGTCGCTCGGATTGGCTGATGACCAGTAGATCACGAGGGGGCGGCCGATAATATTTTCCCGCGGCACAAAACCCCAGTAGCGGCTGTCCTGACTGTCGTCGCGATTGTCTCCCAGCACAAAATAACTCTTCTCCGGCACGATCAGCTCATGGTCCTCGACCAGCTTCGGCATCTGCTTCCACCATTTTGCGTCGACGCCGTAGTCGGCAGCGTCCATGCGCGGAAAATCGTCGCGGTAGGGATTCCGTATTTTGGTGACGAACTGCGCAAACTTCTCCTCCTGCCGAACGCCATTGATGAAGACCTGTTTGTTGATCATCCTGATCCGGTCTCCGGGCACGGCGACTACCCGCTTCACAAAGTCCTGTGCTGGATTCACCGGATAGTGAAAAACAATCACGTCGCCACGGCCGATTTTGCGATAAGGCAACAGCCTGCTCCAGAGGCCACCGTCGCCGTAGCAAAGCTTATCGACCAGCAGATAATCGCCGATCAGGAGTGTCTGCTCCATCGATTCGGATGGAATCGTGAAGGCCTGTGCCAGAAAAGTGACTACGAAGACGGCAATGGCGATCGTTCCAGCGATGGATTGCACCGTCGCCGCCCACCCGCCGGTCAGGATTTTCTCGCTCCAGGACATCACTATGGTTGGATGATCCGCTTGCGCGGCTCGCTTCCCTAACTCTCGCTTCCCTGACTATGAAGGGCCGGTCACTTGTTCTTTTGCAGGCGCGGGCAGTTTGGCGAGGTGCTCGAGGACCTGCCGCGCCGCCTCTTGTTCGGCTCGCTTCTTGGTCGCGCCTTCGGCACGCCCCACAAATCGGGCCGCGTCTAACTCCGGCAGCCTGACCTCGACCGTAAAAGTCTTCCGGTGCTCGGGGCCTTCTTCCTTTACCAGCATATAAACCGGTTGTGCTCTGCCGCTCGCTTGGAGAGCCTCCTGCAACGCGGATTTGAAGTCCATCACTGGAATTGCGCTGGTCTCCAGATTCATGTGCGCGAGTTCAGGTTCCAGAATGGAGCGCACGATAAAGTCGCGCGCCACCGGCCATCCGCCGTCAAGATAAAGCGCGGCCAGAATCGCTTCGAGGGCATCCACCAACAGGTTCGCTTTGGTGCGTCCACCACTTTTTTCTTCCCCGCGGCCGAGGCGCATGTAGGCGCCGATCTCCAACTTCTCGGCTACTTGCAGCAGATGACGCTGCCCTACCAGATGTGCGCGCAGCTTGGACAGGTGTCCTTCATGGAATCCGGGAAAGCGGTGAAACAGGGTCTCGCTGGCCACCAGTCCGAGTACGGCGTCGCCGAGAAACTCCAGCAATTCGTTATCGCCGCGGCCTGAAAAAGAAGCCGACACCACCTTTGACGCGCCCGCGGCCTCTGCCTCGCGCGCTTGCGAGCTGTGAGTGAGCGCCTGTTCCAGCAGTTCCTGACGCTGGAAGCGGTGTCCCAGGCTTTCTTCCAGCGCCGTGAGTTCGCGTGACATCATCGGATCGCGCCGCGTTCGCCCCGTCTGTTCGCCTGCATCAATGGTTGGGAGGCTGGCTCTGCGGTGGAGTCGTTTGCGGCTGAGCGGGTTTGTTGGGCGGAGTCTGAGTTTGCGGCTGAGCGGCCGGCGCATGTCCGGTGAGCTTCTGCAAACGATCCTGCTCGCGGCGAGCTGAGCCACCGATCATCGTATTTTCCTGGCTTATCTCCACCGCCCGGTTGGCCGCCTTCAAAGCATCGTCATACTTGCCCTGCTTGTCGAGCGCGAGCGCGAGGCGCAGCACATCGGGCGCATAAGGCTGAGCGGGATAGGCATCGATCGCCTTTTGAAAGTCTTCTTGCGCGGCCGGAAAACTGCCCTTGTTGTACTCGATCGTGCCCATCGTCGAGTAGGCTTGCGCCCGCAATCCCGCCTTGAACGCATCGACTTTTTCCTGCGGCGTGCCCGGCGGCACAACCACATCGGTGTCGATAGTGATCAGCGCCTTCTGCGACATTTTGAGACCGTCGTCGTAGCGCTGGTCCCGATTGATATCCGAATCGCGCGTGCGCTCGGCGATCACTTCGGCAACCGTCGTTAAACAATCCGGGTCGTCCGGATCAATCGCCAGAACTTTCCTTCCCAGCTCTTCTGTCTTATCCGCATTGTTCGAGTTCTGGTACAGATGCATGTCCGTCTTGAAGAGCAGGACGCGCAATTCACTGTCCGGAAACTTGGTGGCAAAGTCGTCGGCTGCTTTTTCCAGCCCGGCTGCGTCTGTATTCGCAGCCGCCGCTTTGTAGGCGTCAAACTCCGGTTGCGTCTTGGCTTGAGGCGGACGCTTCGCGGCCGGTTGTGCGGGTGCTCCCGGCGCGGCTGTTCCCTGCGCAGGAGCAGTCTGGCCGGCGGCCGGCGGAGTCTGCTGCGTCGATCCGGTGCTCTGGGCCGCTGCCCACACAGCGAGACTCAGAATTCCAACAATGATTGCTGTTCGTTTCATGCTATCTCCGTAATCCAAGATTTCACCGCCCGGGTGTTCCCACGGCCTTTCACAAGACTTTCCCTGGGCGAGCAATAACTTTACCACCTTGCACGCGCCTGGGGCGCTCACTCCGGCTGCTTGGGCACGGGAGGCTCATAGGCCTTCCCCAGGCCGCGCTCCGCCGCCACCTTCGCCTCCGGCACCGAGGTACCCGCTGCGGTCAATGCCGCCTGATACTCGGTCAGCGCGGAGTCGCGCTCTTCCTTCAAATCGAAAATTCGGCCGAGGTAAATGTGCGACCAGGCAAGTACCTTGGGCTCGTGCGCTGTATCCAACGCCCGGTGGAAGTATGTGCTCGCGCCCTCCATGTCGCCGTTCATGGAGGCGACCTGGGCCAGCACAAAAAATGCGCGGCCGGGATCGTCCTCCTGCTCCTCGAGTGCCTGCTGCGCCAGCTTCTGTGCCAGTTTCGGATCGCCACCCGCCAGTTCCCGCTCAGCGTGCATCAGAAGATGCTCGCTCTTCTGGCGCGTCTGGCGCACCAGTTCGGGTGCCGCATCGCTTGCAAATGCGATGTGCTTGTCCCTCTTCGCTTCTTTGCCGACGTCGATCGCGCTCAGCATTCCCGAATAGGCATTGCGCAAGCTGATCGGATCTTTCTCGAAGGCGCCCAGAAGATCATAGAACGAGCGTGTGAGCACGTATCCCGCGCTGTCGTCGTCATCGAGCGCTTTTTTGCGCTGCTCTTCATTCTTCGACGAATCCGTTCGCAGCTCGATGGCCCGCACCATGCATTCAGTCACCAGCAGAGATATGTTGCTCTTGAACGCCTCATCCATGGGCGACGATTGCACCGAGTCGAGCAGCGGCTGGAGCCGGGTCATGGATCCCCCGCTCTTCAAGGCCATTGGGTCGAGAAGATAATGCAGATAGGTGTGGCGAATCTGCTGCATCTTGATCGCGGTGCCCGAAGTCGGCGAAAACACGACATAGTAGTCGGACGCATAGTTGCGCGCGTTCGTCTGTGTCGGCGCGCCCAACGCATCCAGGTAGATCGTGAACTGCCTTCCCAGGTAGCCGGCCGAGGGCAGCTTCAGGTAGATCTCGGTGTCGAAGGTCATCTTCGCCAGCGGCTCGTGATAGACCGCGATCATCTCCTGATAGCGCGCCCGATGGCGGAGCCAAATGGTATGCAAGCCAATTTTGTCGTAGAAAGCCTTCATCAGCGGCACAATGTCCACGACTACGGCCGCGTCCGGAGGGAGCTCATCCTCTTTGACCTTGGGAGTAAAGGTTGGCGCATCGCCGAGGTAGAGCGCCAAAGAAATGTACTGCGAGAGATCGTGCGCCGGCTCATCGACCCGGTGATGTTTGTAGGTTTCGCACATCGGCGCGACGACTTTGTCCGCGCCCGGCGTGTTCGCGATCGCCTTGGAGATTTCCGCCCGGATCTCAATGCGCAGCGGGTCCGAGGTGTCGAGCTCTTGATCGTAGCCGCACGTGTTGATCGTGCTCAGGACCGTGAAAAGCGTCTCGCTCGTCTCGAGCGAAACGGCAGGGTGGCCCTGTGACCACGCGGGAGCAGTCCCCAAAGCAAGGCTCAAAACCAACGCAAATAGAAACCTTCGTGCCAGGAAACTCCTCCCGGGAATTTGGCGCAGCAGCAACACAGTAGTTTACGAACTTGCGATTGGCGAGGTCAAACAGCAGTTCTGAGTTGTCAGTCAAGTCACACAGAATTAGATGCATTCCGTTCAGGCTTTCATGGCTGGAAAGGCGAATAGCAAACCAAAGGGGGTACCCATGGCGCGACACTGAAAGCGGGCAGCTGAAAACTGGGAACCGGCAGCTGGCAGCGTGCAACTGAAGTTCCCTACCCTTTGACGCTGATCTTCGAAAACGAAATGACCGCGCGACTGGGGATTGGGACGCCCATCGAAAGCGCCGGGCTGAAGGTCGTGAAAATCAGCAGGTTCTTTACCTGTGGCAGAGCCTCCTGGTCGTCGCCGGATTGGGACAGGATGCGGTAGTCTTCCACGCGGCCGTTGGCATCGATGTAGGCTTCTACCACCACCGAATCCTCGCCCACGCTGCCAATCGAGGTTCCGAATACCGACTGCTTCAACTGTGGCGCAATGTAGAGCATCAGCGGAACATCGGTGCTACTCGCCTGCAACGTCGGCGGCAGGGCAAAAAAACCCAGCAGTATCCCGAAAATCAGCACTGCACTCAGCGCACCCGCGGTCACCGGAACCATAAAAGCATGCACCGCGTTGCTCAGTCTTACCATTGCTCCTTCAAAACGGCGGCGCCGGGCTTGCGTCGATTCGCGTGCCAGAGCCAACCGCAACCGCAAGGGCAGATCCGGCGGAGCCTTAACTTTGGACTTATTCAAGGCAACGATCAATTGCAGTGTGCGCTGCACTTCTTCGTATTCCCGCGCGCAGCTGGCACACTCCTTCATGTGACTCTGGAGGGCAAACATTTCGGCCCCGCTCACCTGGCCATCGAGATAAGGCGAAAGCAGCCTTTTGTATTCGGCGCATTTCATGGCGTCACCTCAACTTCTCTGCCCCCACTCGAACTCTGATCCGTGCCCGTGACGCCTTCTCGCGCTGGCGCCCCCAGCCCCAACTCCGGACCAACCTCCCGGACATACGCGGCCAACTTCTTGCGCAAAGCATCGCGTCCCCGCGTGATGCGCGACTTCACCGTTCCCAGAGAGATTTGCAGAACCTCCGCGATCTCGTCATATGACATCTCTTCCAGATCGCGCAGGATGAGCGTGGTCCGGTAGGGCTCAGGCACATGCGTAAGAGCCTCTGCGACCACCGCCTGCACTTCGCCGTGCGCGAATTGTTCAAACGGCGATTCTCCGGGATCGACCAGCCGCGTCTCGGTCGGGAATTCGACGTCCCCGCGCTCGATCGGATCGATCGGCGTTTCCTGCGCCTTGTGCCGGAACCACCACCGCCGCCGGTTCGACGCCTCGTGTAGCGCGATCCGGTAAATCCAGGTCTTGAGCGTCGACTCGCCGTGGAAATGCTTCATCCCACGGAAGACTTTCAGAAATACTTCTTGCGTGGTGTCGGCCGCGTCGGATGGGTCATTCACGATGCGGTAGATGAGTCCGTAGATGGGTTGGTGAAATTCGCCAATGAGCCAGGCATAGGCCTGCTCAGAGCCGGCCTTCAATTCGGCAATGACGGCCGATTCCTCGAGTCGGGCTCCGATAGCGCCTGCGAAATCGCCCACTGTACTAGCTCCCGCCGTAATGGCGTGCTCTCATTATAAGATCACTGCGGCCAAGCCGACGGGAAACTTATTGGATCGCTGCATTCTAAGGATTTCCCGCTTAGTTACTTAGACCCCGCTGCCAGCGCTTGGGTTCCCCGGGCGGCGGCCGCAGCTAAGTGGCGCGTTTTCTTGCCGATCCAGAGCCGCCGCCGCTTTCGAACGACTTGTCCACACGGCCATGATGTCGTATCGGGGCGCGATACAAGAGGCTTCGGCAATCCTTATTGGCTCGGGGGCGGGTTGGTCGGCGGCGGCGCCGGAGCTGGCTTCTTCGCCGGCGTCGTCGAGTTCGCACTTCCCGGCTTCGTCGTTGTCTTCTTCTTCGCGGCCTGTTTCTTCGGGGCGGGCTCTGTGTCATCCACGATAATTTTCTTAGGCGGTGGAGGTGGCACCGCCGCGCTCAGCGTCTTGACTTGCGCCCGCAACCGCGTGAGTTCGTCTTCTTTGGAGCCCGCTAGCTTCTGCATCCTCTCGCCCATCTCGCGGCGCGCACTCTCCAGGCCGGTCATATCGTTGCTCAGACTCTGAAACTCGTCCTTCGACCCGAACGCCCCCGCCGATTCCACCACCGATCCGAATACGTCGTAGAGCGCATCGAGATTGCGATACAACTTGAAACTCGCGGCCAGGTCTTCGGGCGAAGCGTTTACCTGCGCGATGATCTCGGGCAACGCCGACTGCAAGTTTCGTCGAACCGAATCCGCATTGGCCTGCGTCTGCCGCTTGCTGGACGCGTCAGTCTTCCACTTCTCGATGCGCATTCTCTCCACATCGGTCTGCATGGCCGCGGCCGTCGTTTTCAGTTGACCGAGAATGCCGTTGAGCTCGTTCACCGACGCATAGGCCACGGGAGGGGATGATGGCGCCGGCGAAGTCTGCGTGTTCTGTGCCAGTGCCGACGCCAGTCCGATAGCGGCCAGTGCAACAATCGACCCGAGCCGGATCGGCCTGAATGGGCCTGGCCGCAGGCCAATGTGGCGGCAAGTATGAGATGAGGAATTGTTCCGCAAGTTCGACATGGGTCTCCGATGAGGTGCCTTCGGTTCGCTCCCATATCCTAGATGAGTTTGACGCAACGGGAAAGCTAAGCGAGAATTAAGGAGTTCCTTCCTTTGTGAACCCTGAGCAATCGGTTTTTACGCAGCGAAGGATCTGGGCGAGCCGTGCGAATCGTCGCGCTTTTTGCGATGCGGCGATCGCGCGTATGGTTCGCTACCGTGTGGGCCTGTGGCGCAGCTGGGAGCGCGCTTCCATGGCATGGAAGAGGTCGTCGGTTCGATCCCGACCAGGTCCACCAAATCTCCCAACACCTTAGACGTAGTAAATAACCGCGGTTGGATTTGCCTCCACGGGCGATGAGCGGCATGTGATTCGCCGCGCGGGCTATAATTGCGCCCACGCCAATTTCGATAACGACTCGATCAAATCGGAGGCAACAGTGCAACTCAAGTCGACGCGCTTAATTTTAGTTTTTGTCATCTGCCTATTCACGGTTGTCGCGTTGCAGGCGCAATCATCGCCGGCACCGTCTTCCGCCGCACCGTCTTCCGCGGCTCAGTCTTCCCCCGCACCATCACGGCCGCTGACTGCCGAGGAGCGCGATGTCGCTCTCAAGAGTCTTCAGGCCACGCGTGACGGATTCCTCCAATCGATCGCTGGACTGTCCGAAAAGCAGTGGAGATTCAAGCCCGCTCCCGATCGCTGGTCTATCGCCGAAGTTGCGGAGCACATTACGGTTTCCGAGTCGACGATACTCGGATTGGTGCAAACGAAATTCGTCGCCGGTCCCGCCACGCCCGAAAGACGCGCCGAAGTGAAGTTCACCGACGACCAACTCTTAACCCGGATCCCGGACCGGAGCCACAAGGCGCAAGCTCCCGAAATTCTAAAGCCGACAGGTCGCTGGGCCAACCGCGAGGAACTGACCAAGGCCTTCGAAAGCGAGCGCCAAGCCACAATGGAATACGTCAAGACGACGCAAGAAGACCTGCGCGATCACTTCGGACCACATCCTTCCCTTGGAACCTTGGACGCCTATCAGTGGATTCTGCTGATCTCAGCACACAGCGAGCGGCACACCAAACAGATCGAAGAAGTGAAGGCGGATCCGAATTTTCCGAAGGATTAATACGCGTTGTTTGGTTTTTATTTTGCGAAAATAGCAACGCTGTCATCTTGAGCGCAGCGAAGGACCTATGTAGTCGCTGGCACAACCCGTCGTGATTCTTTGCCGCTCGCGACGATAAGATCGCTCAGTCGTTTAAGCCAGCGAATACTTCCCTGCTTCGATCGTCTTCTGCGCCACCTGCTGGCGCAGGGCAATCGTGTTGAAGGGTTCATGCTTCGCCAGCCGCCGCACGATAGCCAGTTGCGTTCGCAGCATATCGCCCTCGGCCACATCGGCGATTACTTTTTTTGCCGCTGACTCTACTTTCTCGAGCGCCTGCGTCATATAGACCCGCGTCATCGCAATCGGCAACGCCGCCGCTGCTTCACCTTTCAGTTCCACCAGCTTCTGCGTGCGCAGCACCGCCGATTCCATGGCGTAGATCTCGATCGTCATATCGGCAATCGCGCCCATCACTTCCTGCTGATCCTGAATCGCCGTCATATACTTCTGCGTGGCCGCTCCTGCGGCAAACAGGCCAAGTTTCTTGGCTTGCCCTACCAGTTTGCGTTCTTCGGCGAGCGGTCCTTCGATTTCGTCGCCCATGGATGGGCCACTCAGCACTTCGTCCATCAGTTTCTTGATTGCCGGCGTCAGCGCCAACTGCCCGCTCATCGCGCGCTTCAGCAGGAAGCCGGTAATGATCAGCCGGTTGATCTCGTTCGTGCCCTCGAAGATGCGGTTGATGCGTGAATCGCGATAGGCGCGCTCCGCCGGATATTCCTCGACAAATCCATAGCCCGCAAAAATCTGCATGGTCTCGTCGACCACATAGTCGACCATCTCCGATCCCCAGACCTTGAGGATCGAGCATTCGACGGCATACTCTTCGATTGCCTTGCGAGTTTCTTTCGCGGCGTCCGGGCTCGTCTTGTCGATCTCCGACAGCAGCGCATCCATCATGCCGACGGTGCGGAAGACGAGCGACTCGCCGACATAAATCAACGTCGCCATGTTGGCGATTTTTTCGCGCACCAGCCCAAAATCGCCGATCGTCTTGCCAAAGGCCTTGCGCTGCTTGGCATAGCCGACGGCGTGTTCGAGCGAAACGCGCGCTCCACCCAGGCACATGGCACCCAGTTTGAACCGCCCGATGTTCAGGATGTTGAACGCGATGGTTGCACCCTTGCCGATTTCCCCGAGCAGGTTTTCAACCGGCACCTTGCAATCGTTGAGGATGATGGGGCAGGTGGACGATCCGCGAATGCCCATCTTGTGTTCTTCCGCACCCACCGAAAATCCGGGAAATGTTTTCTCCACCAGAAACGCCGAAAATTTCTCGCCGCCAATTTTCGCGAATACCGTAAAAAGATCCGCGAATCCTGCGTTCGTGATCCACATCTTTTCGCCATTCAGAATGTAGTGCTTGCCGTCCGCCGAAAGCTCGGCCCGCGCCCGGCAATTCATCGCGTCCGAGCCCGAAGACGCCTCCGACAAGGCGTACGCCCCAACGATCTCTCCCGCCGCCAGGCGCGGCAAATATTTCTGCTTCTGCTGTTCAGTACCGAAATAGACAATCGGCAACATGCCAATGCCGCTGTGCGCGCCCCATGTGGTCGCAAACCCGGCGTACTTGGCCATGTGGTAGGCGATCACCGCGGCCGTGATCTTGTCCATCTCCAGGCCGCCGTAAGCTTCTGGGATTTCGACGGCGCTCAGCCCGAGCTCGCCCGCCTTCTTCAGCAGATCGCGCGAGACGGAGAAGTCC
>Ga0181522_10001228_pt1 | contig 15998 bp, 10 predicted proteins | sample PEATcosm2014_Bin_27_FD_121103 | JGI IMG/M metagenome (GOLD analysis project Ga0181522, IMG submission 121103) | Peatland microbial communities from MTU Mesocosm Facility, Houghton, MI, USA - PEATcosm2014_Bin05_10_metaG | ecosystem: Environmental > Terrestrial > Soil > Wetlands > Peat | place... | reverse complement strand
TGAATGGTCGCCGCCGAATTGGCGCCGTTCCGGGTCACGCCTTTGACGGAAAAATATTTCGACAGGTTTTCCCGCGGTTTCACCGGGGCCGGCTGCGCCACCAGATTGGTGGACGGGTTTTGGTCGGGCGGGTTGGTTGCGGGAACCGGTGCCGGAACTGGTTTGACCGGGCTGGCAGGGACGCCAGCGACCGGCAGGTTGGTGTTCAAGGCCGGCGCATTGGTCGGGATGGCGGTGGGCGGCTCCGCCTTCATTTGCTGCCGCAGCGTGGCGGTTTCAAATTCCGCGGCTTTCTGGACGCGCGCCTGCACGTTGCTCATGAGCGACGCCAGGAAGAGGAGGTTGACTACAAACAGGAGCGCACGGGCGATGGCGACGGTGAAGAGGGAATCCACGTAATCCGCCCCGGTGACCTTTTTGACGCGGTACAACAGCACGATAAAGACGATCGGGCTGGAAATATAAGAGACGAGGAAAAGTCCGACGAGGTGGCCCAGAATGATTTGCAGGACCAGAGTCAAGCCGGTCGCGAGCGCCGTCGCGCCCAACACCCCCAGAAGACTGAATTCGAATCGCTGATCGAGCTTCTGGATTTTGATCATCAGCCAAAGCAATCCAAAAAGCATCACCGTTTGAATGGCGAACTCAATGCATTGGAAGAGGAAACCGGCCAGCATCGAGTTATTCTTCCGCGGGGCGGTCAAAAATGACAATGTTTTTCTTGGGGCAGTTGAATTCCGGCCGGGCGGCCAGAGCGGAAGTGGTTGCGGGAGAAGGCGGGGTTGGAGGAGAATGGTCGCGCCAAATGAACCATTATTGGGCAATTTTTGTAGAATTGACGGCAACCCCATTCGAGCACGTCGTGTTGATTTGGGGCATTGTGCCTTTGTATTTCGGCCTGTTGTTGAACGAACTGACTTCCGACAAGGCGACCTTCCGCACCGCGATCCAGACCGGATTCAGTTGCGTTTGGGCAGCGGCACAATGGCTTTATCCCTATTGGTGGCCCCACCATGAAATCAACGCCATGCGGCCGGTTAATCTGCTGGTAACGGTTTTGGTGATCATCCTCGGCGCCATTGCGCTGGTCAGCGGATTCCGCAAACGGTTTTCCCGATACGGGCGCTTCCTTGGCCACACGCGATTCGCCAATTATTTCATGATCATGATCTTCCCCATCCAGGCTCATTACTCCGGCATGGATTGGACGCCGGATCGTCTGGTCGCCATCGCGTTGTTCGCCGTGCCCGTCTGGCTGGTGCTGCATTTCGGGCTGATGCCATTGCGGAGCCGGAAGTGAGATTTTAACTCAGGTTGAATACTTGCGATCAAGAGTCGGCACGTCCACGGTTTTTACATCGCTCATGGCGTGGTCGGCGGGAAGGGAATCCCCCGACCATAATTTCTGCGAGGTCCAGCGGGCGGGCGGTTCAGTCCAAAATGGGTCGGTCGGCGGCAGGCCCAGAGGCAGCAAACCGGTCGCACACAGGTAGAGGCTTCCGGTGGAAATGTATTTTTCCGCCAGCGCAGGTTGGTGGCCGCAAAAGCCGATGCGCAGCCAGCCATTTTCATCGAACGTGCCCGGTGCCTCCAGCATCCGGCGGATGACCGCTGCGAGCGCGCCGCGAACCTGCGCCGGCCGCAAACTTTCCGGCAATTCCCGCAATAGCGCCATTTGCGCGAGGAGCTGAAAGGCGCCAAAGCGGTAGGTCGTCGAGCGGCCGATTGACGGAAACGTGCCATCGGGCGCGATCAGCCGTTCCTGGACTTCGGCAAATCGCTTTGCCCGATGCAATACTATTTCATGAACCGGCGCGAACTGCGCGTCATGCCGTTGCAGCACGGCCAGCACGTCCAGCAACATCGGATGGATGACAAAACTGTTGTAGTAATCGAAATGGAAAAACTCGCCGTCGGCGTAGGCGCCATCGCCGGCATACCAGCCCAGCATCTGGCGGAGGCAGCCTTCCAGACGTTCCTCGCGGGTCGGCTCACCGAATTCCAACAAGGCCGCCTCGATGGTCGCCGCGAACATCACCCAGTTGCTTCCGCCGGGCGTCGCAAAATTCCGCGACGATTTGAGCGCGGTGATGATTTGTTGTTTCACCCGCGGCTCCAGTGGCTTCCACAAGACGTCCGGCGCGCGCAAAATGCCTTGCGCCAGGAACGCCGTGTCCACCAGCGGCTGGCCGCCGCCGGAGAAGTTCAGAAAGTCCGGCGATTGCGGATCGGTGGCGGAGTCGAGCCCCCCCTGCGCCAGCTTCAAAAATTTCTGCTGCGACTCCTGTTCCTGTGCGTGGGTGGTGTCGGCGGCAAGCCACGGGGCCAGGCCGGCGAGCAACCGTCCAAAAGCCTCCAGATGAGTGAATGGTTCGCGGCCCGCGCCGGGCAGCGACTCGACCGGCATGGCTGTTTTCAATTCACGTCGCGCCAGATGTTCCAGCACCGGCCGCGAAAGTTTTTCCGCGGCGGACACCCAGTAACGCCGATCCCCGTCGGTGCCGGCGGGCTTGTCCGTCGCCTCTGGCGCGGCCGGCAGTGGCAGCCCGGTGGCTCCCAGCAGGCCGACAGCGCCGGCGGTCTTGAAAAATTCCCGGCGGTTTTTCATTCCGCTATTCCTCCCCGTCGTTCTGGCCGTTTTTGCGTTCCCACCGGCGCGGCGTGCGTTCAGGCAGGCTGGTGTCGACCTTGGCGTAGTAGGTGTCCTCGCCGAACCGGGCATCGGCTTCCTGCTGCAATTTCTGCGACGGCGTGACGCTGAAGCGTTCGTTGGTGTCCATGAAGACAACCTCGCCGCCGGGCCGTTTGAAACACAGCAGCAACGGGCATTTGCCGGTGTGCGCGGCGACCAGTTCGCGCACGGAATCCAGTTGTTCCGGCTTGAGATGCGCGGTGTGCAGCCGCAGATGAACCTGTTTCGTGAACCGGCGGGGCGCGTCCTCCAGCGGCATGATGTCCTGCGGAAAAATTTTCGGACGGTCATCGCCGGTGTTCACCTCGCCGATGACAAGAATGGCCTTGTTCGGCACGAGCAACGCGCGATATTTCTCGTAGTTCTCATTCATGCAGAGCACCTGCACGGAACCTTCGAGGTCTTCGAGGGTGACCATCGAGTAAGGTTTGCCACTCTTCTTCGATACGCCGTTTTGCACTGCGGCAATCAGGCCCCCGATGCGCGTCAGGCTGCGGCCGGCCAGTTCCACGAGTCTGGCGGTGTTCGTCAGCGTGTATTTTTCAAGAATCGGCACAAACGGTGTCAGCGGGTGGCCGGTGACGTAGAATCCCAGCAGCTCCTTTTCGTGCGCGAGCAATTCGTGCTGCGGCCACTCGGGCAGATTGCTGATGGCCTCCGGCATCGGCGGCGCCTTTTCCTCCAGTGCGCCGAAAAGCGAACTTTGACCCTTCTGCTTGTCGGAAAGGATGCTTGCGGCGCGCGCCAGGGTGCGTTCGATCTGCGCGAACAACGTGGCGCGGGTCTGCCTGAAGGCGTCGCAGGCGCCGGATTTGATGAGCGCCTCCAGAATTTTCCGGTTGACCGTGCGGCCGTCCACCCGCTCGCACAAATCCGAAAGGGACGTGAATTTACCGCGTTCGTTCCTGGCTTTGAGAATGGTGTCCACTGCGACTTCGCCCACGCCCTTGATGGCGGCGAGGCCGAAACGGATTGCTTTGCCCTCCCGCGCCGGCGCGAAATGGACCTGGCTTTCGTTCACGTCCGGGCCGAGGACCTCGATGCCGAAGGCCCGCGCCTCGTTGATGTACTGGCTCAACTTGGCGGTGTCCGCCATGTCGTTGGTCATCATCGCGCAGAAAAACTCGACCGGATAATTCGCCTTCAGATAGGCGGTCTGATACGCGACGATGGCGTAGGCCGCAGCGTGTGATTTGTTGAAGCCGTAGCCGGCGAACTTTTCGAGCAAATCAAAGATCTCGTTCGCCTTCCGTTCGGGAATCTGGTTTTTCTCCCTGCAGCCCTTGACGAAAATGGCGCGCTGCTTGGCCATTTCCTCCGGCTTCTTTTTGCCCATGGCGCGCCGGAGCAAATCCGCGCTGCCGAGCGTAAAGCCGGCCAGCACCTGCGCCGCCTGCATCACCTGTTCCTGGTAAATCAAAATGCCGTAGGTCTCGCGAGCAATCGGTTCGAGCAGCGGATGCTCGTATTTGATTTCGATCTCGCCGTGGCGCCGCTTGATGAATTCCGGAATCAGCTCCATGGGGCCGGGCCGGTAAAGCGCCACGAGCGCCGTGATGTGCTCGACGGAGCTGATTTGAAACTTGCGGCACAAATCGCGCATCCCGCCGGATTCCAACTGGAACACCCCCAGCGTTTCCGCGCGGTTGAGCAGATCATAGGTCTTTTGGTCGTCGAGCGGCAGATGGTCCACCGGCACCTCGAGGCCGTGGGTGCCTTTGACCATTTCACAGGTGTTGCGGATGACCGTGAGCGTTTTCAGGCCGAGAAAATCCATCTTCAGCAGGCCGAGGTCGCCGACGGGATTCATCGCGTACTGCGTGACCAGGGTGCCGCTATCGTCCTGCTTGAGCGGCAGCAAGTTGACGAGCGGCTGGTCGCCGATGACGACGCCGGCGGCATGGACAGAGGCATTGCGCGTGAGGTCTTCAAGGATGAGCGCGGTGTCAATCAACTCGCGCGTGACCTCCTCGGTCTGGTAGGCCTCCTTGAATTCCGGTGACTGTTTGAGCGCCTTTGTCAGATCCATTTTCAGGTCGAACGGAATCATTTTGGCCAGCCGGTCGCACTCGCCGTAGCTCAAGCCCATCACCCGGCCGACATCGCGCACGACGGACTTCGCCCCCATCGTGCCGAAGGTGATGATTTGCGCGACGGAATCGCGGCCATATTTCTCGCGGACATATTCAATGACATCGGCCCGCCGGTCGTCGGCAAAATCAATGTCAATGTCCGGAGGGTTGACGCGCTCGGGATTGAGGAAGCGCTCGAACAGCAGGCCGTACCGGATCGGGTCCACATTCGAAATTTCCAGCAGATAGGTGACGATCGAACCGGCGGCGGAACCGCGCGCCACGCAGGCGATGCCGTGTTCGTGTCCGTAGCGGATGAAATCACCGACAATCAGGAAATAACTGATGAATCCGGTTTTCTCGATGACCGTGAGTTCGAGTTTCAGCCGGTCAATCACGGCTTGGATTGCGGGAGCGACGGCAGGATCTTCATGGCTACGCTCCTGCGAGTGCGGCGGATCTGATTTTTGCCGCGGACCCGCCTCCCCTGCCGCAGGGGCTTGATATGCCGGCAGCCGCGTGGGGTCATCGATTCCCTCGACCACAAATTCCTTTCCCTCGGTTTTGGCGCGAATCGTATAACGGCGGAACAGGCCTTCGGCGATCAGCTTGCGCAGATATCCCTCGCGCGTGAAATGTTCGGGCGGCGTGAAGACCGGGTAATGAAGTTTGCCAAATTCGATCTCCAGATTGCACTTCTCGGCGACTTCCAGCGTGTTTTTGACCGCTTCCGGCGTCTCGGCGAAGCGCGCTTTCATTTCCTCCGCCGTCCGCAGATAAAATTGCTCCGGCTCGTAACGCATCCGTTTCGTGTCGGCGAGCAGGGTCTGCGTGCCGATGCAAATCAGGCAGTCGTGCGCATGCGAATGGTTTTTCTCGATGTAATGAACGTCGTTGGTCGCGATGAGCTTCAGGTCAAATTCCTTCGCCCACTGGATCAAGTGTTTGTTGACCCGGGCTTGTTCCGCGATGCCATGGTTTTGCAGTTCGAGATAAAAATTCTCCGCCCCCAGCGTCTGTTTGAACCAGTCCACCGTTTCGCGCGCCTTGTCGAGCTGGTCTTTGAGGATCAGGTCCGGGATTTCACTCGCGAGACAGCCGGACATCGCGATCAGGCCTTCCTTGTGCGCGGCCAGGATTTCCTTGTCGATGCGCGGCTTGTAATAATAACCCTCCAGATGGGCCGCGGTGGTCAGCCGGATGAGGTTCTTGTAGCCGGCTTCATCCCTGGCCAGCAACCCCAGATGGTGATAAACGTCCCGTCCGCCGCCGCTGGTTTTTTTCTCCAGCCGGCTGCCCGGGGCGACGTAAACCTCGCAGCCGACAATGGGTTTGATCCCTTTTTCCCGCGCCGCCTTGTAGAAGTCAATGACCCCGTGCATCGCACCATGGTCGGTGATGGCGAGCGCGGGGAATTTCAATTCATGGGCCCTGTCCACCAGCCGGTCCAGCCGGCAGGCGCCATCGAGCAGGGAATACTCGGTGTGCAGATGGAGATGAACAAAGTCCGCGTGCGACATGGCTCCACGTTACCTCCCGGCGGGGAGTGCGCGCAAGACGGAGCTGCGGACAAATCTTTACGGCAGCACGATCAGGCGATAAAACCGCTGGGCATCGGTTCCCGGCTTGTCAGTCGCGGATGCAGTGGAACCGGTTGCAGGTACGGGATTGCCAAGATTGGTCCACGTGGCCTGGAACAGGTTGGTCTTGTATTGAACCTGATAGGCCAGCCCGGACATGGCGGTCCAACTGAACCAGATGGTGTTGTTGGATTGTGTCAACGATTGGAACACGGCCGGCGGGACGGGCACCACACTGACGTCATCGAGGCCGAAATAATTCGGATCATTTTGGAAACCGAATTGAAGGACGGTGCTGCTGGCGGCAGCCGTGACGATGAATTGAAGGTTCGTCCATCCAAAAGCGGGCGGGTTGCTCAGGCTATAAATCGCACCGGCGCCCCAATCAACGAGGAATTGGGTGGGTGTCCCGCCACTGGCATTATTCAGCCAGAACGACAACAAATAAGACTGGCCGGGGGACGTCGCCAGCGCCTGGGAGAGATAGCCGAGTGACCCGGCCGGGCCCAGTTCGGCGCCGTAAGTGCCCGAGTGAACATAGGACGAATTGCCGCTCGTAACAAACGTGGTTGCGGTGTTCCCGGACTGGGTCCAATCGATGAAACTCCCAGCCTCGAACCCGCCGTTTTGAACCAGCTGGGGTGGCTGCACCATCAAGGTGAACAGCCGGCTTTGCGCGTAATGGCTGTTGAGATTGGTGAACCAGAGGCTGGCCGTGTAAGTTCCCGCCACCAGGTTGCTGGCATTGGCATTCAGGCTCACGGTCGCCGCCGCCGCCGGACCGCCTGGGCTTAACGTGCCACCGCCCGGTGAAATATTGAGCCAGGGCGGAGCGTTGATGACCGACCAATTCAGCGACGAGGCGCCGTAATTGGTCAGGGTGAAGTTCTGGGAGGTCACGCCAAAAGGGCCGCCCGGTCCGCCACTGGCGGTGAAACCGGCCAGCGGTGCGATTTGCAGGGCGTCGGGAATATAACTGAACGACACCGGGTCGGAGCTGATGCCGTTGGCCACCACCACCAGCGAATACGTCCCCACCGGCAGGCCGGCCGGAAGGGTAAAATCCGTGCTTTCGGGTGTGCTGCCCGTCATGACCCCGGTGCTGCTCCAATTAAATGTCCGGGCATAATAGACGTTGCCAGTCGAATTGGTCATCCGGAGGAGCGGATAATTGCTGTTCATCTGGGCGTCGTCGCCATAGGCCGCACCTTCGGAGATGCCGTTGAGCAATGTTCCCGTCAGGTGATAGGAGCCGTCGAGATTGGTGGTGATACCAGTGATGCCTGGTTTCCCGGCCGCCAGCGCCGAACCGGCGGGCTGATAGTCGTAAAGCTGGTTGCCGGACGCAACGAACAGCACCGTTCCATCCGGCAGATCAAGCATTCGCATGATGTACGGCGCCGAAGAATAAGTGGAGCCAGCCGGTCCGTTCACCTGGGTAAACGAATTGCCGACCGGATCATATTCGTAAAAGCTCGTGGGAGACGGGAAGTGGTTGGCGGAGGTCGGCGTGGGCGAGACGGCGCAAAGGATGTGTCCATTCACCATCATGGCCGCCGGGGCGTCGGGCGTCCCTTGACTGTTGGGAATAACCGGTCCGGCGGACCAGGTTCCCATATTGGTGCCACCGCCCGGCGTGTAAAAGGCGGTGTTGCCCGTCGCGCCCAGAAAAAACGCCCGACCATCCGGCAACAAAAAGGCCGCGCCCAGCTCACTACCGTAGGGATCATACAATGCCACCGGGACGTTCGCATCGTTGATCCATTGGTTGAGCGACGGGATGTAACGTTCAGAACTGGTGCCAAACGGATCCACGGTCAGAATGCTGTCGTCCGGCAGCTTGACCCAGCTTGCCTCGTCCTGATAAAACCCGCGAAAGAGTGTCGGACCCGCGGACCAGGTATTCAACGTCGGATTGAAAATCACCGTCCCACCGTAGGTTACCGGTTCGACCGGGGCCACCAGCACGTTTCCGTTGGCTAAGATCTTTGAGACGGAATCAATGAAGCCCGCCGAATTCTGTCCGGTGTTCACGTTGGGCTGATTGTTCATGGTGATCAAGCCGGGTGGCACGGCAACCACGGTCCAGGTATTGTTGACCGGGTCATAAACCTCGGAATTGGTGGTGCCGGTGCCATATTCCCCGCCGGCCACCAGGACCCGGCCATCCCGCAGCACATCCGAGGAGTAATACAGCCGGGTGGAATTCATCGACGCCATTGTGGACCAGGTGCCATTGACATAGCTCCCATTCATATCCGGCGTGAGCCGGCACCAACCAACTCCCGAGCCGTTCTGGGCCATGACCGTGCCGTCGGTCAGCAGGAGCATTGTTCCAATACTGCCGGGCGCCAGATTGACCAGCGGTGTCCAGGTACCTCCCATGGCTTGCCGTCCCGGTAACAACAATCCTCCGGCAACCAAAATCCACGCAAACGGGTGGCGGATGCCACCCTTAATTAAAGATCCAATGAAAGGGACAGGAAAAAATGCCATCCGCATAATCGTCCTTGGGCAAAAACACTTCGATGGTAGCATCAATATCCCTCTGATTTTAACCGTAACAATATCTAATATTATGTGAAAAGTCAAGCGCGGAAAGGTGAACCGCTGAAATCTGCCGCAGGAACGGGGGATCCCACGCAAGCACGGGAGCGGGCTCATTCTTTTTTGGTTCAATGGGGCGACGAATACCCGGCGGGAAAATGGGCCCTGGCGGGGGGCTGGAGTGTCCTGAAGGCCGCGGTTTCCCATTCCCAACGCCGGAAGTTCAGCGGGAATGGATTCGCTTCTTCCTTTATCGTTGTTTCCAGGGGTAAGGTTGATTAGGCTCGCCTGCATGGGAAGCAAACTGCGCGCGATGCGAGTGGGGATAAAAAAAAATTCCCCCAAAAAGCAAATCGTTGAGCCGGTCAACACCACGAACAACCCGTATCACGTGTTGTCGCCCGGGAGTTCGATTCCGGAAATGTGTCACGCTTACATCGAGTGCCCGATGCGCAGCAAGATCAAGTACGAGTTGGAAAAGAAATCCGGGTTCCTCCAGATCAGCCGCATGTTGCACAGCGCGGTGCATTATCCGAGCAATTACGGTTTCATTCCCCAGACCTACTGCCAGGACCACGACCCGCTGGACATCCTGGTGCTGTCGCAGGAACCGGTGATTCCCGGATGCGTGATGAAGGCGCGGCCCATCGGCATGTTGCGCATGATTGACCAGCACCTGGAGGACATCAAGATCATCGCCGCGCACGCCGATGATCCGATGTTTTCAAATTACAACGACATTTCCCAACTGCCGCCGCACGTGCTGCTGGAGATCCGCCATTTCTTCGAAATTTACAAGGAGCTGGAAAAGGCGGACCTGCCGGAAGTGGAGGAATTCCAGGGACGCATCGATGCCTACCGTGCCATCCGTTCGGCGCTGGCCCTCTACCAACGCCACCTGCCTCAACTCCTCAAGGGCGAATACCCGGACATCTGAACGCCTTGGAATGCGCCGCCGAACGGCCTATTTCTTGAAGAAATCCTTGATGACCGCGACCACCCGCTGAATTTGCGCGTCGGTCAATTCGGGAAAAATCGGCAGGCTGAGACATTCGCGCGCGGCCTTTTCAGCGACGGGAAAATCACCGGCCTTGTGGCCGAGATTTGCGTAGCACTTTTGCAGGTGCAACGGCAGCGGATAATGCAACGCGCAGCCGACACCGCCGGCTTCGAGATGTTTCTTCAAATCGTCACGGCGCGGATGGCGGACGACATAGAGGTGATACGCACTTTCCCCCCACGCGGCCTCGCGCGGCAGTTGTAACGGAGTGTCCGCCAGCAGTTCATGGTAGCGATGCGCCACCCGCCGGCGTTCCGCCGTCCATTTGGCCAGGTGTTTCAGTTTCACGCCAAGCACCGCGCCCTGGATGCCTTCCATGCGGTAGTTGTATCCGACTTCATCGTGATAATAGCGCACCGTCGAGCCGTGTTCCCGCAGGGAGCGGGCGCGCTTGTCGAAAGCAGCATTGTTGGTCACGAGCGCGCCGCCTTCGCCGCAGGCCCCCAGGTTTTTGCCCGGATAAAAACTGAAGCAGGATATCTCGCCGAACGTGCCGACGGTTTTACCCTTGTATTTGGCGCCGTGCGCCTGCGCCGTGTCCTCGACCAGCGGTAATTTGCGTTTTTGACAAATCGCCAGGATCGGGTCCACGTCAAACGGATGACCGTAGAGATGCACCGGCATGACGGCCTTGGTGCGCGGCGTGATGGCACGCTCCAGCAGCTTCGGATCAAGATTGAACGTGGCGTCATCCACGTCCACAAAGACCGGTTTCGCGCCGGCATAGGAAATCGCCCAACTGGTGGCAACGAAGGTGAACGGCGTGGTCACGACTTCGTCGCCGGGCCCGACGCCAAGCAGCAGCATGGCCACGTGCAACGCCGAGGTGCCGCTGTTGAATCCGGCGCAGTGTTCCGCGCCGATGAAGCGGGCGAAATCCTTTTCGAATTGCGCCACGTCCGGCCCGAGGCAGAACGAGCAGTTGTCAATCGTTCGCGCGATCACTGCGTCCAGTTCCTGGCGAAGCGGGCGCATTTGCGCCGCGAGGTCGAGATAGGGAATTTTGTCGGACATCGTTTTCCTGTGGTTGCCTTTTCGACGAAACTACCGCAGCTGGCCGGACTTCACAATTCAAACTTTGTGTTCCAAGGGATGGCCCGGCGGGTGCGCCTGCATCAGTTGCAACTCCTCAAAAACCCGCTCCGGCTTGATGGCGGCCAGGCAGTGATTTTCGCTCTGGCAGGCGTTCACATTGCCGCTGCAGGTGCAGGGGCTGCCGGTGAGCAGACGGTGGCGTTTACCGATCGGCGCCCAGAGCAGCGGCGAAGAGGGCCCGAACAGGGCCAGGGTTGGCAAGCCCAAACCGGCGGCAAAATGCAACGGACCGGTGTCGCCGGAGACGAACCCCGTGGCACGCTTGAGCACCGCGAGATACAAAGCCAGGTCGGGAATCGGCTGCATCACCGGCGCATCCGGGGCCAGCCGCCTGAAATCGTCCAGCAACGTTTCCTCGCGTGCGCCGGTGCCGGTGGCGAAAATCAATTTACGTCCGGCCGCGGCAGCCAGCCGATGAAACGCCGCCCAGTGCGTCAACGGCCACTCCTTTTTCGGCTGGCTGGAGGCGAGATGACAAAGAATGGCCGGATCCGGGAACAATGCCACCGCCTGCCCATCCAGGGCCGGGTCCGTCCGGATTTCAGCTTCCATCGAGGACGGCGCGGCTACGCCCCAGGCGGAGAGAATATGCAACAGGTTCAGGGATTCATGCTGCCGCTGCGGGGCGGACGGCGCTCGCTGGTTGTAGCAAAAGCGCCGCCCGAGGAAGCCCCCCGGAACACACAAGCCCAGCCTTCGGTGCGCCCCGCAAAGCAAACTCATGAGGGCGCCCCGATCGTTGCCGGCAAAGTCCACGGAAAGGTCAAAGTTCTCCCGGCGCAGGGCGCGGATGACCGGCCAGCTTCGACCAAGACTGGCGCGCCCACGCCGGCGGGGCATCGGCCACACGCGATCCAGCCAGGGCAGGTGCTGGAAAACCGGGGCGATTTCCTCCGGCAACAGCAGGTGTAGTTCGCTTTGGGGAAAATGTTCGCGCAACGCGCGCAGCGCGGGGGCCAACAAAACGGCGTCCCCGAAATATTTGAACTGCATCGCCAGGATTTTTGGTGCGCGATCCATCCGATTTGGCGTTTAGGAGGACGGTGGCGCCTGAAATTGCAGTTCGTGCAACCGCCGGTAAACGCCGTTGCGCTGAAGCAGTTCGACGTGCGTCCCGGTTTCGACGATGCGGCCCTGGTCCAGCACCACGATAAGATCGGCGTTCTGGATGGTGGACAACCGGTGGGCGATGCAGATGGTGGTGCGGCCCTTCATCAATTCGTCGAGCGCGGACTGCACGGCGCGTTCGGATTCGGTGTCCAGCGCGCTGGTGGCCTCGTCCAGAATGAGAATCGGCGCGTTTTTCAATACCGCCCGGGCAATCGCGAGCCGCTGGCGCTGGCCGCCGGAGAGCGTAACGCCCTTCTCCCCAATGATGGTATCGAAGCCTTCCGGCCTTTGCAGGATGAATTCGCAGGCATGGGCGTGCTTGGCGGCGGCCAGAATCTCCTCCTCTTTCGCGCCGATCCGGCCCAGTTCAATGTTCCGGCGGATGGTGTCGTTGAACAAAATGTTTTCCTGGGCGACGACGGCGATCTGGTTGCGCAGGTCGTGCGTGGACACGTCGCGGAGATCCACGCCGCCGATTTTGATGGCACCGCGCGCCGGGTCGTAAAAGCGGAGGAGCAGATTGGCGAGGGTGGTCTTGCCGGAGCCGCTGGAGCCGACGAGCGCAACCAGCTGGCCGGGTTTGATGGCGAGGTTGATGTTGCAAAGGACCGGCTTTTCGCCGTAGCTGAAATCAATATTCTCAAAGTGGATGGCGGCGTTGGCGGCGTGGAGCATTTTGGGCTGGGCCGGTTCCGGCACGGAATTCCGGGTGGCGAGCAGCTCGAAGACGCGTTCGCTGGCGGCGCGGGCCTGGGTGATCTGGTTGTGCAGTCGCGCCAGATTCTTCATGGGCGGATACATCAAAAAGACGCTCAAGATGAGCGTGACAAAATCGCCCGTCGAGGGTCGGGCATGGAAATTCATGTAAACCAGCGCCAGGGCCACGCCGGTGGCGCCGAGCACATCGATGATCGGCGCGGTGATTTCATTGGCGCGGATGATGCGCATGAAATTATTGGCGGAACGTCCGGCGGTGGCGCGAAATTCATCCGTGACGACGCTTTCCAGGTTGTAGGCCTTGACGACGCGATGGCCGGTGAAGGTTTCCGCCATGACCTGCATCAGGCCGGCGGTCTGCTGCTGCAATTCACCGCTCGAGCGGCGGACCTTCCGGCTGAAGATGGAAAGCGGGATCAAACACACCGGCAGGACAATGAGGGAAATCAGGGTCATGGTGCGCGTCTCCGGCCGCCAGAGCAGCATCGTCAGCACGCTGATGAGGGTGACGGGATCGCGGATGATGACGGACGTGGCATTGCTGAAGATGGTCTGGAGCGCCGTGGTGTCGCTCATGATGCGCGAGATGAGTTCGCCGCTGCGGCTCTGGCTGAAAAAGCCGGCGGAAAGATTGAGCAGATGGCCGAACAATTTCACGCGCAGGTCGGTAATGGTGCGGATGGCCACCCACTGGAGGAAATAAACATTCAGATAGGTCACCAAGCCGCGGAGAAACATGACCAGCGGAATGACCACCACCAGCCCGATGGCGGCGCTGCGATGTTCCTGCAGGCCATGTTCGAGGGCGAAGCGGGCATCATGCAGCCATTGCACCACGAACGACGGCAACGAAGCCCATTGTTCTTCGATCGGCTTCTGATCCGGCGAAGGGAAGATGACCCCCACGATGAGCGCAATGGTGATAATCATCAATGCCGGCATGAAACCGGCCAGAATGCCGGTGAAAACGCCGAGGAAAAGCCGGGTGCGATAGGGGCGGACGAGTTCCCGGAGCTGGTGGATAAAATCGGTCATCGCGCCTATATTTTTGCGGAAGCGTGGGAAAAGCGAGAGTTTTTTCCGGGCTCATGAGTGCCACAGAAATGCCCCGCAAGCATTGACGGCAAAAACCACGTAACCGGTCCATGGTTGAATTGCTTGCCGCTTGCCGTGGCCAAAGCAGGTTACTAAGCTTGGTTTCATAGAAACGCCGCGGGGAAAATCCGATGCGGGGCCCATGATTTACGACTGCTTTACATTTTTCAACGAACTGGAACTGCTCGAACTGCGCCTGCACGAGCTCGCGGGCGTCGCGGACAAATTTGTCCTTGTCGAGGCGACGCAGACGCACACGAACCAGCCCAAGCCGTTGCATTACCAGGAAAACCGGGCGCGCTTCAGCGCCTTCCGCGACAAAATCATCCATGTTGTGGTGGATGATTTGCCGGTGTCGAAGGACGCGTGGATTCCGGAAAATTTCCAGCGCAATTGCATTGCGCGCGGGCTGACCCACTGCCAGCCGGACGATTTCATTCTGGTTTCCGACCTGGACGAAATCCCCCGGGCGGTCGCGGTTGAAAAAATGAGCCGCGAAATCCCCTTTCGCGACAATTTATTTTCCCAGGCCGGTCACGGCCTGCTGAATTCCAGGTTGGCGCAAAATATTTTCCGGTGGAAAGGATTCCGGCGGCTGCTGCGAAAGCATCATCCGTTCGTCTGGAAATTCGAGCAGACCCTGTACCGGCATTTCATCAACTGCCGGGTGGTTCATCCGCCTTGTTGCTATGGCACGCGAATGGTCCGATTCCGCGATTTCGCCTGGGCTGAAGAACTGCGCCACAGCGGGAGCAAGATCGTCAAGGAAGGCGGCTGGCACTTCACCTCCATGGGGGGAGGAGAACGCATCCGCCAGAAGCTCGCAGCCTTTGCGCACCAGGAATTCAACCAGCCGCAGTTCACCGACCCGCAGCTTGTAAATGAGCGCATCCAGCGCGGCGAATCGCTTTTCAGCCACGATGAACGGCTGGAGTTTGTTCAGCTTGATGATTCGTTCCCGGCTTTTGTGCGCGAGCATCCGGAAAAATTCACCACGTGGATCAAACCGTTGTAGCGTCTGTTTTTTCCGGCTTTGCAAAAAGACAGGCGGGCAGGTTCGTCACGTTGCCTGGCCGCACCGAATTTTCACAACTTGGCGCGCCATGAGCCGGGTTTAATCGTCCCGGCAGCGAAACGGTGGACTTGCCGCCCTTATTTTGTTACGAATTTGAATTGTGATGTTCAAAACGATTGAGCACGGTTTCAAGAATCTTATCCGGTCCTTGCTGCTGCCTTCCGCCTGCCGTGCTTTGCAGGCTCAATGCAAGGAGTTGACCACGGTGGAAGGCTCGGTGGATCTGGCGTTCCGGTTCCGTCATCGGGGCATCCGGTTCACCCCGTCGCAAGTCCGGGAGGAGATCACGTCGTTTCTCAAGCTGCTCGCGCAACGTCCGCCCGCGACGGTCCTCGAGATTGGGACGTATAAAGGCGGCACCTTTTTTTTGCTGGCGTGCGTGGCGACCCCCGATGCCGTGTTGCTGAGTCTCGATCTTCCGGCCGGCCAGATGGGGGCTTATCCGGTGTGGCGCGAACCGCTTTACCGGGCATTCCGCCGCGGACGGCAACGGATCGAACTGATGCGGGAGGATTCGCACGACATGCGGACGCGGGAAAAGGTCCGCGAACTCTTCAGCGGACGCAAAATCGACCTGCTCTTTATTGACGGTGACCACAGTTATGAGGGTGTAAAAAAGGATTTTGAGCTGTATTCACCATTGGTTGCCGCCGGGGGCATGATTGCGTTTCACGACATTGTGGACGGTGCGGAAGTCAGCGTCGGCGGAGTGCCAAGATTCTGGCGTGAGCTCAAACAAAACCGCCACCACCTCGAATTTGTCAAGAGCTGGCAGCAAGGCGGCTGGGGCATCGGCGTCCTGGACGAAGCCGGCGCGAATCCCCCGGCCGGGAAATCGCCGTCCTGATTCCATGAGTGCGCCCAATAATCTGGATGTCACCGTCACCATCCCGGTTTTCAACCAGCTTCATTACACCACCCAATGCGTGGAAAGCTTGAACCGCGCAGGCATCGC
>Ga0181522_10001227_pt1 | contig 15998 bp, 16 predicted proteins | sample PEATcosm2014_Bin_27_FD_121103 | JGI IMG/M metagenome (GOLD analysis project Ga0181522, IMG submission 121103) | Peatland microbial communities from MTU Mesocosm Facility, Houghton, MI, USA - PEATcosm2014_Bin05_10_metaG | ecosystem: Environmental > Terrestrial > Soil > Wetlands > Peat | place... | reverse complement strand
CGGCGTCAGATAGATCCCTCGTCATCTGCAGACAAACCGAATAGACCCGCCCTTTATGCAGCGCGTAAAGAGTGGCGAAAGCTTGCTCATCGCCGTCTTGAGCACGCTGAATGAGACTGCTCTCCGACTCGTCCAGCTGCTTCGACGGAAAAAGAACTCCCGCAGTGGGCACATTGGTTGGTTTTCCAGATATCGCAGAAGTCGACATCGTTGCTCTTCTCAGCTCACATGGATTTGTTGTTCCAGATGCCGGGCACTAGGCGGCATCAGCGTCGTGATGTTCGACACTACGCTCGTGTCCAATTCAATACTGTGCAATATTGCTCACTCGGTGTCGGTTGCGTACGGACGAGAACCTTTGCAGTTCGCCGCCCCCGGCGCATCCGCGGCACGAGGCATTGTGCGACAAAGTCTTTTTCAATGCTTCAATTCCAGAAAGAGGCGCCCCGCGACCAGTGAGACCGAACGGCGATTTTGCTCAGAAGATTGGCAATGACGACACTGACGATCTGACCGCAATCAAAAATCGCATGCTTGTCATTCGTTGCGCAATTAGCTGCCAACCTGTCTCGAGATCAACTTCGGCGAGACCTTTGAACAAGTTCTGCGTCCCGGAGATATTTTAATTTTCCGGGTTTTGTAAACGCCTGCAGGGACACCCCTCCGAAGCTCGGCGAGACGGCCGAGGCAAAGCTGCGTTCCACACCGAATCTCGCTGAACTCCCTACCTTGCTTTGGACAAACGGGAACGGCCCATATCGGATAAAGCGCGAACGATCGCCTCCGGCCCGCCTGAGGCGGGCACGACATAATCAACCTCCTGAGGTGCCTTTTCTGGAGTTTGATTGGTTACAAAAATGATGCATCCGTCGGGACAATTCCTTTTGAATAACTCGGTTAAGTCACGAGCTCTCTCCAGATGAAGTCGGAAACAGATAACCAGAACACCACATCTGCCCATTTCGATTTCGAATCGGACCTGAATTTCAGTTCGAACGGAAACCACCTCAAAACCACAGTTTCGGAGGGCTATTTCCCGTTCCTGGAGCAAATCCTCGTCAGTGCTAAAAGAAAGAACCGCATTTTTGTCCATTTTGTTACGAAAATTCGAAAATTAGATGGCCGAAGTCCGGGTTTTGTTGGCAGGTGAATTTGCGGTAGCAGGACGAGGTACCAGAAGGGCCTAAAGGGCAGCCATTCGAAAGAAGTTGGAGGCTACGACAACCTATGTCGGGGCAGCTCTCACTCGAATGGTCATGCAAACTGCTTCATCGAAACCGCTAATATTGTTCGCTCAATCGCTCACAGACGAGTGTCCGGGCTCAGGCAAAGGAAGGCATCGTCAGGCGTAGACCATGTCCAAGTGTTTCGGTGGCACAGGAATGTCGAGCACGATCGTCCAATCTCGCTCGGCTGATCAGGATTTGCCGATGACACCCTTGAGCGTCTCTGTCAAAGTCTTGGTGGTCTCGTAAAGTTCAATGAGACTGCCTCGTTGGAACTCAATATCTGTTCTCTTTAAATCTTCGTCCAGAGACCGACAATTCTGGTAAGCCGCACGAATACGCGCTCCAACTAACAGAGAGTAAACATCCTTTGAGCCGTGATCGCTGTCCTTGTGGGCAACATACTGGTGCGCGGCCCACGCTGCATTCCTGACCTGGTTCAGAGCATCCAGAAAATCTGCCAGTACATCTGGATCAACCTTAGCCGAAAGCAACAGTTTGTGAAGCAACTGGAGCTCCGATATACCCTTTCCCAGTTGCAGCCTCGCGTCAATATCGCCAGTGCCGGATTGCGTTTCGCCCTGGGGCGACACTTGTGTAGCTAATTGGGTCTGTTCCTTTTTCAGCTTCCTTGCAGGCGCTGCCTTAGTCCCGGCATTACGGTTTGGCATGCACTCTCCTCGGGTGGAGCTAACATCATTTATACAACCGGGCTCACCGGGGGAATGGAAAAATCGAAGAAAACCCGCGCACCCCTGTTTTGATGCTTGTTCATCGCGTTCTGTCCGGTGTCGAACTCAGACGGGTAAACAGGGGCCGAAGATGATTCTTCGACAGGGGCTGGAGCTGACTTTTCGAAGACAGACAAGCCTATGGAACGAGCGAGCTAACTTATTCTGGGGCGGGACCCGGCTCAGGAGAGCCGGGCTTTTTCATCCATGAGACCGCTTCCGCGTGCGGACACGAGTAAGTTGAAGTTATCGAAGTCCCCTACACGCTTCGCAGACTCGCAACATCCATCTCTGACCGTCGGGTTTTCGTTGCGAGATTCATATCCGGACGAGCTGTACGCGGCGATTCTTGGCACGCCCTTTTTCCGTAGAGTTACTTGCCACCGGCCGAGCCTCGCCGTATCCCTTGGAGCTCAGGCGGGAACGGTCGATGCCATGGTCAGCCAGCCAGTTCATTACCGCATCGGCCCTATCGCTGGATAATTTGCGGTTAGCTTCTCTTGAGCCTACGTTATCCGTAAATCCTTCGACCCGAATGTTCCAGTCCGGATGCTCTTTCAGAGCATTGACGGCATCGTTTAACGCCGCTTCGGAGTCCGGGCGGATGTCTGCCTTTCCGGTAGCGAAATGAACATTCGTCAGTGTCACACTCCCTTTATCGCGTAAGGAGGCGCCCACATCCGGATTCTGCTCCACCCGGTAACGGTTGAGTTCCGCAACCAAAGGCCGCGCACCGTTCGGAATTTTAAGGTCGCCGTGGAGAATCCGTTCGTTCGTTACTTTTTCTCCATACAGCTTGGCATCCTCGCCCTCGTCTGGGCGCAGGGTAGAACCTTCGAGAGATAGGCCGGCGAAGAGCCCCCGGGAACGGGACCAGGATAGGATCTCCGCGTGCAGCAGAACGTCGGTGTTGGCACTTGTGTCGCGACCTACCGGGCCTGCTGCCGCCTCAGCTTCTCCTCCGATCGTGAATTTATCCTCCAACAACTTTCTCATTCCGCCCTCGTTCATAATCAGCATGAATACGTCGGTGGAGGAGCCGCCAATCTGCAACCCGTAGCTTCCTCCCTCAATCCGAATAGCGGCAGGCGTTCCGAAGCGGCCGGTGCCATTACGGCGACAGGAAACGAACCCTCGTCCGTACTTCCCCCCAAAGATGAATGCTGCCTTCTTGACACCGGGAATGATCACGACGCATCGCGATTTATCGAAGAGGTCGCGAGGGATGCCCTTATCCGGTATATGCATGACTTCCCGGAAAGAAAACGCTGCACTCCGCAATCTCTTGTCGGGAGACGATTCCGCGTCTTGACCAGAAATCGGCACCACGCCAACAAACGTGATGCACAACGCCACGATCAGCCCGAAGCAGCGTGGAAACAGTTGCGAAGTTACAACTGATGTCTGCTTTGAATAGGATGTCTTCATCGATCTCCTCCAGATCGTACAAAATCAAACGCCCAGTATTAGAGCTTTGGAACTCGCGGATACTTCGACTGTCAAGGAATAGATCCCCAACCGTCCCGCTTGCATATCGACCGATATGCCGGGAACCCAATGTGCAAAGCACTGGAGACTATAACGGGCGAGATTCTAACAGGTCTGTTCAGTATTGCTCACATGGACGGGTGGACCGAATCAGCGCCGTCGGTCAAGAAACTTCCCCGGGTTTTGCGAGGATGACGAACTCACGCTCTGCCATGGCGCGGATAGTCAGGGCACGGTTTCGTGGTTGGTGTCGCCCGAGGTCGGAGGCGGAGGAGTGTCTTAAACCCCGACCTCGATCGCCGGGAGTCCGGCGGGAGAGCGACCATCGCCCTGCCCAGCCTGTCGGACGCCGTTCCATCCCGGATGCCGGACCCACTGTCACTTTTATTTTGGTGGCTGGTCTTGATAAGTCGCCACGCCCGGAGTGGCCGCGTCGACTGACGGACCATCCACATTTCGGCGCTGCCACGGCAACTTGCGTACAAGATGTTCGGCCAACTCAGCCGCCTGCACGCGAAGTTCCGGCACCGCAATCGTCTCCCAGAGTAAGCCTTTCCGTGCCGGGCCGATGGCATACAAAGAGTGCGAGGCAACTCCGCTGCAATTGATCAGCGCACCGTCGCTGTCCGCATCCAGTCCGAGGAGGAGTGAGTCGGGCCTCGCAAAACCCTGTGAGAGGAGGCTCTTCATGAGAGGGTCGTCAATACGCCGGCAATCCGTCTCCGGGCCGGTGCAGTTGATCACGCGATCGACGAGCAACAGGCGGGGAGAGCGAGTCTTACGATCACGCACGCTAACTTCCACGTGATCGGGATATTCCCGATAATTTGTTACCCGTCCAGCATAGACATGGACTTGTCGATCCCGAACGAGGCTCGCGATCGTATCGCCGATCTCGGGAGCGATTCGATGCCGGTGAACCTCCCAATAGGACCGCACGTGGCGCAGAAACCTTTTTCGTTCCCCGGGTGGCAGGGATTGCCAGATGTCTTGCGTTACAGGGCGAAGCGCATCTATGACCGCCCGCCAGTCAACCCCCACGTCTGATGCTGCCCGCACTTCCTCGCGCACCAATCGTAAGAGTCCCAGAATTGTTCCGGGGCTTTGCCGATTCCAGAATTCCGGCCATCGGCCAGTCTGGCGATGAATCCGTGGTGTCAGACCGTGTCGCGAAAGAAGGTGGATGTGACCAACGAACCCTTCGGACCTCAAAGCCGCTGTCACATCAATGCTGGTGAGGCCTGAACCCATCAAGAGGACGCTTCCATTCTTAGGAATATCCTCCAATGCCGCCGCGGACCAGGGAGAGCGGAAGTATCCCCCGCCGGGTTCGGAGAGCCCGGGAATGTTCAGGTTGGCTGGCGGAAAGTTGCCCCCTGCGAGCACAAGGGTTTTCGCCGAGAGTGTGCTTCCATCCTTTAACTGAACATTCATCGCAGATCCCATGCGATTGCGGTCACATGCCAAGGAAGAGACTTCACCTTGAATCCACTGAAAATTGTCGGCACTAGCGCCTGCGATCGCTTCTTTCAGTACAGACCCCACATATCGCCCGTAAACCGGACGCGGCAGAAAACTCGTGGCTTCGACCGATCTTTCGTAGTGCGCCCGCGCCCAACGCAGGAAATGATCCGGGTCTCCCGGGAAAGCACTCATGTTGCCAACAGGAACGTTCAGCAAATGGCAATCGTATCTGGTGCCGTACGCAAGGCCCCGGCCCGGAACCGGACCTTTGTCAACCAAGGCGATCGACAGGCCCGGAGAATGCCGCAACAACTGCACTGCCAGCATGGTTCCGCTGAATCCGCCTCCGACCACAACAACGCTGAATCGACGATGACTCAAAGCGCTCCCTTCCGAGTTGCCGGACGTGCGAGTGGTTCCGGCCACTTCCGTCGATGCCAGGATTTATCCAGTAAGTCGATCGTCTTGCTCATGAATAGAGTATGCAGCGGGCGTAGGACAAGTGTCCAAGCAGCAATTTTGATCGGCGATTAGTTGAACTTATCAGCGGCTACATTAGCTAAGCTACGGCGAGAACGAACCCGACTTCGCGAAATGTTGGCGAGAACCTGGGCCCGTTCGAGCGCGAATGCCCGGAATGCTCCGGCAGAGCCCTGCGGTTTCGGTCCCGTTCGCGAAATGATTGAAAAATGGCGCGCAATTCTGAGTCCTGCGACCCGCACAACCTTCAGCGCTCCCAATTCCAGTTCCTTTGCGATGGCCCACCGCGAGACGAAACCCACGCCGAGCCCTGCTTCCACGGCGGACTTGATCGTTTCTGTTGAATCAAGGTGCATCACCTTCTTGAAGCCCTTAACCCTGATGCCAGCTTTTTCAAGAGCGCTCTCGACGACGTGGCGCGAGCCCGAACCGTGTTCGCGCATAAGAAGATTTGACCCTACGAGTTGATCGCGGGACAGGTGATCGGATTCAAAAATCGGCGACGCTATTAAAACCAATTCGTCTTGCATGAAAGGCTCTGCGCGAACGCCGCGATGGCGTGCCGGTCCTTCGATGAGGCCAACCGACACATTGTCGTCCAGCAGACTTTGCACGATCTGGCTCGTGTTGCCGCTGTGCAGCGAAAACTGTACTCGCGGATGTTCGTCGAGAAAGGCTCCGAGTAAACGCGGGAGAACGTACTGTGCAATGGTGGTGGAAACGCCGAGCGCCAGCTCTCCGGAAGCCATCCCATCCTGCGGACTGAGTTCTTGTTCGACTTCCGAAATGATGGCCGCTATTCTCTTGGCGTACCGGAGTAGAACTGATCCATGCGAAGTGAGGGAAACGCGATGGGCAGTCCGGTCGAAGAGACGAACCCCGAGTTCGTCTTCGAGCGCTTTGATCTGAAGTGTGATCGCGGGCTGGGTAAGGAAAAGGCGTTCCGCAGCCTCGCGAAAATTCAGATGCTCAGCGACGGTGCGAAAGACCTTGAGACGAAAGTTTTCGAGCTGCGCCACGTGATGATTATCCACGGAAATGCGCCAGCCGGGGAATCCATCCTCTCGCATCCGCTATCGGGACCGTCAACCGATGACGAGCGCACGTCTTGCAAGCAGATTGGCGCACGACGAGCGACACTGATTCATCCACAGGACGGCAATTCGAGCTCGAAACCCGGGCTTTCGTCTGGGCGACGGATAAACCCGCCAGCCGGATCTTCCGATTTTCTCGATGACTGATGAGAACGGTCTAAAGCGATGAACTTCGCGCCTTCCGTTGAGCCTCAAACAGCGCCCCGGGGTCTTTCGCCGAAGCGACGCCCGCCCAAATCCAAGCATAGCGGATGAGCAAGGAGCCGGTCAGGAAACATACCGCTGCCGTTCGGCGTCCAGCGGCCGAGTCCCAGAGGAGACGGAGCAGGAGTGCGCCAGGTCCGGCAAGAACCCCAGCAATGCGAAAAGTCCACGCGCTTTTGCCATGATGCAGCGGTCGATTGAGGGGCAGCCTGCTGAGCTCGAAATGAACCCCCAGCAGCGTTTCGGCGAGGGCAGCAGCGAATCCGAGATATTGTGTCGCCGGAATCAGGAAGCCGAGCAGCTCGAGAGTTCCCGCGGCTCCGCCCACGCCGCCAGCCAGAAAATGCGGTGGAAGCGCGCGGCGATTATGAGACCAGACCGGATTCGCGGTGGCTCCGATGAGCACGCCCGTATAGGCTGCGAGAACGAGGCCGGTCAGCGCTCCCGTGAACTCTCCAGCCCAGCTGATTCCGATGGTGATCGGGTTCCCATAACCTCGGAGGATGAGTTCATTGGCAGCCAGAGCGACAAAAACGCAGCCTGAAAACGCGACCAGAGTCCAGGCGCCGACCGACATGGGAGACTGGATTTTGGCGACCCTGAGCATGTTCAGAAATCGTGCAGGCCGTCCCAGGTCGGCAATCAGCAGAAGCGGGCAGATCGCGGCGCCAAACATGGCGACCCACAAAGCGGCCCGAGTGAGCGCCGGATCACGGCCGAACATTTGCGCCGCGAAGGCCATGACGGCGGAGACGCCGGCGATGCCGCCAACGAAAAAGTAGAGCGGTACCTCCCAAGTCCAAACCGGCGCCTTCACTACGGGGAGACCGTAGTAGCCCTCTCGGCCGCGAATTTGCCGCGGAGGGGTCGCCGGGCCCTGACCTTGGCCGAAAGGCAGCGTCTTATCCGCCGCTTCCCTGCGGATTTCGTCGAGGCGCTCTTCGCTGGCCTTGTTCGAGTTCATGGGAGATGGTGGGGGTTGAGGCACGGGGTCGATTCCGTCAGAGTACAAACGCCAGCCAGACAATCGCAAAAACAATCGCGGCGGAAATCAGCGCTGAGGCCCACGCGCTCTTCATGTACGCCGATGGCGCTTCCGGAGCCGGCGGGAGATTGTAGTTTTCCGGCTCGCCCAGGATGACAAAAAAAGCGTGAACGCCGCCCACGCTCGTTTCCTGCGGATCATAGAGTCGCGCGTCGTGATACCCTCGCTCGCGCAACTCGTGCACTCGGGTCTTCGCACGCTCCTGCAGTTCCCCGATTTCACCGAACTGTATCGACTGCGTCGGGCAGGCTTTTGCACAAGCAGGGATGAGGCCGGCCTTTTGCCGGTCGTAGCAGAACGTACACTTGAAGGCCCTTCCGTCGTCGGGACGCCGGTCAATCACGCCAAATGGACACGCGACCACGCAATACCCGCAACCATTGCACACATCCTTTTGCACAAGAACGGACTCCACGTCGGTGCGCATGATTGCCCCGGTGGGACAGGCTTCGAGGCAGCCCGCATTAGCGCAGTGCTTGCAAACGTCGGAAAGAAAAACCCAGCGGAACGGATCTTTCGTGTTCGCAAGCTGGGGACCAGCCGTTTGCGGCTGCTCCAGAAACATCACATGCCGCCACGTGGAGGCGCCCAAACTTTGCGTATTGTCGTAGGAGAGACCGCTCCACACCATGCCGTCAGCCGGCACTTCGTTCCACTCCTTGCAAGCCACTTCGCAAGCCTTGCAGCCAATACACAGCGTCGCGTCGGTCAGGAAGGCGGAGACGCTCATTGGGGTCGGGACTCCTTCCGCGTTTCGCGCAGTTCCTTCACGGCTTGAACATTCTCCGACTGTCTCCCTCGCAGGACGTTGCACAGCAGACCTTTCGATTCCATGATGCGCACGTTCGGCTCCTCTGAGATCGCGATCAAATCGTTGCCGATGTCTCCCTTCACCAGGCCGATATATCCCCAGTGAAACGGCAGCCCCACTTGGTACATGAGTTTACCTTCGATCTCGAGCGACTGCACTCGGGGCGTAACCAGGGCATGCGCTTCCACCGCTCCACGTTTTGTAACTATGGTCACCCACTCGCCGGGTTCGATCGTAAGTCCGCGCGCCATCTCGACAGAAATCTCGCAAAACATTTCGGGCTGAAGTTCGGCCAGATGCGATAAAGTCCGCGACATTCCCCCGGCGGTGTGATGTTCGGTGAGGCGATAAGTGGTCAGAATGTAGGGAAACCGCACATCGGGGGATGACGCGTACTCGTTGCCCAGACGATTCTTGTTGCTGGCAACTGGATTCACTTGCCGTTCCGGGTAGAGCGGATTTCTTACCGGCGACTCGAATGGCTCGTAGTGGCTGGGCAAAGGTCCATCGTTCAAGCCGGTGGGCACCCAAATCCAGCCGAGACCGTCGGCGTGCAGGATGAAGGGCTTGTCTCCCGCAAGAGCATCGTCGCCTTCGGCGTTGTTCCCGGGTACGTGACCAGGCGGCTTCGAGGCCACAAAATCAGGCACGTCATCTCCGGTCCACTTCTTGGTTGTGCAGTCCCACCATACCAGCTTCTTCCGTTCGCTCCACGGACTGCCATCGGGTCGCGCCGAAGCCCGGTTATAAAGGATGCGCCGGTCCGCCGGCCAGGCGAACCCCCAGCCGTGCCCGTAGAAGTCCTTGGAGGCGCGCTGATTCGCGCGGTTTTCGCCGGACTTCGGAAAAACGCCGGAGTAGATCCACGCGCCGCACGCGGTTGAGCCGTCCGCCTTGAGCGCGCCGAATCCGGGTACAAGCTGCCGGTCGGCCACGGTGTAGCCGTTGATTTCCTGCAGAATTTCCTCGGCGGATGGCTCCTGATGCGGCCCCTCAGTGCTGTAATTCCAGGTGAGTGCGAGCAACCCGGAGTTCTTCGGCTGGGGATCTTTTCTGGCTTTCTCTCGCAGCAGATTTCCGAGGTGGAACATGAACCAGTTTTCGCTCCGGCAGTCTCCAGGAGGGTCCACGGCCTTGTTGTGCCACTGCAGCAACCTCTGCGTATTGGTAAACGTGCCGTCCTTTTCGGCATGGCCCGCCGCGGGCATCAGGAAGACCTCCGTTTGAATGTCCTCGGGCCGCACTTCGCCCTTTTGCACTTCCGGCGCAGAGCTCCAGAAAGATGACGTCTCGGTATTGACCAAATCCCGCACCACCAGCCACTTCAGCTTCGCCAGTGCCCGCCGCTCCATCCCCGAATTCGGGCCAGCGACGGCTGGATTTTCGCCCATCACAAACAAACCGTCCATCTTGCCGTCCATCATGTCCAGCCAATAACCCTGGTGGGAATGATCGCCGGTAACTCGCGGCAACCAGTGAAAGCCAAAGTCATTTTCCGGTTGTGCCGCCTCGCCGTAGTAGGCCTTCAGCAGGCTGACTATGTATTTGTCGAAATTGTTCCACCACCCGGTGCGCGGCTTGAATTTCCGAATGTAGTTCTGAAACGTTCTGGACTCTTCGCCGAACTTCGGCATGCTGAGGTAGCCGGGGAGGATGTCATAGAGAGTCGGGACGTCCGTGGAACCCTGGATCGAAGCATGGCCGCGCAGCGCCATAATTCCACCCCCAGGTCGTCCCATGTTGCCGAGCAACAATTGCAAAATCGCAGCGCAGCGGATGATCTGCACACCGGAAGAATGCTGCGTCCAGCCCACCGCGTAGCAAATTCCGCCGGTTTTTTCCGGCCCGGACGCCGCGCAATACTTGTCTGCCACGCGCAGGAACGCGTCTTTCGAAACGCCGCAATACTCTGCCACCATCTCGGGCGTGTAGCGCGCAAAATGACCCTTCAGGAGCTGAAATACACAGCGCGGATGTTGGAGCGTCTCATCCTTCTTGTATTTGCTCAAATCGGGCATGACGGTTGTACCCTGATGAGCATGCCCGCCCTCGGATCCGCCGGCGCCGGACGAGTGGGACTTCGGCTCGTCCCGGCTCGCTCCCTCGTACATCCAACTTGCGGGATCGTAGGATTTCTTCTCGTTGTTCCAACCGGAGAAGACCCCTCCCAAATCCTCGGTATCCCCGAAATCGTCCTGAATGATCACGGGTGCGTTCGTAAAGTGCAGCAAGTACTCCCGGAAGAAAAGCTCGTTCTCGAGTACATGGCGGATCAACGCACCGAGGAAGATGATGTCTGAGCCGGCGCGCAACGGCAGCCACAGGTTGGCTACGGCCGAGGTTCGACTGAAGCGCGGATCCACGTGAATAACCGTGGTTCCTTTCTCTTTCGCTTCCATGATCCATTGGAAGGCGACAGGGTGATTCTCCGCCATGTTCGACCCCATAATCAGGATCGCGTCGGAATTCAGCATGTCCTTCGGTGCGGACGTGGCCCCGCCTCGTCCGTAGGTTGTGCCCAGACCGGGCACAGTCGAGCTATGTCATATACGGGCCTGATTGCTGATGCACACCATCCCCAAGCCCGCAGTGAACAGCTTTTTGATCAGGTAGTTCTCTTCATTGTCCAGCGTGGCGCCGCCGAGGTGGCCGATAGCGACGGTCTGCATTAGCGTCTGGCCGTCACGAGTTTCGACGAAAGTGCGCTCCCGGCTCTCCCACAGCCGATCGGCGATCATCTCCATGGCCTTGCCCATTTCCAGATCTTCCCAGACTTTCGAGAAAGGCCTCCGGTATTTCACTTTGGTCAGGCGCTCAGAGTGCGTGAGCAGTTCATAGCTCGCCGAACCCTTCGGGCACAAGCGCCCCCGCGATAAAGGCGATTCCGGATCGCCCTCAATCGAGATCAGCTTCCCGTCTTTATGGAAAGCGAGTTGGCCGCAGCCCACAGCGCAATAAGGACAAATGGATCGAGCCACTTTGGCTCCGTGATTCTTGGGAAGCATGTTCCGCGTCCCAGCGCTCATCGCTTCCGGGCCCGTACCGTCTCCGCCATGCAGAATCTGACGCACCAAAGGCCAACGAAGCGCGATTTCCTTAATCATGCGAAACTCCAACCGTCCCGATTGTTCTGCGCAACCAATACATAGTATCTCTGGTTGATATATTGCGCGAGGCTTGACAGTCTCGAATCCTGAGACTATATGTATCGCGTCACGGAACAAGGGTTGCCTCGGTCCGGTCGAGCCGACTGGGCTTTGATATAAGGGGAGAATGATGGCACCACAACGTCTTCCGAATCGGTGGGGAATCGCAGTTGCTGCCGTAATCATGCAGATCTGTCTGGGGGCAGTCTATGCCTGGAGCGTCTTCGTCAAACCGCTGGTCAGCACCCAGCACTGGACGCTCACCCAGGTATCGTTGTCCTTTACGATCAACGTTTTCTTCATCGGCGTGGGGACGGTGATTGGCGGGCTGTGGATGAGCCGCTCCGGTCCGCGAAGAGTGGCTACCGTGGGTGGCATTATTTACGGCCTCGGCTATGTCCTGTCGTCATACGCCGCAGCTCAGCATTCGCTAACGCTGCTCTATCTCTCCTATGGCGTGCTCGCAGGCACCGGGGGAGGCATGGGCTACATCTGCCCGGTGGCGACGATCGCCAAATGGTTTCCCGACAAACGTGGGGTCATGACCGGGCTGGCGGTTACCGGGTATGGGGCCGGTGCTTTGTTGATGGGTCCAGTCGCGGCTCGCGAAATTGTTTCTGTTGGCGTGCCAACCACGTTTCTCATCTTCGGGATCGCCTACTTCATCGGAGTGGTCGCGACTGCGCAGTTCTATGCGAACCCTCCCGCGGACTGGAAGCCCGAGGGCTGGATGCCGACCACGGCCGTCGCCAAAGCCGCCACCACCTACAACTACACGGTGAGTGAGGCCTTCGCCACCTGGCAGGCATGGGTACTGTGGCTGATGCTGTTCCTCAACGTCTCGGCGGGAATCATGATCATCAGTCAGGCGTCGCCGATCGGGCAGCAGCAAGTTCACATGACCGCCATCGCCGCCGGCAAGATGGTAGGCCTGCTCGGCATCTTTAACGCTGCCGGCCGTTTCTTCTGGGCATGGATTTCGGATTACCTCGGTCGCGCTCGCGTCTACTTTCTGCTCTATCTGATCCAGGCAGGAGTATTCTTTGTCTTACCCAGGATTGCTACCGAGACAACCCTATTCCTCGCCTTTGCCGCCATTTACTTGTGCTATGGCGGAGGCTTCGGCACCATGCCGTCGTTTACCGCCGACTACTTTGGGGCGAAATCAATGGGCGGGATCTACGGATGGATCTTGCTTGCTTGGGGCGTGGGGGGCGTGGTTTCGCCGCTCATGATCGCCCGCCTGCGCCAAGCCACCGGCCAATATTCGACCGCCCTCTCCATTATTGCCGGTGTCATGGTGGTGTCATTGGTTTTGCCGCTTATCGTACGGCGGCCCGAGGGGAAGGACACGGCACAGGCGCAACCGGTCGCTCGCGCTTCGTGAGGGTTCCGCTGCGAAATACCTGGCGAAGATCCCGTGTGTGACCTGGCTGAGTTTTGACTTTGGGGTTGCTGAGAGTATGGTAGGGGCGTTTGACCGAGCTGATCACTGAGCGCCCGGGGGCTGCAATGGTTCCACGGAATCGTTAAGCGCGCCTGCTCGGTCTAAAGTTTTATTCAAATTTCCGGCCAAGGAGGCCAGCGATGACCGCAGTTCCGATCCCGACATCAGAATTGAAGCTAGAAATAGTCAAAGCTCCGGAAGGAACCCTCGTCCGCTGCACCGGCAGGATTACGTCGAACAGTACTGCCCTGTTGCGGACCGAAGTCCGGGGCTTGATTCCGGGAGCCAAGAGAATCGTATTGGACTTGACTGACGTAACCTACATGGATAGTTCCGGTCTCGGTGCGCTGGTCGGTTTGTATGTCTCCGCCAGAGGGCAAAATTGCGAACTGAAGGTCATTCACCTCAACCAGCGATTGCAAGAGTTGTTTCGACTCACGAAGCTGGCTTCAGTATTCGAAGGGCGCGACGATTTGCCTTGGGGATGATCAAGGATTAGCGCGGTCATCCGATTGACAGCCGTTCTTCGTCGAAGCCGCCGATCTCGGGTGCCCGATCAATCCAGGGTATTTCAAGGTGCGACGACTGCCAGCAAGTATTTTGCGAAGGGTGCTATGTCGATCAAGAGGGGCAGCCACAGCAAGAAACCATCGGACGGAGAGGCTAAATCCGCCTGAAAAAAGACGCTACGCTGGCTAACTATTTGAACCGTCATCGCAAATGTCTTTTCAGAAAGTTTCGTTCACTGCGGTTTATCACTGTGCAATAAATCCAAAGAATGGCGACCCGAAAGCTCCCGCACTCTCTTGATACTGCCTTTTAAGCAACAGGAGTGTGCCGAGAGTGCCGAAGAATGCTGCCATCAGAACGGCAAAAGTTCTTGCGAACATCTCCTCCCCCGCCAGAAAAAAGGTAGCCAAACCTGCTCAGCTCTCGCTGTTCAAAATTGCACACAGGGTTACAGATCGCGGTTAGAGTTAGAATTAATGCGGGCGTTCCGTCTCGATCAAGACTCATATTTCCAACTCCCGCCGACCATGGTTCGTTCTACCTGAATCTTCCGCATCTCTGACGGATCGGTCTCGAATGGATCCTGAGCAAGCACAACCAGATCCGCCAGTTGCCCCGGCTGGATGGAGCCCTTCAGATCTTCCTCAAAAGCCGCGTACGCACCATTGAGCGTGCCGCAGCGTATGGCTTCCTGCAGAGTAATTTTTTGATTCGCGCCCCAGACATTGCCCTTCATGTCCGTGCGGGTGAGCTGCGACTGCAGCCACATCATGGGATCTGACGGGCTGGCGGTGTAATCGGACGAATCTGTGGGACGCAGTCCTGCGTCGAGGAAACTGCGCATAGGGAACATGCGTTGAGTGCGCTCCGGACCGTAAAAATGCATCACGTCACCATGAAAATAGACGTAACAGGAAAACGGCGCAGGAATCACCTGCAGAGCACGCATGCGCTGGATCAGAGAGTCAGTGAGCAGGGTGCAATGCTCGATGCGGAAGCGCGGATCCTTTTTCGGCAGTTCCTTCTGGATCTGTTCGTAGACTCCGAGAATACGGTCTATCGCCAGATCGCCATTGGCGTGAGTCGCGAGTTGCCAACCAGCTGCATGCGCCTTGCGCCCGGTCTCGTACAGCTGCTCCCGGCTGGTAAGTTGCAATCCGACATAGTTGTTTGGGATCCCGAGGTACGGTTGCGAGAGCCAAGCCGTTCGTTCCGAGATCGAGCCGTCGGCGTACTGCTTGACACCGCCAATGCGCACCCATTCGTCGCCAAAACCCGTGTGAATCCCCGCAGCCATGAAATGATCGAGCGAAGCGGCGGAGACGTGACAATACACACGAATCGCCAGCTCGCCGGCTTCGCGCGCGTCCTGATAGCCTTGCACGTCTTCGGGCGAGGCGTGCGCATCGCATGCCGAAGTGACTCCCTTGCTGGTAAAGAGTTTGGAGATCAATGCCGCGCCGTGGCGATAGTCTTCGCGCGTGTTCTTGTCCGGAATCAGTTTGAGAAAAACTTTCGCCGCGGCGTCACCCACAAAACCGGTGAGATGACCTTCGGAGTCGTGCTCAAAGCGGCCGCCCGCCGGGTCCGGCGTTTGGTCGTTCACCTGCGCCAACTGCAGAGCGAGGGAGTTCACGAAGGCGGTATGGCCGCCTCGATGTTGCACCAGCACCGGACGGGCGGCCACGGCGTGATCGAGATCATGGCGATTGAGAGGGCGAGGAGTTTTCCCGTCGTCGTACAAAAAACCGAGAACCCACTGTCCAGGCTGCGTCTGTTGCGCGCGTTCATGTAGTGCGGCCTGTATTTCTTCGATGGAGTCCTTGTCGCAAGCCACTTTGTGGAGATGTTCGACGCCTGACGCCACCGGATGGGCGTGAGCGTCATTGAATCCTGGAAGTACGCTCTTAAAGGCAAGATCAACCTTTCGCGTGCGTGCGCCAGCCAAAGGCAATACTTCAGCATTCGACCCCACGGCCACAAATCGCGTGCCGCTTATGGCCACAGCCTGAGCTCGAGGCTGGGCTTCATCCAGCGTCCAGATGTTCCCGTTGTACAAAACTGTTTGCGGTTCTTCGGTTCGCAAGAGCCGCAAGGCCAGAAGGCTACTCATGCCTTGCACGAAATTCCGTCGAGAGAGTGGTCGCACCTCAGCACCTCAGAAAAGCCCAAGCAGTAAGAGTTTCGGGGAATGCAAGGAGAATATTATTCCTCAAAAGGACCGATTCCCGAGATTTCGAACCTTGATTTCGCGCGCCAAGCTTTCACGGATGGCACTCATCGACCGCAAAACACAGCCCGGATCCGTAGTTGCGCCTGGAGTGGGCGGCGCGGGAGAAGCGCCCATGAACT
>Ga0181522_10001226_pt1 | contig 16000 bp, 14 predicted proteins | sample PEATcosm2014_Bin_27_FD_121103 | JGI IMG/M metagenome (GOLD analysis project Ga0181522, IMG submission 121103) | Peatland microbial communities from MTU Mesocosm Facility, Houghton, MI, USA - PEATcosm2014_Bin05_10_metaG | ecosystem: Environmental > Terrestrial > Soil > Wetlands > Peat | place... | reverse complement strand
TTGTGCTTGGCGCTGTAGGAATTTTGGTCGTTGGAGGTGCTCGTTGGGCTCTCTGGATTGTGACGGGAGACTAGTAGATGGCTGAGCACGAAAAGCTGATCGCGGAGGCGCGAGCCTTTGCCGGTCGTGAGATGCGCGGTATCGGCGGGATGGCCATTGCCCTGGCAGACGCAAACGACCTGATCGAACGCCTTGCCGCCGCCCTCTCCCAACCCGAAGGGAGGGCGGGGGAAAGCGACAGTGCGCCGCCTGTTAGTTCCCCCGGCCCAACAGTCGAGCGCGCAAAGTACGCATCCCCAGTAACGCGGCTCGTCTGCTGCGGCAACCAAGGTTGCTTTGAAGACAAAGGGTGCGAGACGGCTCGCTGGTGGACCGAGAGGATGGACGCCGCCGGCTACAGGCTCACTCGCAAGCCGCATGTCGTCAAGCCGGAGGAGAGCCACGAATGAACGCCAATCGGCTCGCATGGATTGAACCCATCGAATACGACGATCCCGTCACTGGCGATTACATCGCCGTGTCTGTGTCGGACCTCTATTCCAAGATCACGGTCAACGACCGGGAGTATTTCTTCATCCGGGAAACAGGCCGGTTTGACGGAGTCGCCACGGTCGTCAAACGAAATGGCCCGGTGATGCTGATCAAGGAACTAGACCCGTGATCCCCAAGGCCATCATCGAGCGCGCGATGAAGGCGCTCATGTCTCTTGCGGCCCTCGGCCTCATAGCCGCCGCTCCCGCTCCCTACGTCCCGAACAACCAGCGCCTGTACGAAGAGGAATGCGGCGACGGCAAATGTTTCGATGGAGCGTACCCAACCGCCGGGCCAGGAGAGTCTTGTCTCACGAGCACCCAGCGCTATGACCTGACTTGGATCGAATGGAACTTCGACGGTTACGCGGATGAGGCACAGTTCGACCTGGACCGCCATAACTTCAACAGCCCCACCGAGAAGGCCGACCTAGAGTATTTGGTGAAGCGCTACAAGCTAGAAGAGGCGCTCATTCACACCCTCTGGACCACAATGAAGGCGTGCCCGAAATGATCCCCAAGCACATCATCGAGAAGGCCATGACCGGCCTGAAGGGCATCAGCTATTGGGATGCAGAGGCGTGCCTTGAGGCTTCCGGCCTTCCTGAGCGCGTGCGGGTGCTGGAGGATGCGCTGAGAAGCATTGAGCCGAACTCAATCGTGATGGGCCGCATCCGCGACTGGTTGGATCCGCTCGGCGGTGCGTTGACCACACCAGAGGACGAACTCAAAGCACTCTGGAATTGGGCCAGCATGGTCTCACACATTGCCAGCGCCGCCCTTGGAACAGAGAAGGAGAAGGGCTAGCGAAGCGCCTTCAGCGGCTCCATCTGCTGTTCCCACTGGGCAAGCGTGAGTCCGGCCGGCGTCTTCCCGGTCTTCTCCATCCAGTCGGCGCTCACCGGGCCATAGGCTTCGTCGCAGAACTGAGTGAAGAACGCCTCGGTCATGCCGTACCACGTTCCCCAGCTTGCGATCTCGTAGCTGCCGCCGCCTGACGCGGCCTGGATCACGCAATGGCCATCGACGATGGTGTTGTCCAGCGTCGGCGCCACGTCCCAGACCTGAGGCACGTTGCCGTTGTTGATCTCATTGGCGAACCACGCCGGGATGGCGATGCCGATGTAGCTGGAGCCGCATTCGTAGATCGTGCGCTTGATGTCGTCGAGGTTGCGGACGTCGACCTCGTAGTACGCGGCGAGCTTGTCGACCTTCTTGCCGCCAGGCCATCCGATCGGCGCTCCGTACTTGAGCCAGTAAGCCAGCACGTTCTGCAGCGTACCGCCCTGGTCCGTTGCCGGATCGCCGGGCACATATCCGCAAGCCCGCTCGTACAACTCCTCCACGCATCCATCGGGCGGCGTCGCCATGCCTCGCGTGTGGAAGGTGTCGACCTGGCGGCTGTGGTAGACCGCGGCGCACGTGCAGTTATGCGCTATAATGCCATTCGCACTGTAGAATCGCGACTGTGTCGAAAGGTCGTAGACATGCCCATGAAACTGCTGAAAATCGATATCGACGACGCGATCCGTCGTTACGAGGCCGGGGAAAGCATCCGTCAGATCGCGCCCGAGAGCGGGGTCAGTGAAATGACACTTCGCCGAAGGTTGGAGCGCGCTGGCGCGCAAATCAGGACGATCAGCGCTGCTAATCGCGCCGCTGCGTGGGCCCGCTATGGACATATCCTTGACGCGCTCATTGAGCGCTACGTGGCTGGCGAGACGGTACAGAAGTTGTCGCTTGAATCCGGCGTGAACCGCCGCCGCATCGAATTGGCCGTGAAGCGCGCGGGGCATGAGCTGCGAACGATGCGCGAGGCCGTAGGACTGCGCTACGCCCGCATGAGCGTATCGGAGCGCCGCTCCATAACGGCCAAGGCCAACATCGCCAAGCGTGGCCGTAAGGCTTCCGAGTCGAGCCAAGAGCGCCGCGCGCGTACGTGTGAGAAGACGCTGCAACTCGCGAGTCGCGCCGACCTTATTTTGGCCGTCTGGCTGGCGCAGCGCGGAGAATGCTTCACGCCACAGAAGGCGGTCGGACCCTACAACATCGACATTGCCGTCGACGCACTGCTCGTCGCCGTGGAAGTCAACGGCGATTGGCACTACTTTCCGGATCGCGCTGGGGCTGAGAGCAAGCGCCGCGAATATCTCTTCCACCAAGGCTGGCGCTTGGTTGATGTGTGCCTTTCCGCGCAGAACGGCCGCACCTGGAAATATCTCCGGCCGGCTTGTGCTGACAAGATTGTCGCCCTGCTGAATGGTCTTCGCGCGGGCGAACCCGGATTCGGTCAGCACTGCGTGATTGGGGGTGACGGGGAGCTTCTTGCCTGACGCCGTAGTCAGGATAACCATCGGTCCATCATATCGGGCGCGGTAGGCGCGATCCACCTTACCGGCGCCGACCACCACCCCTTCCGCAATGCAGTCTCCAAGCTGATCGTTCAGCATCATCCCGAGATCGCTCGGCATGCCCGCGGTCCAGTCGACGACGGCCGGGATCGTGATCGGCACGACGCTTGCGATCAGCGAACTGAGGTGCGGGATTCTGCTATCATGGCCGCGAGGCTTACGGCCGAATTTGAACGTGCTCACGCGAGCCACGCCTTGAGCAGCGCACGCGCCTGTTGCGGCGTTGGCGGCTTGCCGGCGGCGACCTTCGCCCTGAGCGTGACGACGTCCGCATTCGCCGGTGCGGTAGAGAGGCCGAGGAATGAGGCCACTGCGGCTAGAAGCACTTCGGCCGCAGTCACGTAGACGCCATCAGGAGGGGGCAGCAACGGACCGACGATGGCCAAGGCATCCTCGATGTAGGTGACAGCCGCCTGCGCAACTGTAGCGCCGCTGGGAGGGCCTGTGAGGGCCTCGAACGCCTTGGCCGCGCTGTCGGCCGCAGCGACGGCGCTTTGCAGGCTGGCGGCCTCCGCAGCGGGCAGGGTGGGCTCGATGACCGCAGCCAGCTTGTCCAGCGTGGCGTCGGCCAGGGCGACATCGTTCTGCGCCATCGCGAAGGTCTCCGAAGGCGTGCATCCTCCGAGCAGAACCACGACGGGGACGAAGGCGGACGCGCCGATGAGCAGCGCGCGCTTAGAGAGTGGGAACATCAGGTCATCTCCTAATAGGTGGGACGAGGCTGCGGTTGCGGCCTCTCCGGCGACGCGAACTCGAGCGGATAAGGCGCTTCCGGCATAGGCCGGTCAAGGAAAGCGCATAGCTCGCCCCATCCGGCGTTCTTGCTCATGTCCATGACCAGCAAGTCCTCGGGCCGGTAGGTGAAGTAGGCCAGCACCTCGGCGGTGTGGCGCCGATAGCGCTCGAGGAAGACCTCGGCGTCGAAGTCCGTCCGACCATAGACCCGGCGGTGCATCTCGTTGGAGAAGGCGTCGCCCGGCTTGTCCCAGCCTTCCTTGTAGCGCGCGAAGTGAGCCTCGACGCTGCGTAGCCAGCCAGCCTCGTCACGCTTGGTCAGGATGAACTTCGATCCCGGGTAGGCTTTGTCGAGCTCCCGGAACATGATCGGGATCGGGAAGTCGGCCAGCGCGTAGTATCCCTCGACCGCGATCGACCTCCCCTCGGACGCCATCTCGCCCATGATGTTGCGCGCCCACTTCGCGCTCTCCCAATGGGCCGCATCAAACCCCAACATCTTCAGCGCCCTGGTCAGAGAGGTCGTCGCCGTCCGCTGGAAGCCGAGGCCGAAGATGCGGGTCGGCAACCGGCGAAGCTGGATCGGCGTCCTTCCTCCGTTGCGATAGACCCACCCGAGCCCGATGCGTCCATTGTTCACGACCCCAAGATGCTCCCTCTCCGGAACCGGACGGAACAGGACATCGGCGTCGCTCCAGGACTGTGGAGCGCGGGCGACCTTGGTTGCGAACCTCAGATCGTTCTCATGCCAGATCGCCTTCAGGTAGCGCGTATGGATGCCGTGGCGGACGTAGCCGATGTTCGTCAGCCGAGCCGCCAGGTCCTTGTCGTCCGGTCCGTAGAAGTGGACGTAGCTCTCGTCGTAGCCGCCAGCCTCCAGGAAGGCATTCGCCGTCAGCACGATGCGCCCCGCCGCTCCCTGGGGCTGGCGGTTGTTCACATCTCCTCCCGGAGGACCGCGGTCGTTCTCCCTCGCCCTGAGGAAGATCGCCTCGCCCTCGTGCGTCGCCGCGGCGAACTTCTCAGCGATGTAGTCGGCAAACTGCCAGCCGGTGAAGTTGTCCGCGTCCAGGTTGACCAGGATGTCGCAGCCTTCCCGGATCGCGAGGCGGTGAACCAGGTTCTTGGCATGGCTCATGCGAAAATACGGAGCGCCGGGATAGCGGTAGAACACCAGCCGGCCTGCCTCGATGTCTTTGGCGTGGGCGTGCATGATCCACGCCTCGAGCCCGTCGTCGCTCGAGTAGTCCAGGACGATGTGCTTCAGATCCGGATAGGCGTTGTCGAGCAGGTTGGACGGCAGCGTGCGCTTCAGATGGAGAAGGCGGTTGCCGCAGGTTGTGCAAAGTCCGATGCGCGGGCGACCTTCAGCATCCACGTCGCCCCCCTGGTGGGCTCGGTCAACCCGAAGCGGCCGGGTCCGCCGTGGCAGCCACATCCAGGTCGACGACGATGCCGAAGTCAGGCAGGGCGACGTTCTGTCTGAACTGGCACGCGATGGCTTGGGGGCAACCGAACGTGCTCATATCAGGTGTCGGGAACGGAGGCGATGCTGTAGTGCGCGCTATGGTCGAAATATCGTAGATGAAGAGGCCAGCCTCAGGGATCGCCTCGGCAATGTCCTTCGCCATCAGATGCGAGGCGTAGATGATCGGCTTGAACCCCTCCGCCGCCACGCGCCGAGCCCAGGCGATGTCGTAGGCCAGCATCGGGTCTTCCAGCGGCGGGCCCTGCTCGTTGTCGAGGACGCAAGCCAGACCGAAGGCCCTGCCGCGGGCGATCATCTGCCGGACCGCATCCCCGGCATCGGCCATTCCCTGTAGCGCTGAGGCCCGATGCGAACCGGGACCGGTGACCTGCTGGCCGACGTAGATATCGAGAAGGCTCCAACCTGCTTGAATGAGCCGGCCATCCGCAGCCGTCCAGTCGCCCTCGGGATGGCTCGGCGCGACCATGTAGGAGCAGCACCACGTGAAGTGCGGCTTCAGAAGCGCCATCACTGCATCGCCGGGATAGACCGAAGTATCGAACCCCGCGAACGAGGTCACTTCGTCTGCGCCACCGAGTCCGGCAGCGCCCGCGCCAGGGTGGCCGCGGTCTGGGAGGACTGTCGTGTCTTCAACTGGCCGAGCACGATGATGATCAGCCCGGCGATCGGTCCCGCGACGCTGAGGAGCCCGCTGATCTGCCCCGCAGCATGGGCGTAGCCGAGGGCCGAGGCTATGGCCGCCGCAACCAGGATGAATTGCCTGACGCCCGTCATTACCTGTTCGGCGGTCGGCGTCGCGTTGACCATGATCGGTTGCTGTTCGCTCATCAGTTGCAGGTCCCTATCGTGCAGGAATTGCCCGTCACGGCGTTCAGGTTGTTGGCGAAGGTGATGCCGCCCGAGTAGTTGCCGTGGTTCCAGGGGAAGTAGACGCCGGTGTAGTCGATGATGAGGTTGCTCTCAGCCAGGGAGCCGGTATAGGAGCCGCCCTCCTGCACGCCGATGAAGTCGGTGGCGCTCCCTGTCCACGGACCGGGCATGTTGCTGTTGTCGCCCCCCGTGGGGAGCCACGGGCCGGGCGCCAGGAAGAGGTTGTGGTCCATCTCGCTCCCGTTGGTGATGGTCGTATCGTCCGCCTGCAGGCCGGCCGCGTTGGCGGTATTGGTGGTCAGGACCTGTCCGATATGCCAGCGGTTCAGGTACATGACGTAGTGCGAGATCGACTGCAACTGGACAGACGCATCCCCAGTATACTGGTACTCGCTCTCGCCATGCGGCCCGTTCGAGGTCAGGCAGGTGTCGACGAAGAGACCAGCCCATTCAGTGCGGCTCGAGGAGAGGCCGCCGGCATGGTTGGTGCCCTTGAAGTTGACGCCCTTGGACCAGGTGTCGTGGATATAGAAGTGGTCCAGCTCGATGGTCCCGCTGGCGTCGGCGCTATCGACGCAGGCTTCGTCATTGCTTGGAGCCGTGCCCCCAAGAGTCGCGCCCTGGCTCGTGCATTCGAAGTCGCTCACGGTCACCGTCTCGCCGGACCCGCCGATGTTCAGTCCGGCGTTCTCGGCTGTCGGCTCCTCGAAATAGTCGTTCTTGAACGTGACGGTGCAGCCGGTGCAGTTGACGTTCACGTAGTACGGCGTGCCTCCTCCGCGGAAGTCGATGTTGCTGACCGAGCAGTTCGAGGTGATGTTGACCGTGTGACCGGATACCGCCGCGCAGCCGGGAAGGCCCGTGGGAGCGACCGTGATCACATTGTCGACCGCATCCACGCCGACCGGAAAGTCGACCCCCGCTTCGCTCCACGTCGCGCCTTCGGTATGCGGCGTGACCTGATAGACGGTCGTTATCATCTCGGCCCCGGTCCCGGAGCCGGCGCCGGACGGGATCGCTATCGTGGGGCGCGATGTGCAACCCGAGCCGTTGACGCTGATCGCGTAGGCCGTGATCTTGCCGCCGGACACGGTGACGGTCCCACTCGCTTGAGCAGAGCATCCTCCTCCCGTTGAACTCCAAGAGTAGGTTCCGTTGGTATAGCCCGAGCCCTGGAGGATGTTCAGCCAGACGACCTGCTTTGCCGTGGCGACCGAGGGATAGCTGTAGGCCGACTGTAGCGTCGTCCCATTCGCTTGGGCTGAGGCGCAGCCATCCAAGGTCGAGTTGGTGCTGTTCGGACAAGTGGGAGGGGTGCCCGTCCAGGGGATGATGACGGACGAATCCTGCGCCCTTGCAGCCCCGGCGGTGGCCAGCAGGAAGACAAACGCCAGAGCCCGCAGCATCAGTTCACCGAATGGGTGAGGTTGACCTTGAACCACGCCTGGTTCGGTGTGCCGGACACCCCGGAGATCTCCACGGTGATGATGGAACCGGGCGAGAGCGTGTTCGACCCGGTGCAGGCCACGTTGGTGTTGGTCGACGATGAGACCGTTATCGAGGAGCAGGACACAACTGCGACCCCTCCGATATTGACCGACGCCACGAAGCTCGGCGAGGAGCCATTGGTCCCGTAGTCCACCGAGGTGATCGTGCCCGCAGCCCAGGGAAAGTTCGGCTCGATCGTCGTGGTCCCGTTCGCCACCGTGATGTTGGAGGGGACCGTCCAGACGTATTCGCTCTTGATTGCCGCGTTCGAGATCGTGGTCGAGCCGCTGAAGTAGAGCACATTGCCGCTCGTGCCCGAGGCGAGCCCCGTGCCGCCATTGGCGACCGGAAGCGTCCCAGTGACCCCGGTGGAGAGCGGAAGCCCCGTGGCGTGCGTCAGGACCCCGGCGGATGGGGTTCCCAAGGCCGGGGTGGTGAGGGTGAGGTTCGTTGCCGCGAGACCGCTGGGCAAGGTGGTCGAGATCGAGGGAGTCCCGGATCCATTCGTGACCAGGACGCCGTTGTTCGCCGTGGAAAGGCCGACCACGGTAGAACCGGAGGCCTGATACCAGGTTAGTTCATTGGCGGTTCCGGCCGAGACCGTTCCCGACCCGCCGCTGCCGCCGCAGGTGACGCCGGCGTCCACGAGGTTGTGGTTGGAGTCTATCGAGACGCAGTTGCCATTGGTCAGCGAGCCGTTGACCGTCCCGAACTCGGTCGTATTGCCCGAGAGCGTCCCCTGCCCAACCGCGCCGCTCCCATTCCCGATCAGGGGATCATTCGAGGTGAAGGTCGTGGCGCCCGTCCCGCCATTGCCGACAGGGAGCGTGCCGGTGACACCCGTCGTTAACGGAAGCCCCGTGGCATTGGTCAGGACAGCCGCCGAGGGAGTACCCAGAGCCGGGGTGACCAGCGTCGGAGAGGTGGAGAAGACGAGGTTCGTCGAGGTTGTGCCCGTCGTGCCTGCCGCGGTGTAGCCGGTGATGTTGTTGAAGCAGGTGATCGAGGCCGAGGAGCAGTCGGTTCCACCATTGGTGGTGGGGAGGATGCCGGTGACGCCCGCGGTGAGCGGAAGCCCAGTCGCGTGAGTCAGGACAAGAGCCGAGGGTGTTCCGAGAGCAGGCGTAATGAGGGTCGGCGACGTCGAGAACACAAGGTTGGTCGAGGTCGTGCCCGTGGCCCCGGACGCGGTATAGCCAGTGATGTTGTTGAACGCCGTGATCGAGGCAGCGGAAGCGTTCGTGCCCCCATTGGCTACAGGCAGAACCCCAGTGACCCCAGCCGTTAGAGGAAGGCCAGTGGCATGCGTGAGGACGCCAGCCGAGGGTGTCCCCAGCGCAGGGGTCGTCAGCACCAAGTTGGTCGCCGCAAGCCCGCTCGGCAGGGTCGTGGAGATCGACGGCGTGCCCGAGCCGTTGGTGACGAGAACGCCGTTGTCCGCTGTCGAGAGGCCGACAACCGTCGTCCCCGAGCTCTGGTACCACGTCAGTTCATTCGCAGTGCCCGAGGAGACAGTGCCCGATCCCCCTCCCCCTCCACATGGAAAGCCCGCATCAATGAGGTTGCTGTTCGAGTCGATCGAGACGCAGTCCCCATCCACCAGCGAGCCGCTGACAGTGCCGAACTCGCTGGTGTTGCCGCTGATCGTTCCGAGCGAGAGAGCGCCGGAGCCATTGCCGATCAGGGGGTCGCCCGAGGTGAACGAGGTATGCCCCGTGCCTCCGTTCCCGACCAGCAATGTGCCCGTCACCCCGGTTGTCAGAGGAAGGCCAGTAGCGTTGGTCAGCGTTCCCGAGGCAGGCGTCCCGAGAACTGGGGCGACAAAGGTCTGCGCTCCTGTCCAGGTGTTCGCATTGCCGAGGTTGAGACCGAGTGTGCAGGTCGAGGTGCAGGGGCCGCCAGTCAGGGTTGCATCGGTGGCAACGGAAGTGACAGTCCCGGTCCCCGGAGCTGCCGCCCAGGTGCCGTCCCCGCGCCAGAACGTACCTGACGAGGCCCCCGTCCCACTGTTCAGATGGCTGACGCTGAGGTTGCCTGTCACCCCGGTCGATAGGGGGATGCCGGTGAAGTTCGTGCCGACCATCGTCTGAAGGCCGGTCCAGGTGTTCGGGTTGGCGAGGTTGATGCCCAGCGTGCCCGACGTAGTGATCGGTCCCCCGCTCAGGGTCGCATTCGTGCCGACCGAAGTGACGGTGCCGGCCGAACCGACGCCCATCGTCGCGCAGTCGGCGACCTCGCCATTCGTCCACCAGCAGGTGAAGTGCTTGGAGGTGACCGGCCCGACCTGCCGAACCGATTGGGCATGCGCGGGCCTGGAGAGCGCCGGGACAGTCAGTATCAGCGCGAGAAGGAGCCCGGTGCAGAGCCTGACGGCGTTCTTCATGGCCCTAGGTGAAGACACCATAGGCGAGAGCGGTGATATTGCCGCCGGTCGAGATCTGCCAGCCGCCCGTCACGGAGACCGCCCCATGGGTGTCCACATCGACGGGCCCCAGCGCGGCAAGGCTGGAGGAGCCGCCGCTGAAGATCGTGATCGCCGTGTTCGACCCGTCCTTGATCTGCACATCGCCGGGCGACGTCGTGACCGGGATGATCGTCAGTCCAGCGAGGACATCGCCCACATTGCCCGCGACACTGAGGTTGCCCCCCGAACTGAGGTTGCCGGTCGTGGTGTTCCCGGGCACGAGGACATAGGCGTTCCGCTCCAGGATCGGAGTGAAGGTGCGGGCGCCGGGAGGGCTGATAGGCGTGCTCATCAAAAGGCCACCCAGGAATTTCCATCACACATTGCGCCGGAATAGGCTGATCCCCCGCCGACCAAGGTCGAATGCCATGTCGGCGAGGTCGCGTCGGTCACGGCCCAGAGCTGGTTCTGCGTCGCTGAATTGCAGGTCGGGAGAGTCTCGACCGTGACCGGCGCCAGGGTCATCATCGGGATGGTGACGGCGTTGTTGTTCTGGCTTCCGAGCAGAACCTCGGTCCCCATGAGCGGCAAGGTGGCGGGGGGATAGGAGGTGATCCAGCCCGGATAGGTGGTCGAGTCCGCGACCTGGCCGTTCTGCCACCAGACGACGGTGTGCCCTGGGGTGGCAGGCCCGACCTGAACGACGGACTGCGCGAGCGCCGGAAGAGGCGCGGCAAGCGCCATGCACAGCAACAGTCGGAGCAGATGTCGCATGCGGCTGAGGTAGCACGGGACGCACTTGCGGAGCGCCGATGCCCCGGAAGGGTGCATTACTGCTGCGCCCCCGCATAGGAGGGCTGGAGCCAAGTCTGCTGGCCGGTGCGCTCCTGGATGGCCTGCTGCCGGCGCTCGTTGTAGCCGGGGTCGGCCATCTCGTTCAGCCGGTCGATGAAGAGCCAGTGCGACAGGAGGTGCAGGTACCAGACGTTCACGACCGGCAGATGCGAGGTGAGGAAGCGTTCGAAGTCCGCCCCCGTCTTCTGCATCTGATCCATCGGATCGTCCGAGAAGGCTCCGACCGCCGCCTCATGCCCAATGCCGTAGATGGTCGCCGCATCGCCGAAGGCCGGCCCCATGACGTTCAAGGCAAAGTCCTTGGCGAAGTCGGTTCCGCGCTCTCCGGGGCGGCTGTATTGCCCCATGAGGTAGTCGCCCCAGATGCCCAAGCCGCCGCCGGCCACCATCGACTGCGTCATCAGGATCGCATCGTGCTTGGGGTCGCCATTGAACAGTTGCGGCGTCTGCCCCTGAATCGCTGAGGTCAAAGCCATGCGGGCATAGCCGATGGCGGTCCCGACTGCGACCAGTTCGGCCAGGGACTTCACCGCCTCGGCCTTCGTCGAGCCGAGGATCGCCTGACCCCACATCTGCCGGACCGCAGCCATCGCCCAGGTCTTGTACTGGCCGACGATCGGTCCCCCATAGCGTCCAGCCCAGCGGGTGAAGAAGGCGCGTTCGGGAATGCCCGGCGTGATCGTGGAGCGGTCCGCCGAATCGGAGAGGTAGGACGCAAGCTTCATTGCCAAGCGATCTGCGGTCTCGGCACGCATCCGGTTGGCGTCGTCCTCATCCAGCGCGCGCTCGAGCCGAGGTCCGACGAGGCCATCGACATTGGCCCGGTAGGCGGCCTTCGGGGTGAGATAGAGGAGCCCGGCCCCATCCCGATCATGATCCGGAGCGGTCCGAAGGACATCCCATTCGGCCGGGCCGATGCCATAGATCGTGAGCGCCCGCTGCGTGCTGGGATGAAGCTGATCGAAGGTCTTGTCGACCTGCTGGCCGAGGAAGTTCGCGAGCTCCCACTGCGAGCCCTGCTTCTGCCGCGCCAGCATCTGCGGCAGGCCACCGAGCCGCATCGAGAACTGCCTCAGCGCCGCTATCTGGCCAGGAACCCCATCGACCGCCTCATAGCCATGACTGAGGTCGGACATCTGCCCCGTCGCATTGGCCAGGAGGTTCTCCATCACCTGCTTGCCCTCGGGCGAGGTGTCCTGCATCAGGTTGCGCAGCACCGAAGTGTAGCGCTGCCAGAGTCCGACGCCGTGGTAGGCAAGCTGATAGGGCTTGGTGACCGCCGTCGACATGTGGGCCAGAAGGACGTTCCCGAGCTTGCTGATGTCCTGCAGGCCAAGGATCGAGCCTCTGATCTGATCGGCGAGGACATTCCCCGGCCTGGAGGCTTCCCCGGTCAGGTGCGCGAATTCCTCCCGAATGCGGGGAAGGTTGCGCTGGAAGTCGGCCAGGGCCGGAGGATCAACGCGATAACGCTCCAGGGTGCGCCGGACGAGTTCGTCGAACGCTGCACCAGGGTTCGACCCCCAGCGCTCAAGCAGCGCCGCATCGCGCCCGGCCCGCAGAAGGTTGTTCGCAACGCCCACCTCGATGTTCGGCTCGCCGTACTTCTGCTGGTAGGTTCTCCACGCATCAGCGTCGCGCCAATGCAGGACACGCTCGGATGAGACGCGCTTGCCGATGTTGGCCCCGCCGGGAAAGACGCCTGCCTTCGGGCTGACGCCATGATCGGCCGACATGTGGACGCCGGTCGAGAGCGCCAGCCACATGTTGTGCAGGAAGCCCTCCTGCGCCTCGGGCGTGAGGCCCTCCATCGTCTTGTCGCGATCGAGCCCGGCGAGCACATCGTTGCGCCAGACGGGATAGGTGGCCTTGTGTATCTTGATCGCATCGTGCTGGGTCCGGGCCACATACCCATCGTAGTCGCCGATCCATGCGCCGGACTGGTTGAGCCTTAAACGAGCCAAGTCCTGGGCATCATGCACGGCCTTGGCGATCTCAAGCGCGAGCGGGCTCTTGCTGATGCCGGGCTTGCCGTCGCTCTTGTTCAGTTCAGCCAGTTCGTCATTCCACTCGGCCGTCAGCGTGCGCCTGCGCCACGCCTCAAGTGCGCCGGGTATCTTGTCGAGGTTGGCGGTCAGTCGGCCGGTGAATTCATTGCGGCGGTCCAGTTGCAAGGCAGCCGTACTGTCGCGGGCGCCGGAGACGGCATGGTTGATGCCCCTGATCTCGGCGTCGAAGCCTCGGGCTATGGGCAGGCCGGCGGCGTGGATACGATCAACCTTCTCCCCCAGGGCTACGCGCTTGGCGATGTCCTGCATGGCGGTAAGCTGCTTCTTCGCAGCCGCAGCGGCATCGAAGTCCTCCTCGTTGAAGGCTTCGCGCTGGAAGGCAGCGTCTTCCGCAGCGAGTTGGTCTGCTGGTTCTCTTGCTCCGATCTCGCCGCTCTCGATGCGGCGGAACACATCCTCAGCGGTCAGTTCGCCCCCGAAATGCTGCTTCAGGATACTGGCGATGCCATCGAAGGCGTCCCTCAGGCGCTGGAACAGACCACCTATAAGTGTGGCTGGCCTGCCTCTGAGCCCAGGAACAGCGTTGGTCTCGCGCCAGTCCGCGTACGCCTCGCCGATAGCTTCCTTTGCTTGGGCCTCAGGAGAGAGATCGCCATAGCGCTGGGTGATGCCGAACTTCTCAGTCCAGCCGCCTTGCTCCACGCCTCGGTTCAACGCTGCACGTTCCTCCGGCGTGTAGAGGTTCATCCGGTCAAGAGCATGGGTGACTTCGTGGGCAGCGGCGTGCTGAACGTCAGGCGAAGCCAGCGAATAGGCGATGATGTGGCGCCACCCGTCATCCAGCTTTTCGCCAAACGTAGCGCCGCTAACCGTCTGTCCCGTCGCTTCTTCGGTCAGAGACCCATAGGCTCGTGGCTCTGCGCCCGGCGCCAGACGGTGGATCAGCGCGTCGATGTCTTGGATAACAGCGGCGTGCTCTCCGGCGCGGTCCACGCCCTCGCCCAGAACGCCACGGCCCACCCGTTCTGCGCCGACACCAACGCGCGGCTCCTCCTCGCGCAGCATCGCAGCAGCGACAGGCGCGGGAACGACATGTGGCGGTTCTTCTGGCTCTCTTTCCGGCTGTCCCGCCGCCTCTCGCGCCTGTTCCTCTTCTGGCCTCCCGACGCCGGCCTCGGCGAGTTCGGCCTCGTCCTCAGGTCTTAGCAGTCCCCGCTCGCGAAGTTCCGCGATGATGCCCTGCGCCTCAGACATCTGGCCGGCGAAGACCTTGTCGGGCGGCGTCGCCCTGGCCTCAGTAGCCTCATCAGCCCAGCGCGTCTGTTCGGCCGAGGGCTCTCCTCCCGCCCGGGCCACGGCATCGTCCAGGTAAGGCGAGGCCAGAGGCCGCTCAGAAGGAACGCGCGCCGCATCGAAGACAGGGCGCACCTCGATGGGCTCGCCATCCGCCATCTGCGCCGCAGCGACGCGGGTGGCCATATCGTGCAGATCGGCATCCTTCGCCGCGGCGTCTCCCTCAGGAGAGGCTCGAAAGCGAGCGCCGAGCACATCGCCGCGGAAGTTGAGCGCCGTATGGAACAGTGCGCCCTGCGCTGCGGTCCACAGCGTCTGCTGAGCCACGTCCGAGAGGGTCGTGTCGGGATCGGTCCCAAGTTCCACGCCGCCGAGGATCGCCGCGCCGGCAGCCCCGCGTGCTGCGCCAACGCCTGCGGTGACGCCGAGACGCCCCACCCATCCGGCGTTTCTCCCCGCTGCGGCCAGCCATTCAGCATAGCGGCTTTCACCGAGGACCGGGACCATGAAGGCCGCGTCATTGACCGGATCAAGCATGCTGGCGACGAGATCGGTCCCAAGCCCCACCGCGGCTGACGGAAGGCCAGCCGGCCATCTCTCGGCCACAAGCTGACGTGTCGCGTTAGCCCGCTGCTCGCGCTGCATTGCCTGCAGCACCGTCACCGGCAATGGCTCGTCGATCCCAGTGACTCCGGGAAACTGCTCCTTGGCCTGATCGACAGATATCCGCGGCTCGGGCGTAACGGCCGTGCCCCAGTCGCGCGGATCAGAGCTTGGCAGTCCCGTGGTTGCGGCCGTGGGATCGAAGGTCTCGCCGCCGTAGAGCGCGATGCCCTTCTGAAGCCAGTCCAGCGCGCCCGCAGTCGTCTGGAATAGTTCAGAGCCCAGCCGCTCGGGGATATTCGAGGGCACATAGGGAAGGTTCGGGCCAGCCATCTCCAGCCCGGCTGTCGGATCGGACAGTCCCGGATCGAGCAGCGGATCAGGCATCAGTGCAGTCCGATCAACGCAAGCGGATCAGCCGCCTCTAGTCCAGAGATCGTGCGCTGCCAGCCAGCCGCCTGCGCGCGTTGCGCCATCGTCGGCAATTGCGAAAGCGGGATGTCCAGGGCGCGAAACTGCCGCCCCTGCTCATCCAATGCCAGGGTTCCCCCATGCGACAGATGGACCGGATGGCCGGACGTCGGGTCTATCGCTCGGACCGCGCCATCGCCATTCGCGCCCGGAACCGTGATCCAGTAGGCGCTCTGCGCGCCGCGCAGGGCATCCGTCTGCCGCTCGCCCGCAGGAACCTCTATCTGCTCTCCCGCCGTCCCCGCCTCGGCCGCATAGGGTACGACATCCGATGCCTTCAGCCCAGCGACCGCAGCGGTCGTCGCCGTTCGGAAGCTGTCGGTCATGCCCTTCGGCAAACGGGCCGGAGCATGATGGCCTTGGGCCACGAAGTCGTACTGGTCAGTGAGCATGTGGATCGCCCGCGACGCGGCCGCTTCGGGGCCGATCGGCGTTGGGCTGGAAACGTAGAGATATTCCGCCGTCGTGCGCACCGCCTGCATCAGGCCGTTGAATTCCTCCACGCCGGCCGGACCCCCAATCGCCATCGAGGCTCTGAGCTGCCCGAGTGCGCCACCGTTCAGGTCTGTGGAGAACTGCTTGTCGATTGCCGGCAGTACTGGGCGTGTTCCCTGGAACTTCTCATGCTCAAGCTGCTCGCTGAATGTCTGGCCCTTCTCGCGCTTCGCTGTGGCATCCGCCTGGAGAGCCGAGATGATCATGGCGCTGTCATTGCCGCCCGCGACAAGCGCCGCCTTGAACCCAGCGGGAAGTCCTGCGCGTGACAGTTCGCCGTATATCTTCGGCCAGTACTTCGGCCCGGCCTCGGATTCGATATTGGCCAACTGGCTGATCGCGGCCCG
>Ga0181522_10001222_pt1 | contig 16025 bp, 14 predicted proteins | sample PEATcosm2014_Bin_27_FD_121103 | JGI IMG/M metagenome (GOLD analysis project Ga0181522, IMG submission 121103) | Peatland microbial communities from MTU Mesocosm Facility, Houghton, MI, USA - PEATcosm2014_Bin05_10_metaG | ecosystem: Environmental > Terrestrial > Soil > Wetlands > Peat | place... | reverse complement strand
ATGCTTTCGCCTCGCCTGGCATCGAAACCGATCGCAGCCTCCGCAAGTTCCTTGATCTGATTAAGTTCCTGCGGTGTTCTCTTTTTCCTTGCGTATGTTGCCTTGCCCTTGGTGACGGTCTTCACTATTTCGTCATCTACAAGAATGGCTGCGGTGATGCGCAGTACACGGCCTGCCGGTGTGACGGTGTGTACGACAGTCCTGTTCACTCCGTACTGTGCGGTCTCAGTTTTTGAACTTTGGGTCGGATTGGACGACGCAGGCTTCTGCTGATTGGCCGTGGGGATGTTGCTCGAAGTTCCAGGCACGCCTCCCGGAGCCGTGGCGTTGCCGGCCTGATCTTCAGATCTCTGCTGGCTGAGCAGTGCGCTCACCGTAGGATCGTATTTCTCCTGACTTTCATCGGTCGCGCCCTGATCGTAGTCCACGTTCACGCTGGCGCGGAGTTTGCCGACACCCACGATGGGCTCGAGCGTGCTGATCAGGCGGGTGCTTAGATCCGCGCTGCTGCCTTGTCCTTCGGCCGCAGCGTCCTGAATCCCCAGCGAGCGCGTCGAATCGGCGTCGACGATGGAAACGTCCTCAGGCCTCAGTTCATCCACGGCGCCGGAGACGAGCCGGGAGATGGCCAGTGAAGCGTCTTTCGACAGCGTGCCACGGCGGAGCCTGAGAATCACCGAGGCCTTGGCGCCGCGCGCGCGGTCAGCGAATGCGGAGTCAGTGGGCATGACGAGATGGACGCGAGCGCTTTCGACGTCGGCCAGCGTCTGGATCGACCTCGCCAGCTCACCCTCAAGCGCACGTTGATAGGCGACCTTCTCATCGAATTCGGTCTGCCCCCAGGACATCTTGTCGAACAGCTCGAAGCCCATATGTCCGCTGTGCAGATCATTCTGCGAAGCGGTCTGCATTCGCGCGGAGTCGAGCTTGTCGGCGGGGACGCTCAGCGTTTTTCCGTCGGCGCTGGTCTGGTGCGGAATTCCCTGCGCATCGAGCTTCGCACTCAGTGCCTGCGCGTCAGCAGACTCAAGCCCGGTGAAGAGCGGCTTGTAATCCGGGGTGCCGATGAACCGCACAAAGACCATGATGAGCGCGGCCGTGGCGCCCACGCCACCCAGCAGCATCGCCTTCTGGCGGCCATTGCGGCTTGCCCAAAACTGTTTCGATTGATCGAGCGCGTTCTGAGTTGCTGGCATCTAGTTTCGATCCTGTATGATTTTTTGAACTTTTCTCTTCGGTTTCACTCGATTGAGGCCGGCGCAATACCAAGGAGCGGCGGACGTTCACAGCTTTCGATCAGAACGCGGTGCTTCGAAAAATGCGCTCAGAACTGCATTTTCTCGATATCCTGATACGCGCTGACGATCTTGTTGCGAACCTGCATCATCAACTGGAACGAGACATCTGCTTTTTCGACGGCGATCATCACGTCGTTCATGTTGCCGCCGCCCTGCAACAGATTGTTCACCTGCGAGGCTGCACCGTCGTGCAGCGTGTTCACCGTATTGACGGCGTTGTGCAGGATGTCAGAGAAGATTGCTCCGCCCCCGTCGCCGCCGGTGTCAAGCGCCGCTGTGCCAGGCACTGCGACATTCGGGATGCTGCCAAAACTGATGCTGCTCATGTTCGCGCTCCTGCTACGTGGTCTTCAATATGTCGATCGATTCCTGAATCATCTGCTTGGCGGCGCTGATCGCCGACGCGTTCAACTGATATGCCCGATTGGCGTCCATCATGTCGGCCATCTCGGTAATGGGATTGATGGCCGGATACGCAACAAATCCATCCTTGTCGGCATCCGGATTTCCCGGCTCATACCGCATGACCGCCGGCGTGGTGTCTTCCACAACGTTGGTGATCTGCACAGCTCCGGCCGGAGCCGATGAGAGATTTCCAGCGCGATTCATGATCGACTGGAATGGAGACTCACCCGATGTGCCGAAGACGACCTGCTTGCGGACAAACGGGCCGCCCGAGTCAGTGTGCGTGGTCTCGGCGTTGGCGAGGTTTGTCGAAGTGACCTCGGCGCGCTGGCGCTCCGCTGCGAGGGCCGACGCGCTGATCGCCATCATGGTAAACATTCCCATGGCTCTATTCCTCCCTAATCCTTGATCGCCGTGAGCAGTTGGTGGAACTCGCCCTTCACGAGTTGCACGCCCAGTTGATATTGAAGCTGGGTCTCGGACATCATCATGCTTTCGCGGTCGATGTTCACGTTGTTCCCGTCAGGCCGCTCCGGCAGATCGACGACCTCAGTGCTGGCGGGGTCAAGCCGCGCCAAGTCGCCCTGATCCATCTCCTGCTTCATCGCGGCCTGAAAATCGATGTCCTTGGTGTGATATCCCGGCGTGTCGACGTTGGCCATGTTGGTGGCAACCAGTTGCTGGCGGTCGGCCGCGACCTTCAGGAATCCCTGCAAGACTTGAATGGTGGAAAATGTGCCCATTTATGCGTACCTCCTTGGCGGAAGACCGTATTCACGAATGCGGTTGCGCAGCGTACGAATGCTGATGCCGAGCATCACCGCGGCGTGGGTGCGGTTTCCGTCGGTGAGAGCGAGTGTGTTTTCGAGATGCTGCCTCTCCACTTCACGGATGGGAGTGCCTGCGGCCGAGGGCAGCGAAGCCGGCGCGGGCTGCGAAGTCATGGCAATTCCAGAGCGGCGCACGGTGGCGGGGCCGTGGAATTCGGCGTCGAAGCAGCGCGCGTCGATCTCGGCCGTATCGCTCAGCGTGATGACGCGGCGCAGGAAGTTGGCGAGTTCGCGCACGTTGCCCGGCCAGGTGTGCGCCTGCAGGCGATCCAGAAAATCCTGGCGCAGCCTGGGAACCGGAGCACGGCGCTGCGCGGCAAACTGTTCGGCGAAATGCCGGGCGAGAACGGGAATGTCGTCACGCCGTTCACGCAGGGGCGGAAGCGAGAGCGGAATCACGTTCAGGCGGTAGTAGAGGTCGGCGCGGAATTGCCCACGCTCGACCATCTCAGCCAGCGAAACATTTGTGGTGGCGATCACGCGAATATCCACGCGGACCGACCGGCCTTCGCCGAGCCTTTCGAACTCGCGCTCCTGCAATGCTCGCAGCAGTTTCGGCTGGAGATTGAGCGGCATTTCGCCGATCTCGTCAAGGAGGATGGTGCCACCATCGGCCAGTTCGAACTTGCCCGGACGATTGGCGATGGCTCCTGTAAATGCACCCCGTCCGTGACCGAAGAGCTCGCTTTCGAGCAGCGTCTCAGGGACCGCGGCGCAGTTAACCGCGACGAAGGGCTTGCTGCTGCGATGGCTGGAATCATGAATGAACCGCGCCAGCAGTTCTTTGCCGGTGCCGCTCTCGGCTTCGATGAGCACATCGGCTCCAGCGCTGGCAGCGGCGCGCGCCCGTTGCAGCGACCGCAGCAAGAGGGGCGATTGGCCCACGATTGCGCCGGTCGCCAATTCAATTTCAGCAGGCGCGAGCCTGGCGCGCTCAATCACCTGCGCGGCAGTGGCCTGGAGCTGATCGAAGGGAACCGGCTTGGTGACGTAATCCAGCGCTCCGTCGCGCATGGCGTTCACGGCATCAGGAACGGAGCCGTACGCGGTAAGCAGAATGACGGCTGTGGTGGGCGAAGATTTGCGCGCCGCGCGCATCACTTCCATGCCGCTGCCGTCGGGCATGCGCATGTCGGTGACGACCAGGTCGAACTCACGGCCTTCGAGGTTGCGAATTGCTTCACGCACGCCGGAGGCCGTTTCGACACGCCAGCCGTGGCGAAGGAAATTGGCGCGAAGCGCCGTGCGAATGCCCGGCTCGTCATCCACAACCATCACCGAAGACTCTGTAATCGTCGTCATATCGCTGGAAACTCCAGTTGGAAGGTGCTGCCCTGTTTAGGCCGGCTCGAAACCCGGATCGTTCCACCGTGCTGCTCCATCAGGCGCTTGCAGACGGCCAAACCGAGACCGGGCGTTTCACCGCTGCCGCTGAATCCGGCCTCGAAGAGGCGGGCCAGGTGTTCTTTCGCGATCCCGCAGCCTGTGTCGCGGACTCTGACCACGGCAAAGCTGTCGTTCTTGCGATGCGACCGGTGCATTGACACGTCAACTTTGCCGTCGACCGCCGTGTGGCGAATCGCGTTGCAAATGAGATTGAGGACGATCTGACGAATTCCGTCTTCATTGCCCAGGATGGTCAGCGCCTCCTTCGCGGGATGAAACGCGAGCGCCACCCCCGCCTGGTCGGCGATGGGCTGAACAAACTCGACGCCGCCCTTTACGCAGGAGGCGAGATCGAGAGACGTAAAGCGGGAACCGGGCTCGCCATTCATGCTCAGGACGTTGTTCACGGTTCCGGAGAGGGTGCGGATTCCGGCGCGCAGATGGGCGATCCACTGGGGGTTGGCGCCGCGATCTTCGGCGATCAACCCGGCGAAGAGCTCGAGGCTGGCTAATGGATTTCTAATTTCATGAGCGAGGATGGTGGAGATCTCCGCGAGCGCCGTGGCGCGGCGTGCGGCTTCGCGCTCCTGCTCCGCCTGCTTGTTGGCCGTGATGTCCCTTAGAATCCAGATGCTGCGCAGAGGAGCGGTCGCCAGTTCCTGCTTTTCTGTGGGACACATGAGTTCGCGACGGCCGATGGCCAGCCAGCGTTTTCCGCTTTCACTTGCAATACAGATTTCGTTGTCGCTCTGGTCGCCGGCTGCGGTTGCCAGCACTTCGAAGTTGATGCGGCTGGTCTCGGAGAGATCGCGAAGAGTTTTGACGCTGACCGATTCGAGCGAAAGAAGGCGGCGGCCTTCAGGATTGATCATGACGATGGTTTCCGCGGTGTCGAGCACCAGGATGCCGCAGGGCATCGAATCGATCATCTGCTGCAGCGCGGAGCGCATGCGATAGTTTTCAGCGAGGCTTCTGCTCAGCGCCGCATTGCGTTCGGCAAGCTCGCCGCTGAGGTGCGCGACTTTCCCCTGCAGTTCGCGATAAGACGCCTCGAGCTGGGCCGACGCTGAGATGAACTCAGAGAAGGCGTCAGCCAGGAGGCGCGGGCTGTTGAGGCGCACCGCGAGGGCCTGGTTGATTGGAATCGGATGAGAACTGGGCAGCATTTGCCTATCTACGTTGCACGAAGCGTGCCAAATTGAGACAGGCGTGCCGATTTGGGAGAAAGAGCTACAAAAGAATGTGCTCGGCCTTGATTTCGCGCTCAGAACCGACGAGAATCGTCGCCCGTTCGATTGCATTGCGCAACTCGCGGATGTTTCCCGGCCAGCTGTGCTGGGCAAGGATATCGAGCGCCTCACGGCTCAGCGAGACGCCGGGAAGAAACCTGACCACAAAAGCGTGCGCCAGTTCTTCAAGGTCGCCCATGCGCTCGCGCAGCGGCGGCAGGTGAATGGGGAACACGGCGAGGCGATAGTAAAGATCCTCGCGAAACTGCTGGTTCGCGACCAGCTTCTTGAGGTCGGCGTTGGTGGCCGCAACCACTCTCACATCCACCTTCAGATTGTCGTTGCCGCCCAGGCGCTGCACCTCGCCCTGTTCCAGAAAGCGCAGGATCTTGCTTTGCAGCGACAGGGGCATATCTCCGATTTCGTCGAGGAAGAGCGTGCCGCCGTGCGCAGCATGGATGCGCCCGATGCGCGACTGCAGGGCTCCGGTGAATGAACCCTTGGCGTAGCCGAACAGCTCTGCTTCGAGCAGCGTTTCAGGGATTGCGGAGCAGTTGACGACCACGAACGGCTGGTTTCTGCGCGCGCTGATGAGATGAATCTCCTGGGCGAGAAGGTCCTTGCCGGTGCCGCTTTCTCCCGTGACCAGCACGGTGGTATTGCGCGCCGCGACCATGCGCGCCACCATCCAGGTACGCTGCATGGGCTCACAGTTGCCGATCATGCCACGCAGCTTGATGGCGCCTCGCTCGGGCACCGTACGAGGAGCATCGAAGGCGGCCTGCGCAACGCTGGGGGCGCGGTAAGTTGCACCCGTATTGATGGCGTCGACGAGCCTGGTTGAGACCGGCGTGGGCGATGCGCTGCCGACCAGAAGCTGCCCGGTCTGCGCATTCAACATCAAGACCTGTGTGTTGGGGAAGCGATTGCGGACAATGGCGCGGAAGCCATCCGGCTCGAGATCCGGCAACATGGGGTCGAGCAGAAGCACGCCATCGTTGCCGTCGTGATTGCGCAGCAACTCAAGCGCTCCGGCTCCGCTGCCCGTCTGCAGAACGGTCCACCGCTCCGGAGCCAGTTTCTCCTGGAGTTCGTGGCGCAGCTGGGCGTTCGGACTGACAACGAAGACGCTATACGGAACTCGGTCTTCGGAGCGTTCGGACTGAAGGACGGGCAAACCCATGCTGTTCTCTCGAAACGAAGTTTCAAATGAAAATGCTGAACGATGAGCCGGCTCGGAATGCTGCTTACACGATCCCGATCAGGGCGTTGCCCGAAGTCATGTGCCTGTTTTTCTCGTCGGCGAGCACAGGAATCGCAACCGGCAATGCTAGCGCGACGAGAATTGGATGTTTACCGAAATCGGGCCTGCCCTGTTGACTCAAGATGTTCCCCTTGCCGCGGAATGCGCACTTTACGCTTCGCGGAGCTCATAGCCGAAGCCGCGAATGGTGTGGGTCAAGCGCTGCTCTCCCGGAAAATCCACCTTGTCGCGGACGTATTTCATGTAGACGTCGACAATGTTCGTCGGCGGCTCGCCGGCCATGTTCCAGACTTCATCGAACAGGGTTGCGCGCGAGACGGGACGGCCGGCATTGCGCATCATCACGTCAAGGATGGCGAACTCCCGCGGCGTCAGCTCGATTCTGCGGCCGTTGCGTTCCACGCGCCGCTCCTCGCGGTAGAGCGTGAGGTCGCCGACCCTGGAGCAGTTCGGGACTGTGCCGGAGTTGCGGCGCACAAGGGCATGAGCGCGGGCCAGAAGCTCAAGCAGCGAGAACGGCTTGGTCACGTAGTCGTCCGCGCCGCTGCGGAATGCCGCGACCTTGTCTTCGACCCCGGCCCGCGCCGTCAGCACCAGTATCGGCAGCCGCGCATGCGAGGCACGCACGCGATCGATGAGCGTGAATCCGTCGATTTTGGGCAGGTTGAGAGCGAGGATGAGCAGGTTGTACCGGCTCTTGTCTTCAAGCCGGGCGAGCGCGTCTTCAGGGTCACTGGCAACGTCGACGCTGAAGCGCTCTTCCTCGAGTTCGCTGGCCAGAAATGAGGCCAGCGCAGCGTCATTTTCGACAATGAGGACTCGCCGTACGGGCGAGGTTGTGAGTTCACGAGTCTTCCTGATGTTCTCGGGTTGGTTCTGCGCCGCGATGTGGCTGGAAGACGGCGTTTCGGTCGCTAGGTCCAGGCGGGAAACGATTACATCCATTGCAGTCCCTCTGATCTTTCGGGGGTTGAAATCGGCGCAGCTGGGCCAACCGCGTGCCATGGCACGCCGCGCCGTTGTAATGTGTTGAGCTGTTTGAATATTTCCCGTTAGGAAACGTTTTATCAATACATACAAAGTGTCATGCACAATTCCGGAGTCATTGCCGCCCCAGGGGTACCAATCTGTGTCATGCTGTTCGTAATCAGTGGGATGAGCCCGACTGGAGGATGTAGGCCCGGCTCAAGCGGCGGTCTATGCAAAAATTCGAATATCGAGTTCCGCGGTACGTTGTCGATCTTCCCGTGCTCTTGAATCTCAGAGATTCGAGCGTTGCGGGGCGCTGCAAAGAGATCAGCAAAGAAGGCATGAAGGTGGAGCTTCAGCACCCGGTCGCGCCGCAGACCTCGGGCACGGTGAGCATCAGCTACAAGGACATTTCCCTCGAACTTCGCGTTTCCGTGGCTCATGCCGGGCCCGGTTACGACGGGCTGAAGTTCGTGTTCGAGTCAGAAAAAGACCGCAGCGCTGTCGAGCACCTGGTTTCGCTTCTCTCCGGGCCTAGCGGCCAGACTGGCCCGGTGCTGGTGCGGTAGAGCCGCCCGGCGGAGCTGCGTTCTGGCTTGTGACCGAGGGGGGAAGGGCGACTTCAGAGCTGCCGGCAACCTGGTATTGCACGATAAGGCTGATGCGGCGATTGGACGGGTCTTCAGGCTTGTCCTTAAGGCGCAACTGCCGATCAGCGAAGCCTCGGACCTGCGAAATCTGGTCAGGCTCGATCCCTTCGCTCTGCATCAGGCGGCGCGCCTCGTTGGCGCGATCGGATGACAGGTCCCAGTTGTCATACATGCGACGGCCGGTGTAGGGTTTCGCGTCGGTGTGTCCTTCGATGGAGATCTTGTTGGGCAGCTTCCCGAGTTCGACGGCGAGCAGCTTCAACAGGTCGCGCAGCGCCTCAGTCGGGACTGTGCTTCCCAGTTCGAAGAACGTGCCTTTGGCCGACTCCATGAGCTCAATGCGCAATCCCTCGGCCGTGACCGTGATCTCGATCTGATTCTTCAGCTTGTCCTGCGGATCGATGTGATGGATGGATTGAAGAATCTGCTCCTTCAGCTTGGTCATGTCCTCTTTTTTCATGGCGACATAAACGTCGCTTCCGTTCTTGTTGCTGCCGACGCGTTTGGCTGTGCCACGTGGATCTTTGAAATAACCTCCCACCGCCTCCTGCACCTGCTTGCTGGCGTTCATCAGCCAGAGGACGATAAACAGCGCCATCATCGCGGTGACGAAATCCGCGTAGGCCACCTTCCACGCGCCACCATGGTGGCCGCCGTGGCCTTTCTTGTTCTTCCTGATGATGATGACTGCCGGTGACGCTTCCACGATCGCAAACCTTTCTATGCTGCCGAGGCTGCCGCGGCGGCCGGCTCAGGCGCCGCATCCTTCTGGCGGCAGGCTTGTTCAACTTCCTTGAAAGACGGGCGAACATGTTCGGGCACGGCACGGCGCGCGACTTCAATGGCAAGAGTTGGAGACATGCCCTTGAGGAACGAGAGCATGACCACACGCAGCACATGGTAGTAAGCGTGCTCGTCATCAATCAGCTTGGTCATATTCGACGCCAGGGGGCCGACAACTCCATAACAGAGCAGGATGCCGAGAAACGTTCCCACCAGCGCCGCGGCTACTTTGTGGCCAATTTCCTCCGGGGGACCTCCGAGGGCGCTCATGGTCACCACTACGCCCAGAACCGCGGCAACAATTCCCAGACCGGGCAGCGCATCGGCCACCGTCGACAACGCCGACACGGGCTGGCTGGCCGACGCGTGATGGACGTCCATGTCCAGCTCCATCATCTGGTCAACGTCGAGAGGCGACGCGCCGCCGGTGATGGCCATTCGCATGGTGTCGCAGACAAAGTCACGAGCGTGGTGATTGCCCAGAAACTCAGGGTATTTCGAAAAGACGGTGCTCTTCTCCGGCTCCTCGATGTCGGTTTCGATCCCGACCAGGCCGGATTTCCGTGCCTTGTTGAAGACCTGAAACATCATCTTCAGCGAGTCGATGTAACACTGCTTGGAATATTTCGAGCCCTTGATCACCAGCATGAGGCTGTTCACGATCTTCTTCAGAACGTGGAGCGGATTGGCTGCGAGGAGGGTTCCGACTGCGGCACCGGCAATGATCACGAACTCCGAGGGCTGCATCAGGACGGCCACCGGCCCCTTCTCCATGAGGAATCCGCCGAGCACTGCTCCTAAGACAACCAGAATGCCGATGATCGAAAACATGAGTTCCTCCGAAGCTATAAGTAGAGCGAAACCAGAGTGTGCGTGCCCTGTTAAGTCTTGCGCCGGGTCGCCGCTCCATGTTGGTCGCGTCGACTTGAGCACCGTGGCTTCGGGGTACAGTTACTCTGGTTTCGCTGGAGCCGAGCAATATTCAGCGAAAGCGGACTGCCTTCGGCGTCAGCCCTTTTTGGTTTTCCTGCTATCGGCATTCGCGTGCCGAGTTTCCAGTGGATAACCTATGACTAAGAACATGCGAATGAATTAGAAAGCGGTGAGAACGAACTGTTGCCTACGGCTCACGCAGAGTGTTGAAATGTACCCTTTAACTGATCGACAACCTTTTCAACTGCCACCGGTTTGCTGAAATAGAAGCCTTGAATCTCATAACAATTCTGCGCACGCAGAAAATCCAGCTGCTCTGCGTTCTCCACGCCTTCGGCCAGCACGTCGACATTGAGCGCTTTGGCCATGTTGATAATGGCTGTGGTAATGGCGGCGTCGTCAGCGTTCACTGAGACCTCGCGGACGAAGGACCGGTCGATCTTCAGGCGATTGACTTTAAATTGCCGAAGATAGCCGAGGCTGGAGTAGCCGGTTCCGAAGTCATCGATGGTGAGCTTGACGCCCATTGCGCGCAGCTCCTGCATGAGCACCAGCATGACGTCGAGATTGGTGAGCAACAGGCTCTCTGTCAGCTCCAGTTCCAGGTATTCCGGGTCCAGGCCGGTATCGTCGAGAACACAGCGGATCAGCTCGCAGAAACCCTGCTGGCGGAACTGGATGGCCGAGACGTTGACGGCGACGGGCACGGCGCGAAGACCGGCCTGCTGCCATCTCCGCGCCTGCGAACACGCGGTACGCAGGACCCACTCGCCGATGGGCACGATCAGGCCGCTGCTTTCAGCGATGGAGATGAAGTCGTTGGGAGGGACGATTCCCATCTCCGGATGCCGCCAGCGCAGCAGCGCCTCAAGACCTGAGACGTCGCCAGTGCGGATATCCACCTGCGGCTGGTAGACGAGGAAGAGTTCGTCCCGTTCGAGCGCCTGGCGCAGTCCGTTTTCAAGCCGCAGCCGCTCCCGAATCTGATTGTTCATCTCTTCGGTGAAGAACTGGAACGCACTGGCCCCTTGTTCGCGCGCCGAATACATGGCGACATCTGCCCGCTCGAGCAGCATCTGCCCATCGCAGCCGTCGACGGGAAACATGCCGATGCCCATGGTGCAGGTGACGTTGAGGGAGTGGCCCAGAAACGAGAATTTGCTGGCCACCGCGGCTACTACGCGCTCTGCAAACTGCTCGACATCCTGAGCGGCCTTCACATCTTCGAGGATGATTGCGAACTCCGGACCGCTGAGCCGGGCCAGCGTAGTGTCTTCGCCAACTGCCGCCCTGATCCGTTCCGCAACCTCCTGCAGGAGGCGGTCGCCGAATGACTTACCCAGAGAATCGTTGATCATCTTGAACCGGGCGATTTCGAGCAGGAGAAGCGCGACGCGCTGGCTCTTCCACCTGGCCGCGGTCAAAGCCTGCTCCAGCCGCTCTTCAAACAGCGGCCGCTTGGGAAGGCCAGTGACGGGATCGTAGTAAGCGACCAGCCGGATGCGATCTTCATTCCGCTTGCGGTCGGTGATGTCTTCCGCCGTGCCGACGAAGTACACAGTGCCGTCGCCCTGCTCAACTGCACGCACGTTCAGCGCGAGCCATTTGCGTGCGCCATCGCGGACGACTACTTCGGTCTCAACGCCACACTGAAGACCACGCGTCTGAAGCTGACGAATGAATTCGTTCCAGCGGTCCTGGCTGTCGAACAAGAGCTCGCCGAGATTGCCGTCCTCGCCGAGCATCTGCTCCGGAGATTCATAGCCGCAGATTTGCGCCATGGCGTGGTTGACGATCAAAGGCTCGCCGGCTCGATTGACGCGAAAGATTCCAATGAGAGCGTTTTCAAAGAGACCGCGATAACTCTCTTCCGCTTCGGCAAGACTTTGATTGGACTCTTCGTACTCGGTCAGAAGCCGGTGAACAGGCTCGAGGGCTTCGTGCCACACGTGCTCCGTAAGACGTTGCCGTCTCCGTTCAAGGAAGGGCCGGGCCGGGAGATCCTCTGCCGGTTTACTGGTCTGGTGCCACACAAGGCTCGGAGCGCCGGAATCCGGGCGCGATCCTGCCTCTGGAATTGCCGGAGTGCCGCTAGCCGGAGGACGCATGTCCCCTCATCGGCCACCAAGTACCAAAGTTTCAGGGCGATAGTGGGAAAGAAATCCGGATTTCATGGCCCGAAAGTTGCAATTTCAGGCTTTGGGCCCCGGCGATGGCTCTTCTCTGCCTGAAAACATCCCCGGCAAGTGCCGATAAATGCTCGCCGCACCCGCTGCGCCGCTACCCGGCCAACGACCCTGGTTTCGCAGCACGCATTCCCGATGGTTGAACACATGAAGACTCGAATCCACATGGACCGCAGCACCTTCGCAGGCATCCTGATTGCACTGGCTGGAATCGGCGCCGGCCTGGTGATCGAAGGAGGCAAGCTCGCGCAGGTGTTGCAGCCGAGCGCGGCCCTCATTGTCTTCTGCGGCACACTGGGAGCGGTGATGGTGCAGTTTCCGCTCTCAGTGGTGCTGAAGGCATTCGTGCAGCTCAGAAATGTGTTTTTCAACGCGGAGCCGCAGCCGGATGCGCTGATCCAAAACCTGCTGCGCTACGCCTACAAGGCCCGCAAGGAGGGCCTGCTGTCGCTCGACTCCGAGTTGAACAAGATTCAGGACCCGTTCCTGAAAGACAGCCTCATGCTGGCCATCGACGGCGCCAGCGCGCAGGACCTGCGCAAGATGATGGAGCTGCAGCTCGACTATCGCGGCGAAAAGGACGAACGAATTCCCAAGGTCTTCGAGGCCGCCGCGGGCTTTTCGCCCACCATCGGCATCCTGGGCGCGGTCCTGGGACTGATCCAGGTGATGCAACATCTGCAGGACATCAACGAAGTGGGCAAAGGAATCGCCATTGCCTTCGTTGCCACGATCTACGGAGTGGGCGCGGCCAACCTGCTGTTTCTGCCCTGGGCGGGAAAGCTGAAGATACGGCTGCGCGAGAGACAGGTGATCGAGGAGATGACGCTGGAGGCGGTTCTTTCCATTCTTGAGGGCGTGAATCCCCGTGCGCTGGAGCTGCAACTGGTCAATTACCTCCCGGTTCGGGGCCGGCATTCGTTGACCAAGGTGGGCGCACCCGCCGTGGTGAAACAGAAATGAGAAGAAGAAAGAGACACGCCGGCGAGGAAGCTGTCAGCCATGATCGCTGGCTGGTCTCCTACGCCGACTTCATTACCCTGCTCTTCGCGTTCTTTGTGGTGCTCTTCGCCTCTGCCTATAGAGACAATCACGCCATCATCCGAGTCTCGACCGCCATTCACAACGGTTTTCAAACCCTCGGGGCATTGCCGGGTGGGAACGAAAAGGGGGCGATCGCCTGGTCGGGATTGCCGACTGCAAGCCCCATGGATCCGCCGCCGGGCGTGAATGCGCCGAGCAGCGCGCCGCCGGCGCTATCACCAGCCGACCTCCACGAGCTGAAGAAGCAACTCGAAGCGGTGATGGGCGACGAGCTGAAGAACCACGAGGTCGAGATGAGGGTGACGCCCGAGGGGTTTGTCATCAGCCTCAAGGAGCTCGGCTTCTTCAACAGCGGCCAGGCTGAGTTGCTTCCGGGAGCCGCGGAGAAGATCAAGCGCATTGCCGCGATTCTTTCCAAGCACAAGCTCGACCTGCGCGTGGAAGGGCATTCGGACAACCAGCCGATTCATAACGCGCAGTTCCGCTCGAACTGGGAGCTGTCGACGGCGCGAGCCACCACTGTGCTTGGTCTTCTCGTCGATGACTCGGGGTATGATCCGACAAAGATCTCCGTGGCCGGTTACGGACAATATCGGCCCATGGCCGACGACTCGACCCCCGAAGGCCGCCGGAAGAATCGCCGCGTCGATCTTGTGGTGCTGGGAACGGCGCCTCCGCCAGCCATTGCTCAGTAGAATCCCGCCTGACGCGAGCTAGAGCATTTCCGGAGTACCTGTAGCCGTATTGAGAACTGTGCAGGGTGGCGTTTCCTTGAGGAAAACGCCACTTGAGCGCCGCGGTTTCTGGACACAGCAACTCCGAAAATGCTGTACCGCAACGATGAAGAAACCAATTGACTGCCCCTGGAAAAGGGCGCATAGTAGCGGTTTTGCTATTCCGCTGCTGATTGCCGTCGATTGACTTTCATAAGCCATGCGCGCAGGCAAGCGCAGCTCAACGGCTGCAGTTGCAACAATGTCAAGCAGTCAACCCATATCAAATGAAGGATGAATCATGAGCCGCCCCCTCCTGCTCATTCATGGTTACTCGGCCGATGGCCTGGACTTCAAGCCGCTAGCGGCCGCGCTGGCGCAAGAGCTGAAGCTGCAGCCGATCGAGATCAACATCGGCAACTATGTTTCGCTGAACAACGAGATCACCATCAAGGACATTGCCGAAGGGCTTGACCGCGCATTCCGCCACCAGACGGGGCTGAACGATGCGAAGGAATTCGATGCCATCGTGCACTCGACGGGGATGCTGGTGATCCGGAGCTGGCTGACCAACTACGGAGTGACGCTGGGCAGCAACACGCGGGTCGCACAACTGAAGCACCTGATCGGCGTGGCGCCGGCGACGTGGGGCTCTCCGCAGGCGCACAAGGGCCGCACCTGGCTGGGCGCGCTGGTGAAGGGACCCAAGACTCCGGGTCCTGACTTTCTGAATGCGGGCGACAAGGTTCTCGACGGCCTGGAGCTGGGCAGCAGGTTTACATGGGATTTGTCCAGCATCGATCTGGTCGGCAAGGCGCCTTACTACGGCAAGGGCGATGATACCCCTTACGTTGCCGTATTCATTGGCAACCAGCCCTACGAGGGCCTGTCGAGCGTGGCCAACGATCCGGGAACGGATGGCACGGTGCGCTGGGCCGGCTGCGGGCTGAACACGCGCAAGATCACCATCGATTTGACCAAGATGCCGCTGGGACCGGGCGGCGTACCGACGACGTCGCGCACCACGATGACTCCCTGGGCGGGCGACAGGCTGAATATTCCAATTATTGCCGTGGAGGGCAGGAACCATGGAACGCTGATCAGCAACCCCGAGCCGGGGATGGTGAAGCTGATCGCGCAGTATTTGTCGGTGGCCAATGAGAAGGACCACGACGACTGGCTGACGCGCGCGGAGGCCTATGGCGAGCCGGCGAAACAGAAGATGCTGGAGAATCCCGGAAAAGGTGCTGCCGGCGTGGTTGGGGCGATGAAGACGTTCTTCGGCCACCTGTTTCATCTTGGCGAGGAGCCGATGGACGGCTGGCAGCAGTTTGTGGTTCGCGCGCGCGACGAACGAGGCGATCCGGTGACGGATTACATGATCCAGGTGCTGCGGAAGGACGGGGACGACTGGAAGGACTTCGAGGAGATGTACACCGACGTTCATGCCTACGCAGCCGACCCGAGTTACCGATGCTTCCATATCCGGCTTCCCAAAGGGATATGCGAGGGGCAAGTGCCGTTGCGCATTCGCATCCAGGCGTCGACGGGGACGGAGCTGATGGCCTACCAGGGATATGGAAGCGATGACGTCGAGAAAGACATGGGACCGACCGTCAAGCCGGTCGAGATCGACCTTGGACCGCTGGGAGACGCGAACGAATCGCTGTTTCATCCCTTTACAACGACGATGGTGGAGATTGTGCTCAATCGGCTACCGACGCCGCTGGATAGAGTGAGCCGGATCTTCAACTTTCTTGGCAACAGCCAGTAAGCACTGAACAAATGAATCGCTCGCGCCGGTGCTAACCCTCCGCCTTTTCTTTCGCAGCTGACGGCGCGATTCAAGCCGATCCTCGTCAGATTCGCGTCTGCGGATCTGCGCCCCGGCTCCACGGCCGACACCAGGCCCAGCTCCAGGCCTTGAAGGCGCATTCCACGAGCCAACGCCTTAAAGCCGACATGCTGCTTTGGGCAGGATATTGCTTCAGGCCAACCCGCCGAGGCGCGGCAATGCGCCTGTTTCTGCGATTCTATGTCTGTCGGCGGTGCGATTCCGATACCGGAGAAGCAGAGGTACCGTCCAAATAGGTGATTCCCCTGAACGCGGATAGAGCGGACAACGCCAGGGCTCAAAAATCGGAGAGACTCCAGTTCTGATTGCGATGTTTGAATTTCGAGGATCGATCCGTATCTGCAGGCATGCGGTCTGCGGGCTTGCGTTGACGATGTGCGGGTTCGCAGCAGCGCGTGGCGCCGCGCAGGATGGCATTGCGAGCGACACGACGGCAACGGCGGCCAATTACACAGTGCGCGGCGTGGTGGAGAACAGCCT
>Ga0181522_10001220_pt1 | contig 16072 bp, 14 predicted proteins | sample PEATcosm2014_Bin_27_FD_121103 | JGI IMG/M metagenome (GOLD analysis project Ga0181522, IMG submission 121103) | Peatland microbial communities from MTU Mesocosm Facility, Houghton, MI, USA - PEATcosm2014_Bin05_10_metaG | ecosystem: Environmental > Terrestrial > Soil > Wetlands > Peat | place... | reverse complement strand
TCGTTTCCAATGGAGTGGTGACCGGTGAATCCGATATTACGAACGTCACCCTGGTGAATCTGTCCTTGACGGCGGTGGATGCGAGCGGACTTTTGACCACCGTGCCGGTGACGGTTCAGGACTTGGTTCTGCATAGCACCAACATGATCGTGAGCGATTCCGTGACCGTGGATGAGACGTTGCTGCTGGATGGCCTGAGCGCCACCCTTGTCGGCGATGTTGCCTTGTCTGGCGCATTGCAGAATTGGACCTACGTCAACGCGCCCACGCTCAGCTATTTCACCAATAACGGGGCGCTTTCCATCCCCAACAGCGCGCATTTCGGCGACGACGGACCGAACAATTATCTTTGGTTCGTCAACAACGGATCCATTAATTCCGGCGGACAAAACATCAACAGTGTCAATCTCCTGGTGAATAATGGGGGGGTCAACTTCTGCAACTCCGGCGGTTTTGTCGGCGTCGCCCAAACGGTCCAATTGACCGGCGCCACAATTGAAGCGCAGTCCGACATTCAATTCTTCGCCAATAACCTGCAGCTAAATGCGCAATCCACATTGGACACCGTTCTTGGTGCTTTGGATTTGACCGTGACCAACTCCCTGACTGATGGTGGTGCCGGAGCGGGCAATACGATCAACTGCCAGAACGGATTTAATTTGTTCCGCAAGCCCACCAAAGGTGATTTGTTGGGGACTGCCATCAACAGCTATTGCCCGCTGAATGCCGAGGTCGACCATTACTGGGCCGGGGTTGACCGCGGAGTTTCGGCGGCTGGCTATGTCAATAATGTTTCCATCGGTTCATTGGCCCTCATTCCGCAAGGCACGCAATCCAGCCTGTATCAACCGCTGTTCGCCTTCTTCCCCGCGACCGGGGCCAATGCCTTGTATGTAAGCACTCTCGACCTGTCCAGTCTCAGCAATTATTTCGGTGAGATTGCCATCGACCCCAACATGGCGATTTATTACGTGACCGCCATGCTGAACTCCACCAATGCATCACAGTTCCTGGACGGCATGCAATTTCTCGATGTCAATGGCAACCCCGGCGGCAAGATGCACTGGGTGGCGGGCGGCCCGAGCCAATCGCGGTCAGCCACCTATGGCACGATGACCGGCAGTTATAATGCTGCCAATGGACATTTCCAGCTCATAGTTGCCAACAGTGCCGGGCCCACCAACTTTGTCATCCAGGCCTCGACCGACTTGAAGAATTGGGTGCCGATTTACACGAACAACGGGCCTTTCGGTTTCTATATCGACCCCACTGCCGGCGGCTACTCGCATCGCTTCTACCGTACGGCGCCGGGGCATTGACCAAAACCCTCCACCGCAACCGATGAAAGTCTGCGGTCTGACTGGTGGCGTGGGCATGGGCAAGTCCACCGCGGCTGAATTCCTGCGCGCCCGCCGCGTGCCGGTGGTGGACACCGACGAACTGGCGCGACAGCTTGTCCAACCCGGCCAGCCCGCCCTCGCCGAAATCCAGGCTCAATTCGGAAGCAGCATCCTGAGCCCGGATGGCCGGCTGCGACGCGATGCACTGGCGCAGATTGTTTTTGCCGATGCCGCCGCCCGCAAAACTCTTGAAGCCATTCTTCACCCGCGCATCCGCGAGCGCTGGCAGGCGCAGATTGAAGCCTGGCGCGGGGAAAGGCACCCGCTCGCGGTGGTTGTCATTCCGTTGCTGTTTGAGACCGGGGCGGAATCATACTTTGACAAAATTGTTTGTGCCGCCTGTTCCTCCCCGGCCCAGCGTGAACGGTTGCTCGCCCGCGGCTGGACGCCGCATCAAATCCGGCAGCGCCTGGATGCGCAATGGCCGGTGGAGCAGAAAATCGCCCGATCTGACTTTGTCATCTGGACCGACGGCACACTGGACACCCAGGCGCAGCAACTCGAACGGGTTGTGAACCGGCTGTAGCCCGGTCCGGCCAGCCGCCGTCCGCGGTGTCCCTCCCCAAGATTCGAGGAAGAACGTTTCCTTTTGCGTTCAACTCGGTTACGCTTTCGCCGCATGATCCTTACGCCGGATGAGTTGCGCAGCCTGGTGGAACTGAAACATCAGTCGCCGCACACCCTGCTGGGCATGCACCCGCTGGGCGATGGTTCGGGTCTGGTCGTTCGTGCCTTTCTGCCGGATGCCGCCAAGGTCGAAGTGCAGCCGGTCCACGAAAAGGACCGGCCGCGGTTCGCGCTGAAGCGAATCCAGGAAAGCGGGCTGTTCGAGGGCGTCACCCAATCCGCCGACCGCGTTTATGCCTATGATCTCGTCGTCACCAACCATCGCGGCCAGACCCGCCGCACGCGCGATGCCTTTTCCTTCCTGCCGACGCTTGGGGAATCGGATTTGTTCCTTTTTGGCAAGGGCGACGAACGCCGGATTTACGAAAAACTCGGGGCGCAATTGCGGACCATCGACGGCCTGCCCGGCACCAGCTTTGCCGTCTGGGCGCCCAATGCCCGCCGCGTCAGCGTCGTTGGCGATTTCAACCAGTGGGACGGGCGGTTTCACCCGATGCGGCTGCTCGGCGCGTCCGGCGTTTGGGAGATTTTCATCCCGGGCGTGGGCGTCGGTGCTCACTACAAATTTGAAATCTGCGACGCGCACGGGAAAATCAAGTTGAACACCGACCCATTCGGGTTTTTCTTCGAGGTGGCGCCCAAGAACGCCGCCATCGTCTGGGACACGCGCAAATTCAAATGGAACGATGGCGCCTGGCTGAAAAAGCGGGGCCAGCGCGATGCGCTGCGCTCGCCGATGAGTGTTTACGAGGTACACCTCGGTTCCTGGCGGAAAAAATCGGCGAACGAATCCTGGAGCTACCGCGAACTGGCCGATCCGCTCGTGCTTTACGTCAAACGCATGGGCTTCACCCATGTCGAATTCCTGCCGGTGGCCGAACATGCTTTTTATCCCTCCTGGGGTTATCAGGTCACCGGCTTTTACGCGCCCACCAGCCGTTTCGGCACTCCGGAGGACTTCCAGTTCCTGGTCAACGCGCTGCACGAGGCGGGCATTGGCGTGATCGTGGACTGGGTGCCCGCGCATTTCCCGCGCGACGACTGGGCGCTGGCGAAATTCGACGGCACCGCGCTTTACGAGCACGAGGATCCGCGCAAGGGCGCGCATCAGGACTGGGGCACGCTCATTTTCAATTTTGGCCGGAATGAGGTGAGTAATTTTCTTGTCGCCAACGCCCTGTTCTGGCTCGACCGTTTTCACATTGACGGCCTGCGCGTGGATGCCGTGGCGTCGATGCTTTACCTCGATTACTCGCGCAAGGCGGGCGAATGGATTCCCAACCAATACGGCGGGAGGGAAAATCTTGAGGCCATCGAATTCCTCAGAAAATTCAATTATATCACGCACACGGAATTTCCCGGCATCGTCACCATTGCCGAGGAATCCACCGCCTGGCCGCAGGTGACGCGGCCGCCGTACCTCGGCGGGCTGGGATTTTCGTTCAAGTGGAACATGGGCTGGATGCACGACACGCTCGACTATTTCAAGCGGGATCCGGTGCACCGCAAGTTCCATCAAAACGATCTCACCTTCGCGACGCTTTATCATCACAGCGAAAACTTCATCCTGCCGCTCTCGCACGACGAGGTCGTGCATGGCAAGGCGTCGCTGATCGGGCGGATGCCCGGGGACGACTGGCAGAAATTCGCGAACCTGCGGACGTTGCTCGCGTATCAATGGATGTTTCCCGGCAAGAAATTGATGTTCATGGGCGACGAAATTGGCCAGCGCGCCGAATGGAACGAAAACGGCCAGTTGGATTGGTGGCTGCTCGACGCCGGACCGTATCACCGCGGCCTGCAACGATTTGTCGAGGATTTGAACAAACTTTATACCGCCGCTCCTGCGCTCTGGCAGGGCGATTACGACCAAGGCGGGTTTTACTGGATTGACTGCGCCGACCGCGAGAACAGCGTGCTGTCCTTCGTCCGCCAGACCGCTGACGGCGCGAACCAGCTGGCGGTCATCCTGAATCTCACGCCCGTGCCGCGCGAAAAATATCGCGTCGGCCTGCCCCGCGCCGGCCATTGGCGCGAGGTGTTGAACAGCGACGCCGGCATCTACGCCGGCGGCAACCTGGGCAATCTCGGTGGCGTTGCCGCGGAAAATGTCGCCTGCCACAGCCAGCCGCATTCCGCCGAATTTTACCTGCCGCCCATGAGCGCCATCGTGTTCCGGCCCGCATGAAACTGATTTCATGGAACGTCAACGGCCTGCGCGCCGTGTTGCGGAAAAACTTTCTGGAGTTTCTGGACGCCGAAAAGCCCGACGTCCTCTGCCTGCAGGAAACCAAATGCAGTCCCGACGACGTCGAGCAGCTCTGGCCCCGCCATTACACGACTTATTGGAATTCCGCCGAAAAAAAGGGCTACTCCGGCACGGCGATTTTCAGCCGGACCCGGCCGCTGAAGGTCGAACCGCATATCGGTCTGGCTGAACATGACCGGGAAGGCCGCGTTCTCACTGCCGAGTTCGCTGATTTCTTCCTGGTGAACGTCTATGTGCCCAACTCCAAGCGCGATCTGTCGCGGCTCTCTTATCGCCAGAAGTGGGACGCCGATTTTTTGCGTTATCTGAAAAAACTGGAACGGACGAAGCCCGTGATTTTCTGCGGCGACCTCAACGTGGCGCACACCGAGATTGACCTCGCCAATCCCAAGGCCAACGTCCATAACCACGGCTTTACCCCCGAGGAACGCGCCGGGTTCACGGAATTTGTCCGGGCCGGCTTTCTCGACACTTTTCGTGAATTTGAACCGGGCGGGGGACATTACACGTGGTGGAGCCCGATGTCCGGCGCGCGCTCCCGAAACGTTGGCTGGCGCATTGATTATTTCCTGATTTCAACATCCCTGCGTCAGCGGCTTAGAAAGGCCTTTATCCGGCCCGGGGTGATGGACAGCGATCATTGCCCGGTGGGAATCGAACTCGATTAGTTTTATGGGCATACGACCCAAATCGCAATGGGACTTCGGCGAACTGTTCCCGGCGGAGCAGACAAGAAAGGTTTTGTCCGTCAGTGAGCTGACGGCACAGGTCAAGCGCCTGCTGGAAAAGCAGGTTGGCCAGGTTTGGGTGACAGGCGAGGTCACCAACCTGCGCGCGCAATCCTCCGGTCATATTTACTTTACGCTCAAGGATGCCGGAGCCCAGTTGAGTTGCGTGCTGTTCAGCCGTGAGAAGGTGGGGCATCGGGAACTGCTGGCAGATGGGCAAAAAGTTTTGTTGCAAGGCGACGTGACGGTTTATGAGGCGCGTGGACAATATCAGCTCATCGTCCGGGCGGTGGAGTTGCAAGGTATCGGCGCGCTTCAGGTCGCCTTTGAAACACTGAAGCAGAAGCTCGCGGCAGAGGGATTGTTTGCGCCGGAGAGAAAACGGCCGCTGCCCCAATACCCCCAGCGCATCGGACTGATCACTTCGCCCACCGGGGCGGCGATCCGCGACGTGTTGCACGTCGTCCAGCGGCGGAATCCGGGCCTGGAAATCATTCTGGCGCCGTGCCGCGTGCAAGGGCAGGGGGCGGCGGAGGAAATTGCGGCAGCGATCAAATTGCTCAACGACTTCAACCTGTCAGCCGTCAAACGTGACTTGCCGGTGGATTTGATCCTGGTCACCCGCGGCGGCGGCAGCCTCGAAGACTTGTGGGCCTTCAACGAGGAGGTCGTGGCGCGGGCGATTTGTGAATCACTCATCCCGGTGGTGTCGGCAGTTGGACACGAGATTGATTTCACCATCAGCGATTTCGTGGCGGACGTCCGCGCGGCCACGCCGAGCGCGGCAGCGGAAATCATCACCGAAGGCATGTTTGCCAGCCGCGAATTTGTGGCCGGGATCCCGGAGTTGTTGTGGCGGAGAGTCCGGCGACACCTGGAACGCGCGGCGGGGGATTTTGAACAGGTTCAGGGACGGCTGGCGCGGCTGCAGCCGCGGCGGCGCCTGAACGAATTATGGCAACAGCTTGACGATTTGCAGGCCGGCCTGCTGCGTTGCGCGACACAGGGAACCCAAGGCCGGCTGGTGGTCTGGCAGAACCTGGCAGAACGATTATTGCGCGTTCGTCCGGCGCAGTTGCTGAAGCAGCGGCGCGAGTCGCTGGTCATGAACCGGCGGCGATTGCGCGAACGGGTGCGCGTTCAGTTGCGAAACTTGAAGCACCGCTTTGGCGCGACCGAATCGCGTTTGCGTTTGCTGGGACCCGAGCAGGTGCTGGCGCGCGGTTATTCGATCACGATGGACGCAGCGACCGGCAGGGTTTTGCGCAAGGCGGTTGACGTAAAAGCCGGGCAAAAATTGAAGACCCGGCTGAAGACGGGCGAAGTTTTCAGCCGGGCGGAGAAATAGATTCTCAAGAAGACATGGTTGTTCTGATGCCTGCGCATGGCCTCCGATTCCAAACTGGACGCCGCCGCCCTTTTGTTTTAGGCTGCTGTCCGTGCCGAATCCATCGAAAATTGCGGGCCAAAATGCCGTCAAAAGCCTGCCCTTTGAGGAAGCCTTGAGAAAGCTCGAAGGCGTCGTCGAGGCCATGGAGTCGGACGACCTGCCGTTGGAAACGCTGTTGGCCCGCTACGAGGAGGGGACGAAGCTGGTAAAAATCTGCCAGGAGAAACTGGCCGAGGCGGAATTGAAGATCCAGCAGCTGGAAAAGAATGCGGCGGGCGAAATGAAACTAAAACCGGTGTCACCGGATCTGTCCGAAGGCTGATTTCCCAGCCCAAGACCCAAACCTATGAGCAGTTATCTTGAAATGGTGGACGGGCCGGCGCACGTGAAAAAACTCACGCTGCCGCAACTTCAGGAACTCGCCGGAGAGATTCGCGGTGAATTGATCGCCGGGCTGGCCAAGAGCGGCGGGCATCTTGGGCCAAATCTCGGCGTGGTCGAACTGACCATTGCACTCCATCGCGTCTTCGACACCCCCCACGACAAATTTGTCTGGGACGTGAGCCATCAGGTTTACGTCCACAAAATCCTGACGGACCGCAAGAACCGCTTCCGCACCATCCGGCAGACGGACGGCCTGAATGGCTTCGCCCTGCGCAGTGAAAGCCCCCATGATTGCTACGGTGCGGGTCACGCGGGCACGGCGCTTTCCGCCGCCCTGGGGATGGCGGCGGCGCGGGACAAAAAGGGCACGGACGAAAACGTGGTCTGCATTTTTGGCGACGCGGCGTTGACGAACGGCGTTTCCTTTGAGGCGCTTAATAATATCGGCCATACGACCAAGCGGTTTATCAGCATTCTCAACGACAACGAATGGAGCATCGCCAAAAACGTGGGGGCGGTTTCCAATTACCTCAACAAGCTCATCACCAACCCCCATTACAACAAGCTCGCTCGGGATTTTCAGAATTTTCTGCGGCGGTTTCCCAAGGGCGATGTCGCGCTGAAACTTGCGCGCAAGGCCGAGGAAGGTTTCAAGGGCGCCATGACCGATGTCGGGCTGCGGCAGACCGGCAGCCTGGTGGAACCCGACGGCCGCGGCGGCTATGGCAGCCCGGTCCTCTTTGAGGAAATGGGCCTGCGTTATCTCGGTCCCATCGATGGACACGATTTGCCGCTGCTCATCAGCACGCTGGAATTCGCCAAAACATGTGATCATCCGATTGTCATCCACATCCTCACCCAAAAGGGCAAGGGTTTCGAGGCGGCACTCAAATCGCCGGAAAAATTCCACGGCACCGGGCCCTACGATGTGCGGACCGGTGACTCTATGCCGGTGAAGGCGGGCACGCCGCCGAATTATCAGGACGTCATGGGGCAGACGATGGTGAAACTCTGCCAGAAGGACAATACCATCGTCGGCATCACCGCCGCAATGCCCAGCGGCACCGGTTTGAAGCTTCTCGAAAGGGCCATGCCGGATCGTTATTACGACGTGGGCATTGCCGAGGAACATGCCGTCATTTTTGCCGCCGGCATGGCGACCATGGGTTTCCATCCCGTTTGTGCAATTTACTCCACGTTTTTACAGCGTGCCTACGACTGCATTCATCATGACGTCTGCCTGCAGGACTTGCCGGTGATTTTCTGCATGGACCGCGCCGGACTTTCCGCCAATGACGGTCCGACCCACCACGGGCTGTTTGACATTGCCTACCTGCGCTGTCTGCCGAACGTCATCGCCATGGCCCCGAAGGATGAGGATGAGCTGGTGGACATGATGTTCACCGCGACGCATCAAAATCATCCGACGTTCATCCGCTACCCCCGCGGCACAGCGGAAGGTGTCCCGATCAAGGATCAGCCCAAGCTGCTCGAAATCGGCAAGGCGGAGGTCATCCGGAATTTTTCCAGCAATGGCAAACACAAGGTGGCCTTGTTCGGACTCGGTCCCCTGAACGCAATCGCCCGCCGCGCCGCCGCCCAACTGGGGGAGGAAGGTTTTGATTGTGCGGTCATCAACCCGCGTTTCACCAAGCCGCTTGACGCCGGGTCGCACGAATTTTTCGGCAAGGCGGCCGACCTGATCGTGACGTTGGAGGACCACGCGCTGATGGGCGGCTACGGTTCGGCGGTGCTGGAATTGTTCAGCGAAAAGGGCGTGACCACGCCCGTGGTGCGTATCGGCTGGCCTGACCAGTTCATCGAGCACGCCTCCACCCAGGATGAACTCCGCAACAAATACGGCCTGTCTGTCGAAAACACCGTGGCCAGGGTGAAAGCGCAATTTGCCGAGGCCGCGCCCCCAATGACAGCGAAGCTGATTGAGATGGTTTGATGAAAATTCAACGACCCAGGGTTCATCTGGCATTTACGCTGGTTGAACTCCTGGTTGTCATTGCCATTGTCGGAGTTCTCGCCGCGTTTTTGCTGACGGCCATTTCACAAGCCAAAGCAGGAGCGCAACGAATTCAATGTGTCAATAATTTGCATCAGTTTGGCCTCGCTATTCAAAACTTCGTCGCTGCCAATAGCGCTTATCCTTCTGCATACGCGGGCACCAATGGTGACAATCCGGGAACTTGGATGGGCCAGCTTGAGGGCGGGGGTTTTGACAAGATTAAACTCAAAAATAACATCTTGGATAAGGGTGTGTGGCGTTGCCCATCTGCAATATTTCCCGCTGATTATTATCCCTCTTCTTTTACCGCGGTCGACCGCACTAATTTTCCGCCCCTGTCCTATGGCTATAATCTTTTTGGTGTTTCTGCGACGAACGATCGCACGAATGCGCTCGGTCTGTATGGTCACTACCTTTCTCACTCGATTAAGCCCATCAGCGAGTCAGAAGTGGTCTGTCCAAGCGACATGATGGCAATGGGAGATGTCGTGGCCGGGGGAAGCTTCATGCGCGAACTGGATTTGGCGGCATCAAATGCCGCCCGAATACGTCATCAAGGCAAATTCAACGTGGTGTTTTGCGACGGCCATGTTGAATCGCCGACGCTGAAATTTCTTTTTGCCGATACCGGCGACGAGGCCTTGAGCCACTGGAACCGCGATCACCAGCCACATCGCGAACGGCTGGCCCCTTGAAGTAGGGCTGTCGTCCTCCCCCATGCCGACCTTCGCCCAGGGAGAAGGCGAATTATTCGCCGTCTCACTGGAAAACCGGCGGCTGAAGTTGCAGGATGATTTTCCGCAAAACAGGAAGCGTCCAATGCCAACCTTCTCCTGGGGGAGAAGGTCAGGTTGAGGGCGGGCGTTCAGATCATTCAACCCAACTTGTTTTCTTTCCTTGATTTCTTGTGCATTCGGCGGTTTCCTTTCATAGGTAATTTGAAACATTGAACTAGATTATGGCATACAAGGACGTGACCCCGCCCACGGGCGGAAAAATTTCCATCCAAAACGGCAAACTCAATGTGCCGGACAACCCCATCCTCCCGTTCATCCGCGGCGACGGCACCGGCCCGGACATCTGGGCGGCGAGCGTGCGCGTGTTCGATGCAGCTGTACAAAAGGCCTATGGCGGCAAGCGCAGGATTTCATGGTTCGAGGTGTTTGCCGGCGAAGCGGCCAAGAACAAGTTCGACAACTGGCTGCCGGACGACACCGTCGAGGCCTTCAAGGAATATCTTGTGGGCATCAAAGGCCCGCTCACCACGCCTGTCGGCGGAGGCATCCGTTCGCTGAACGTCGCGTTGCGCCAGATGCTCGATCTCTACGTCTGCCTGCGCCCGGTGCAATGGTTCACCGGCGTCCCGTCCCCGGTGAAACATCCGGAGAAGGTCAACATGGTCATCTTCCGCGAAAATACCGAGGACATTTACGCCGGGATTGATTTCGAAGCGGGCAAGGAAGCGGCGCTCAAGACACTGGAATTTCTAAAAACGAATTTTCCCAAGGACTTCAAAAAAGTCAGGTTTGGCGCGGAAGCGCCGGAGACGGTCGGCATTGGCATCAAGCCGGTTTCAAAACCCGGCACGGAGCGGCTCATCCGCTCGGCCATTCAATACGCGATCACGAACAAAAGCAAATCCGTCACGATTGTCCATAAGGGCAACATCATGAAGTTCACCGAAGGCGGGTTCCGCGATTGGGGATACGCGCTCGCGAAATCCGAGTTCGGCGCGGTGGAGATTGACGGCGGTCCATGGTGCAAAATTCCCGAAGGCAGACCTGGCGCCGGCATTGTCATCAAGGACGCCATCGCCGACATCACTCTCCAGCAGGTGCTCACCCGTCCGACGGACTTTGACGTCATCGCCACGCTCAACCTCAATGGCGATTACCTGAGCGATGCGCTGGCGGCGCAGGTCGGCGGCATCGGCATCGCGCCCGGCGGTAACATCAATTACATCTCCGGCCACGCGATTTTTGAAGCCACGCACGGCACGGCGCCGAAATACGCCAACAAGGATGTGGTGAATCCCGGTTCGGTGGTGTTGAGTGGTGAAATGATGCTGCGCTATCTGGGCTGGACGGAAGCGGCGGAATTGATTTTGAAAGGCTTGAACGGTGCCATTGGCAGCAAACGCGTCACCTACGACTTCGCCCGCCAGATGGAAGGCGCGACGGAAATCAAATGCTCCCAATTCGGCGATAACATCATCGCCAATATGTAATCTTCTGACAATTAACTCGACGGGCGGGCCAAAGCGGTTCGCCCGTCTTGTTTTTATGGTAGGGCGGTGCTGCTGCGCCGCCCGAAAATTGGGGCAGAGCGGCAGCTCTGCCCCACCGAAATAAAAATTAATGCATTGGATTGCCGCCAGCCTGTTGTCAGCCTTGTTTCTCGGCGTTTATGAGCTTTGTACCAAGCACGCCGTGCGGGACAACGCCATCGTGCCGGTCCTGTTCTTCAGCACGCTGTCCGGCGCGGCGGTGTGGGCGGGCTTGCTGGTTGTGCAAATGGTTCACCCGGGAACATTGCCGGCATCGTTGGTCACCGATCCGCTCACCGTGGTGCAGCACCTGCAACTGGTTTTGAAATCGGTCATCGTCGCTGCGTCGTGGGGTTTCACCTATTTCGCCCTGAAACATCTGCCGCTGTCGCTGGGCTCGCCCATCCGTGCCACCAGCCCGTTGTGGACTTTGTTTGGGGCAATCCTGATTCTAGGCGAGCGGCCGACGCTGCTGGAAACTGTTGGTGTGCTGACGACACTGGCGTCGTTCGTGGGGCTTTCGTTTGTCGGTCGATTGGAGGGAGTGCATTTTCACCGGAACAAATGGGTTTGGTTCCTGATTGCCGGGACGCTGCTCGGTGCCGTGAGTTCGCTCTACGACAAATATTTGCTCGGCCGGGCGCATTTTTCGGTGCCGACGGTGCAGGCGTGGTTCTCCGTGTATCTGCTCATGCTTTTCACCCCGTTCGCCATCGGCTGGAAGCGACGCTGGTGGCCGCGCAAGGTGTTTCACTGGCGCTGGAGCATCCCGTTCATTGCTTTTTCCCTGTTGGTGGCCGATTACATTTATTTCAGTGCGCTGCGCGATCCCGATTCGCTTGTTTCAGTAGTAATGAGCCTGCGTCGTGGCAGCACGTTGGTGGGCTTTGCCGGGGGGCTGTTGTTTTTCGGCGAAATCAACGGCTGGCAAAAACTACCCGCCGTCATCGGCATCCTCGTGGGCATCGTGCTCACGGTACTGGGTTAGACTTCGATTTAATGAGAATCCTGCGGGGGAATGTCTTTTCGGGCAATTTCGTCGTCCGAATGGATGCGATTGCCCACCCGGTCAATCAGGGTGACGGTGACGAAAACGAACAGTTGTTTGTGGGTTTCGGAACCGGGTTTGACCTCACCTTCTTTGCCGCTTGGCACGAGCCGATCCTGTAAATGTCCCAGCACAACCGTCTGGTTGTCCCACAGTTTCAAGTGAGCAACGGATTGCCGAACGCGGAAGCGGGGGAGAATATTTGGCACATTAACGATTGCTCCCTTCGAGGTGACAACCGGGGTTGAGTTGGTTGGTGGTTTGTCATACCCCAAGAATTCCGTTAGTGATGGGATGAGCTTCAAATCGAGGGTGTACCCGTCGGACAAAACGACTGGGATCACGTCCAGAGTGGGGCCGACTTCCACCTGTGTGGTTTGTGGAGTGATGGCTGAATTGGTCGAGGTTTCATGGAAGACGAAGTTGGTTATGATGGTCAAAATGTCGGTCGCCCGCATCTGGGTTTGCCTGCCGCCCAAGGTGGTCACTTCCGGTTCGGCCAGGGTTTCGGTCCCTTTGCTTTGCTCCAGGGTGTGAAGCAGAAGCCAGAAATTGGGACCGGTCAAAATGCCGATCACGTTTGTGGCATTCGTCGGAATGAGATTCGCCCCCAGATTTTTAGCCATCTCTTCCGGCACCTCGATGAATCTGGCTTTGATGTGGATTTGCGGCGGGGAGGAATCAGACGGCAACGCCGCATCTACTTTCATTTCGATCTTGCTGGCTCCTGGATCAGGGGCTGGTGCTTCACCCATTGGCACCGCCGCGGCACCAAAAATGCAGATGCTGCAGAGCGACACCAGAGTCAGCCCCACCTTGCGCGGCGCGCGGAAATTTACCAGACGCTCAATCCGTTGCCGCAAAGCGCTTCGGGATTCCAAGATACCTACCAAGCCCAGGCTGGCCGTCGGCCGGTGGAATGCCAGTTTCGCCACTTCGAGCAGCGTGGGAGCGTAAGTCCCGGCTTCGTCACGCAGCGCCAGCATGACGGCATCGTCCACGGCCTCTTCGCGCACGCTGCGGATGCGGGCATTGGCGAACCAGAGCAGGGGATGCCACCAATAAACAATCTGGACCAGTGCTTGTGCGCAATTCATCCAGACATCACCGCGCCGGAGATGAGTCAATTCATGCAGCAACACCGCCCGCAATTGGAACGGCGGAAGCTTTTGCACCAGCGATTGCGGCAGCAAAATCACCGGCCGGAATAATCCACAAACCGCCGGCGACATGGCTTGATTCGTCACCCGCAAACGCACGGTACGGCGCAGGCTGATCGAAGGTTTTACTTCATCAAACAATTCACCGAGCCATGCAGGCACCGGCATTGCGCGTCGCACATCACGCGTAACCTGTTGCCAACGCACGGTCAGCCAGACAAACAGACTGGCGCTGATGGTGCCCCAGGCAAGAATGATCCATGCTGCTGCCGACATCGGCGGCTGTGGTGGTGGCGTGAAGGCCGGTGCTGGCCGTGGTGGCAAGTTGGGTGCAGCATCATAGCTGACAACAAATTTGGTCACATGCGGCTTGGCGGGTGTGGTGACTGGCGGGAACAGCCACCAGGCAACTCCGGTGGGCAACGCCAGCGTTGGCGGCAGCAACAGCTTCACCAAAAGCACCAGCCAGAGGGCATAACGCACGGCGGCTTGGACGCGCTGCCGCAGGGCAAAGTCAGCGACAAACAAAATGGCGATGAGCACGCTCGATTGCCACAACATCGGCCACACAAAATGCAGCGCGTTTCCGCCCAAGCGATTCAGGGTTTCGACGAGCGAATTCATTTTTTGGCCGATTTTTTCTTCGCCTTGATCAACGACTCCAATTTCACCAGTTCATCGGCGGTCAGATCACGGGTGTCGAGGAGGCATTGGACCATCGGGGTAAGCGCGCCGTTGAAGGCATGCTTCAAGGCGTAAAAGAGTTCGCCGCGCTGCGCCTGTTCCCGGGTGACCACGGAGCGGTAAAGCGTCAGATTGCGCACCTTTTCCGCCGTGAGGAGGCCCTTGGCCACCATGCGGTCCATGAGCGTGCGGACGGTGGAATAGGTCCAGGCGGTCTGGGCATGAAGTTTTTCCTGGAGGGCCGGCGCCGCGCAGGGCTCGTGGTCCCAGACGGCCTTGATGATCGTCCATTCCGATTCGGTCAGGGCAATGGAAGGCTTGGGCATGGCGCGACTTTGCTTGACAGTTGTAGAGATGTCAAGCGGAATCTTTACAGTTGTAAAGATAACTGCATCCGCCGCAGTTCAATGGGCGGGCTGGGTGATGGCGGGCGCCGGCGTGGGTTCGGGCTGGCCGGCTTCGAGCTCCTTGATGAGCACGGCGACGGCCAGGCCCGCCAGCAGGGCCAGCGAAAGTTTAAAACGATCGTGGGAATGAAATTGGAGTTCGGGCAGCAGATCGCTGCTGGCGATGCACAGGAACGTGCCGGCGCAGAACGCCAGCGCACAGCCGAGAAAGATCGCATTGGAATCGGCAAAATGGCTCACGCCCAGATAGAACAATACGGCTCCCAGCGGACTGGCCAGCGAGAAAAGCCCGTTTAACACGTGCCGTGAGAACCGCGAACTGCCGCTTGCTGTCATCAACGTGGAAACCGCCATGGCATCGAACGGCTTGTGGAGAATCACCACCAGAGCCACACCGAGACCCGCCAGCCGGGCATGGTCATGGGATCCCGCCGCGACCGCAGCGGCCAGCGCCAGACCATCCAGCAGCGAATGCAGGGTTAAACCGAGTGCCGTGCCGACCCAGGAAAGCTGCTGCGCGGACTTTTCGGCAAGGGAATGGGCGTGATGCCCATGATCATCATCGTGACCATCATGTTCGGCGTGTTCGTGGCTGCAATCTTCCGGGTCGCCTTCGGGCGAATCATGATGGTGAAAATGAAAGAACCGTTGCACAAAAAACATCACGAGGAAACCACCCAGCATCCACGCCACCGTCCGGTCAACCGAATGCAATTGTTCGGCTGCATCCGGCAGGAAATGGAGCAGGGCGATGCCGAGCATGAGGCCGGCGACGAGGCTGATGGCCATTTGCAGCCGCCGGTGGGTGGGGCGGACGATTAGCAACAGCCACCCGCCGGCCAGCGAGGCCAGCAGCACCAGTACGCAGTAAATGGCCAGCAGCCCAGCGGAAGAAATCATGGTTTGAGCTTATGGCTTTTTAGGATTAAATGCCAGCCGAACCAGCCGATTGTTTTTATTTATCAGGCGGTTTGCCGCCGGACTGGACTTGTTTCACCAGGTCATTGTATTTGGCAACCACGTCGTTCCGGTCTTTCACTTCATCGTTGAATTTCTGCACGAGATCGTTGCGCTGGGCGACGAGGTTGGAGATGGCCCCGTTTTGCTTGTCAATGCCGGCGTAGGCTTCCTTCAGCTTCGCTTCCAGCGCATCCACGGCGTCTTTGTATTGTGCGATTTCGTTGGTGGCCGTTTCGTTGGCGAATTGCAGTTGCACGATTTCAGCCTTTTGTGAAATGGCGAGTTGTTCATTCGTCGCGGCAACAGCCTTGATTTCGGTGATGCGCGCGTCCATCTGGTTCACCTGATGATTCAGCGTGGCGATGGAGTTGGTGTAACCCTGGATGGCGGCGTCGCGGTCATAGACGATCCGGTCGAGGGTCTGGATTTCGGTGCGCTGAACGGTTTGTTCATACCATTGCCAGGCGCAAAGACCGCAGAGCGCCAGAGCGAGGATGATCAGGAGATTTTGTTGGAAGTTCTTCATGGTAATTTCAAGGATGATCGGGAGTCGCATTGACGGCGATGGCCACGCGCTGGATGCCGGCACGTTTCACCAAATCGAGCACAAACACCACCGAACCGTGCGTGGCGTCGTGCGCGCCGGTGATATAAACCGGCAGGTTCGTATTCAGGCTGTAACGGTTCGTCAGCAGGGTGCTCAAGCTGGAGAATGAAATCGCCTGCTGATCC
>Ga0181522_10001219_pt1 | contig 16072 bp, 15 predicted proteins | sample PEATcosm2014_Bin_27_FD_121103 | JGI IMG/M metagenome (GOLD analysis project Ga0181522, IMG submission 121103) | Peatland microbial communities from MTU Mesocosm Facility, Houghton, MI, USA - PEATcosm2014_Bin05_10_metaG | ecosystem: Environmental > Terrestrial > Soil > Wetlands > Peat | place... | reverse complement strand
AGCCGGACACAATTTCTTCCCCAGGAACAGGGCGACGGCACTAATTTCTGCCGGAAGGCAACGGCACGCTTTTTGCATACCTTCGGGCACATGAATTGCAATCAGAACATCATACGTCCGGACATCAATCCACCGGTCAACGGCAACCGCGGCATCGGAAAAATCCGCCGCAAGCTGGGGTTGACCTTTGTTTTGTCCAATCCTTTCAAAGTCCCGGTCTCCCAATCGCCCATCCCCCCGGCCGGCCCGGAGGCCGGCCCCGTCAAAAAGGCGGAGAAAAAATCCATTTAAGGTAGGGACGGCCCATCAGGCTGTCTGCCGGCCCCGCCATGCGGGACCGCCACCTACCAGACGATGTTCAAGCCGCCTTGGAGGTTCAGGGCGGCTTTTCATTGTCCAAACAGCGCTATCGGGATTCGCACGCCCACTTTCCGGGCTGCCACCGGCTCTTGTTTTGTTTGAAGCAAAATTGGATGGCATTTTTTGTCAAAGGTGGCTTGTGGCCTAAATCCCCTGACATACCATCCCGGGCATGAGCTTGTTGAAGGTTGAGCGCCTGTCCAAGGCATTCGGCGCGATTCGGGCCGCCGATTCCGTCAGCTTCGAGGTGCGGCCCGGTGAAATCTACGGTTTGCTCGGTCCCAACGGTGCGGGCAAAACCACCACCATCTCGATGATTTCGGGCCTGCTCAAGCCGGACGCCGGCGAGGTCTTCGTGGGAGGAAAATCCTTCTGGTCCGATCCCCGGCAGGCCAAGCGCATCATGGGCGTCGTGCCGCAGGAACTGGCGATTTACGAGGAGCTGACCGGACGCGAGAACCTGGAATTCTGGGGCCGCATGGCGGGCTTGGGATACGGCGAAGCCAGGTCGCGCGCAGTGGAATTGCTCGAAGCGCTTACGCTGACGGATCGCGCGAAGGACGCGGTGAAGACTTATTCCGGCGGCATGAAGCGGCGCATCAATCTCGGCTGCGCGCTCCTGCATCGCCCGCAACTCCTGCTGCTCGACGAGCCGACGGTGGGCATCGATCCGCAGGCGCGCCTCAACATTCTGGAATTCATTCGGAACCTGCGGGCCTCCGGCACGGCCATCCTTTACACCACCCATTACCTTGAGGAAGCCGAGACGCTTTGCCAGCGCATCGGCATCCTCGACCACGGCCGGTTGCTGGCCGAAGGCACCCTGGCTGAATTGCAGGAGCGGCTGGGCGGCGACCGCGTGTTCCTGCTCGAGGCCGATTTCAAGGGCGCTTCGCCGGAGGCCTGGGACGGATTCCTCCAACGTTTTCGCGTCATCCAGAAAACGGAGCGGCAACTGGTCGTCGCCGCCATCGGCACGCGGGATCCGTCAGAGTGCCTCAAGGATTTGCTCGGCCTGCCTGTGCGTGTGGAAAACGTCACACTCAAGCGGCCCAGCCTGAACGACGTGTTCCTCCAGCTCACGGGCCGCGATTTGCGGGAATAGCCATGTTGCGCGTCCTGCTTGCCAAAGACCTGCTCCGCGCCCGGCGCAACCCGCTGCCCTGGCTCATCAACCTCCTCATGCCGCTGTGCATGACGGCGCTCATCGGCCTCGCCTTTGGCGGGAAGTCCGACAACGGCGCGCTCGGCCGCATCCGGTTTGCCGTGGTGGACGAGGACCGTACCGTGCTGTCCGATTTCATGCGCGGCGCGGCGAACCAGCGCGAAGGCGGCAAATACCTGGAACCGGTGTTCCTGGGCCGTGACGAGGCGCTGCGCCAGATCCTGGACAACCAGCTCAGCGCCGCCGTCATCATTCCCACGAATTTCACCCGGAATTATCTCCTGGGCAGCGAAAAAGTGAGCCTGGAACTCGTCAAGAACCCTGCCGAATCCATCCACCCGGCCGTTCTCGAGGAGCTGCTCGGCGCGGTCGTGACGGCGATGAATGCGGTCGCGGAAAACTTCCAGTCAGATTTCCCGGAGTTGCGCGCGGTATTTGAGGGCAAGGAGGATTACCACAAGGTTTCTGAATTGATCGACCGTGCGGGCGACAAATTGAAGGCGGCCAAAAATTACATCGACCCGCCGCTGGTCAGCTATGAAAAGGAAGTGCCCGCAGTCGAATCAAACGACGGCGCATTGGAGGGCGGGGGAACGAAATCGGGCGCAGCAAAGAGCGCTCCGGCGTTCAACCTGTTTGCGTACCTGCTGGTCGGGCTGGCGGGGATGTTTCTGTTGTTCCTCGCCAGCACCGGCATGGCTGACCTGCATCGCGAAGTGCGGCTGCGCACATTTGAGCGTTACCATACGCTCCACCAGCAACTGCTGCCGTTCGTGGCCGGCAAGGTCCTGTTTGCGGTGGTGATGCTGCTGTTGAGCGGTGCGGTGATGCTCGGCGGCGGCGGGCTGATTTTTCGCATTCCCTGGCAGCAGCCGGCGGCTCTGGCTCTGCTGGTGCTGGGTTATGCCGGCTTTGCCGCAGGCCTGATGGCCGTGCTGGTGGCCCTCGTGCCGGATGAACGCCGCGCGACCGCATTGAACACCATTGCCGGCATGGCGCTGGGCTTGGCGGGCGGATGCGCATTTCCGCCGCAACAACTCCCGGCCTTTTTGCGCGAACACATTACGCCCCGGCTCCCCAGTTTCTGGTTCGTGGACACGGCCCGTGCCCTCCAATCCGGCGGCGCGGATGTCCCCTGGCTTCTGGTGACGTTGAAACTTCTCGGCCTGGGCATGGTGTTGATTGGCATCGCCGTGATGTTATTTCACCGGCGGTTCCGGCAGGGTCTGCGCGCATGAAACGCATCCTCGACATCGGCGTCAACGACCTGCGACTTTTCACGAAAAGCCGGAGCGCCTACATCTGGTTTTTCATCGTGCCGCTGGTGTTTGTGTATTTCATGGGCTTCGCCAACCGCGGCCCCGGTGATCCGTACAATCGCCGTCCGCCCGTGGTCATCGACAATCAAGACACGAATTTCCTCGGCCGGCTTTTCCTCGACGAACTGAGCGCCCAGAACATGTGGCTGTTGAGCCCGACGAACCGCGAATCCGCCGCGCGGGTCATTGCCATTCCGTCCAACTTCACCGGCAACGTGCTCCGGCAGAAGCAAGCCCGGGTGCAATTTCTCCGCCACGATTCTTCGGAGGAAGCAGACGCGGCCATCATTGAAATCCGCCTTGTCCGGGCGTTGATTGCCATGAACGGGCACATTCTCGCCGCGGCCACGGGGACGAATTCGGGGGAGACCTTGACCGAAGCAAACCTGCGCGGGGCGATGGCGAAGCCTGCGGCCGTGGAATTGCACGCGTGGTTTGCCGGACGCAAACCGGTGCCGTCCGGGTTCAATTTCTCGCTGCCGGGCAACCTGGTGATGTATCTCGTGATGAACCTGCTGATTTTTGGCGGCGCGACCCTGGCGGCCGAGCGGCGCAACGGCGTCATCCGGCGCCTGATGGTCCACCCGATCACGCGCCTCGAACTGGTCATGGGCAAGATATGCGGCCTGATGCTGGCGGGCATCGTGCAAATCATCTTTTTCCTGGCCGTGGGCCGGTTTGTCTTTCATGTCAACCTCGGCGCGAACCTGCCGGGGGTGACGCTGACGTTGCTGGTGCTCGCGTGGGTCGCCGGTTCGCTCGGCGTGCTGATCGGCTCACTGATTACGTCGGAAGATCGTGTGGCGGGGATTTGCATCCTGTCGAGCCTGCTCATGGCGGCGCTGGGCGGCTGCTGGTGGCCGCTGGAGATCGGGCCGCCGATGCTTAAAACCATCGCCCTCTGCCTGCCGACGGGATGGGCCATGCAGGCGTTGCATCAACTCATCAGCTTTGGCAGCGGCTTCGGCGCGGTGTTGCTGCCGCTGGCCGTGCTGGCGGCGTTCGGGGCGGCGGCCAATTTCCTGGCCGCCCGCTGCTTCCGCAGTTAAACCGCCCGGTCATGGGGTAGGCTGGGCCAATGCTGTCCCAGTCATCCGGGTGGCTTTTATCGCAACTGGCGGTTTGCAGGTCCGTCTCCTTGTTCAGCGCGACGACATTGCCCGGTGTTGCCGTTGGTTTGGATTTTGAACCCCAAATTGCTGGTTGACTCCGTTGCCGGAGTGCGGACATTTGGCTTATGACATTCTTTGCCCCGAAAAGCGACGGGAACAGGAAAGCAATTCCGGTTCTGCTGACGCTGATTTTGTCCGTGTTGTCCGCACCCGCCGGTGGCACGAATGAAATCCGGGTCGGGGCGTTGCCGGCGGGGGATAAAATTTACACCAACGCCATCATCACCCGCATGACTCCCGCCTATGCGGTGGTGAGTTATCAGGATGGGATGGTCCAGATTCCCATGAGCAACATGCCGGCGGCCTTTCAGGCCCAATCCGGCTACACACCGGAAAAGGCCGCGCAATTCCTCGACCAGGAGCGGCAAACTCAGAGAAAGCGCCGGGCCGCCTTCCTGGCCCAACAGGCCGCCCTTCAGGACCTGGCGGGAACAAACCGGATCGTCCGGATCACCGACATTGATGACGATCCTTCCTACGGCGGTTTCCCATTCTGTTCTGTGGACGGGCTCAGCAGCGGCATTTTGGTCGAGAATTTTCCTGATTCCGTGCGGCAATTCATGTCTGGCTACCGGCAACTCCAGGCGGACATCGCCGATTGTCAGCAGCAGCTCGACAATCTCAAGGTCCCGAAACCTCCTCCCGTGCCAACCAACTCACCTCCCCGGCTGGGCAAACAAACCTGGGTCGGAGGCAGCGGGGGTTACGCCAGGATTGTCATTCCAAACAACGACGATATTGCTGCGGCCCGGCAAAACATTGAAGACCGGCTGAAGATGCTCAATGACCGGCGGGCCCAGGCGACGACCAATTACAATCTCTACACGACCATCATTGCCCATCCCTCCGGCCAGACTTATGTCGGAAAACCGATTTGGGTTTGCGTCGGAATTCCGGCCGCCGCCGCCGCCAGGTAAGCCCGGTGCTTTTTGCCACAAACGGCACGGATGAACACCGATCTCCCCGGTCCGTGGCTGAATTTACTGCGGCCGGTCACCAAATGCAGCGGCGATGATTTCGGGTGCAGGTGGCCGGGACATCAGGCTGACCAGAGGGACGACCAGCAACGGCAGGAACATGGCGATGGCGCCGGCGACGGGGATCAAGGGTTTGCCCCACAACAAAAACAGCACCACGGCGGTGCCGACGCCGGAAATCATTCCAGCGTACGCGCCAGCCTTGGTGGTGCGTCGCCAGAACAATCCGTACAGATAGGGTGCCAGAAACGCTCCGCTCAAGGCGCCCCAGGCTATCACCATCAGATTTACGATCACGTCCACCTTGCTCACGGCGATCAGCAGCGACAACAGAACGAACACGGCGCACAACCCGCGCATCAGGATCATGGTGTGTTTGGATTTCTGTTCCCGGTTGCCGAAGGCGCCGTAAATATCAATCGCGATGGCCGAGCTGCTCACCAGCACTAGCGACGACAGGCTGGACATCGAGGCTGAGAACACCATCAGCAAAATGATGAGCACCAGCCATTGCGGCACATAACTCGTGATAAACAACGGCATCAACAGGTCGAGGTTCGGTTTGTGCGTGAGCGGGTCCATGATGGGCGCCAGATCGGTTTTCGGGTCGGTGAAGAACAGGTGCGTCAGCGCGCCGCTGTAATATGCGCCAAACGACATGAACAATGCGAAGACCGTGGCGATGGTCATGGCCCGGTTCACGTCGGCCTTGCTGCGGATGGAATAAAACTTCTGCACCATCTGCGGCAGCGCCCATGGGCCAAAACTGGTGATCAGCACGAGGGAAACGAATATGACCCAGCCGGGAAATGGCGGGCCGGTCGGCGGCGGCGGTGCGTGGAACGCCGGCATGTACTGCGGATCCATCAACGCGGTGAACGACGCCTGCAGTCCGCCTTTCATGTTCGCGAGCAGCAGCACCATCGTCACCACCCCCAGAAACTCGACGATGCCCCGGATGAAATCGCTTACGGCCACGGCAAAGTACCCGCCCATGACCAGATAAACGCCCGTCAATGCGGCCAGGAAGATGAGCGCTTCGTTGTATTGCAGCCCGAGCGTTTTTTGAAACAGATAGCTCAAGCCCATATAAACCGACGCCGAATACGGCACGAGGAACGCGAAAATAATCACCGCCGAGATGACCTGGAGCGGCGCACTGCCATATCGGGCGCGGAGAAATTCCGGCATGGTCAGCGCGTTGAGCCGGGCCGTCATTTCGCGCGTGCGCCCGGCGAGGACAAGCCAGGCGAGAAAGGTGCCGACAAATGTGTTGCCGATGACGATCCACATCGTCTGGATGCCGAAGCCCCAGCCCAGCCGTCCGGCATAGCCGATGAAGAGCACGGCGGAGAAATAAGTGGTGCCGTAGGCGAACGCGCTCATCCATGGCCCGAGCGTGCGCCCGCCCAAGAAGAAATCGCCGACGTTCCGGGTGCGTTGCATGCACCAGTAACCGATGGCCAGCATGACGAAGACGTAAAGCACAACCAGCGAGATGTAGATCATGTGGCTCATTGGGACGGTTGAGAGTTGATGGTTGGGAGTCCGGCTTGGGCGCTTCGTGCCTTCGAAGTTAAAAAACCGTTTTAAGCACGGTCAAAAACCGGGAGTTCCTCCTGTTTCAGCGAGCGGATGCCCACCTTGGCCAGAATGTCGCGGGCCTTGGCCGCGTCGGGAACTTCGAGCACCATGATCGCGCGGTTGTTGGCGATGAAGCCGGACGCATTGTCGAGGTTGATGTCGTTTTGGGCGAGGAGGTCGGCGACGGCATGCAGCCCGCCGGGCTTGTCGGGCACCTCGACCGCGAGTGCGTCCACGAGTTTGGCGACGTACCCTTCGTTTTTGAGAGCCGAATAGGCCGGAGCCGGATCGCTGACGAGGAACTTCATCACGCCGAACGGGCCGGTGCTGGCCACGGCCACCCAGCGGATGTTGATGTTGGCGCGTGCGAGAATCCGGGTGAAGTGGGCGACCTGGCCCGGTTTGTTCTCGGCAAAAACCGCCACTAATTTTACATCGCTCATGCTTTCTCCTCGGTTTTACATTGTGCGTTCATCAATCACGCGTCGGGCCTTGCCCTCGCTCACCGGCAACGATCCGGGCGGCAGGAATTGCACCTGCGGCTTGATCAAAATCTCCGCGCGCAGTTTGTCGGCGAGCTGCCCCTGGAATTTCACGAGATTTTCCACCTGCCCGTCAAACCCGGCCTCGGAGAGCTCCACCTTCACCGTCAGCTCGTCGTAACCAGCCAGCGTGATGACATAGTTCCGGCCGACGCCCGGCTGCGCCATCAGCACCCGCTCGATTTGTTGCGGATAAATGTTCACGCCACGCACGATGAGCATGTCGTCGGAGCGGCCGGTGATGCGGTCGAGCCGGCGATGAGTGCGGCCGCAAGCGCAGGGACCCGGGATCAGGCAGGTGATGTCGCGCGTGCGATAACGGAGCAGGGGCATGGCCTCGCGGCAAAGGGTCGTCAGCACCAATTCGCCGGACTCGCCGTCGGGCACCGGTTCGTCGGTCTGCGGATGGATGATTTCGATGAGAAAATGGTCTTCCCACAGGTGCATGCCGTGTTTGTGCACGCACTCGAATGCCACGCCCGGGCCGTTCATTTCCGAGAGGCCGTAGGAATTATAAACGTCCACGCCCAGGCCTTCCTCGATCTTCCGGCGGGTTTCCTCGGTATAGGGCTCGGCCCCGACGAACGCCTTGCGCAACGCGAGGTCGCGCCTCGGATCAATGCCGTGTTTTTCCAGAAACGTGGAGAGATAAAGTCCGTAGCTCGGGGTGAGGTGGATGAACGTGGTCCGGAAATCCTGCATCAGCATCAGCTGGCGTTCGGAATTGCCGGGGCCGGAGGGGATGACCAGGCAGCCGATCTTTTCGGCGCCGTAGTGCGTGACCAGCGCGCCGGTGAACATGCCATAGGTCATCATGTTTTGGAACACGTCCTTCCGGGTGATGCCGGTCATGACGAACGAACGCGCGCACAGTTCGGCGGCGTTGTCCACGTCGTGGCGCGAGAAAAAGAGTGCCTTGGGTTTGCCGGTGGTGCCGCTGGAGGTGTGCAGGCGCAGGGTGGCGTCGTACGGCACTGCCAGCAGGCCGGTCGGATAATTCGCGCGCAGGTCGGCACTCGTCGTGAAAGGCAGCCGGCGCACGTCGGCCAGTGACCGGATGTCCTCCGGCTGGACGTTCAGGTCGGCAAATTTCTGCCGATAAAACTGCACGTGAGCGGCGACGCGCCGGACGGTTGCCTGCAAGCGGTGAAGCTGCAGCCGTTCCAGCGTGTCTCGGTCAAGCGTTTCGCATTGTGGGTCCAAATACATCACTGCTGGCTGGCGTCGCGGCGGTTGGGGAGAAACAGCCACCTCCCGTCATCACCGCGTTAATTCATGGGTTTAAAACGTGTACATGATTTCGGCGCGCAGAAAGCTCATGGTCGAGTTGCTGGCATAAAAATCGCCGGGTAGCAGGCATTCGCCCCAGAGATGCCCGGTGAGGTGGGCGTTAAATTTGTATTTCAGGACGGCTTGAAAGTAGTGGCCGCGAAAGTTTCCGTCGTTGCTGAACGGACCCTGGCCCGTGTAGAAGAGTGTTTCGTTCATATTGCGGGTGGGCACATCCTGGTCGGCAAACAAAGCGGCATAGCTCGCGCTGAAGTCCAGATTCTTCATGGGACTCAGACTCCAGGTCGGACCGATGCGGTAGAGGTTGGCCGTCTGTCCCACGCGCGTTTCCTGCACGTAGCTGTAAACATTGTACATTTCGCTCCACTGTGGCCATCGCCCCCACAACACGTCGAACATCTCGTCGTTTTTCGTGTTCGGATTGTCGCCGGTAAGAAATTCGAAGGCCAAACTCAACTGGTTGTTCAACGCGTCCTTGAAAAGATAGGTCAGTTTGCTTTGGACGCCAAAAGCGTCGAGATTGCGGAATCCTTGGGTCTGGGCCGACGGGGCGAGCACCGGGTTGGAGATGCCGTTCTGACCGTTGAGTTCCGGGTCCTGCTTCCGGCCGAACTGATAGGCGCCTTCGGCGGAATATTTCCAATGGTCCATGACCAATCCCGAGAGCCGGCCGCCGACCGTGAAGATGTCCGCGTTGTCTCCGAAGGTCGCCTGCGGGTCGCCGCCGAGCCGGGAATCATGCTTGTAAATAAAGTAACCATCCAGGTTGGCCACCGGCACTGTCTTGTTGGCAATCCATAAAATGGCGCCCTTTTCATTTTGATCGGTCAGGAGATACGGCTCCGGATCACCGGCCACAGTACCGGAAGGTCCGAGGGTGGGCAGCCAGCCGTCCGGCCGGGCGTCCTGGATCAGGCCGATGGCATCGATGGTGGTATTCAGATCATCCAGCGCAACGTTGACCCGGGCCGAATCAAGAAACGTGGTGAACGAACCGTCTTCCGGCGTGCCGTCGCCCACCAGCCAGCCGTCGCCCAGGAAAATATCCTGGCGGCCGACCGTCACCGTGGCCGGCAGGTTCAGCGGCTTCTTCCAGCGCACGCTGAGATTGTCGAAAATGCCGTAGCGCCATTGCATGCCTTCGTGCCCGTAATAGGTATCCATGGTCGAGGGTTCCATGAACTCCCGCGGTTCCGCCGCGAGCCGTATGTTCAAGGTGACGTCGTTGGTCGGCAGAATGCTGACCCAAACCCGGCCGCGGTAGCGGAAATAATCCTGCTGATGCACCGGGGCGAACGCCGGGCTTTGCGCTGAACTCTCGGTCAGGCTCAGCGCGTTGTTGAAGTATTCATTGCGCACCCGGAGATCGGCCCCCCCGCTGATCCAAGGGGCCGGATTTTTGATTTCCTTGATGATTTTTTCCGCACGGCTCCCTCCAGGCGGCAGGGTGGCGGATGGGGTTGACGCGGTGGGTGGAAGATTGGTCTGGGCGGCAGCGGTCAGGGTGATCGCTGCCGCGGCGAATATGCCGGCGGTTTTAAGTTGCGTGGACATGGAAAGTGCTTTCGGGTTGGTTTTGTGCTTCACCAGAAATTTAAAACCACCACGATTTATGTCGAGGTATAATTAGATATGAACTAGCAGTTTATACCAGTATTAAGCAGCGCTGATTAATAAAAGTAGGCGCAAAAAAGGGGCGGGTATCGACAAAATCGGGCAGGTCAGTCCGCGTTGATTGGCTCTATATTGTCAGGGATGTCGTCTGGCCTGCGCCGGTTTAACCTGATGCCAGCGCGGCCTGGCGCCGAAACCGCACCGGAAAATGAGCAAACTGCAGGATATTCTTCAGTTGCGCGTCCGCTACAGCGAAACGGACCAGATGGGGACCTTTTACAACTCCCGGGCGCTGGAATGGTTCGAGTGCGGCCGGACGGAACTGATGCGTCGGCGGTTGGGAATGTCCTATGCCGCTCTGGAGGAAAAAGGCGTTTTCCTGCCCCTGGTGGAGGCGCACCTGGATTATCAAGGCGGAGCGCGCTACGACGATTTGCTGGACATCGTGACCACGGCTGAATTGTCCGGACGGGCGAGGCTGAGATTTGAAGTTCAAATCTCCCAAAGCCTGACCGTCAAACCGGTCGTGAGCGGCTACACGGTCCATGCCTTTGCCGATGCCACGGGAAAACCCGTTCGTCCGCCTTCCTGGTTTGTGGAGCTCATGCAAAAGACAGCCGGCACGACCGACCCCATTTAAAATGAGTCCGAACGGCAGAAAATTATTAAGCGGCGACAGCGCCATAGCCCTGGCTGCGCTGCACGGCGGCGTGGCGTTGGGCACCGGCTATCCCGGCACCCCTTCCACGGAAATCCTTGAATCCTTTTCCGAAATCGGCGGCAAAGCCCAGTGGTCGCCCAACGAAAAGGTTGCGCTTGAGGTCGGCATCGGCGTGGCTTTCGGCGGTGCGCGCGCGCTCGTCACCATGAAACATGTCGGACTCAATGTCGCCGCCGACCCTTTGTTTACCGCCGCGTACACCGGCGTGACCGGGGGACTGGTGATTGTTTCCGCCGACGACCCGGGCATGGCCTCGAGCCAGAATGAACAGGACAACCGGCGTTACGCCGTGGCCGCCGGCGTGCCGATGCTGGAGCCGTCCGATTCGCAGGAGGCTTACGATTTCACCCTCGCGGCGTTCGAAATATCCGAGCGCTGGAAAATGCCGGTAATCCTGCGGGTCACCACCCGCGTCTGCCACAGCTACACGGTGGTGCGCCTGTCCGAACCAAACGGCGCGGCCAGGTCGCCGGATTTCGTGCGCGACATCCGCGGCCGCGTCATGATCCCCGCCAATGCCAGTCCGGCGCACAAACGGCTCCGGCAAAAACTCACCGATATCCAGGACGGTGACGACACCTCGAAATTCAACCGGGTCGTTTCCGGCGACAAAAACCTGGGGATCATCACTTCCGGAATCTCCTTCATGCACGTGCGGGAGGCGGCCCCGGACGCCAGCGTGCTCAAACTCGGATTCACCCACCCGCTGCCAATGAGGCAGATCACGGAATTCGTCAAGAGCGTCGGGCGCTGTGTGGTCATCGAAGAGGGCGATCCGTATCTGGTGGACGCCATCCGGGCCACGGGCCTCACCGTGGAAGGCAAGCCCGAGATGTACCGGTTTGGCGAACTCGACGTCCCGCGCGTGCGGCGCATCCTCGATCGCGATATCACCCCGGAATCGGTGAAGCCGCCCGGCAAGCCGCCGCAATTGTGCGATGCCTGCCAGTATCGCCTGGTTTTTACCGCGCTGCGCCAGCGCAATTGCATCGTGGCGGGCGACATCGGTTGTTACACGCTCGGCGTCCTGCCGCCCTTCGAGGCGATGGACTCGTGCGTTTGCATGGGTGCAAGCCTGGGCGTGGGACTTGGGCTGCGACACGTCCTGCCCCGGGAGCAGGCCCGACGGGTCGTCAGCGTCATCGGCGACAGCACATTTGTGCACAGCGGCATCAGCGGTTTGGTGGAGATGGTTTACAATCCGCCCCCGGACGGGCACGTGCTCATCATTCTCGACAATTCCACCACTGCCATGACCGGGCACCAGGAACATCCCGGGACCGGCCGCAAGCTCGATCATGAGCCGACCCACAAGCTCGTGCTCGAGGACCTGGCCCGTTCCCTCGGCATCAAGCGCGTTCATGTCATCGAACCCCGAGTCGGCTCGGGCGAGTTCGAATGCCTGCTGGATGAATGCCTCGCGAGCCATGAATTGTGCGTCATCATCGCCCGCCGGCCTTGCATCCTCATCGTGAAACGACTGCGCGGACTGGAGCAGGCTGAGCTCGAAAAGAAGGAGAATCCATGTCCGCCCGACTGACCAATGTGGTGGTGGCCGGGATTGGCGGCCAGGGCGTGCTCACGGCGTCGGATATCCTGGCTGACGTGGCGGTGCGCGCCGGTTTTGATGTCAAGAAGAGTGAAATCAAGGGCATGAGCCAGCGTGGCGGCTCGGTCAGCAGCGAGGTGCGCTTTGGCGATCTGGTGTTCAGCCCGATGGTGTCGCCGGGCGAGGCGGATTTTCTGCTGGTGCTTGAGCCGACGCAGGTGGAGCCCAATCTGTATATCTTGAAGCCGGACGGGCGATTGATCACGCCCGACGCCGTGGACGACGGAAAACTGGCAAACAAAAAAAGCCTGAATGTGGCCCTCCTCGGCGTGTTGAGCGCGCATCTGCCGCTGCCGGAAAAGGACTGGCTGGAAACCTTGCGCGAGGCTTTTCCTCCCGATTTTTTCGCGCACAACCAGCAGGCATTCCTGGCCGGCCGCGCCAGCCAGGTCCGGACCCAAAAGATTGAATGCTTATGAGCAAACGTTGCGAATTTGCCTCCCTGCATCCTGTCAGCGCGCCGGACTTTCTTCCGGGCGACCAGTTGCACAAACTGCAGTTGCAGCGGCTCAAAGTCATGGTGCAGCGCGCTTACGATCACGTCCCGCTTTTCCGCCAGCGCATGCAAGATCGCGACCTGACGCCCCCGGACGTGCGGACGCTGGAAGACGTCACCCGGCTGCCCTTCACGGTCAAGACCGACCTGCGCGACACATATCCGTTCGGCCTGTTCGCCAGCCCGATGAAGGACATCGTGCGGCTGCACGCCTCCACCGGCACCACCGGCAAACCCATCGTCGTCGCCTACACCCAGGAGGATATCCAGGTCTGGTCGAACGTCATGATGCGCAGTTTTGCCGCGTGCGGCCTGCATGCGGGTGATGTCATCCAGAACGCCTACGGCTACGGCCTGTTCACCGGCGGATTGGGCGCGCATTACGGCGGCGAGGCGCTGGGCGCGACCGTCATTCCCATATCCGGCGGCAACACGCAGCGCCAGCTGATGGTGATGAAGGATTTCGGGGCGACCGCCATCTGCTGCACGCCGAGTTATTTCCTGCACATCATCGAACAGGCGCCTGAACTGGGCGTGAATCTGAAAGACCTGCCGTTGCGCGCCGGTATTTTTGGCGCGGAACCGTGGACGGAATCCATGCGCCGCCGCATCGAGGCCGACAGCGGCATCAAGGCCTACGACATCTACGGCCTGTCGGAAATTATCGGACCTGGCGTGGCGATGGAATGCCTGTGCCAGTCCGGCCCGCACATTTTCGAGGACTGGTTTTACCCGGAAATCATTGACCCCAAAACCGGCAAGCTCCTGGCGGATGGCGAGGAGGGTGAGTTGGTGCTGACCACGCTGGGCAAGCTGGCGATGCCGATGATCCGTTACCGCACCCGTGACATCACGGCGTTGGACGCCGGGCGTTGCGATTGCGGACGCACCCTGCGCCGCATCAAACGCATCAGCCGCCGCAGCGACGACATGTTCATCATCCGCGGCGTGAATGTCTATCCGTCCCAGATTGAAACCGCGTTGTTGAAGGTCGAAGGCACGATGCCGCATTACCAGATCATCCTCACCCGTGAGAAGGGTCTGGACGAAATCGAGGTGCAGGTCGAGGTGACGCGCGAAGTGTTCGGCGACACGGTGGGTGCGCTCGAACTGGTGCAGCAAAAACTCACCCGGAGCATTGACACCATGATCGGTTTGCGCGCCGCGGTAAGGCTCGTACAGCCCCAGAGTCTCCAGCGCAGCGAAGGCAAGGCCAAGCGGGTCATTGACCAGCGGAAAATGTGAAGCGAAGGATCTATGAAACTGAAACAACTTTCCCTGTTCCTGGAGAACAAACCCGGCGCGCTCAGCCGTCCAATGCGCCTGCTCGCCGGGGCCGGATTCAACATCCTCACGCTCTCGATTGCCGACACCGACCAGTTCGGCATCCTGCGCCTGATTGTGCGCGACTGGGAAAAAGCCAGGCAGTTGCTCGAACAGGAAGGTTTCGTGGTGAAGGTCACCGACATGGTGGCCGTGGAGGTGGCAGACCGGCCCGGCGGTTTGGTGGAAATCCTGGACGTGCTGGAAAAGGCGGGCACGAACGTGGCTTTTATGTACGCGTTCACCGAAAAACGGAAAGGCCGGGCCGTGCTGATGTTCCGCTTTGACAATCCGGATGCCGCCATCCGCGTCCTGCAGAAAAAGGGCATCAACGTGGTTGACAGCGGAGAGCTGCTGAAGCAATTGGAAGGATGACCAATATCGAAAACATCAAACGCTGCCTGAAGAACGACCGCTTTGCCGGGCACACGAACATCGAATTGTTGACTGTCGCGCCCGGGCACGCGACGGCAAAGATGATTCTACATCAGCATCATCAAAACGGACTCGGCACGGTCCAGGGCGGAGCGATATTCACGCTGGCGGATTTCTGCTTTGCCGCCGCCTGCAACTCCCATGGCACCGTGGCGGTGGCCCTGAACGTGAGCATCACCTTCATGAAGGCCGCCACCACCGGCACGCTATGGGCTGAGGCGAAGGAAGTGTCAAAGAATTTCAAGGTTGGCGCGTATGCCGTCGAGGTGAAGGACGACCAGGGCGATCTGGTGGCGCAATTCCAGGGTCTCGCCTACCGCAAAAAGGACAAACTGCCGGTGTAGGTTGCGGCCTGCGGATTTCCATGGCGCGAATCCGTTCGCGCACTCCGCAATGCCGGAAAATCCCTAATCCGCAGCTACACCTGTGGCGCCCCAGAAGACAAGGTAGCCGGGAGCCGTTTTGCTCACTTGAACCGACACCAATTCCTTTCTGGCATCCGGATGCAGCTCCACGCCATGAATGTAATGGTGATTGGGCTCCTTCATCCGACCGGCGGCATCCCACTTGGCCAGGTCCGCGGCCAGGGAAAAGATGTTGGTGTCCCCGGCCGGCGCATCGTTGTAGTAATCCGGCAGCAGGACCTCGCGCCGTTCAGCCGTGCCATCAGCATATTCAAGTTTGAAGCGGAGATACGAAGGTCCTTCGGCGCTGGTCATGAAAACAAGCATCCGTGTGTACTGCTTGCCCGGTGCGGAAAAAGCAAACCCGCCTTCACCTTCGACGCTCCGCGTCTGGGCGCCATTGCTGTCCGCATTCGAGAAGTTGAGCCGGACAAACGGATGCGCCGCCGTGGCCGCGAAGCAACCATCGCCGGGCAACGCCCTGGCATTTGTGTCGCCGTTTGCAACGGCGGCCTCCAAAGTCATGTAGCCGTCCGCGCGCCCTGCGCCATCGACTCCTTTGGTCCAGGGCACCAGCTTGCCGTCCATGAGTGTCGTGACGGCGCGGCCGGTCAGGATGCGGCGTACATCCACTTGAATGACCTCCGCGGCCCGGATGGAAAGTCCGATCAACAGGCAGAATAAGACCGCGCCAATTTTCATGGTTGTCATCGGACTCGGATGCGGCGGTTTGTCCGGCGCTTCGTTTAATCGAGGCCTTCGATCATGCCGTTCGGAACGTGATCCCGGCGATGTTTCAGGATGGATTGGGTGAGTCCGTTGTTCGGAATGAGCGACTTTGTTTTGGGATCATACTTGAAACGGAACGTCAAAGTGTGGGTGAGCCCCGAACCCGGTTGCGGGTCTATGCTCATGCTCAGCACGCGATTGGTGACATCGTAAGTCGCGTGCCACTTCTTTCCCGCCGGCGGCGGCGCCGCAAAAATCGCCGCCCCATTGGTATTGAGGTAAACCGCTATCCCATTGGTCAGAGCATCGCCATCGAATTGGCTCTGCTCCGT
>Ga0181522_10001218_pt1 | contig 16073 bp, 19 predicted proteins | sample PEATcosm2014_Bin_27_FD_121103 | JGI IMG/M metagenome (GOLD analysis project Ga0181522, IMG submission 121103) | Peatland microbial communities from MTU Mesocosm Facility, Houghton, MI, USA - PEATcosm2014_Bin05_10_metaG | ecosystem: Environmental > Terrestrial > Soil > Wetlands > Peat | place... | reverse complement strand
CGCTGATGAGGCGCGGATCAGTGAGAGCGCGCTTGAGGGTGCGGTTCTCCTTCGTGAGCGCGGCGCGAAACCCGTCGAGATCGGTGGAGAAGATTTCGATGCCGCCGGGATCGATGTCGTTGAGGGCCTGCTCGCCGCGAAGGAGATGGAGCGAGGCGCGGCGCTTGGAGCCGGCTTCTGTTAGAACGAGGGTCCCATCCGAAAAATCAAGGGCGAGAAGCCCTTGGCGGCCGGAAAGTTGGGCGTGCGGCGGTCGCCAGTGGAGTCGGCCGGCAATCATGAGATGAATGACCAGCCAAAGTTTTTCCTGGTTTTGGACGGAAGCGTCACTGACGCCGATTGCGATGCGCTTGCCGATGCGGCGAATCTCGCGGACGGTGCGGCCTTCAACGGAAGCGATGGGAGGGTCCGCGGTGCGGAGGACGAAGACGCTGTTCAGGCGGACGCGTTCGAGCGTCGCCCCAAGGATCCGCGGCTCAAGCGCGGCAAGGTAGGCGGTGATGTCGGGAAGTTCCGGCATTGTTATCAGCTTGCAGCCAATGAGTTGGCCCGCGCAACGGATTTCTTCCGCCGGCTTAAGGCAGGATCGCGTTGTCGATTAAACGCGTTGTGCCAATAAACGCCGCGACGGCGAAGAGCGTGCCGGGAACGGCAGTTTCAACTGGCAACAGAGTGGACCAATCGACGAGGACGATGTAGTCGATGCGAACCTCGGGTTCGGAGGCAAAGACGCCGTGCGCCGACGCAATGAGCATATTTGCGCGGCGCTCTCCCTGGGCGACAAGCGACTCGACGTGGCGGACGGCGCGGCTGAGCGTGAGAGCCTGCGCGCGCTCGGACGGGCTCAGGTAGACGTTGCGCGAGCTGACGGCGAGGCCGTCAATGTCACGAATGATGGGGCAGACGACGATTTCCGCGGCGAGCCTGAGATCGGTGGCCATGCGGCGCAGAACGGCGACCTGGGCCGCGTCTTTCTGGCCGAAGAAAGCACGATCGGGCTCGGCGGCGATCAGCAATTTGGCGACGACTGTGGCGACGCCGCGAAAGTGGCCGGGGCGGGATGCGCCGTCGAGGCGATCGCCGAGGCCAGGGACTTCGACAAAGGTTGACTCGGGGCCGTTGGGGTAAAGCTCTTCGACGCTGGGCGCGAAAAGGACATCCGCGCCTTCTTGTTCGGCGAGAGCGCAGTCGGCGTCAAAGGAGCGCGGATAGCGCGTGTAGTCCTCGTTGGGGCCGAACTGCGTAGGGTTGACGAAGAGGCTGACGGCAACGTGACTGCACGCGGCGCGAGCGGCGCGAATGAGCGAGGCGTGGCCCGCATGGAGCGCGCCCATCGTGGGCACGAGTCCGATGGTATTGCCGGGCGCGGAGCCGGGCGCAAAACGGGATGTCGACCGGAGCGAGCGGGACCAGCGTCGGAGGTCGGCAACGGTGCGGAAAACCTGCATCAGGATCAGCTCGGCCAATCCTCGAACGCGTCGCGATTCACGACAGCCTCTTCGGAATCGAAATCGGCGTCCTGGGCGGACTCACCCATCGTCTGTCGCGTGGGCAAGTGATAGCTCTCGGCGTCGGACGGGAAGGCACGATGCTCCACGTCTTCGCGGTAGTGCTCGATGGCGGAGCGGAGGAGGGCGGATGCGTCACCGTAGCGGCGGACGAATTTGGCAGGCGGCGCAAAGGTGAGATTCACGAGGTCGTGGAAGACGAGAATCTGGCCATCGCATTCGGGGCCGGCGCCAATTCCGATTGTGGGGACAGGCAGCGCGGCAGTGATGGCCGCGGCAGCTTCGCGGGGAACGCCTTCGAGGACGATGGCGCTTGCGCCGGCGTGAACGAGCGCGAGAGCGTCGGCTTCAAGTCGGCGCGCGGCCTCGGCAGTGCGCGCTTGCACGCGATAGCCGCCCATGCGATGGACACTTTGCGGCGTAAGGCCGAGATGGCCGACGACGGGAATCTCCGCGTCACAAAGCGCGCGAACGAGCTCGACGCGCGGGCCCTCGATCTTGACGGCTTCGGCGCCGGCCTCCTTGACGAATCGAACGGCATTGGCGACGGCATCGGCGATGGCGCCGTGATAGCTCCCGAAGGGCATATCGGACACAACAAGCGCACGGCGGACCGCGCGGCGCACAGCGCGGGTGTGGTGGAGCATCTCGTCGACGGTGACAGCGAGCGTGTTTTCCTGGCCGAGGACGACCATGGCGAGCGAATCGCCGACCAGAATGAGGTCGATGCCCCCCTCATCGGCGAGGCGAGCGGTGGGGTAGTCGTAGGCGGTCAGCGCGGAGATGGGCTTGCCCTGGCGCTTCATTTCGCCAAGGGCGGGCATGGTGACTTTGGGGATGGGAAGACCGGGCTGCGAGGCACCCGCGCCCGCGGAAGATTGGGTAATGCTCATCGTTGGCTCCAGTGCCGCTCCGAAGACTCAGGATGCGACCCGAACAAGACCAGTATACGCCGGAGATTCCCCGGAGGGAACGGGGCTGTCTAACAGCTTCTTCCAAGCTGTATAAGGATGAAAGCGGGCTGCGATTGCTCATCCGAGCCGCCTCGGAATTGCCCAGTGCCGCGGAGGAATGAATGGCCTACGATCTGGCGATCGTGCTGCCCACGTTCAACGAGAGCGGGAATGTGGGTCCGATTGTCGATCGCCTCGAGAAGACGCTGAAGGGCATCCGCTACGAAGTGATTTTTGTCGACGATGACTCGCCCGACGGCACCGCGGACGTGGTGCGGCGGCTGGGTGAAGAGCACGACAATGTCCGCGTGCTGCAGCGGATCGGCAGGCGTGGCCTGGCGTCAGCGTGCATTGAGGGCATTCTGGGCGCCGCAGCGCCTTTTGTAGCGGTGATGGATGCGGACATGCAGCACGACGAAACCATCCTGCCGGAGATGCTGCGCCGGATTCGTGAAGAGAATCTCGATCTGGTGGTGGGCTCGCGCAACATCGCCGGCGGCAGTATGGGCGAGTTTACCAGGTGGCGCGTGAAACTGAGCCAATTGGGCAAGCGACTCAGCCTGATGGGCGCCGAGCACGAGCTAAGTGATCCCATGAGCGGATTCTTCGTGGTCCGCGTTTCGACCTTCGAGCAGTTTGCTCACCGGCTTTCGGGGATCGGCTTCAAAATCCTGCTCGACATCGTGCTTTCGGCTGGGCCAGGCCTGAAGATCGGCGAAGTGCCTTATCGCTTCAGGCAGCGCGAGCATGGCGAGAGCAAGCTCGACATGCTGGTCGGTCTGGAGTACTTCGAACTCCTCGTGGATAAGCATCTCGGGGGCGTGGTGAATGTGCGCTTCGTGCTCTTCGGTATGGTGGGCGCGCTGGGCGTGGCAGTGCACCTGCTGATTTTGAGCGTGCTACTCAAGCTTGCGGGGCTGAGCTTCGCCACCGGCCAGGCCGTGACCACTTTCATCGTGATGATCCTGAACTTTATCTTGAACAACTCCGTGACTTACCGGGACCGGCGGCTGCGGGGATGGAGATTCTGGAGCGGCCTGATCACGTTCTGCCTGGCCTGTGGACTGGGCGTGGCGGCAAACGTGGCCATCGCGAACGAGGTATTCCGCCGTGGTGTTCCATGGGTGCTGGCTGCGGTCACGGGCTTGCTGTTCTCCGCGGTCTGGAACTATGGCGTGACGTCGATGACGACGTGGCGGCAGGAGCGGCGTTCGAGCGAAAAGCGCGCAAAGCAGCGAATGGAAGCGGGCGCGTTGCAGGCTGGTCGGCGGGACGACGAAAAGCTGCCGGCAAGAACACTGTGAACTACTAAGGCACCGCGGGTGTTTTGGCAGGTTGCCTGTCCCTGTCTCGACACAGCATACTGGCAAGCGAAATGATTTCACCCATTACGACTGGGATTTACGCAGGACTGGGGTTGGCCGCGTGCGCCGGCGCGGCGGCGGGCGTGTATGCCTATGCATCGATGTGGCCGGGTTCGCGGCTCTTCGGCGAGGCGCTGACTGCGCCGTCGCGGCCAGGCGAATTGGCGTTGACCTTCGACGATGGGCCCAATGCGACGTGGACGCCGAAGCTGCTTGACATTCTGGCGAGCCATCAAGTTCGGGCGACTTTCTTTCTGCTTGGCGAGCGCGCGAAAGTGACGCCTGACCTTGTGAAGCGGACAGCCGCGGCCGGGCACATAATCGGGAATCACTCCTGGAACCACCCCAACCTGGCACGGAGCTCTCCGGAAGTGATTCAAGAACAACTGAGGCGCACCCAGGACACGCTGGAGCAGATCACCGGTAAGGCGGTGAGGTTTTTCCGGCCGCCTTACGGAGCGCGCCGGCCGGCTGTGTTTCGTATAGCGCGCGAGATGAAGCTGAACCCGGTGCTTTGGAACGCAATGGTGCCCGATTGGAGCGATCCCTCACCACGGCGGATCACGGAGCGAATGACGGACAAGATCGAGCGGCTGCGAATGAGGGGCCTCGCCGCAAACATCGTGCTGCATGATGGTGGTCACGACGACCCGGCAGCCAATCGCCTGGCGTCAGTCACCGCGGCGGAGCGGTTGATCGAGCGGTACAAAGGGGCGCACCATTTTGTAACGCTGGATGCATGGGTCTGAGCGCGCGATTCAGCTCTCGCGCAGCGCCGCAAAGGAATCGCGCGCTGCGGCGATCGTCGCCTCGACTTCGGCTTCGCCGTGCGCAGTTGAGACGAATGCGGCCTCGAATTGCGAGGGCGGGAGCCAGACGCCTCGATCGAGCATCGCGCGATGGAAGCGGCCGAAAGCCTGGGTGTCGCTGCGCGCGGCGCGGGCATAGTTGGTGACCGGGCCTTTGGTGAAGAACCAGGTCCACATCGAGCCGACGCGGTTGGTTGTAAGCGGGACGCCGGCGCGAGCGGCTTCGGCGGCAACGCCTTCGGCGACAGCTTTGGACGTCGCTTCAAGCCGCGCGTAGACTTCGGCTGCGTGCTCCTGTAAATAGCTGACGGTCGCAATGCCCGCGGCCATGGCGAGCGGATTCCCGCTGAGCGTTCCGGCCTGGTAAACCGGCCCCAGAGGCGCCAGAAGATCCATGAAGCGCTGTTTCCCGCCAAAGACGCCGACAGGAAGGCCTCCGCCAACGATCTTTCCTAACGTCACCAGATCGGGATCGAGCGAGTACAGCTGGCACGCCCCGCCGAGGGCGACACGAAAGCCGGTCATGACCTCGTCGACGATGAACAGCGCGCCGTGGCTCGCGGTAATTTTGCGCAGAGCAGACAAAAAGCCGGGCGCGGGGGGAATGCAGCCTGCGTTGCCCACGATGGGTTCAACAATGACTGCGGCAATGGTTTTGGGATGGGCGGCGAAAGCGGCTTTTAGAGCTTTGGTGTCGTTGTAGGGCAGGGCGAGGGTGAGGCGGGCAATCTCTTTCGGCACGCCTGCCGAGCCGGGGATGCCGAATGTGGCCACGCCGGAACCCGCTTTCACGAGTAGGCCATCAGAGTGGCCGTGATAGCAGCCCTCGAATTTGATGATGAGCTTTCGCCCGGTAACGGCGCGGGCCAGTCGGATGGCCGACATCGTGGCCTCAGTGCCCGAGCTGACGAAGCGCATCTTTTCGATGGCGGGATAGCAGGCCACGATGCGCTCGGCCAGATCGGCCTCGGCTGCGGTGGATGCGCCGAAGCTAGCCGATTTGCGCGCGGCGCGTTCGATGGCCTCGACGACGGGCGGGAATGCGTGGCCGAGGATCATCGGACCCCACGAGCCGAAATAGTCGATATACCGATTGCCATCGGCGTCGATGAGGGTTGCGCCTTCAGCGCGATCGACGAACGGCGGCGAGCCGCCAACGGCGCGAAACGCCCGCACAGGCGAGTTGACGCCGCCGGGGAAGAATTGCTCGGCGCGCTCGTGGAGCGCCTGTGAACGGGCGTGCTTTGGGGCGCGAATTTCTGCGCTCCGAATCTTGGCGCACATGGTGGCTTCAGTATAGAGGGCCAGTGGCGGCCCGGCAGGCGCGTTGAATCTCGCTGATTCGAGCATGGCAATTCGTGGAGTGTCTGCGAACTGACCGGAACCTGCGGTCGAACGCTACAGCGTCTTGCGCTTCTTTGCGTCAGCAGCCTTGGCAGCGAGGACAACGCCGGCGATTTCGAGGACAATGGCGATGCCGAAGATTACGCCATGGGAGAAGTCGTTCCAATCGGTGCCCGCATGGGGGACAGGCGGCGAAATCCGCGGCCAGCTGGTGCCGGCGGCAATAAGCGACAGGCCGGCAACAATGAACGCCATGGCGACAGGAATCATCTTCTCGGAAGAGTTTTCGAATTTGCGGAGAATCATGGTTGCAGCTTCCTTTTGCTGGGTTCCAGAGCGCCGATCGATTGCCGGGCCATGCGCGGAGAAAGTTTCAAATCCGGCCTGCTTCAAACCCCGTCTTCGCGGCAGCGTCGAGCGGCGCGGAGGCAGAACAAGTTGATCGTGATCGAAAGGCCGAGGAAGAATCCGCAAAAGGCATCGAGCCAATTGTGGTTAACCGGGAAGTACTCGCGGAAGATCCACGGCGTCAGGCCGAGCACAAGGGACACGTTGGCGAGCTGAAACAGGCGGCGGTGTTTCTGGTTGAGGCGGCGAGACAAGGCGTACATTGAAGATTCTCCTTTTTTTAGATTCAGTGGTTGAAGCGGCGCCGCGAAAGATAACCTCATTCGAGTTCCGGATCCTCGCGCGATTCGATTGCGCGTTTGGCGTAGATCCGGGCCAGTTGGAAGAGCACCAAAACGTCGATGGAAGTTCCCAGCCCCGCGCAGACACCGCGGCACAGATCGTCCGTTGCCGCCGTCAGATGGATCAGCGACAAGAGCGTTTGCGGCCAGCCAAAGGCGCAGGCCAGGTCAATCTGAGCAACCAGGAGCAGGGCCACGAGAAGCGGTAATGATTTTTTCGGATTGAAACTGTCAAGCGTGAACATTGGAGTTCCTCTCAACTGCGAATCTAGTTTTTGAAGCGATACCACAGCACGAGAGCGATCTTTGTCGCACCCATTGCATAGATCACCGAAATCAGATCCCATGGCACGCGATGCTCGATTAGCAGGCGATATTCGAGCAGGATAAAAAGGGTGAAGATTCCAATGATGGCTGCGGCGCTCGTCGAACGGCGCTGATGCTCACGAAATCGCTCGTCAGCGACGTGGTCGAGCATGAGGATGCGGCTGAGGATGGGATGGGTCATGATTGGCTCTCCAACTGGAAGATCTGGTCGGTGGAACAGGAGAAGATGCGTGCGAAGGTGAGCGCCAGCTCGAGCGAAGGCACGTAGCGGTTGCGCTCGATGGAGTTGATGCTCTGCCGGGAAACGCCCGCGGCCTGGGCGAGCTGCTCCTGGGTCCAGCCGAGAGCGATGCGAAGCTCCTTGACGCGGTTTGTGATGGTCTGTGGCACGTTCTCGGCTGTCCGCTCCATGTAAAGCTGACTTTCCAAACCAGAGTAGCCCGGATCGGTTTCGATGTCAAGCCGACTTTCCATTTTTCCCTGCGAATACATTTAATCCCGCCAGATACAGGGCAAACGGCTAATGCGCAAGCCGGTTTAGCCGCCCGAGGAGTGGTAGAGTGATTGCACTCTCCGCTGAGGTATCAGGTAGAGCGTTGAAATGCCCGAAAGGGTGATTCCATTCAACGAGGTCCGTATGACTCACACGATAACCGGGCTGGCCCTGCTTGTTGCGGCATGGTTCAAAGCCAAACACCTGAAAGTGTCCGTCAAAATCAAGGTTGGCTGTCACTAAACCCGCGGCCCCGGTCCTAGACCGGGACGCGGTCTGTCCACTATTCGGAACTCTGGAGGACTCATGCAATTCGCGGGGAAAAAAGGAATTGCGCTTTTCGTTCTATTAGTTTCGGGAGCGGTTGCAATCGGGTTCGGATCCGGCCTGATAGTTGGGCGTCAGTTTCCAGTGCATCGTTTTGAGAGATTCGGTGAGACCGTGTATTTGTTAGACCCAGCCACCGGGAAAGTATGCAACCCCTTCAAAGACCCAAATGCTTCCACAAACTTAATCGACCAGGGTCTAGCTGGCAATCAAGACCCCTTCGCACCATACGGCGGACATGCCGTTGATGCGAACGGCTTTCCGATCGCTAAGCCCGCTTCAAACTATCCTCCTGCTTGCGGGAAATGAAAGGGAGCGAAACAATGGCTGACAAACCCGACGAGAAGACCCTCTTGCTGTTAATGATGATTGCAGAATTAACGGGACAGAAAAGCGATGCCCAACACATCAGCACCTTATACGAAAGGAAGGCTAAACAGCTTCGGGAGAAGCCTCCCGACTGAATTTCCAGTCCCCGTACTCACTAGTGCTCGCCGCGGACTCAGCCCACGACAGCATCACGTGCAAAGTACCGACCCACTCATGCGGAGCCGGGGCGCGGTGGCGTTCGGCCTGTTGATTTGTGGGAAATGGCCTCGATGATTGCTGCTAGAATTCTGCTTTCCGGCTCATCTCGGCCAAATGAATCCGCCGAATAAATTCACTGACAAGAAAGCCCGCGCCGTGGCTCAAGACATCGCACCCAAATCCGTAACCTACGCCGACGCAGGCGTGGACCTGCGCACCGGTGAACGCGCCAAAGAACGCATCAAGTACCTGGCGCAAAAGACCTTTAACCGCAACGCACTGGGTGGGATCGGCAGCTTTGGCGCGCTTTACCGGCTGGACATGCAGCGGTGGAAGAACCCGATCCTGGTGAGCTCGGCCGACGGAGTGGGGACCAAGCTGAAGGTGGCCTTTCAACTGGGGCTGCACCAAACCGTGGGTGCCGATCTGGTCAACCATTGCGTCAACGACATCGCCGTACAAGGGGCAACACCACTTTTCTTCCTGGATTACCTGGCGACGGGAAAGCTGGACGAGGACATCGTGGAGAGCGTGGTGAGCGGGCTGGCCGATGCCTGCAAGGCGAATGGGTGCGTGCTGATTGGCGGCGAAACGGCGCAGATGCCCGGATTCTATGCCGACGGCGAGTATGACCTGGCGGGTTTCATCGTGGGCGCGGTGGACCGCGACAAGATGGTGACGGGCGCGGGTATTAAAGCGGGCGACGTGCTCATCGGCCTGCCATCGACCGGCCTGCACACCAACGGCTACTCGCTGGCGCGCAAGTTGCTGTTCGAAGTGGCCGGATACAAGGCCACGCAATACGTCACGGCGATCAAGGAGAAAGCCGGCGCTGCTCTGTTGCGCACCCACCGCAGCTACCTGCATGTGATCCAGAAGCTGGTGTCAGGCGGGCTCACCACGGGCATGGCGCACATCACCGGCGGCGGCATCACAGAGAACCTGCCGCGCATTCTGCCCAAAGGAGTGACGGCCCAGGTGGAGATCGGATCGTGGCCGGTGCTGCCCATCTTCGAGCACCTGCGGGAGCTCGGAAACATTCCGCAGGAAGAGATGATGCGCACGTTCAACATGGGCATCGGGCTCATTGCGGTGATTCCGGCGGCGAAATTTGCGCGCGCCAAAAACCTGCTCGAGCGGTCGGAAGAGAAGTTCTACGTGATTGGCCGCGTGGTAAAGGGCGAGCGCCGGGTACAGTACACGTGAGCCCGGACAGCGCGGAACCGGAAGCCTCAAGCCGCGATAGCAAGGTGAAAGGGGCCGAAGGCCGCCCGCCCGTCCGGCTAGGACTTCTCCTCTCCGGTCGTGGCTCCAATTTTCTCGCCATTGCCGAGTCGATTCGCGCGGGACGGCTCAAGGGCGCGGAGATCGCTGTGGTGATCTCGAATGTGGCCGATGCCGCCGGATTGGCCAAAGCGCGGGAGATGGGCCTGCACACAAAAGTCCTCGTCTCCAGCGGCCGCAAGCGCGAAGACCATGACGCCGATGTGATTGCGTGCCTGCGCGCGCACGGCGTGGATTTGGTTTGCCTCGCCGGTTACATGCGGCTGTTGTCGCCGCAATTTGTCGCCGCGTTTCCCCATCGCATTCTCAACATTCATCCTTCGCTGCTGCCGGCGTTTCCGGGACTTGAGGCGCAGGAGCAGGCGTTCAACTACGGCGTCAAGGTCACGGGCTGCACCGTGCATTTTGTCGATGAGGAGCTCGATCACGGCGCGATCGTGGTGCAGCGCGCGGTTCCGGTCCTCGAGACGGACGATGCGCACTCGCTCGCGCAGCGAATCCTGAAGGAAGAGCACCTGGCTTACATCGAAGCAATTGCGCGCGTGGTAAGCGGGGAGTACGAGGTGCGCGGGCGGAGGTACGTAAAAGCCGCCACCTAGCCGAGGTTTTTGCGGGCACGCCGCGAAGTGTCAAGCCCTGGACCGATCCTCATTCGCCGCAAACAATTGAATACATAGGGTAAAAATTGCTCGCCAGGTTTGCCGATCAATTCTGTCGTTTTGCTAACCTGAATGGGTAATCGCAGAAAGTGTTCGGCCTTGGTCGGGAAGGCAGAGAGCCGGGATCGGGAATGAGAGTGATTTTATACACTCTCAAAAGCGATTTCAGACTCTAACTATCTTTAGAATCAACATAAACGCCTCAAAAACTGCCTCGTTTTTTTGCGATTTTTTGCGATTTTTGTGCGCAAAACGGCCCTTTTCCAAGCGAAACTGCCCCCAAAACCTCAAGACTCGGTCTCCGGCCGTCTGACCTCCTTTCTCTACATTCCCTGCTCCCAGCTCACCGTCCAGCGTCCACCGTCCACCGTTTTCCGCCGACCCCAAAAGCTTGTCAAGGGGGTCAGCGCCCATATTTGTTGTAAGCCCATTATTTTTCAGCCAGTCACAGCTTCGCGAAGTTTGCCGGTAATTTGCCCTGAAAAGCCTAACCTTAAAAACAATCAGACAAAGTACGGAAATACCGAGCCGGGCGAATGGGTACGCCCTCCCCGACGCGGTTCTCTAGGCCCGTGCGCCTGCTCTCAGTTGAGAAGCGCGTCGGCGGGGCTGCTGAGGAATCGTGTCAACGGAAGGCGCCGGGGCGCGGAACCGTTCTTGTCTTGACGGAGCAGCTCTCCGCTCGATGCCAGACCGGAACCACGGCAACATCGAGACTTTGAGAGCGTTCTGAGGCCATGCGCATGGCCGGTGGGCGATCGGATCTGGATCGAGCCGGCCATGCGCAGGAAAAAACTGAGGCGCAGGTTTACCGATTCAATGTAATCCCGCACGCCGCACCAAATGTTGCGGCACGGAGGAGTGTGAACAATGAACTTCAAAAATATCTGGAATCATCCGAAGACATCGGCGGCGGGGCTGCTCATTGCGGTCGCGAGCGTTGCCGGAGTGTTGTCGCAGCAGGGCGTTTCGCTGGGCAAAGTGGGAACCGGAACCGTCGTGTCGCTGGCAAGCGCGCTGGCTACGGCGCTTCTGGGACTGATGGCGAAGGATCCAGGCAGTGCGGCAGGCCAATCCGCCGCGACGGGCGGGTCAGCCAGCCAGCAGGCGAAGCTGGGCGCGTGGATGCTGATCGCGTTGCTCATTCCGCTGCCGTGGATGCAGGGCTGCACGGCCGCCGGCGTGGCCGAGAACATTGTGAACTGGACGCCGGCCCTGCAAAGCGCCGTGGCCACAGTGGACTCGACCGCCGCGCTGCTGGCGCCGGCCGACGCGCCGATCTTCACCGCGGCAACAATCGGCTTCGACGCGGCAACCAATTTGCTCGTGGCGCAGGCGAAGGCATACCTGGCCAATCCTTCGGCAAGCGTGCTGGCGCAACTGCAGAACCAGATCGTGACGCTGCAGCAGCAGGTAAACACGGCTCTGTTGCAGGCGGCAAGGATTGTGGATCAAAAGAGCCAGCAACATGCGTTGGCGGCCATTCAGGGAGTGGGCACGATTGTGGTCGCGATTCTCTCGCTGGTGCAATCGATCTCAAGCAAGGCGCAGGTTGCACGAATGACGGCTCAATCCGGCGTCAAACTTGCGGCAGTGGAATCGTATTTGAACGAAAGCCGCGCGGCAGAGATTGTGGCCGTGCACTATGGCGAGCCGGTTGAAACGGCGCGCGTGCAGGTCGCGCAGGCAGAGCAAGCGGAGATGAGCGCCGGGTTTTGAAGGGAGCGATTAGTTGAAACGGGCCGCTCACCAACGTGAGCGGCCCGCGAAATCACCAGAGCGTGTTTCAAGAAATTGCCTTGTAAAAAGAGCACGGCTTTAGCCGGGCTGAAAAGGCAGCAAGAATATAGGGTTTCAACCCCTGAGGGATAACAAGCGAATTCTATACAACGTTTTTGAAACACGCTTTAGCTCTCAGTTGTTCGTTGTCAGTCAGCCATTCGTAATGGGTCGTGCGATCCCAGGTCCCAAAATCTGGACCTGGGGCACCCGGCGAAGGGGTAAGACACGAAGATTCTGGCGAGCCCCTGCTGTACGATTCGCATATGCGCTTATCCCTTAACGTGAATGATCGCGAACCAGTCCGAGCGTCGCTTCAGGCGACGGGCTATCTAAGTGCCCACCTAAACCTGACAAAGGAGCCGGACAAAGATGGTTTTAGCAGCCGGGTTTGGGTTGACGCGATCGACGTGTCCGAAGAACCAAACACGGTCAGTTCGACTTGGGAAATTGGACCAGTCACGGTCGGGGATAGAGTTGAGATCCTCGTCCTTCCCGACGGCGATTCTGATCCGCCTGGGAAGGTTAGGAGAAGCTCGGAGTCGCCTAAGAACCTATTCTCCAGTGTAGAGGAGGCTCGATTCCTGCTGTCCGCTGTACAAGCCTGCGACGCCGAACTTATGGGTGTCCTGGACCGGGCCCGGAACAGCGAACCCGCAGAAGAGATGGAAAAGGTTGCGAGAGCAGTGTTTGCGATCGTGTACGAGTTGGATCGCCATCTAATAACGCCGACGCTCCGCCGCCATCCGGAATTGTTGGTTGAAGCGAAGGAGAAGAAGCTGGCTTAACAAACGGGCCCGCCTCCCTTGGAGGCTCCAACTATGTGTTCGTATCCCGCGCTTCACCCAAAATTAGTTTGAGAGTCATCTGTTTTTTGCCGCGCACGATGGTCACGCTGACGGTGTCGCCGGCCTGGTGCTTGTCCATGATGGCGCTGATGTCCTCGGGATCGCTGATCTCGTGGCCGTCGATGGCGACGATGAGATCGCCGCCGAGCACAATGGGCGTGTTGCCCACGTAAGCCTGCTCATTGCCGCCGCGCAGGCCGGCGCGCTCGGCCGCTCCACCGGGAACGACGCGCTGGATGAGGACGCCGGAGTCTGCCGCGAGTCCCATCTGCGAGGCGAGGTCAGGACCGATCGCGTACGACACGATGCCCAGCGAAGGCCTCTTGACGCGGCCGTAGCGGATGAGGTCGGCGAGCACGGCCTTGGCGGTGTTGATGGGAATGGCAAAGCCGATGCCGGAGCTCTGATCCGCTCCGTTCGAGGCGATCATCGTGTTGATGCCGATGACTTCGCCGGAGGAGTTGAGCAGCGGGCCGCCGGAGTTGCCGGGATTGATGGCTGCGTCGGTCTGGATGGCGTCTTCGATGGGCGCGCCATCCTGGTTTCGAATCGACCGGATCGAGCTGATGATGCCGCGAGTCATGGTCCCGCTGAGCCCGAAGGGATTGCCGATGGCATAGACCTTCTGGCCGACGTTGAGCTGCGAGGAGTCAGCAAGGGTAACGGCTTGAAGGTCGGGCGCATCGATCTGCAGCAGCGCAAGGTCGTGAACCTTGTCCGTGCCTACCACGCGCGCCGGATAGCGGCGCTTGTTTGAGAGCATGACCTCGATGCCTCGATTGGCGCCATCGACTACGTGAAAGTTGGTGAGAATGTGGCCGGACTTATCGAGAATGAAGCCTGAGCCCTGGCCTTGCTGGGGCACCGTTCCGTAAAAAAAGTCGAAGACCAGGGTGGTGGAAGTGATGTTGACCACCGAGGGCAGAACCTTCTTATAGATGGCGATGTTGTTCTGTTCTTCGGCGTCGTATGCGGGCGCAGCGTGAGCTTCGGTGAGCTCGAGCGGCGAGTTGGAGCCGTCGGACCCGACGAGCGTAGAGTGGCTCCAGGGAAAACCGGGCTGGAAATGGGTCGTAATGAACCAGAATCCGCCCAACAAAAGCAAAATAATGATGAGAATTCGGGTCAGTCTCATAGTTGGTCGACCTGAAAGACCCTCCTGATTTGGATACGAAAGCGGGCAGGCACAGTTCCTCGGAACAGCCCACGCGCCTCTCTTATTGTAGAGACAACTTCTGCCCGGGTTTGTTGCTCTCGGCCTGAAGGCGCGGCCACAAGGCTTCTACCTGGGCGCGGAGGGCGGCGATATCGCCCGAATTATCAAGGACATAATCGGCCTTGGCTACTTTCTCGGCGTCGCGAACCTGGTGGGAAAGGCGAGTGCGGGCATCGGCCTCGACGGCATTTCGGGACGTGGCATTCGGGGCGACGCGCGCAGCGTACCGGGCGATTTTGAGATCGTTGGGCGCGGTAACCACGATGATGCGATCGATGCGTCGGCGCCAATCGGCCAGAACACTTTCCATTTCGCCGCGAGCGATGGCGTCGCGGACGACTTCAAAAATGAGCGCTGATTCGAGGACGGCGACAGCGACGGGATCGCGAGCGAAGACCTCTTCCATCCAGCGGCGCTGCGCTTCAATCACCGGAGGATGGACAATGGCATTCAGTTCCTGTAGGCGTCCTTGGCGAAAGGCGAGGTCGGCGAGTCGGGCGCGGTCGAGATGGCCGTCGGGATTCACGACTTCGCGGCCGAAGTGAGCGACGATCTGGTCATAGACGTCGTGGCCGGGCTCCATGAGCTCGCGGCCCAGGGCATCGGCTTCGACCACCTGGGCGCCGAGTTCGCGGAGCATCGCGGCGACGGTGCTTTTGCCGCTGCCCAGACCACCGGTGAGGCCGACACGCAGCATGGGTTAGAGTCCCCGCCGCATTTTGGCGGCGCGCACGGTGTTGGACATCAACATCGCAATCGTAAGCAGACCGACGCCGCCGGGCACGGGCGTATAGGCGCCCGAGAGCTCGAAGGCCCTGGGATCGATGTCGCCGACAACGACGGAGCCGCGCTTGGCAAAAGCGGCTTCGCGCTTGGCGTTGCCCCTGAAGAAGCGATCAAATTCCTCGCGCGTCGTAAGCCGGTTGATGCCGACATCGACGAGCGTGACGCCGGGCGTCACCATTTCCGGAGTGATGAAGCCGGGACGTCCGATGGCGGCAACAAGAATGTCGGCCTGCCGCGTGATCGCGGGTAGGTCGCGGGTCTTCGAGTGGCAAATCGTAATGGTTGCGTTCTGATGGAGCAGAAGCATGGCGACGGGCTTCCCGACAATGTCGCTGCGGCCGACGACGACGGCGTGTTGGCCGGCGATCGGAATATCGCTGCGCTTAAGAATCTCAATGACGCCGGCGGGCGTGCAGGGCGCGAGCGCCGGACGACCGGCAAGCAGGCGACCCGCGTTCACGGGATGAAAGCCGTCAACATCCTTCGCCGGATCGACGGCGTCGAGGAGGGCCTTGGCGTCGACTTGCGGAGGAAGGGGTAACTGAATAAGGATGCCGTCGATGTCGTCACGCGCGTTGAGTTGAGCGACCAGCGAGAGCATCTCCTCTGTCGTAACGGTATCGGGCGGGGTAATGAGATCGCTGTATAGGCCTAGCTCGGCGCAGGCCTGCACCTTGCTGCGAACGTAGATCTCCGATCCGGGCAAATGGCCCACGAGGACAGCCGCGAGCCCCGGCTTGATGCCGCGAGCGGCGAGCGCGCGGACCTCTTCGGCCACTTCCTGCTTGATGGCTGCTGCAATGGCCGCGCCGTCGAGAATCTTTGCCATTTTTTGCTCCAAAGTTCATGGTATCGCTTCAGTTCGGGCCTGCGCCGCATGCCGGGCGGGAGCGTTCGGCGCCGTTGAGCAGTAAAGCGGTCTTCTGCGATTGATCCCTCGTCGTACACGTCGTCACATCGAATTGTGAGCAGGCTCACATACAGCCTTCTATTGCGTGCCTAACGTCGAAGGGGTCGGAAGTGTGCCAGATCACAAGACGGATCACATCCACCTTCCGGCAGTTGCTGTACGGAGAGAGTGCCTGATGAGCGGTCTGAAGGATGCAGCACATCTTTTCCGGTTCGCGGGGCTTTTCATTCTCGCATTTCTGGTGTTTCT
>Ga0181522_10001216_pt1 | contig 16095 bp, 9 predicted proteins | sample PEATcosm2014_Bin_27_FD_121103 | JGI IMG/M metagenome (GOLD analysis project Ga0181522, IMG submission 121103) | Peatland microbial communities from MTU Mesocosm Facility, Houghton, MI, USA - PEATcosm2014_Bin05_10_metaG | ecosystem: Environmental > Terrestrial > Soil > Wetlands > Peat | place... | reverse complement strand
GGACCCCCTTCGGAATACCAATCACCACACGTTTGTTGGCTGCAACTTCCACCGGCCCGGACCAAACGTCTTTGTCTCCGCTCTGCACGGTGACTTGATAGGTGCCCGGAGGAACGACCAGCTCCTGCTTCCATATCCAGTCGTTATTGAACTCGTCTCCGTGACCCACGAAGAAGCCGGGAGTCTTTCCGTTCAGCAGGATTGCGTCGCGGTCCGCGCCCTTGATCGTCATAGCGCCGAATGGTCCTGAGACCGTTCCGGAAGCGGGCTGCAAAGTCACATCGAGGGCTGTGGTCTTACCGGCGCTGATGGTGACGTTGCGTGTTTCCGGCGTATATCCGTAATTCGCCAATTCGATCTTGTGGTCGCCGGCGCTCAAACTCAGCGTGTGATGCTTGCTAGCTTCGCTGATTGCGCGTCCGTCTACCCAGACGTATGCCTGCTTGGGAGTAACGTGGAGGGCGACTTTGCCGTCGCCGCTTTGTGCCGCGCCCTGCGCTACCATGCCCAATGCAAGAGCGGAAACTGCCAACTGAACTGAAGGGAGCTGTAATCTCATAAAGAACTCCTTGGAGAAAGCCTCCGAGAGCCAACTACACACAGGCTTTCGCGTAGTCTAGGTCGCAAGAATTGTACGCCAAAGTACGGGCCAACACACGCGGGTACAGTGATGAGCGGCAAACGTAGAAAATAGGTCTACGTTCGACTGAATTTGACCGACTGTGGAGAATCTAGCCGCAAATCAGACTGCCTGGCCGCGCCGGGCAAAAACCGGCTCAACGGGCTGCCGCGCTCAACCTTTTGCGCTCGCTCTCGGCTTGTTTCAGAATGGGTATGTCGGGATCGGCATTGCTCCAAAGAGCGAAAAAATTCTGATAGGAGGCGAGCGCTCGTGCACGCGCGGCGCCGGACTGTCTTTGTGTTGTCGAGTCCAAAGCATTTGCTCGGGCCAATCCGAGGCGTGCCAGAGCGCCAGTCCAGCAATTCCACACGATGCCGGAATGGTCAATGATTTTCTGGAACTCGGCGGCGGCAGCGGCTCCCTGGCCGGCGTCGAGGTAAGCTTCTCCGCGGATGTATGTGGGATAGAGGCACGAAGTGTTATTGCTGAAGGGAACATTGGCGAACTCAATCGGCAACCCTGCCTGCAGGGTTTGAAGAGCGGAACCTGCATTCTTTTTGCGGAGTTCAATTTGGGCGCGAATCGCCGGCACCCAAAGAGATTGCATTTGGGTATCGAGGGGCAGGCGCTTTGCCAATGCATCGGCCAAAGCCTGCGCGCGGGCAACTTCACCGCTCATGGCCAACGCCAGGGCTGCTTCGGCATCAACGTTGGGATTTCCCGGCGCTAGTTTCAGGGCTTCGGCCGCGGCGCGTTGCGCTTCCATCGCATTGCCGTAAGCGGCCTGTTGCACGGCGGCATTGGCTTCGTAAACGGCGGCATCTTCTTTATTATCCGAGCGCAATGCAGAGTCAACGGCTTGTTTGGTCAGCTCCAGCGCCTTGTGCACGTGGCCGGCATATGCCTCGGTATCGGCGGCGAGGGCGAGCCCGTAATTTTCGTACGCCGGTTGGCGCGCGAACCATTGTTGCTGCCCCGCCATCCCGGCCGAATCGGACTGCAGAAACGCCAGCGTGTAGAGATAGTTGTGCAGCAGGTACCCGTCAAATTTTCTTCCCTGCGCCTGTTGGATGGTCTGGCGCGCCTCCGCGAATTTCTGCATGGCCAGGTCATCGAGAGCAAGGTTGACGAAGCCAAAGGCATCGTCGGGATCGAGAAGCATGAGTTGCTGAGCGGCTTCCGCCGATTTTTCATATTGCGCAAGCCGCGTGTACAGCACAGCCAGCCCGTTATAGGCATGGACACCGTGCGGATAAATCTCGATTTCCTCCTGAAGAGCCTGAATGGCTTTATCGATCTCTCCAGTTGCGTAGCCGTAATAATCGGCGGCGATTACTAGTTTTTCCCATTCGCTGGTCCGCTCGCGCAACTGAAATGCTTTGCCGAAGTAGCCGCTGGCGCGGTCCTGCTGATCCAGAGTGAAATAAATCACGCCGGTTTGCACATAGGCCATGGCGAAATTGGGATCGAGCTCCAGCGCGCGCTGAGAATAAGGCAACGCCGACACCGGGTCCCGTTGGGCCAGGAATCGCTCCGAGAGCGTGTACGCCTTCAGGGCTGCCAGCGAAGTCGTGGTGGCCTCATCCAGAGGAGCGTCGAATTTTTTCACGGTAGCCAGCGACTCGCCGAGCTCGCTGCGCAAATTCGCGGCTGCGGCCCCGAGCGCATCCAGCACCTTCTCCTTTGCCGCTGCAGTCTTTTGCTCTCGCGCCAGGGTGTCTCCACTCTGGCAATCTGTGGCCTCGAGAGCCAGCACATACTGGCTGCCCAGACTGGCAATCGATCCGGAAATGTAGGCCTTGCTGCGCGTCCGCTGGCAAACCTCGAGGGCAATTTCAGAAGTGAGTTTGGTGTCGGACGGACGAGTCATCATCCGCAGGGTTGCGCGGGTTTTACTTTCGGAGAGCGGATTCAGAAAGGGCGATTGTGTCAGAGCGACGCCCAGCGCCGTTCTCAACGTGTCGTCGAAGACCGAGTCGCCCGTGCGATTGGTCATGTCAGCCAGCACAACGCTGTCTTTGGATGAAAGGCGACGCCGCGCGGAACGAAGATGAACGAAGTAACCAAGCAACGCCACCGCCACAAGCAGAAAAGGAATTGCAGAAACCCTCATCCAGGCGAAACGCGCCGGCGGTAGGGCCAGCCGGTCGTGCTCTTGCCCTTGCTCTTGAGTGGTGCTGGTGATGGTGGTGCGGATGGTTTCCCGCTGGAGCACTATGCCCTGCAGAGGATCTTCGCCAGGACGATCTGCCCCGGGACGATCTGCGCCGGCTGAAAGGGTCGAAAGCCCGCTCAAACCGGCGAGCTCGATGACTTGCACCGGCGAAACAAACTGATAGCCCCGCCCGGGCAGGGTGGCGACGTAATTATTGTCGCCCGGTTTTTCGTCGAGTGCCCGGCGCAGGGCTGAGATGCTTTGCGCGAGGCTGTTCTCATCGACAAAGGCGTCAGGCCAGACATTTTTCAGTAGTTCGTCGCGGGGGATGACGCGGCCAGGGTTCTGCACGAGGTAGAGAAGCACCTCGAAGGCGCGGCGGGTTAGGGTGACAACCTCTTTATTGCGCCGCAGGGTGCGGGCGAGGGCGTCCACCTGGTACTCGCCGAACCGAAATATCCCTCCCTCTTTCATTAAGTTACCGGCGTCAGAAGTTGTCAAACCCGGTCAGAAGCGGTCACTGGCCTTTTTATGGGTCTGTCCGCATATTCGCAGCGTGAGAGCGAGGTCGCGTGCTGAAACTCTACCAGCGGCTACTCCAGTGGGCAAGACCAAGTTCGGGGGTGTCCACGAGGGGTGTCAGCCGCACGGTCCACAGGGAAGTGACCGTGGAAAGACAAGGCATGACCGTGCTGTTAAGTGGTTCAGCCGCGGCCGGACTCCATACCTGCCCGCTTTGCGGACAAACGTTGGCTGTCGCTCAGGCAGAGCACAGACAGGCTCTCGTCCAGCCCCAACAACCCCGTCTTCCGGGCGAGGAAAAGTGAGCTCACACCGGATTAGCCGCACAAAACTAAGGACTTGGAATTCCTACCCTCTAGCAACTAAATAATTAGTTACCTTCCCACGAATCGCGCGTCTAAAGATAAGGTGAAGGAGAGCTAGAGTGCCGCCAAAGCAGTCCGCAACCTTGACAGAAGCCGAGCTTCGCATCATGGACGTGCTCTGGCGTAAAGGCTCCGGCACGGTCCAGCAGGTGCTGGATTGGCTTCCCTCTACCTTGGCCTATAACTCGATTCTCACCACGATCCGCATCTTGGAGAAAAAGGGCCACGTGAAGCATATAAAGGATGGCCGTGCCCACGTTTATGAGCCGATCATCGGACGCCAGGAGGCCACGCGCTCCGAGATTCAGCATCTGGTCGGCCGCTTCTTCCGCAACTCCCATGAGGCATTGGTCCTGAACATTCTGCAAGACGAAGAGCTCGACCCCGACAAGCTCAAACGCTTGCGCGAGATGCTGGAACGGAGCGATGCGAAATGACCGTTCCGGATCTGCAATCCCTAGCGCAACTCTTCACCGGACGGCTGCTCAACACCGCGGCTGAGGGCATTGTTCTGGCTTGCCTGGTATGGGTGTTGCTTCGCCTCATTGGCCGACGAAACTCAGAAACTCGTTTTGTCATTTGGTTTTCCGCGCTGTTGGCAATCGTCGCGCTTCCATTTCTTTCCGGGTCAGGCTTCTGCGCTTCACATTCCCCGACTCTTGCCCCCCCAACCCCGCACGGAGGAATCACCCTTTCTGGCTCCTGGGCTTTTTATCTGTTTGCAGCCTGGGGCGTCGGTACCGGTTTGCTGCTTCTCAGGCTGAGCGTCGGGCTCTGGCGGGTGCGTCAAATCCGCAGGAAGTCCTGCGCAGTGGACCTTGCTACTCTCGATCCCGCAATTGCCGGGATTCTTCGCGCCTTCGAGTCTCGCCGCCAAGTGAAGCTGTGCGTTTCACGGGAGGTAGCCGTTCCGGCTGCAATCGGCTTCTTTCGGCCTGCCATTATTTTCCCTGCATGGCTCTTCCCACAGCTCTCGCCCGAGGAGATCAAAGTAATTCTGCTGCATGAGCTGGCGCATCTTCGCCGATGGGATGATTGGACCAATCTCGCCCAGAAGGTAGTGAAAGCGATCTTCTTCTTTCACCCCGCAGTCTGGTGGATTGATAGCCGCCTGACGCTTGAGCGTGAGATGGCCTGCGACGACATGGTTTTGGCGCAGACGGCAAGCCCCAGAGCTTACGCGTCGTCTCTGATCTCGTTTGCCGAGAAATTGCACAACGCGCGGGTCCTCACGCTGGCGCAAGCCCTGGTGAGCCGGATGCGCGACATGTCATTGCGCGTAGCTCAAATTCTCGATGGAAGACGCCCGAACCATACCACGCTTTGGAAGCCGGTTCTGGGCCTCAGCGCGGGCATGCTTCTGCTCGTCTTTGGTGCTGCGCCTTATGCGCCGCAGGTTGTCACATTCCGGGCTCAATCGAGCCGGAATGAAATGGCGCAAATTCACGCGATGCAGCAATCGACAAATGCCGAAGCGCAGGCGGTAGCCGTGGAGGCGCCTTCGAGTCGCACAGAGCCAACGCGTGTTGCGCGACGCTCAAGTTTGCGGCCGCAACCTAGAGCGATTCCGGCCGCGTTCAACCCGCGTGCAGCCCTGGTACCGGTGCGGTTGGCAGCGTCGCTGAACCGGCCTGTGATAGTGCGCGCAAAGGCAATGCACGAAGAGCTTCCGATTCAGCAGACATTCGTCATTCTGCAAACGGCGCAGTTCGACGATTCCGGTTCTGCGGTTTGGACACTTTGCATTTGGAGAATAGGAGGAGTTTTGGCTGAGAAGCAGTTGCAATCGACCTTCATCGTGAGTTCGATCTAAAGATAATTTTTTTGCTTTTATCAACTAAACAATTAGTTGTTAACACAGGAGAATGAGTAACATGAAAAGCTGGATTAAACATTGCCAGGTAGTGCTCAAACGGCGCTTCCTTGTTCCTTTGGCCGCAGTTGCGATGGTTTTGTCGCTTGCGGCCTATGAGTTTGACAACCCCGTGAGAGCAGCAACGGCGCCCACTGCGGCCGCGGCACCGCTCGACGACAACAGTGTCAGCGCATTACTTTCACTCGATCGTGCTATGGAGGCACTGGCCGCACGCGTCACTCCGGCCATCGTCAACGTAACCGTCACATCCAAGCGGTCGGCGGTCGCCGACGCAGCCGAAGGTGGAGACAACAGCAGTAACAACGACTCCAACGGGCTGCAGCAGTTCTTTAAACAATTTGGTCCCCAGTTCGGTCAACAGTTCGGCTTTGGTCAACACGGCTTTGGTCAACACATGGGGCCGCAATCCAACATTGAGCACGGTCTGGGCAGCGGCGTGATTATCTCGCCCGATGGCTACATCGTGACCAACAACCACGTGATCAAGGGCGCAGTGGACATTCGCGTCACCTTGACTGACCGTCGAATCCTGCCTGCGAAGCTCATCGGCGCCGACCCGCTCACGGATCTTGCCGTCATCAAGATCGACGGAAGCAACCTGCCCAGCGTACCGTTGGGAGATTCCAGGCAACTGCATCCCGGCCAAACCGTGCTCGCGTTCGGCAACCCCTTGGGATTCCGATTTACTGTGACGCGCGGCATCGTCAGCGCGTTGAACCGTCCTAACCCGTTTGCCGGCGACCGTCGCGCGCCCGGCGAATTTATCCAGACCGACGCGGCCATCAACCCAGGCAACTCCGGCGGGCCGCTGGTCAACGCTCACGGCGAAGTCGTCGGCATCAACACCTTTTTGGTTTCTGAGACCGGTGGTTTCTCGGGTATGGGATTTGCCATTCCCGCGCAGATTGTGAAGCCAACCATCGACAGTCTCATCAAGTACGGAAAGGTAAACCATGGCTACATCGGCATTGGCATCAGTGACGTTACGCCCGATGAAGCCAAGTTCTTCCATGTCGACAACGCTTCGGGAGCTGTCATCACTCAGGTCGAGCCGAATTCTCCGGGCGCGAAAGCGGGTCTGAAAGTCGGCGACGTCATCACCGAACTCAACGGAAAAACAGTGAGCGACGCCGGTGAGCTGCAAGTCGAAGTCGGAGAAGAGCAACCCGGAACCACGCTTCACCTCAAAGCCCTGCGCGACGGCAAGTCCGTCGACGTGCCGGTCACCCTGCAGGCGATGGGAAAAGGTGACAATGACAACCAAAGCGCCGACGCCGGCCGCGGTAAGCCGCGTTGGGGCCTTGGCCTTGCCGATCTGACGCCTGACATCCGGCAGCAACTGCAAGCCGGCGACGACGTGCATGGTGCCGTGATCGAACAAGTCACTCCCGGCAGTCCGGCAGATAACGCCGGGCTGCAGCAGGGTGATGTGATCACGGAAGTTAACCGCCAACCCGTGCACTCCGCGGCGGATGTGCAAAAGGCACTCTCCAGCATTCCTAAGGACAGCGATGCCCTGGTGCTGGTTTGGACCAACGCCGGAAGCACTTTCCGCGTCTTGCATCCTACGCAAGGCTAGGCAGACGTCCGGTATGAGGCGCGGGCATGCGCTCGCGCCTCAGTTTTTCGACGAGACATTCGCCGAGAACCTTTCTCGCTTCCCGGCGAGTGGCTCGAACCGCTAGCACATCACACCCACTTAACGGCGGAAATCTCCTTACTCAGAATGTCAGCCGCGCACCCAGTTGAATCTCACGCTTCGGGAAATCGGAGGTGAAGGCCAGCGGTGTGCTGGAACTCACCGTGCCCCCATTCAATTTTGTTCCGGGCTCGATCCCATGCACGTTGAAGGTCATCGAACCCGCCCCGCCATATTGTGGGCTAACCGCGAACAACGGACCCACCTCATTGTTCACGCTGGCATAGTTGGTCCGATTTGGGATGTTGAATCCTTCCGCCGTGATTTCGAGGGTGTTTCTCTCGCCCAGTTTGCGATGCCAGCCCACGCGCGCGTCGAAATCGACGTAATTCGGACCAAGGCCGGAGTTGCGCGGCGCCCCAATGGGCCGGCCATCGGTAGCGTGATTGTCGCCATTGGTGGGCCCTCCACTCAGCAAATTGAAAGGATGCCCGCTGTTGTAGCTGACAATTGGCGAGAGCTCGAAGCCGGACAGGACGCCTCTCCAAGGGCTTTCGAGGACGCCCGCGACCACGACTTTCTGCCGCTCATCGAAATTCGACACCGCACGGTCCGCGCCCAGGTTCAGATTGTCCTGCGGTCCGTAGTCGCTGTTAAAGTCCGTGGTTGTGTCGATGGCTTTGCTGTAGGTGTAATTTCCCAGAAGCGTGGTGGTCTTGTTGAACTGTTTCTTGATTTCGAGAATGCCGCCGTTATAAATGGCCGACGCCGCCGAAGTGTATTGGTTGTTTTGGACAATGAAGGGGCTGTAGAAGCAGTTCCCCGCATTGCCGTTACAGGTCTTTGTGGTCTGGTAAAAGGCGTCGAACTGTGGATATACATTCCAGTCCCGGTAGGAGGCCGTCTTTCCGTTGGCGAGAGGGACTGACACAAAACCCGGATTCTGCAAGTTCGTATCAATCGCCACCGGGAGATGGACGGTGTGGGAATAGATGTAGCTGAGGGAAACGGAGAAACCACGCGCGACTTGCCGCTCAAAACCGAACTCAGCTTGTTGCGCGTAAGGGCTCTCGTAATTAACCTGGTTGCTGAACACTACACTCAAGCCGGGAACCGGGCCGCTGTTGGTGGGGGCGAAAAGGCCATTTGATGCTGCCGTGAGGTCGCTCGGAGTGATGCAACCATAGTTCCCCGGGAGCGGCGTAGTGCAGCCAATCACTCCCCCATTATTCACCCCCCCACTGAATGCGGGATTTCCTTGGGCAAACAGGTTTTCGAAGACGAACTGGGAACTGTCGTTCGTCGGACCAAAAGAGAGAAGGGTTGAGATATCGATCGGATCGATATAAATTCCGATTCGCCGGGTGCAAGGACTGAGGGGGGTTTGGGCTCCTACAATAGCGGGCTGTGAAGCAACCGGTTGTATCCCGCAAGTCGCAACCAGGTTCTTGACCTGACTGCCAGGCTCGTTGCTCGCATAGGGCAAAGTGTTCTCGACCGCAGAATTATTCTTGTTGAGGACCCCCAAGGCCAGATCTACGCCGGGAATGGAATCGTAAACTTGCCCATAGAATATCCCGTATCCCGCACGGATCACGGTCTTGTGGTCTTTGAAGGGATCCCAGGCGAACGAAACACGCGGAGCAAAGTTGTGCCAGGGAGTGCGCAAAGGAAGGTATTGTGAGTCCAGTTCATAGCGAACGCCATAAGTAAGACTGAAGTTTGACTTGAGGGCCCAGGTATCCTGCCAATAAGCGGCGGTGAACGGTCTGGTGACGCCGTAGGCGGGAGTGCCGAATCCGTCTTCAAAGATAGTGGGGAACCCCAACGAAAACGCCTGCAGCGAGCTGAGATTGGCGCCAGGCACGTCGGTCTGACCGGGCACTTGGGTGAGACCGCAAGGGTTAGTGCCGACAGGGTTACCATACGGAGGAACGGACACCCAGCTGGGTTCGAAGCACGGCGACAGCAGACCTGCGGAGATTGGTCCGGTTTCAAAGCGGCCCGGCATAAAGATGTTGGTTTGAGTGTGATTACCCCGAAGCAGCTCTACGCCACCGAGGCGGAAGGTGTGGTGGCCCTTGGTGAGGGTGAGATTGTCGGCAAATTCGGGCCGGCGCAGTATCTCGTAGTTGGGCAAAAAGATATTCGTGCCCAAATTCGCGACGCCAAAAACATCGAGTCCCACCTCGGCGGCTTCGTTGGGAATGACGTTGGTGTGGTTGTAACTGTACTGCGCTCGCACTTCATTCTCCGTGGTCGCGCTGAATAAGTGGAACCACGAGGCCAGCAAGGTATGGTTATAAGCATGGATTGAGCTGCCCCGCGAATAGCCGGTTAAGGACTGCACGTCGGGAGATTCTTCCAGGTCATGCCCGAAGTTGTAGCGCAGGAAGAACTGGTCCTTCTCGCTAAAGCGGTGGTCGAGGCGGCCCGATGCCAGGTACTCCCGCGTGTCATAGGGAAACACTCCACCGTTTTCCTCAAGCTGGTTTATGAGAAAGCCCTCCACCAATGAGCTTTGCGGCGAAATAAAATTACCTTTAGGGTTGATCGACAGGTAGTCCTGGAGCAACTGGGCGCACGTGGCGGCCTCAAGGAGAACCCCCGTGGGCGCACCATTGGGACCGCTTATACAAGGCACCGAAGTGGTAGACCCGAGCTGATACAGCTGCTGAAGAACTTGCTGCTGATTATATCTGGGATCGCTCGTAGCAAAACTATTAGTTCCCGCGATAGTGGGTGAGGCGAAGATCGAGCTGTCGGTCAGCAGGGGAACGGAATTCTGCGAATTCTGCCGTAATCCTTCGAAAGAAGCAAACAGGAAGGTCTTGTTCTTCTTGATCGGGAAGCCGATGGAGCCGCCATACTGCTGCCGGCTGAGCGAGTTCTTGATCGGCGCGCCGACTGAATCGGTATTGAAATTAGAAAAGGTCGGGTCATAAGCCAGGGCCGAACTGAAAGCAAAGGGATCGCGCGCATCCATCGCACTGTTGCGGAAAAAGCCGAAGGCGCTGCCATGCACGTTGTCGGTGCCCGACTTCGACACGATGTTGATGGTGGCTCCGCTCGCTCCTCCCATATCTGCGCCATAATTGCTGCGGTTGATCTGGAATTCCTGCACCGCGTCCTGGCCCAAGGTCAGGCGCACGCCGCCTTCATCGTCGTTGGCTTCTCCCGCATCCACCGTCACGCTGTTGCCCCGGCCGTTGCTGCCGTAGAACGAAAGCCCGCTAGTGGGGAGCTGCTTGACCCTGTAATCTGTGTCGTCGGCGATCCGAGTCGAGTTGGAAACGCCGGGCGCCAGCAAGGAGAAGGTCAGGTAATCCCGGCGGTCAATCGGCAGATTCTCGATCATGACCTCGGTTAGGGTGTTCGATTGGCTGGATTTCTCGGTATCGACTGTAGGCGTCTCGGATTGGACTTCGACGGTTTCCTTAACTGATGCCACCTTCATGTGGAAATCCAGAATCGCCGTTTGCCCCACGGTGACGACCAAGCCCTCCTTGATCTCGCTTCCAAAACCGGGAAATTCCACGCTGACGTTGTAGCTCCCCGGTGGCAGTCCTGTTATCAGATATCCGCCGTTGCTGTCGGTGACCGCGCTGCGCCGGATGCCCTTCTCAGCGTTCTCCGCGACCACATTTGCCTTCGGCAAAATGCCACCCGAGGCGTCCGTGACGTTCCCTTTTATGCCGGCAGCCGTGCCCACGCCTTGAGCGTGCGCCGCTACCAACAGTCCCAACACTACCAGCAAACATCCCAAACCCAAGCTGACGGAACGGATCCACGCTTTCGCGTTTCTCATCAAAAAATAGTCCCCCATCTGGATCGACGATAATAACGCTTTCTCTCGACTTTGATCCACTCACGCCGTTGGCAGATCGAAACCTGCAGTCACCACTTGCTTTGGCCTATGTTTGGCAGTTCAGTTGGCCCGCCATTATGTCATGAAGTCTTGCTTGTTCCCAGCAGCAGCTTTCGAGGCAGGATGGAGAGCAGAGGAAGGGACGGCGTTGAGTCCCTTCCTTTGCGTCGGCAATGGAGAAGCTACTCCCGTTGGGGATGTGTGCGGCGTTGCTCGCTATCGTGGCGGCGCTGTTCAGTTCGCCCCACAACAAAACCGCTCGCCCACCCTTCGCGAAGTGCGCACGCGAAGGATGGGCACATCCACGGTGGTTGTGCTGGCGGATACTGGGCCACCCGCCGGGGCCAGTGCACTACTCCAGGAGATATCCCGAGACGTTATCGCCAGCGTTGGTCACGAGGAAAAAGGATTCTTTGCCCTCATCCACGACCACAGTATCGGAATCGAATGACCCCGCCGGTGTGGTAAGAACCGAGGAGCCTTGACAGTTTGCGCCCAGCGTAGCACTTCCGCTGGCCGGAAGTACGAGATTCCCTGCCCCGCCAAGGTCAAGCGTCACGGTCGAGTCGCCAGAAATTATTGTTCCGGTCTTGTCGAACAGGAGCTCTCCCGTACCTGTGACGAGACCGCCGACTGATGGGATGTAGCCCTGCGAATAAAGAGAGAACTGCTTACTCTTGAAGGTCGCACTGCTGCAGGTTACCGTTCCCTGCTCGGCCATTTGACCGACCGTCGTGTAACCGGCGTCGATTTGGACTATGATGCCGTTCTTTCCGCCGTTGTTGAGAGTGAAATTGAAGGTCTGGGTAGACGGGCTGGTGACTTTCATGGTGTACTCGCAGCCTGCCAGGGTCGTCGCCGACCACGTGCCTGAGACCGCGGTGGGGCCGCTGATCGTGCCCGCGTTGGAATCCCACTCGGTACCGCTGAAGGTGCCACCCGAAACGAAGGTAACCTGGAAAAGGGAGTTGTAATAGTTCCCGCTGGCTAGGCCGGCGGTTTCGAATCCCCAGATTCCGTTACCGGTGGGGAAGGTGGTGGCGGTGCACTTGGCGAAGCTGGCGGTGCCGGCTCCGAGTAGGGCGATCAGCATAAAGACTAGAAACAAACTGGTTTTTTTCACAATATTCCTCCGAGTGGATCCTGGGTTTTTTTGCGCAGACAGACTACCATGAACCGAAGTTGAGAGCCTAGCCCGACACCGTCGAGCACCGGATGCCGCAAACTTCGAGCCTATGGGCTGCTGTGCACCTGAGAGGCCAGGGACTGAGATGCACACTATTCGGTTGAATTTAAACGATTTACATAACTTGCACTGGTATTTCAAGGGACACAAAAAAATTGTGTTCCCCAAATTTTTGTGGTACAGTGCATCAGTTTTTTGAGTTCTCCCAGGGCCCCTATGAACTTCGAAGCATTTCAATCCATCACGACAGCGGTAGCGAAAGAGCGATCAGTCGACACTATTTTGAAAATGATCGTCGAGGGGGTTGCCGCGCAACCCGAAATAGGTGTTGTGCGAATGCTGATGGTAGAAAAGGGTGACATCTGCGACAGGTGCGTGGCGCGTGATGTTTGCCGCAACCGGGCTCGCTGCCTTCACCTGGTTGCCACCGGAGGCCACCCCAGTAAAGGCACTCGGAAAGATTGGGAAGAGCTGGCTCATTCTTTTCCGCGTGTTCCACTTGGCGCATTCAACTCCGGGGTCGTCGCCGCTGATGGGAATCCCGTGCTCATTAACGATGCAGAGGCCGTCTGCAATTGGGTCCCGGACAACACCAAAGAGTGGGCGAGGCGTGTGGGCATGCGGAGCTTTGCTGGTTTGCCTCTCATTTTCCGCGGAGAACTGCAAGGCGTGTTCACAATTTATAGTTGCGCCCCCATCTCTGAAGCCGAATATCGCTGGTTGCTCGCCCTCGCCGACCACGCCGCTATCGCCATTGCCAATGCGCGCGCCTTTGAGCAGATTACCGCTTTGCGGGAACAACTGGAGCTGCACAACGCTTATTTGCGCGAGGAAGTGAAATGCCAAACCGGATATGGGGACATGGTGGGCGAGAGCCACGTCTTTAAACACATTCTGCGGCAAATCCAGGTAGTGGCGCCGACCGATGCCAGCGTGCTGCTTCTGGGAGAAACAGGCACGGGAAAGGAGCTGATCGCCAGGGCGATTCATGAACAGAGCCTCCGCCGTCAACGTCCCTTAATCAAGGTTAACTGCGCGTCGGTGCCGCGTGAGTTGTTCGAGAGTGAATTCTTTGGTCATACCAGGGGCGCATTTACAGGGGCCATCCGCGACCGGGTGGGGCGTTTTCAGCTGGCGGATGGTGGCACCATCTTTCTCGATGAGGTGGGGGAGATTCCGCTCGAGTCGCAAAGCAAGTTGCTTATGGTGTTGCAGGAAGGAGAGTTTGAGCGAGTGGGCGAAGAGCGAACCCGCCGCGTCAATGTGCGCGTGATCGCAGCCACCAACCGTGATCTCGAGCGGGAGATCGTGGCCGGCCGATTCCGCAAGGATCTTTACTACCGTTTGAATACTTTTCCCATCGAAGTTCCGCCGTTGCGAGATCGGCGTGATGATATTCCGCTGCTGGTGGCACATTTCCTTGAGCGCGCGCGCCGCCTCTATCCCTGGTGCGGAGAGCTGACGCTTCCGCAATCGAGACTGCTCGAGAGTTACGATTGGCCAGGCAATATCCGGGAACTGCGAAACGTGGTCGAGCGCGCCGTAATTATCTCCCAGGGCGGTACGCTTCGTTTAGATCTTGCTCTGGGAAGCAGCGCAACCGTCAATGTGTTTCCCTCGATGACTGAGCCGCAGCTGCACTCTGCTTTCGCCAGTGCGTGCTTTACCCATGAGGAAATGAAGCATCGGGAACGAGAAAACATCCTTTTGGCTCTGCAACGCACGGGCTGGAAACTTTACGGCCCAGGGGGAGCCGCCGCATTACTCGGACTCAAGCCAAATACCTTGGCTGCCCGCCTGAAAGTCATGGGCATTCAGAGGCCGAACTAGAAATACTCTGCAAGAAGTTCCGTCTCATGCATGTGAATGGCGAGATACTCATATCGCCCACTCGCTTCGGCTGAAGCTGCCTTCTTTGGCGGGAGGGCGCGGCCGACGTGGCGCAGTCGGCCGCTTCCCGGAAAAGCCAGCAGTTACGGGATCTGGCTCCAAAGCACAGGGCAGAGGTGCTCGTCGCTAAAATAGGAGATAGCCGCCGGCTTCGGCTCGACCAACGACAGGAAATTCGCGGACGAGTTGTAGGTGGGCCAGTTCGGTTCTGGGGCGACGTTCGGATTCCCCGTCTTCGCAAACTGCGTCCAGTAGAGGCGCATCCTCTTGGAGAGCCCTCCCTGCGAGGCCGAGAGCGTTGTCGGCAGGCCGAAAACATCCCACTGTTTGAAAAGGTATTGCAGCTCCGAAGTATGGTAGGCGCCCAAGGGGAAGGTTAAGGCCCCGCCAAAGTCAGCCTGCGCCGGAGGGGCATTCACATCGTTAAACTCATAGGCGTAGGTGTTGACGTAATTCGACAGCAGTTGAACCGCATTGCTCTCCGGGCAGCTGAAAATTCCGTCAGTGGCCGCGGCACCGAAAGCCTGACCGCCGGTCGGATAATTGGAATAGAGGTATACGCCTAGAACATAGGGCGACAATTCCGGTCCAAACAGATTCTCGACCGCACTGGTGTACTCGCCGGATGTGAGAATCGGGTTCCCCTGCAAATCGTAATTCTCAGCCACAAATAAGTTGTATTCATTTTGCGTGGTGCCCGTAAGCACAGGCACCTGATTGAACTGGCCGCTGGCAAAGGCACTGTTCATCGTCTGCGTGAGCAGTGTTCCGTCCACGAACGGGAACAAGGGGAAGGGCTCTCCTGCAATCATCGTGGCGGCGGGCACGGCTCGCAGACACGCGGCCGTGGCCGGATCGCCGCATCCGACGGCAGCGGCAATTGCCTCCCCAGAGGGCACGGTCGGGCTGCCCTCCGTTTCCGCCTGCGCGAGAGGAATTATGTAGGGAAGGTAGGGTTCGAATTCCGCATACGATCCGCTTTGCGCGATGGCCCCGCTGAACATGCCCGCGGCCAGCGGAGAGGCGAGTTGTGCATAAACGCTCTGTCCACCCGCGGATTGGCCGAATATTGTAACCTGCTCTGGATTGCCGCCAAAGGCCGCAATGTTGTTCTGAACCCACTGCAACGCCAGTTGCTGATCCATCAGACCATAGTTGCCATTGAGATGGCCTTCGGCGTCGATCGCGGTCTGCGCGAAGAATCCTAAATAGCCCAGGCGGTAATTGAGAGAGACGACGATTACGCCATCGCTTACCAGCCATTGAGGGTTGTAAGAAGTGCTGGACCCGTCGATGAGTCCGCCGCCGTGGATCCAGACCATCACAGGCAGGTTTGAACCTCCCGCCGAGGGAGTAAAAACATTCAGGAACAGGCAATTCTCATCGCCACCGGTTGCCTGCGGGCAGGCGTTGCCGAATTCAATCGCCTGATAAGGATTCGTTGGGAGTGGCCCGTACGGCTGCGGCGGTGCCCAGCGCAAACTCCCAAGCGGCGGCAGCGCGTAGGGGATGCCGAGAAACTCGTTCATCCCGTATGCTCGTTTCCCGATTACTACGCCGTTTGGTGTGGTAACAGTCGGAGCGCTGGCAAATGCGGTTGCTACCGTGCCCAAAGTGACTACGCAGAAAGTCGCTACTGCAAACAACCGCCTCAAAGCAAAACCCTCTTTCTTCGTCTCGCCGTTCATTATCGTTAGTTCCTCCCTAGTGGAATTATTCCGGTTTCATTCGAAGACTCTGAGCGTGGCTCGTTTTTTCGCGGGCCTGCAATTCCGCTCGCCCCCAAACCGTCGGCCATTGTGCCCCTGATCGCTGCTCGTGTCAATGTGAATTGGTTTGCACACGAGAGACGCCTTCGATAGTCGTCGATGCGGTCAATGCGAAACAAATGGCAAGCCGGCGTAGTGGGTCAGTTCAAGCAGGAACACATCAAGTCGTGCGGGAGCTCCTGCGACACGCATCGTTCAAGACG
>Ga0181522_10001213_pt1 | contig 16124 bp, 9 predicted proteins | sample PEATcosm2014_Bin_27_FD_121103 | JGI IMG/M metagenome (GOLD analysis project Ga0181522, IMG submission 121103) | Peatland microbial communities from MTU Mesocosm Facility, Houghton, MI, USA - PEATcosm2014_Bin05_10_metaG | ecosystem: Environmental > Terrestrial > Soil > Wetlands > Peat | place... | reverse complement strand
CCGCCCGCGACATTGCGGTCGAGCGCGTGCGCGATCTGGTCGCGCAGAACACCGAGGACCGGCTGCTCGGCGTCCTCGGCGAGAAGCGGGTCAACGTGCTGAAGCTCAACCTCGCGCTCGACGCGATGAAATAAGCTAGGCTGAGGGCATGGCCGACAAGGACGCCAGACCCTCGCCGGAGGCGTTGCTCGACGAGGCGACAAAGGAAGGCCGCGGCCGGCTGAAGATTTTTCTCGGCGCCGCGCCGGGCGTCGGCAAGACCTACGCCATGCTCACCGCCGCCCGCACCGAGAAAGCAGGCGGGCGCGACGTCGTCGCCGGCCTGGTCGAGACCCATGGCCGTCGCGAAACCGAGCAGCTGATCGAAGGCTTCGACATTTTGCCGCGCAAACCGATCGTCTATCGCAATCAGATCATGAAAGAGTTCGATCTGGACGCGGCGCTGGCGCGCCGGCCAAGCTTGCTGCTGGTTGATGAGTTCGCCCATACCAACGTGCCCGGCAGCCGCCATCCCAAGCGCTGGCAGGATATTGCCGAATTGCTGGCGGCAGGCGTCGACGTCTGGACGACGCTCAACATCCAGCATCTGGAAAGCCTCAACGACGTTATTCTGAAGATCACGAAGGTCCGCGTGCGCGAGACCGTGCCCGACACGGTGTTCGACAAGGCCGACGAGATCATCCTGGTCGACTTTCCGCCCGACGAACTGCTCAAGCGCCTCGCGGAAGGAAAAGTCTACGTTCAGGACACCGCGGCGCGCGCCGTTGAAAGTTTCTTCAAGCCACAAAATTTGACCGCGCTGCGCGAATTGGCGCTCCGGCGCGCGGCCGAGCGCATCGACGCCGACCTGATCGAGCGCATGCAGGCGCACGCAATCGAGGGCCCATGGGCGGCGGGCGAACGCATTCTCGCTTGCATCGGGCCGGACCCGATTTCACCGACGGTCGTACGCACCGCCAAGCGTTTGGCCGACCTGATGGATGCGCCCTGGATCGCGGTCACCGTGGAACGGCCGGGCGCAAACCTCAATGAGGCCGCGCGGCAAAGACTGGATGAGGCCATGAAACTCGCCGAGAGCCTCGGCGCCGAGACGCAGACGCTGACCGGCAGCGACCTGCCGGCGGCGCTGCTGCGATATTCAAAATTCGAAAACGTCACACAAATCGTAATCGGGCGTTCGCGCAGCGGCTTTTTCAGCGAGTTGCTGCGCCGCTCCTTGCCGCACGAGCTGGTGCGCCGGACTCAGGACATTGCCATTCACGTGGTCACGCGCGAGGCGGAGGCTCTGCCGCCGGTGCGCGCCTGGCGCGGGCTGGATGGCCTCGTCCTGAAACCGCTTCCGTTCCTTTATGCGACGCTCGCGGTCATCGCGGCGCTTGGCGCCGGCGAGCTTTTGACCAAGCTCACGCCGATCCCGAACCTGTCGATGGTGTTCCTGCTGGCGGTTTTGTTCACCGCAGTGAGCTTCGGCATCTGGCCAGCGATCTATGCCTCGGTCCTGTCGTTCCTGGTCTACAATTTCTTTTTCATCGAGCCGATCTACACCTTCACCATCGCCGAGCCGTACGAACTGCTGGCGCTGGTGATCTTCCTCGTGGTCGCCGTGTTTACGTCGGCGCTGGCCGGGCGGGTGCGCGCGCAAGCTGAGGTCTCGGCCACGCGCATGCGCGCGATGCGGCGGCTCTATGAATTCACGCGCCGCCTCTCGGGTCTTGCCACGCTCGACGCGGTAGCGGAAGGAGCGGCGAGCGAAATCCACGCCAGCCTTGGCCGTTCGGTGGTGGTCATGCTGGCGCGCGACGACGATCTCGATTTGACCGCTTCGTGGCCGCCCGAGGATTCGCTCGATGCCGCGCCAATGACCGCGGCGCGCTGGGCCTATAGCCACGTCGAACCGGCCGGCGCCGACACCGCCACTCTACCGATCGTGCCTTGGTTTTTCGTACCGCTGCGCATCGGCGACAAGACGCTCGGCGTCATTGGCGTCGCCAAGCCGCCAGGAACGCCGCCGCTCGATTCGGAAGCGCGCGCGCTGCTCGACACGCTGTCGGAGCAAACCGCCGCCGCGCTGGAGCGCGCCTCGCTGGCGCGTGAAATGGTGAGCGCCAGAACCGCGACCGAAACCGAGCGCGTGCGCAACACGTTGCTGGCGTCAATTTCCCACGATTTCCGGACGCCGTTGTCGTCGATCCTTGGCTCGGCCACTAGCCTTATCGACTATGGCGACAAGCTCGATGGCGGAGCCAAGAAGGACCTTCTCGGCCAGATCAAGACCGAGGCCGAAAGCCTCGATGAAATGGTGCGCAATCTGTTGGCTATCACGCGCATCGATGCCGGCGCACTGGAGTTACGGCGCGATTGGATCGATCTGCGCGAAATCGTCGATCGCGTCATCAGCGCAGCCCGGCGCCGCGGCGCGCGACAGCAAATCGAGGTTGCCTTGCCCGCCGAATTACCTTTGGTGCGTGCCGACGCCACGCTGGTCGAACAGGCGATCGGCAATGTGATCGGCAACGCGATCGTTCATACTCCTCGAGAGACCAAGGTATCGGTCGATGCGCTGGTCAATCCGAATGACGTAACGCTGCGAGTCAGCGATAACGGCCCCGGCATCTCACCGCAGGCTCTGCCGCAAGTGTTCGAAAAATTCATCAAGGGCGACGCGACCCAGGCTGATGGTGGGCAGGGCACCGGCCTCGGTCTTGCCATTGCCAAGGGCATCATGGAAGCGCATGGCGGGTCGATCGCGGCGCAGAGCCCTTTGGCTGCCGGCCGCGGCACCCGCATCGTCCTAATCTTTCCGCGCCAGGACGTGCCGGCATGAGCGGAAAGACGCAGATTCTGGTTGTGGACGACGAGGCGGCGATCCTGCGCTTTCTCAAGCCGGCGCTGGAGGCGAACGGCTACGAGATGACCAGCGCTGGCAGCGTGGCCGAGGCGACAAAACGGATTGCAGCCGATTCTCCCGACATGGTGCTGCTCGATCTCGGCCTGCCGGACGGCGACGGCAAGGACGTCATTCGGCGCGCGCGCGAATGGTCCGACGTGCCGATCATCGTATTGTCGGCGCGCGAACGCGAAACCGAGAAAATCGAGGCGCTTGATCTTGGCGCCGACGACTACGTCAATAAGCCGTTCAATGTCGGCGAACTGCTGGCGCGGATGCGCGCCGCCCTGCGCCATCGCATGCAGCGCAAGGCGGAAACACCGGTGCTGCGCGTCGGCAATCTGGAAGTTGATTCGGTGCGCCATCGCGCGATGCGCGCGGGCGCCGAGGTCAAGCTAACGCCGAAGGAATTCGAGCTACTGTCATTTCTGGCCAAGCATGCCGGCCGGGTCTTGACCCACAAGCAAATCCTCACCGCGGTCTGGGGGCCGGCGCATACCGAAGACACACAATATCTTCGCGTTTATGTCGGCCAACTTCGCCAGAAAGTGGAAGAACACGCCGACGATCCGCGCATTATCCTGACCGAGCCCGGCATCGGCTATCGAATTGCAGAAAATTAGCCGTCCGCCGATGTTCAACCCCGGCTCATAAATTCCCTGCCACCGCGCCAAAATTCCCGGTTACATTATCGGCGTCTCGCTTAATATGGATAGCGGACGGCCCAAGAGCTTTTGGTCATTTCAGCCGGGACGGTGCTTGCAATGTCGGTATTTAAGGTCGGAAAAGCCACCGTTACCCGCATCGAAGAGACCTATGGTCCGATTTACGGACCGAGCGAGCTGTTTCCGGCCTGGACCGAGGCGCATCTGAAGGAGCACGGCCATTGGCTCGCACCCAACCATTACGATGCGGCGACCAACAAGCTCAAGCTCAGCGTCCATAGCTGGCTGCTGCAGGTCGACGGCCGCAAGATTCTGATCGATGGCTGCTGCGGCAACAACAAATCGCGACCGCTGCGGCCGTGGTGGAATATGCTCAACGAGCCCTGGCTTGACCGGCTCGCTGCGGCCGGCGCCCGGCCGGACGAAATCGACCTGGTGATGTGCACGCATTTGCATCACGATCACCTCGGCTGGAACACGCAACTGCGCGACCGAAAATGGGTACCGACCTTTCCTAACGCGCGCTATGTGTTTTCAAAACTGGACTTTGACTACTTTCAAAAGATCGATCGCGACCCGGCGACGGCACCGGCCGAATTCGGCACGTTTCGCGAATGCGTCTTGCCTGTGGTCGAGGCCGGCCGCGCCGATCTTGTCGCCGGCCCGCACCGTCTCGATGAGTTCATCGACATCGCGCCGGCGCCGGGTCACTCGCCGGGGCATTTCGTCTTCAAGCTCGATGTCGGCGGCAGCCGCGCGATGATCATCGGCGACGTCTTCCATCATTTGCTGCAGGTGTTCTACCCGGACTGGAATTTTCCGAAGAATTCGGATGCCGACGCGGCACGGGTGAGCCGCCGCCGCGTGTTTGAGGAATGCGCATCGAGCGGATGCATGGTGTTTCCGGGCCACGTCGGCGCGCCATTCGCCGGCTATATTGAGAAGGCGGGATCGGCATTTCGGCCGCGCTTTTGAGCGGCCGCAGCGGAGGGGGGAATGTTGCAGCGTGATCTCTTCATCAGCCATTCGTCGGCGGATGCCGCGACGGCAACCGATCTGGTCGCCGATTTCGAACGGCAGGGCATAAGCTGCTGGATTGCGCCGCGCGACGTGCCGCTCGGCAGTGGCTATCACAGCGAGATCGTCAACGCGATCGCGCAATGCCGCGCGATGCTGCTGCTGTTCTCGGTGACCGCCAACGAAAGCGACCACGTGCTGCGCGAGGTCGAACTGGCCGCCCAGGGACGCAAGCCGATCTATCCCTTGCGTCTCGATGGCGTCGAGCCGGCCGGCGGCCTGAAATACATGTTGGCGAACATGCAGTGGGTGGAGCGGCGCGCCCTTGGCGACCGGCTGACCGCGACCATCGAGCAATTGTTGCGCGCCAGCAGGCCCGCCGAACAATCGGCGCCGGCCCCGGCCCCAACCCCGCAGCCCGCACCGGCCAAGCAGGGTCCGCGTATTTCACCGACCATGGGGGCGGCAGTTGCCGCCGCGGCCGTCATCGTGCTCGGTGTGGCATGGTTCCTGATGCGGCCGCCGGGACCCGACCCACAGCCGTCCGCCACCATCACGCCGCCGCGGCAAGCAACGCAGGCATCTCAGCCGTCGAATTCCAGCGCGCCGGCGCAATTGACTCAGACCAATACCGACAAAATCACGATCGCGAGCGCGGTCCCGTCCGACTTCGCCGCCGCGGCCGGCGGCAGCCGGTTCTTTAAAGAATGCAGCCAGTGCCCCGTGATGGCGGTCGTTCCGGCAGGCCGCGCGCTGATCGGCTCGCCGAACGACGAGCCCGGCCACACCAGCGAAGAAGCTCCGCAGCGCGAAATCATTTTCAAGCAGCCCTTCGCCGTCGGCCGGACCGAAGTCACTTTCGAGGAATGGTTCGCCTGCGTAGCCGAAGGGGGCTGCCGCGCCTATCGCCCCGGCGATTACGGCTGGGGCACGGGGACGCGTCCGGTGATCAACGTCTCGTGGACCGATGCCGCCGCCTATAGCGAGTGGCTGTCGCGCAAGACCGGTGCAGCCTACCGCCTGCTATCCGAGGCTGAATGGGAGTACGCGGCGCGCGGCTGCAATTCGGCATGCCCGTCAACCGCATTCTGGTTCGGCAACACGATCACTCCGGAGCAAGCGAACTATGACTGGCGCTATTCCTATGAAGGCAGCCCCAAGGCGCAGGCGCTGCGCCAGACGATTGCAGCCGATAGCGGCGCGGCGAATCCGTTTGGCCTGCTTCACACGCAGGATAACGTCGGGGAATGGGTGCAGGATTGTTGGAACGCTAACCTAGCGGGTCTGCCTTCAGATGGCTCGGCGCGCACAACTGGTGATTGCAGCCGGCGCGTCGTGCGGGGCGGCTCCTGGTCGGACGAGCCGCAGGATTTGCGAACCGCCAAACGAAATTGGAGCCCACAAGACGAGCGGCGGGCCCAGGTCGGGTTTCGCGTCGCCCGCACGCTTGAGCGGTGACGGAAATGCCTTAATTACAGGGGGGTTGGGAGGCCTGCGTCTTGCCGCTATCCCCGGATTCGTGGCATATCAGTACTGAATTGAGCGGCATTAGATCAACCTGAACTCAGCGTCCTGCCATGGCCCAGCGGGCACATCCCAGTGCGTTGCGCATAGCTCCACCAAAGAGTTTTTTGGCCGCGCTTTTCGTTGCCGCCAGTATTCTTCTGCTAGTCGCGCCCGCTGGTGCTGAAACGCGCCGCGCCTTTGTCGTCGGCATCCAGCGCTACAACGACGCGCGCATTCAACAGCTTACCCGCACCGTCACCGACGCCAAGGACCTGGGTCAGGACCTTGAGGAAGTTGGCTTCGACCGCAAGAACATCAAGATCGTAACCGACCCGAAGAACCGGGAAAGCTTCGACAAGGACTTCAACGCCTTCCTCAACACGGTCGAGCCGGGCGATGACGTGGTGTTCTTTTTTTCCGGCCACGGCTTCGGCATCGAGGCTGACCAGACCAATTATCTTCTGCTGGGCGATATCAAGAGCCCGTTCGCTTATACGCAATCGCAGATGCCGGAGAAGGACCGGCGCAATTCCGACATTGTTCAATTGCGCGTGGGGTCGTTCCTGGAGGCGTATCAGCATGACGAGATTCCGCGTAGCGGTATCTCGGCCTCGGAAATTCAGCGCAAGATTGCCGAACGCCATCCCAAACTCGCGTTCATTATCCTGGATGCATGCCGCTCCCTGCTGGCGGTCGCGCCCAGCGGCACCGATGAGGTTAAGCGTGTCGTGCGCGGGCCGGCCTCGGGCAGCCGCCTGCTGAGCTCGGGACAGCCTCCGTCCGGTTTCCTGGTGCTGTTCTCCGCTTCGTTCGGCGAGCAGGCGATCGAGCGGTTCAATCCAAGCGATCGCCGCCGCAACTCGCTCTTCACCGAAGTGCTTCGCTCCGAACTGCAGCGGCCCGACCAGACGTTGCTTGGCTTGGCAAAGCGCGTCCGGCTGGTGGTGAGCGCAATTGCGCAGCGCAAAGGCGAACAGCAAGAGCCGGAATACTTCTCCAATGGCGGCAGCGTGGAGGATTTTCTTTTGGTCGGCTCAATCGGCGCCGACCGCTTTCAGCTGACGCAGGATAAATGCGCGGGTTCCGACGAGGATTGGACCCAAATCGCCAAGCTGCGCAAACGTGAACTCTATCGTCGGCATCTGGTGCGCTTCGACAGTTGCGCCACCGCTGAATTGGCACGCCGCGCCATCGCCAATCTCGGATTGAGTTCGGACGACCCGGTCGAGGTGCCGCCGGCCGATCCACGACGGCCGATCAACGACTGCGACCGGCTGGTGGCCTCCGATCTCGATCCGGCGCGGCCGCCCGAAGTCCCCGGCGTTGCCTTCGACAAGGTCGATGCCGACCAGGCCATCGCCGCCTGCAACAAGGCGATCGACCAAAACCCGCGCGTCGCAAGATTCCTCTTCAACCTCGGCAGGGCCTATCAGCGCTTAGGCAGCCAGCCCGGCCTGGACGACGCCAAGGCCACCGCCGCCATTCGGCGCGCGCGCCTCAATTACGACGATGCCGCCAAGCGCGGTTACGTCAGCGCCTTGAACAATCTGGCCGTCCTTGACGAGAGCGGCACCGCAGGCACGACCAATGAGGCGGAGGCGAGCCAATTGTTGAGGCAAGCCGCTCAGCAAGGTCTGCCGCTTGCGATGTACAATCTCGGCCTGCACTACAAATACGGCACCGGCGACGTGCCGCACGACGTCGTGCAGGCGGCCGAATGGTTTTCCAAGGCTGCCGAAAGTGGACTGGTGTCCGCCATGGTCGAGCGCGCCGATGCGCTGCAGTTCGGCCTCGGCATCAAGCTGGACGCGCGGCGCGCGATCGAATGGTATCAAAGGGCGGCCGACGCCGGATCGGTGCGGGCAAAATTCAAGTTGGGGCTGCTCTATCTGAAGGGCGTCTTCAACTCATCGGCGGTCTATAATGACCCCGGTCAGGCGCTGCTCTGGTTCGGCCGGGCGGCCGCCTCGGCCGACAGCGCGTCGGAATATTTTCTCGCCAGGATCATGGATTCGGGCATCGGGCTTGCGAGCCGGCAGCCGGAAATCTCGGAACGCTATTGGCGGCTTGCGGCCTATGCCGGCGACAGCAGCGCGCAAATTGAGCTGGCCGAGCGGTTGCGGGACGGACGCGTTCTGGTCAAGCCGGAAGACAGCCCGCGCGAAGCCGTGACATTGCTGCAGCGGGCGATGGCGCAAGGCTCGCCGCAGGCTGCGCTCGATCTTGCCCGCATTTACCAGACCGGCCAACTCGGCCAGAAGCAAGACGTTCTGCTCGCGATGAAGCTCGCCTATCACGCGATCGATCTTTCCGTGCAAGCCAGCCCGCTGACCGAGGACGGCGATCCGTTCAAGGAAATCGCCGCCGGTCATCTGTTGGCGGAAATGGCCAAGAATGGCCAGGCGGTGGACGCCTCCGGTCAGCCGCTATTGACCCAGGACGAGATCGACCGGGTCGAGCACTATTACGGCACGGTCGATCCGGAAACCCATCAGGTCAAGGCGCGACGCCTCGATGTGCCGATCAGATGCGACGCGTTCCCGAATTACTCGTATAAAGCCCAGATCTGGGTCTGGGACTGGGGGCGCAATGAATCGCCCACCGAAGCGCAATTTCGGAACATCGAGCGCGACAACGGCTGCTCGGGCCAGGAGTTGCGCGCGACGATGATCGGTGTTTTCTTGGAAGCACGGAAGAACAAGGTGCCTTTTGCGGATCTGCTTGATCAGCGGATCAAGACGGCAAAAGCCGATATGGCGTTGGGACGAGGGCGATAACCGGCAACGATAGGGCCAAGGTCATGCGAACAAACGCAATTCGAAATGCCATCCTTTTTGTATCCGCGGCGGTTCTGACCAGCGGATTTTGGGACGTTGCGCCGGTCTATTCCCGCGATTTCGGTTCGATAATTGGCGGCGCGGTCGGCGGCGCCCTCAATGGGCTGGGCGTGCGCGGCGGGTATCGGTCGCGACGGGACAGAGGCAACGACGATCGCGACAATGACAGCGCGCAGCGCGACCGCGATTCGAAGAGCCCGTCGGATGATCGCGTGCTGGCGTCAATTGGCGCTCCCTCGGCGCAACGGCAGTCTGTGATCTTGAAGTCGATCGACGTCAGCGGCGATATGGGGGCTGTTGGCAGCAAGAACCTGACGCAAATCGGCGTCACGTCCTCAAGCGAAGCCGAGCGCGATGATACCTCGCAAATCAACGAGATCATCGCCCGCTTCAAGATGGAGCAGGACAAGTCGGGGACGCCCGGCGACGTCACCGCGCACGCCATCGAACAATCTCTCGACAAGGCATTCAAAGACAGCAAGCTCAATATCTTTGAGAGCTTTGTCGGCGAGAACTGGTCGGCGGAGCGGTTGCGCGTGATGATCCTCGAGCGTGTTCGGGCCGAGTTGCCCCAGCTGTTCCAGGGCAACAATCGCGGCAACGCTCCGATGGAAGAACTGGATCGCCTGATTCATCGCTCGGCGGAATCCGTCAATCATCGACTGTTTGAGATTTCGGAATTGCTCGCGGCCAATCGCAGCACGGCGTTGTTTGCCCAGCGTCTGTATCAGACGCATGGCAGGATGGTGGATGATCAGCTTCGTGAGGTCACGGACCGGATGATCACCAAAGCGGCGGATATGGCGGTCGGGCGCTTCGATTCGCTGTTGCGGCGCGACGAGGATGGCGTTGCCGTGCGCTATCGGGCGGAGCGCATCGTTCTCGACTGCCTGTCGGAGAACGTGGCGCGAATCTCATCTTCGGAAACCGGAATTGCGACCGTCGGTGAGATCGAGCAGAAGATCGTTCAAACGGCGACCGGCCAATGCATCGCGTGGCTGGAGAACCAGTTCGGCACCGACAAGGACAAGCTCAAGGCGCAAAAGCCGATGCCGCTGCGGGCGGTCTGGTCGCCAACCGGCCCGCGTGACGATCCGTCGATGTATGGCCGGGTCAGCGGCTCGCTGTAGCGGCCGGCGCTGTTCATAACCTGCTGAATCCTATGAGCAATTGATATTGCCTTGACTCCTTGGGCTGCGCGGGAGTTATCTAGAACAAATCATGAACAAGGATTGTGCGGTGACCGCTGGAGCATCAGCCACCCTGGGCCGTCTGCGCCAGGCGGTGGCGAAAATCGAAGGGCAGGAAACCGATCTCGGTATCGCTGTGCGGGCGCTGACGTTCGGCGTGCCGGCCATCGATGCCAGCCTGCAAGGCGGCCTGGCGCCCGCCGGTCTGCATGAGATAGCGCCGGCCTCGGCGCGCGATCTGGGTGCGGCCGTGGGCTTTGCCTTTGCCTTGGCGGCGCGCGTCGCCGGCGATGGCCGCAGCACGCTTTGGATTCAGACCGATTTCGCGGCGCTGGAGGCCGGCCATGTCTATGGCCCCGGCTGCGACCTTTTCGGATTGCCGGCAAGCCGGCTGCTGATCGTCAAAGTCGTCCGCCCGCTCGATGCGTTGTGGGCGATGGAAGAAGCGCTCAAGTGCGGCGCGCTGGCCTGCGTCATCGCCGAACTGCCGAAGGACGGCGCGATCGCCGATCTCACCGCCACGCGCAGGTTGACGCTCGCCGCGCGCGAAGGCGGCGGCTTTGGCTTTCTTTTGCGCCATCGGCCGTCGTCGCTCGCGAGCTCTGCGGAAACGCGCTGGCAAGTCGCCGCCGCGGCGAGCCGTCCGGATGCCTTTGGCGGACTGGGCCGCACCGCCTTCGCCCTCGCATTGACCAAGAACAGGCGCGGCCCGGCGGGGCTTTGGACCATCGCATGGAATCATCATGAGCGTAGCTTCCAGGCGCTATCTCTCGGTGTGGCTGAAATGGCTTTCGACCGACCGGATCGAATGCCGTTCGCCCGCGCCGGATGACGCGCCGCTCGTCATTGTCGAACCGGTCAAGTCGGCGTTGCGTATCTGCGCGCTCAACGACGTGGCGGCGGCGCTTGGGCTGAGACTTGGGATGCCGCTCGCCGATGCGCGGGCGATGTATCCGTCGCTGCACGTGGCGGACGCCGATCCACAGGCCGATCACGCCTTGCTCGAGGCCGCGGCGGACTGGTGTGATCGCTATACCCCGCTGGTGGGCGTCGATCCGCCCGACGGCTTGCTGCTCGATATCGGCGGTTGCGCGCATCTTTTCGGCGGCGAGCGGGCGCTGGCTGGCGATCTTTGCGCGCGATTCCAGCGCCAGGGCCTGCGGGTCAAAATCGGCCTGGCCGATAGCGTCGGATGTGCCTGGGCGGCCGCGCGATTTGGCGAAACGCGGCTGGTGCCGAAGGGCGCTCTGCGCGATGTCTTGCTGCCGTTGCCATTGGCGGCCTTGCGGCTCGATGGTGACATTGTTTCCGCGCTGGCGCAGGCCGGACTCAAACGCATCGCCGACGTGATCGATCATCCGCGCGCGCCGCTGGCCGCGCGGTTCGGCCAGGAATTTCTCCGCCGGCTCGATCAGGCGCTCGGCCGGGAAGACGAATCGATCAAGTCGCGGCTGCCGCTGCCGTCTTATGTGGCGGAGCGGCGGTTTGCCGATCCCATCATGATGGAGGCCGATGTGCTGGGCAGCATCGGACATCTGGCGCGCGAACTGGGCATCATCATGGAACGGCGCGGGCAGGGCGCGCGGCTGTTGCAGGCCGCATTGTTTCGTACCGACGGCAAAGTCTACCGGCTCGAAGCCGGAACCGGCGAGCCCTTGCGCGATCCCGCCCGCATCCATCGCCTGTTCGCCGAGCGGCTGACGGCGATCGGAGACGCGTGCGATCCGGGGTTTGGCTATGACCTCATTCGGCTGTCGGCGCTCGTCACCGAACAAATAAATCCCGCGCAAACCGGGCTTGCCGGCAACGACCACAGTGCCGAACTCGCGCATCTGATCGACCGGCTGAGCGCGCGGTTCGGGTCGCGGCGCGTGACGCGGCTGCTGCCGTGCGACAGCCACATTCCCGAATACGCGGTGGCCGCGCTTCCGGCGCAGGCCGTGCGCCTGGAATTTGCCGCAGCGCCGGCCGAACAGGACAGCCTTAGCCAAGCGCGGCCGCTTCGCCTGTTCGCGCAGCCGGAACCGGTCGAGGCCGTCGCCGAAGTGCCGGATGGTCCGCCGGCGCGGTTTCGCTGGCGGCACATCTTGCATGAAGTGGTCGCGGCCGAAGGGCCGGAACGCATCGCGATGGAGTGGTGGCACAATGCTAAAGGCGAGGCGCTGACGCGGGATTATTTTCGCGTCGAAAGCAGACAGGGCGCCCGCGCCTGGCTTTATCGCGAAGGGCTTTACCAGCGCGAAATTGTGAGCCCGCGCTGGTTTTTGCACGGCCTGTTTGCGTGAGCCCCGCCATGTCCGCCTATGCCGAACTGGCCATGACCAGCAATTTCTCCTTCCTGCGCGGCGCTTCGAAACCGGAGGAACTGGTGAAGCAGGCCTGTCTGCTTGGCTTGAAAGGCCTCGGCATCGCGGACAGAAACACCGTCGCCGGCGTGGTGCGCGTTCATGTCGCCGCGAAAGCGATGAAAGACGATGAGGGCATCAAACCGTCTCTCGCCGATTTCAGGATCGCCGTCGGTGCCCGTCTGGTATTCGACGATGACAGCACGCCGGATATTCTCGCCTATCCGCGCGACCGCGCCGCTTGGGGCCGACTCACGCGGCTCTTGTCGCTGGGCAAGCGGCGCGCCGGGAAAGGCGAGTGCCTTCTCGGGTTGCCCGATCTGCTGGAGTTCATCGAAGGCCTCAATCTGATCGTGATGCCCCCGGCACGGATCGATGCCCGCGTGCTTGGCCGTTTGCTCGACCGGCTAAAAGGCGCCACGTCGCGGCGTTCCATTTGGCTGGGCGCCGCCATGGTGTATCGCGGCGACGACGCGCGGAGGATGGCCAAGCTGGCGGGGATCGCCCGCGATTCCTTCGTGCCGTTGATCGCCGTCAACGACGTGCTCTATCACGCGCCCGAACGCCGGGAACTCCAGGACACCGTCACCTGCATCCGCGAGCACGTCACCATCGACAGTGCCGGACGGCTGCTCGAAGCCAATGCCGAGCGGCATTTGAAATCCGCGGAAGAGATGACGCGGCTGTTCCGGAAATACCCGGACGCGGTGGCGCAGACCCACCGTTTCCTCAGTGAATGCCAATTCTCGCTCGAAGAGCTGCGCGGCACCGAATATCCGAAAGAAACCCGCAAGGGTTTTGCCACGCCGCAGCAGGCGCTGGTCGCTTATGCCGGAGCGGGCGCCAGCAAGCGATTTCCGCAAGGCATGCCGGAAAACATCCGCAAGATTTTGAACGAGGAGCTGAGAATTATCGGCGAGTTGAAATATGCGCCGTTCTTTCTGACCGTGCATGACATCGTGCAGTTTGCGCGCCGTCCCGAGATCAACATTCTTTGCCAGGGCCGCGGTTCGGCCGCCAATTCGATCATTTGCTATTGTCTCGGCATCACCGAGGTGCGGCCGGACGGCAAGAACCTGCTGTTCGAACGGTTCGTTTCAGCGGAACGGCGCGAGCCGCCCGATATCGATGTCGACTTCGAGCACGAGCGGCGCGAGGACGTTATCCAGTACATCTACAAGAAATATTCGCGCGAGCGCACCGGCCTTGCCGCGACCGTTATCTGTTATCGTGGCCGCAGCGCCATCCGCGACGTCGGCAAGGTGTTCGGGCTTTCCGACGATACGCTTGATTTGCTGGCCGGCACATTCTGGGGCCGGTCGGATGAGGGCGTGAAAGACGATCATGCCCGGCGCGCCGGCTTCGACACGTCGGATCCCCGCCTGGCGCGCGCTTTGAAGCTGGCGGACGATCTCACCGATTTTCCCCGCCATCTCTCGCAACATGTCGGCGGCTTTGTCATGACGGAGAGTCGACTCGACGAAGTGGTGCCGATCGAAAACGCGGCGATGGAAGACCGCACCGTGATCGAGTGGGAAAAGGACGATCTGGAATCGCTCGGCCTGCTGAAGGTCGATGTCCTGGCGCTCGGCATGCTGTCGTGCCTGCGGCGCGGCTTTGCGCTGCTGCAATCGCATTACGGCGTGGCGCGCGATCTCTCGATTCAGGACGAGGACGAAGAAACCTACAAGATGATCCGCCGCGCCGACACCATCGGCGTTTTTCAGATCGAGAGCCGCGCGCAGATGTCGATGCTGCCGCGGCTGCGGCCGGAGAAATTCTACGATCTCGTCATCGAGGTTGCGATCGTGCGGCCCGGCCCGATCCAGGGCAAGATGGTGCATCCCTATTTGCAGCGGCGGCAAAATCCGAAGCTGGTGAGTTATCCCTCGCCCTCGCCGGAATTCGGCGATGCCAATGAACTGGAAGAGGTGCTGGGCCGCACACTCGGCGTTCCCTTGTTCCAGGAACAGGCGATGCGCATTGCGATTGTCGCAGCGCAATTCCCGCCGGGCGAAGCGGACCGCTTCCGGCGCGCGATGGCGACCTTCAAGCGGGTCGGGACCATCAATTCCTTCGCGGAGCGTTTCATCGGCGGCATGACCGGACGGGGTTATGCGCTCGAATTTGCCCAGAGCTGCTTCCGGCAGATTCAGGGTTTCGGCGAATATGGCTTTCCCGAAAGCCATGCCGCGAGCTTCGCCAATCTGGTTTACGCCTCGGCGTGGCTGAAATGCCGCTATCCCGACGTGTTCGCCGCGGCTCTGTTGAACAGCCAGCCGATGGGTTTTTACGCCGCCGCGCAGATCGTGCGCGACGCGCAGGAGCACGGGGTCGAGGTGAGGGGAGTCGATATCAACGCGTCCAATTGGGATTGCACGCTGGAGCCGGGCCGCAAGGCGGATCTCCACCCACGCCATGCCGAAATGAAAGACGCCATCCGTTCGAATTACGCGCTGCGTCTCGGCTTCCGGCAGATCAGTGGGTTTTCAAAAGACGATGGCGAGGCAATCGAGAAAGCGCGCGGCGCCGGGTTCGATTCGGTTCGCGATCTGTGGCTGCGCACCCGGCTGCAACCGTCAACGCTCGAGCGTCTCGCCGCCGCCGATGCGTTTCATTCGCTGGGGCTCGACCGGCGCGAGGCGCTGTGGGCGATCCGCGGGCTCAGGCGCTCGGGCGATAAAGACGACCTGCCGTTACTGGCGCGGGTGTCGATGCCGCAGCTGGAGCCGGACGCCGATCTGCCCGCCATGCCGCCCGGCCAGCAGGTCGTGGAAGACTACCGGCATCTGCGTCTGTCGCTGAAGGCGCATCCGGTGTCATTTCTGCGCGCCGCGTTCGAAGCGCGCGGTATCCTCCGGCACGAGCGGCTGGCGCAACTTCCCTCCGGGCGGCGGGTGACGGTTGCCGGGCTGGTGCTGGTGCGTCAGCGGCCCGGCACCGCCAAGGGCGTTATTTTCGCGACGCTCGAGGATGAAACCGGCATCGCCAATGTCATCGTGTGGCCGAAAGTGTTCGAGACCTTCCGTCCGGTCGTGCTGGGTGCGCGGCTGATCAGCGTGACGGGCAAGCTGCAGAACGCATCCAACGTCGTCCATGTCGTGGCCGATACGGTCGAGGATCTCACGTCATTGCTGCGGCGCCTGTCGGAAGACGCCGTTCCAGCCGGCGCGCTGACTTGCCCCGATGAGGTCATGCCGAAAGGCCGTAATTTCCACTAATGAATTTTATGGCCGCCGCTAGTTGCTCAGTTTAATTCCGGCGTCCTTGATCACCTTCGCCCATTGCGGCGTCTCGGTCTTGATCGCCTTGGCGAATTCCGCGGGCGAATTGCCGATGATATCGAGCCCCTGTTGCTCCATGGTCTTGCGCACGTCGGGCATCGCCAGGACCTTGATCGTCTCGTCGTGCAATTTGTCGATGATGGCAGGCGGCGTTCCGGCCGGCGCCAGCAGGCCGAACCACGGCACCGCTTCGAAGCCGGGATAACCGGATTCGTTCATGGTCGGCAGATCGGGCGCCAGCGCCGAGCGTTTCAGCGAGGTGATGGCGAAGGCGCGCAATTTTCCCTCGCGCACCTGCGGCAGCACGTTTACGATGTTACCGAAGAACATCGTCAGGCGGCCGGCCAGAATGTCCGGCAGCACGGCGGTCGAGCCGCGATAGGCCACCGGCGT
>Ga0181522_10001210_pt1 | contig 16150 bp, 17 predicted proteins | sample PEATcosm2014_Bin_27_FD_121103 | JGI IMG/M metagenome (GOLD analysis project Ga0181522, IMG submission 121103) | Peatland microbial communities from MTU Mesocosm Facility, Houghton, MI, USA - PEATcosm2014_Bin05_10_metaG | ecosystem: Environmental > Terrestrial > Soil > Wetlands > Peat | place... | reverse complement strand
CAGACGGCGAGCCTGTCGGGCACAGGTGACTAAGATTTTTCGCGCAATCACTTCAGCCCCGCGGCGATGCGGAGGGGTCAATGAATGCTAACGCCTGACACCGTCAGTGACTATTGCAGCTTCGCATATTCGACCTGCGCCCGTTTCAAAATGGGGATGTCGGGGTCGGCGTCTTTCCAGAGATTAAGGAAGTCTTTGTAGGCGGCTAAGGCGCGGACGCGAGCGGCGTCGTTCATAGCGACGCTCATTCCTTCTTTCGCGACTGGAGGCCGTTGCCGAGTTTACGGTTGAGCTTCTCATAGAGGCGACCGCTGAGGTCAGCAGGCAGCTCGAAGGCTCCTGCGGCGCCCACTAACCGGACCACGTTGCGAGTCCCGTCCAATATCGCCGTACAATGCTTGCAGCCCTTGAAATGGGCCTGCATCCTGGCGCGCAATTCCGCGCTAGTTTCGTCCTCAAGGTAATTCGAGATCTCGCGCCAGACCTCTTCGCAACTGATTTCCATTACCATGGTCTCACCTGTTTGTACTCACTCCGGCCGGTGCTCCAATTCCCATCTATACCAGGTGCAAGAGCGTGGCGCATCTGAAGGCGGGCACGCAAGAGGCGCGTTTTCACTGCACTTATGCCGACACCGAGCGTCTCCGCAGTCTCCGCGATGGAGAAGTGCTGCACATCCCTCAGAATAAACACCTTCCTGAGCTTGGGTGTCAATGAGGCCAATGCTCGGGATAGTGCTTGCCGCAACTCTTTTTTCTGCAGCGCCTCGCAGGGAATCTCGCGCCAGTCAGCGAAGTCCCGGGGGATATGATCGCCCGCCTCGTCCGTACGCTGCTCGTCCAGTGAATCGTTGAGCTTCTGGCGGCCATCCTTGCTCAACTTCAAGAGAGCCTCGTTGGTGGCGATTGGGATGAGCCAAGTGCTGAATTTCGAGTGGCCTCTGAACTGGGGAAGGTTGATAAATGCCTTGAGCACGGCCTCCTGCGCCGCATCTTCTGCATCGGCTTCATTCCGCAAGATACCTTGAGTAGCCATGCACACTGCATGTTCGTAGGGTCGCACAAGGTCGCGGAACGCTTCGTCCCGTCCCGCGAGCACGCGTTGGATCAGTTCCGCCTCGGACGGGTCCACACGCGAATTGGTAGCAGGCGGCGCTTCTCGTCCGATCCCAGGAGTGGTCAACGGCAGCGCTGGATGCACAGTTTCAGCGGACATTATCCTGGTTCCTTAGCCGTCCTGACACAACTCCGACATGCAGGCTGCCCGTGAGATGCCGTGGGTCGCGGAAAGTGGCACGCACACCCGGTAAATCCGCAGCGTTAGGCGCGAGCGCTCATTACACGCGTCTCTCGAACCAGGTTGAGCCGTCCGTTGGCAGAAACTGACGGAAGCGGCAATTCGGGATCGTGGGTCTTCTGTAACTTTCTCACGGTATTTTCGTTCTAGCGGCGAAATGTCTCTGCCACCGGTTCCTGATACAGATACCACACCATCATTGTGCGCACGATCACGCCAAGCCCGCCCCAAGTCAACCGGCTGGCCCGAAGCTCGACGACCGCACTGGAAACTGTCGGAACTAGCTCCACAAGCCCAACAAGAGCAGCGAGAATCACCGCACGTCGCGCCCAGGGATTCAGGCGGAGTAATCCCCAGCCCATCGCAGCGCCTACTGCCGCTACAAGCAGAAACATTTTTGGGCCGGCAAGCTCGAGACCTCCGAGAAAAGGCGCCCCCAGGGCTATGGAGACGGCTCCGGGCCGCACGAGCATGACCCCTCCCAGAACAAACAAATAGGCTGCGACCAGGAAAATTAGAATCGCGATCGCGCGGACACCAGCCGCAGGTTGCGCAGGAGGAGAATTCACGTTAGGCCTGTTCGGTTCGGCAGAATCCACCTCGCTGCGATTGAACCATTTCACGGTGATATTCGCGGAAATCCGTGCGATCCGCGGCTGGTCTCAGTAGCATCTTACTCCTGGTTGGAGCGCGCGGTCCGAGTTGGAGATGCAGCACGGCCACCCGCGTTCTGTAGAATGCAGCGTCGCAAAATGCAACTTTCGCCGACGGAGTGCGTCCTATCTGGAAGAGAATAAGTTCACGCGTACACAGGGTGTCGGACTGGCACGTCTGACGTGGGGATTTTTCAAGAATGCTGATCAAAAAGTTCACCGATATTGCTTCTTCCGAGATTACTCCCAAGGATGTTTACCTCAGCCGACGGAAATTCCTGGCCGGCGCCGCGGTGGCTGGGGCAGCGGTGGCCGCCGGCATCGGTCTGGGCGAACTCCTATCTCCGCCCGTCGTCGCCCTGGCGAACGCGAAGATAGACGGCATTCAGAAGAGCAAGTTCAGCACGACTGAAGCCATCACGCCTTATAAGGATGTGACTAACTACAACAACTACTATGAATTTTCGACCGACAAGTACGGCCCTGCGGGGCTGGCCAAGGATTTCAGAACGCGACCGTGGACGGTGAGCATCGAGGGACTGGTGAAGAAGAAGCAAACTCTCGATGTGGATTCGATCATTAAACTCGCCGCAGCCGAGGAGCGTATTTATCGGCATCGATGCGTGGAAGGGTGGTCGATCGTGGTGCCGTGGGTTGGATTCCCGCTCAGCGCGCTCATCAACAAGGTGGAGCCGGCGCCGAAGGCCAAGTTCGTGAAGTTTACAACCGTTTACGATCCTAAGCAGATGCCGGGCCAGAGGATATCTGTGCTGCCGTGGCCTTACGTTGAGGGGTTGCGCATGGATGAGGCCATGCATCCGCTCACTCTGCTCTGCTTTGGCATGTACGGCGAGGTGCTGCCCAACCAGGACGGAGCACCGTTGCGCATCGTCGTGCCGTGGAAATACGGGTTCAAGAGCGTCAAGGCCATCGTGAAAATCGAGTTCACGGAAAGTCAGCCAATCAATACCTGGAATGAGGCGGCTCCGAACGAATACGGATTCTATGCCAATGTGAACCCGAACGTGGATCATCCGCGCTGGAGTCAGGCCAAAGAGCGCCGCTTGGGTGAATTCTTCAAGCGGCCCACGCTGATGTTCAACGGTTACGGCGAGCAGGTAGCGAGCCTGTACAGCGGCATGGATCTCAAAAAATATTTCTAGGATTTTAGAGGAATGACTCGCTGGCTCAAACCTATGGTGTTTTTCGCCTGCCTTGTGCCCCTTGCGCGGTTAGCATGGAGGGGCTACGCGGGAAACCTGGGCGCGAATCCAATTGAGGTCATTACCCATTCGACCGGCGATTGGACCCTGATCTTTCTGCTGGTCACGCTCTCCGTCACGCCGCTGCGCAAGCTGACAGGCCAACTCTGGCTGATTCGCTTCCGGCGTATGTTTGGCCTGTTCGCATTCTTCTATGTCACTTTGCACTTCCTTACTTATGTTTGGCTTGACAAGTTCTTCGACGTGCACGAAATGTTCGTCGATGTCGCCAAGCGAAAATTCATTACTGTCGGTTTTACCGGCTTTGTGTTGCTGATTCCTCTCGCCATCACTTCGACGTCGGGCTGGATTCGCCGGCTGGGAGGACGCTGGTGGAACCGCCTGCATCAGTTGATATATCTGAGTGCGGCTGCGGGCGTGATTCATTATTATTGGCTGGTCAAGGCGGATGTCAGGAAGCCGCTGCAGTATGCGACGATATTGTCGCTGCTGCTGGGATATCGCTTGATGGTTTGGGGTATTCCGAAATTCAAAACAAACAAGTCTGCCAGACTCCCGCGATCGGGAGTGCAAGTCTTCGAGGATGGCCCTCATTTATGAGACCCTGGCGCGCTGCGGCTGCCGGTGAAGCGAGAGTTGTCATTGTCATCCTCCTTGAATCCCGTTCATGAGTTTTGCGAATTCCTGATTGTCGCCAGCAATGTAAGGTTTTCCGCAAGGCCTCGTCATAACTGGTCGCCCGCATCCGGCCTTTCCCTGCATGGATCGGCTCTGACGGGTGGCCCAGCTGCAGCCCATCCCCGGCGCCAGGGCGTCGCGCATCTGCAGGCGAGCGCGCAGCAGGCGTGTTTTCACCGCACTTTCGCTGATTCCGAGGGCGTCGGCGGTTTCCGCGATTGTGAAGTGTTGCACGTCTCTCAGGACAAGCACTAACTGATATTTCGACGGCAGCGAGGCCAGCGCAACAGAAAGCGCTTGCCGCAGCTCCTTCCTCTCTAGCGCCTCGGAGGGAATCTCCCGCCAATCCGTGAAGTCCCGGGGAATATAATCGCCATCCCCATCCTTCTGCCCCTCATGCAAAGAATCGTGAAGCTTACGGTGTTCCTTTCTCAACTTCATGAGAGCTTCGTTGGTGGCGATTCGGAATAGCCAGGTGCTGAATTTCGAGTCGCCACGGAACTTGGCCAGATTTGCAAACGCCTTCAAAATGGCCTCCTGGACCGCTTCTTCGGCATCGGCTTCATTGCGCAGGATACCTTTGGCAACCATAAACAGTGCCCGTTCGTAAGGGCGCACGAGTTCGTAAAATGCATCGTTCTGCCCGGCAAGAACGCGCCGTGTCAGTTCCGCCTCCGAAGCGCACTTTTCTTGCTTGGTAAAAACGGCGCTGGTCGTGGCCGAAGAAACAGCATTGGCTCCCATCTCAAGAAGCTGTTCTCTTCCGTGGGGCGAGCACTTGTTCCGCATAAGGTCCTCCTCGGTCGACGAGTGCGCACCTTGTGTTCTTGCAGTTACACTCCGCACGATGGCAAACAAGAACGCGTGTTCAGGTCGACTTGATCAAGTTTCACTTCGGGAAAGTCCACCACGGGGCGCGCCACGTGGTTCACATAGTTCGTAAAGATGTTTAGCGCGACATGGGCGACGGTCTCGACGATTTCGCCGTCTGCCAGGCCAGAAGTACGGGCCTGCTGGAAGTCGGCATCGCTGACTTCGCCGCGCTGCACGACAACGTTGCGGGCGAATTTCAGGATGGCATCGGTCTTTGCGCTCGCCGCGATCGCATGACTTGCATCAGCGATTTCCCTTTCAGACAGCCCGGCTCGGCGACCGATGAACGCATGCACGCTCAAGCAGTAACCACACAAATTGCTCCCGGCGACGGTGAGGGCGATCTGCTCGCGGAGCTTCGCATCGAAGCTCGCACCAGCCAGCGCACCGCTAAAGTTGAGATAGGCCTCGAGTACTGCCGGGGCATTGCCGAGCACGCGAAAAAGGTTAGGCACGACGCCAAGCTGGGCTTGCACGCCGTCGAACAGCCGTTTGGTCCGGCCGGTGGCCTGGGCAGGGTCAAGTTGAGCAATGCGGTTCACATTCTCCTCTTCGCCGATTGATTTCGTGTCTTCCACCACCACTTGAGCGGTTCTGCCATGTATTAATCACGGGGAGTGCCAAGAGGCGCATTCCTGTTACAGCGCTGGAAATAAACATCTTTACGCGAAACCGCCTCTGGATTGTCGTACTACGAATTATCGTAGAATTACGAGTTTTCGTTGGCGTTCTACGACGATTCGTAGTACATTTTGCCTTGTCATGAAAGCTCTGTTGGCACAAGACGACCCGGAAACCCTGGAGGTGCTGCGCCGCAAGATCGCCGAACTCGAACAGTCGCAGCGCATGATGAGCGATCAACTGCGGGAGGCGCACAAAGCGCGGGCGCAGAGTGAGGAGCGATTCCGGGATCTTTTCGACGAAGCCCCGATCGCCTACGTGCACGAAGGTCTGAATTCTCGTTTTATCCAGGCTAACCGCACGGCGATGAGAATCCTCGGCCTCAAACCCGAAGAGATCGAAGGGACGTTTGGGAAGTCTCTCGTGCCCGATACCCCCGACGCGCAGCGCCGCTTGCGCGAGGCGCTCGATTCCGTCGGACACGGCACGGACGCCAGCGGAGTTATCCTCGAACTACGCCGCAAGGACGACGGCAAGCCCGTGTGGGTCCAATGGTGGTCCAGGCCGGCCGCTGGCGGCGAATATACTCGCACGATGTTCGTCGATATCACGGAACGGGTGCTGATGGAGCAGGAGCAGACACGGCTCCAAGACCAGAACGCTTACCTGTGGGAAGAAATCCGCAGCGGACAGAACTTCGGCGACATCATCGGCGAAAGTCCCGGTCTGCGGAAAGTGGAGCAACAGATTCAGCTCGTCGCACCGACTGATGCCGCCGTGCTTATCACTGGAGAAACCGGCACCGGCAAGGAACTCGTCGCCCGCGCAGTTCACGACCACAGCGCGCGAAAAGGCCGCCCTCTCATTAAGCTGAATTGCAGCGCAGTGCCCGAGGGCCTGTTCGAAAGCGAGTTCTTCGGTCATGTGCGAGGCGCATTCACCGGTGCGCTCAAAGACAAGCCCGGCCGCTTCGAACTGGCCGACGGCGGCACGCTGTTCCTTGACGAAATCGCCGAAGTACCACGCTCAATGCAGGCCAAACTGTTGCGCGTCTTGCAGGAGCAGGAACTGGAACGCGTCGGCGACACCCGCACGCGCAAGGTCAATGTCCGTATCATCGCAGCGACCAATCGCGACTTGAAGAAAGAGGTTGATGTCGGCCGTTTCCGCCAGGACCTTTTGTATCGCCTTAGCGTTTTCCCGATTGAAGTCCCGCCGCTGCGTGAACGCCGCGAGGACATCCCACCGCTCGTGGAACACTTCCTGGCGCAGAGCGCACGGCGAATGAATCGTCCCGCCATGCGAATCGCCGAGGCGGCGCTCACCCAACTCACCGCCCACGACTGGCCCGGCAACGTGCGCGAACTTCAGAACACCGTTGAGCGTGCGGTCATCCTCTCACGAGGAGGCCCGCTACTTTTCGACTTGCCCGGGTCGCAGGCGTCCGGCACCACTCTCGCGCACCCTCGCACGGCCCCACCACCTGCCTTTCTGACGCGCGACGAATTGAAGCGACAGGAACGCGACGGCATCGCCGCCGCGTTGAAGCAAACCGGCGGCAAGATCTTCGGCGCCGGCGGTGCGGCAGAACTGCTAGGTATGAAGCCAACGACACTGGCTTCGCGTGTCACCGCTCTAAAGCTCAATCGAAAGACGGGGGCTTGACCCTCAGAGACCGAGATCACTCAATGTAGAGGCTCGTCCGGGCGACCTCCCAGCGGCCAATGATACTTACGCTCTCACTCTCGCTATGAGGGAACTCGCAGTACCCAAGGCGGGTTGGTCCGTTGATCCCGATACTAAGTAATTGAGTGCGGAGCCAAGCTGTGCAGGGTCGGTCGCGATCCTGATCGGAATTTATTGAATTGTCTTTTCCGGCCTTTTTGAGCTTCAAGGTAGCGCCGAGGTTTCGAGTGAAGACGCCGCGAAATGCAAGTCTTCGAGGACGGCACTCATTTATGAGACCGCCCCGGCGCCTGCTGCAGCCGGTGTGCCCGGTTGCAGCAGATCTCGGTTCAGGGGGAAATGGGAGGTCGAGAGTGTCAGTCCTGGCGTCTGATGTTTTTGGGCGCTACCACCTCACGGTAGAAGCGGTGCATGTGCTCCGAAATATAATCAAGGTTGTCCTCGACAGCGAAGTGGCCGGCATCCAGCCGGTGCAACTCCGCCTTGGGTAGATCTTTCAGATAGGCTTCGCCGCCTTCCCTGGTAAAGAAAATATCATCCTGTTCCCAGAAGATAATCGTGGCGGGCTGAAGCTCTCGCAGAAATGCTTGCCATTTGGGATAAAGCGCAACGTTTGTGCGATAGTCGTAGAAGAGATCCAACTGCACGCGTCGCGCGTTCGGTCGTTGAAGAAATGCGAAATCCGAGTTCCAGTTGTCCGGGCTAATCAGGTCGGCCCGCTTCGAGCCGTGTAGGTACATTGTCTTAACGGTATCAAGTTCCAACAAGCCCGCCACACCCTGCTCTGTTTCTGGCGTCCGGTTCACCCACAGTGCATTCCTCAGTCCGGCCCAAGCCTCTGTAAAGCCAATTTCGTAGGCGTTCGTGTTCTGAATGATGAGCCAGTCCAGCGTTTCAGGATGCCGAGTGGCGATCCGAAACCCGACCGGGCCGCCGTAGTCCTGAACGAACAAGCCGCAGTGGTCAAAGCCCCTGAGCTTCAGAAAACTTTCAATCACTTCCGAGATCTGGTCGAAGGTGTATGCATACTTCGCTGGATCCGGGAGGTCGCTATTTCCAAAACCAGGATAGTCCGGAGCAATTACGTGAAATCTGTCCGCCAGAGCCGGAACTAAGTTGCGGTATTGGTGCGAGGACGCAGGGAATCCATGTAGCAATACTAGTTTGGGGCTGGCAGGATCGCCAGCCTCTCGATAAGCAACGTGCAGTCCTTGGACCTCGACTATTCCATAGGTAACGGTAGTCGCCGCAACGGCAGTCGTGCTGCGGCCGGCTGAAGCTAGAGTTGTCATGTGGTTATCCTCCTTGAATCTCGTTCAGCAGGTTTTCAAATTGCTGATTGTTGCCTGCAATATAAGGTTGTCCGCAAGGGGCCGTGATAACTGATTGCCGGCATCTGGCCTTTCCCTGCGTGGATCGGCTCTGACCCGTGGCCCAGCTGCCGCCCATCCCCGGCGCCAGCGCGTCGCGCATCCGGAGGCGAGCGCGCAGCAGGCGTGTTTTCACCGCACTTTCGCTCAGTCCAAGGAGTTGGGCGGTCTCTGCGGTGGTGAAGTGCTGCACGTCTCTGAGGACAAGCACCGCCCGATACTTCGTTGGCAGCGAGGCCAAGGCCCGGGAAAGCGCTTCCCGCAACTCCTTCCTCTGCAGAGCCTCGGAGGGAATCTCCCGCCAGTCGGCGAAGTCACGGGGAATATAATCGCCCTCCCCGTTCATGCGCCCTTCGTCCAGCGAATCGTGGAGCGTGTGGCGGCGTTCCTTTCGCCACTTCATGAGAGCTTCGTTAGTGGCGATTCGGAATAGCCAGGTGCTGAATTTCGAGTCGCCACGGAACTTGGGCAGATTTGTAAATGCCTTCAAAATGGCCTCCTGGGCCGCTTCTTCGGCATCGGCTTCATTGTGCAGGATACCTTTGGCAACCATAAGCACTGCGCGTTCGTAAGGGCGCACGAGTTCGTAAAATGCGTCGTTCTGCCCGGCAAGAACGCGCAGTGTCAGTTCCGCCTCCGAAGCGCACTTTTCTTGCTTGGTGAGGACGGCGTTGGTCGTGGCCGAGAATCCAGGTTTTGCTCCTACCTCAAGAATCTCTTCTCCGCCGTGGGGCGAGCAGTTGTTCCGCATTAAAATCCTCCTCGGTCGACATGTGCGCACCTTGTGTTCTTGCAGCTCCACTCTGCACGATGGCAAACAAGAACACATCAGGAGTTATGCAGTCTTTTTGCTATTACTGAAGACTTGTCGGCAGGTAACACTTTGGTGGTACGGGAAGCTCCCCTTTGCTACCGGCAATGCAAAAGCGATCCCGGGATCAGCGGCACGACTTAGGATTTCGACGAAGACGAACGCTTCGGAATGATGATCTCGCGACGTCCGAACAGGCGCGCATCAAGCGAGAATGCTCCGGGTCCAAGGCAAACGATGGCGATTGCGATCGCGGCGGTCAGGATAGCCGCCAGCCTGGTGAGGAACACACTAGGACCGGGCGCAGGGAACCACGGCATCCAGGTGGCTACGCTAAGGAGGCCCCCAACCATGGCAGCGAGAGGCGTCATATACCCGATCAAGACCAAGGTGCCACTCGCGACCATCAGCAGGGCAAGTGCCCGCATCGCGAGACTTGGAGTATGCCAGTCCGATAGGTAGACGATCCCTTGACTGACCAGTGTGAAGCCAATGGCTGCTCGCAAGACGAGCAAGCCAATGCCGGGCCCACCCCCGGGAAAAGTTGGGAATATCCTTCGCAGTCTTAGCCTCCGGGGTATTCGCTCGCAATGACCAAACGAGTCCGGGGCTAGAGTAGCTTGTACGATTTAAAAACGCATCTGTAGGTTGTGGAATGTTTTCATACTACTTTCTGAGGATTGGCCGCAGGCCGACGCACTTTCAGAGTTGGATAATCCCACGGCGCACTCCGATGGCGACCGCCTGGGTGCGATCGTTGGCGCCCAGCTTCTCCATGATGTGTTGGATGTGAACCTTAACAGTTCCTTCCGAAATGAAGAGTTTCTCGGCGATGTCACGATTGCTGTTGCCGCCAGCGATCTGTTGGAGAACCTCCACCTCGCGAGCGGTGAGAGCATCGTCACTGTAATGGTTGGCCAGATGAGCCGCAATTTCGGGCAGAATCCGTTTTTTCCCTGCATGGACCTGCCGGATCACTTCCACCAATTCCGTGGCAGGCATACTTTTCAGCACATAAGCACGGGCTCCAGCTTCGAGGGCGCGGTGGATCTCGACGTCGCCTTCAAAGGTTGTCAACATGATGACACGAGCTTCGGGAACTTCTGTTCGGATGGCAATCATGGCGTCGATGCCGCTCATATCCGGAAGTCTGAGGTCCATGAGAGTAACATCGGGCTGGTGTTCCCGAAACCCTTGAATGGCTTCGCGTCCGTTCGAGGCCTCGCCCACCACCTGCATGTCAGGCTGATCATTGATGACCATCACAATTCCCTTGCGTATCAGTGGATGGTCATCCACGCTAAAGACGCGAATGCTCGTGCTATTGCTCATGATTTTCGCTCATTGGCCTGCCCGTGGATGCTGGGCTCTGCCTTGCGTGGATGCCGTCTGGATAGCCATCCAAACCGATTTGGAGAGTAAGACCGGAAAGCCACATCGTTCGGTACAGACAGTTCAACTTCCGTTCCGCCGGCGGGGCGGCTCGACACTTTGAGTTTGGCTCCGATTCTTTCCGCGCGCTCGCGCATGCCCGAGAGTCCCCAGTGTCCCTCGCGTCCTGTGTGCAACACCCGCGGGTCGATCCCGCAGCCGTCGTCGCGGACGACAGTCCGCAACTGGTCCGTCGCATATTGCAGTTCCACTTCAATGCTTCTCGCTCCGGAGTGCCGGAAGGCGTTGACTAACGCTTCGCGCCCGATCCGGTAGACCTCATCCCGCACCAGTGGGTGCAATGGCCGGGGTTGCCCTTCCACCGTGACGCGATAACCAACTTCTGGCGGCATGGCGAGTTCCTGCGGAATCCGGGAGAATGCTTCGGTAAGATCGCGCGTTTCCTCGTGCCACGAGCGCAGGCCGCGAACTGCCTTTCGACCGCCCTCAATCGCACTCCGCATCAGATCCAGAACCTCACCTACGATGGGTTTCGCTCGCGAACCCGCGGGCAAGTGTGCGTCGGCAACCTGAAGCTGCAGGGAAGCACTGAGAAAATCCTGCAATAATGTGTCGTGCAAGTCCTGTGCCACTCGGGCCCGCTCCGACAGGCGCTCCCGGAATTGCAAGTCCAGGCGAGTCGCCAATTGGCGCATACGCCACCGATACGCAGCCCACGCTAACCACCCAGCCGCAGTGACACACAACAGAAGGAACCAACTGGTCTGGTAAAACGCAGGAAGGATGCTGAATCCCAGCGTGGCGCCTTCCTCGTTCCAAACGCCGTCGTTGTTAGATGCGATCACACGAAACCGGTAATCGCCGGGAGGCAAATCGTTATAAAAAGCCTGCCGCCGCGTGCCGGCTTCCTGCCACGTCGAATCGTGTCCTTCCAGCTTATAGCGGAATTTAACTTTCTGAGGAATGACGAAGCTAAGCGCCGTATAGTCGATTTCAAGGTTCCGAGTCAATCTGGGTAGGCGAAGACCCTGCCCCAACGAGAAGCTCTTATGATCGGCAAGAACCTGCTCGACACGGACGGGCGGAGGCTTCCGATTGAAGGCCAACCGGCTGGGGTCGATGACTTGCAAGATATCGTTGTTCGCGAACCACAGCCTGCCGTCGGCCGACTTGGACGCCGCCGGCTTAAAATCTGCGACCCCGGGTAGTGCACCATCGGAACTGTCGAAAGACGTAACCTCGAGCACCGCCTCCGGGTCTGTCCACCATCGCTCGAGTTCGGAGGCTCGGATCACCGAGACTCCGCACTCCCCGTATGTCCAGAGTGAACCGAGATCGTCCTTTATCACTGCGTAAACGAAATCGCACGGAAGTCCATTCCGGGAATTCAGGACTTCTTGTTTGCCTTCTTTCCAGCGGATGACTCCGCCCCTGGTCGCTGCCCACACTGATTCTCCAGAATCAGCCAAAAGGTCATACGCGCCAGCTTCCGTTCCGTGCATGAGGTGGATGGTTTCAAGCTTGCCGTCCCGATATCTGCCTAAATTACCGCCGAATAGTCCAAGCCACAAACCGCCCCTGGGGTCGGCCGCGAGCACAGTGGTCCGCGGCACTACCGCGGGATCGATCTCTTCGGCCACTTTCCTGTCCCGGATGCGAACCAGCCGCGGTGGGCGTCCGAAGGAGCCGACTACCTGAGCCCAGACATTCTGATCCACGTCCTCCGTCAAATCGGTCACGACTCCCACCGGACGGCCATCTGGCTCGTTGATCGGCGTAAAGCGTCCCTTCTCGTAGACGGTCAACCCATTATCCACGCCCACCCAGAGACGCCCCGCGTGGTCTTCGAGCAGTGATGTAACTGACTGCCCCGGCAGCCCATCTCGCGTGCGTATCGCGGAAACTTCGTTACCACGCACTCTGTCTAGAGACCCGAGGTTCCCGATCCACACCGTTCCGTCGCGAGACGCGAGTACCGACGAGACGGCATCGTCAGTCAACCCCTCTCGCATGGAAATGCTGGCCACATGCAAATCGCGAAACATGTCGATGCCCTTCGTCGTACTTATCCAGATGTTGCCCTCACGATCCTGGAGAAGGGCTTCGACGGTATTGCCTGACAAGCCATCCTCAGCAGCAAAACGATCCAGCACTCCACCGCGAAGTCTGAAAATCCCTTTGTTGTCGGTACCGCCCCACAGCATTTTGTCGCGGTCCACGAACAACGAGGTCACCTGCAGTTCCGCACCGGCCTTACCGTGCAGTCCGGCATCTTGCCAGCCTCCATCCACAAGGCGCTGAAGCCCAAGCCCCGGCGCTCCAGATCTACTTGTCCCCACCCAAAGCGATCCGTCCGCGAGGGGCGCAATAGCATCGACCCCGAACAAACCCTCATTGTGTTTGAGTCTCGGCGTAAGATAGGTCGCGGATGAGCTTGCCTTCCACCGGCAAAGCCCGGCGTCATCTCCGATCCAGAGGTTTCCGGAAGTGTCTTCCGCCAGCGCGTCGCCACGAACGCACGAGATTCCGTCAGCCTTGCCATAGCAGCGCAATTGGCGACCGTCAACCCGGCAGAGCGTTCCTTTCTCGTCGCGAAAGCGCGAGCGAACCATCCAGACCGCGCCCTCCTGGTCTTCGATGATCGCGTTGATTCGTCCGGGAGCGTCGGTATAACTCTGCAGCTCCCCATCTTTCCACCTCGCCAGAGCGCCGCCAGTGCCAATCCACAGGCTTCCGTCGCGCCCTCCCAGCAGCGAGTAAACGTTCGGAGCCGGAAGCCGCTGGCCTGCCGGCGGGACCCACGGCACAAACCGCACTCCGTCGAAGCGGACCAGGCCAGTCTCCGTCCCGATCCACACATACCCATCTGCGGTCTGTGCCAGGACATGGGGGATTCCGGGGAAGACTCCATCCTGAATGTGCCAGGCAGTGTGACCATATTGAGAAATGTGCTCGTTGGGATCGAGCGCATTTGCGGCGCTCGCGGAAAACCAGAAAATGAGCACACAACAGGGAATCAATAGCTTCCCGAGGATCTCGCGGAGCAATGTCAAATCAGCCACCGGAAAACCCGGAATGGTGCGATGCAGCGTTGAGGTTCCCATGTTGAACAAACGGCTTGGCCGCCGTGAGTGATCGCCAGAAACACTGGCCGCAGCGCGCGGACTCAATTCTTTCTCAATCACAGGTTAGGACGGAAACTGGGCACAGAAGATGCAGGAAATGTAGGACAGGACAAGAATAAGCTTTGAACAGAGTAAACCCCGCGTCCCACACGGGCATTCTCCTTATGTGTTCGTTTTGCAGCGTGCTCCGTTTGCCGGTCAACTTAGAGACCGAGGTTGCTCAGTCCCGGATGATCGTCTGGCCGGCGTCCCAGCTGCCAATAATACTTACGCTCCGATTCCTTGATCGGCAGGTCGTTGATACACGCAAACCGTAAACGCATCAGGCCCTGTTCGTCAAACTCCCAGTTCTCATTGCCGTAGGCACGGAACCAGTTCCCTGAGTCATCGTGGAATTCGTAGGCAAAACGGACCGCAATCCGGTTGCCCTCGAAAGCCCAAAGCTCCTTGATCAACCGGTAGTCGAGCTCTCTTGCCCACTTGCGCTTCAGAAAAGACACAATCTCCTGCCGTCCATTCACAAATTCCGCACGATTTCGCCAGCGGGAATCTGTCGTGTAAGCCAGCGCGACTTTTTCCGGATCGCGAGAATTCCAACCGTCTTCCGCGAGCCGAACCTTCAAGGTCGCAGTTTCACGCGTAAATGGAGGCAGGGGAGGACGTGCCGCCCCAATACTTCCTTGGTTATTTGATTCGAGGACCGGCGCCTTGTTATCGCTCATTAGAACCTCCCCTGCTAACCCGGTATTGAAGGTCAGCTCATCTCACTGACAATCGTTCACGGTTTAGGCGGTCTGACGAAGCTCGATCTTCGGGAAATCGACTTCGACTTGTGCTACGTTGTTGAAGTAGTTTGTGAAGACGTTTAAAGCCACGTGCCCGATAATCTCGGCGATTTCGCCGTCGGTGAATCCAGCCGCTCGAACGGCCTGCAAGTCAGCATCGTTCGTCAAACCTTTCTTGCTGACGATCTCCCGGGCAAACTTCAGGGCGGCCGCATTTTTCGATGAGCCAGACTTGGCATCGCGAGCGGCCTCGATCTCGAAGTCCGACAGCCCTGTCATTTTGCCGATGGCTGTGTGCGCGGAGACGCAGTACTGGCACCCATTTTGCTCTCCCACCTCCAACGCAATCTCCTCGCGCAGTTTGGCAGGCAAAGCTCCGCCTGCAAGTGCTCCACTGAATGAAAGGTATCCTTCCAATACCGCGGGGGAGTTTGCCATCACCCGTGTCATATTGGGCGTGATCTTGAGTTTGGCCTGGACTGCGTCCAGGAGTTGCTTGGCCTTTCCAGTGGCTGTTTCAGGTTGAATCGCTGACAATCTTGGCATCGCATCCTCCAGTGGTTTCGTATCTCCGGTCCCTGGATTGATTCATTCGTGCGACAAAGGTTACAAACAGCACCTTGGCGCCATGGAGGAACAGACAAGGGGAAAAACATTTCAGAATGCTTCTGTAATTTCGAAGGCCCCTGCGGCACCTACTACCGCACTACGTTGCGAGTCCCGTCCAGTACTGCCTTGCAGTGCTTGCAGCCCTTGAAGTGTTCCTGCATCCTGGCGCTCAATTCTGAGATAGTCTCATCCTCAAGGTAACTCGAGATCTCCCTCCAGACCTCTTCGCAACTGATTTTCACTACCATGGTCGCTCGCTGCCGCGGCTCAGCAGCATGGATCGCGACTCCTGTGTGAGCGCTGGCGTTTTCAATGCTCTCTTTAACAGCTCTGGCTCAATCGTTCTGCCAAAGTACAGCTCATAAACGTCCGCGATCGATACCTCGTGCTCATCACGCTTCACCACTTCTATCGCGTCCCCAGCCTTCACTTCCCCTTCCTCAAGCACGGAGAAATAAAAGCCGCTACGCCCGCTTAACGCGAAGAGCTTGGTCATATCGGCGCGGTCGAACCGCACTTGCAGCTTGTAGCAGGGCATACGCGGCTGCGCGACCTGCAACAACGCCGTGCCTACGCGCACGTGGTCGCCAATATGAAGATCCTTCTCCAGCAGGTCTCGTGTCGTCAGATTTTCGCCAAACGCACCCAACGTCGCCGGAGTCTCGGGAACTCGCGTTCGCCAGTACTCATAGTGCTCGATCGGATACGCATAGACTGCCTTGTCCGGCCCGCCATGGACGGTGAGGTCAGCCTGCCTGTCACCGTCCAGATTCAGCCTGCGGACTGCAATCGAGCCCTCGACCGGCATCTTGAAAATCGCGGTGTTTACGTGCAGGCCCCTCCAGATCACCTCTCGCGGCAACCCCGCGTTCACCGATACTACCTGCATTATCCCAACCTCCACTCCGACTCCCGACCCCCTCCGTCGCTCATGAGGATCTCCTGGCCTGCGCACTTTGGCTCCCCTTCAGCGAACGTGCTTTGGGAGGAAGGCGAGGATGTAGTTTGCAATTGGGTCCACATCCTCT
>Ga0181522_10001207_pt1 | contig 16163 bp, 13 predicted proteins | sample PEATcosm2014_Bin_27_FD_121103 | JGI IMG/M metagenome (GOLD analysis project Ga0181522, IMG submission 121103) | Peatland microbial communities from MTU Mesocosm Facility, Houghton, MI, USA - PEATcosm2014_Bin05_10_metaG | ecosystem: Environmental > Terrestrial > Soil > Wetlands > Peat | place... | reverse complement strand
TCAGCAACGTCTTCAGCGCCTTGGCTAGATTCTCAAACATGTGCGATGACGAATTCTCGAACGCCGACTCGTGCTGCTTGGGCAGAATCCAGGTCTCAAACGGAAAGCGTGGCGCATAAGGCGCGATGGTCAAGAAGTTTTCATTCTCCGCCACCACACGGCTCCCATTTTCAATCTCCTGCCGGATGATGTCACAGAATACGCAGCGTTCTTTATAAAGAAAATATTGCTTCGCGCCTTCCAGTTCCTGCGTCACATTGATGGGAAGAATCGGCAGCGCGATCAGTTGAGAATGCGCATGTTCCAGCGATGCCCCAGCAGCCTCTCCGTGATTCTTGAAGAGTAAAATGTATTTAAAGCGCCGGTCTTTTTTCAGATCGAGAATGCGGTCGCGAAATGTCCACAACACGTCTTCAATGCGCTTGGGAGGCAGCGTCGCCAGGCTGGCAGCGTGATCCGGGGTTTCGATAATCACTTCGTGCGCCCCGATGCCGTTCATCCGGTCGAACATGCCCTCCGCCTGCCGGTTCAGCGTGCCCTCAATTCCGAGCGCAGGAAATTTGTTGGGAACCACTCGCACCGTCCAACCCGGCGTGTCCCGTTGCGATGCCGGCCCACCGTTTGAAATCGGGCGGTATGCTTGTATCTCTGGCGGCGTCTTGGTCTCATTTCCGTAGCAAAAAGGGCAGAAGCCGCCCTTTAACTTGACATTTTCGCGGGCGAAATCCGTGGGACGCTTCGCGCGATCGGTGGAAATAATCACCCAGCGGCCTACAATCGGATCTTTTCTCAGCTCAGGCACTCGGCAAACCTCTTCTTACTATTAAAGTGACGAAGACTTATTTTAAGCCGTCAGGGAGGAGTTCCGAAACACTTCAATCTGCGGCTGGCTGGCATGCAAACGGTCATAGTATACGCTGACCACGTCGAATCGCCACTGGCACGAAGGTGGAGAACGCCGCAGGTAATCGCGCGCCACCGCCGCGATCTCGCGCCGCTTATGCCGGTCCACCGCGGCTTCTCCCGGCTTCACATCGCGCGTGGTTCTCGTCTTCACTTCGATAAAGCAAAGTATGTCATCTTCCCATCCGATTAGATCAATCTCTCCCCGGCACTTCGCGGAGCGAAAATTCCGCGCCACCATGGTGTAACCCGACTTCCTCAGATAAAAGTAAGCCGCCTCCTCGCCCCGCCGCCCGGTTTTCTGGTGCTCGGGAGATTGATCATCCGGCAGAATCCGCTCGGCCAGCCAATCCAGCCCCCGAACCGCCACACGGGTTATCCGTCCCGATAGCATAGACACCTGCTCTCAATGTATTCGCAAATTCACCGCCCGGGGCGCGACTTGAAATAATTCCCCGCCCGCACTCCCGAATCGGGAGCAGGAAATATTTCAGCCTCCCATCCAGTCGCACTCGCATCTCAAACGCAGCATCTCAATCCCAGCCTTCCAAGTCAGGAGAAGTTTCCATGAAAGCTGTTGTGCTCCATGCTTACGGCGGTCCCGAGCAACTGAAGTATGAAGAAACTGAGACGCCCAAATATGGCGATGACGAAGTCCTCGTAAAAATGCACGCCACCAGCATCAATCCCATTGACTACAAACTTCGCAGCGGCTCCGCGCAAGCCCGCATGCCGCTGAAGCTTCCGGTCATCCTTGGCCGTGACCTTTCCGGCGAAGTTGTCGAAACCGGACGCAACGTCCCCGGCTTTCCCAAAGGGATGCGCGTCATGGCCCTCACCAACGCAACCTACGCCGAATTCGTAGTCGCTAAAGCCGATGTGATCTCCCCCATCCCGGACGCTTTGACTTTCGAACAGGCTGCCGCGCTTCCCCTGGTCACAACCACGGGATCGCAACTGATCGAGCGTGCCGTAAAACCCAAAGCGGGCCAGACGATTCTGATTACCGGCGCGCTCGGAGGCGTCGGGCGAAGCGCCGTCCACGTCGCCAAACAAAAAGGAGTTCGCGTCCTGGCAGGAGTGCGTGCGAATGAAAAGGCGAAAGCCGCAAACCTAAACGCCGACGCAGTCGTCGCCATCGACAGCGAAGAAGAGATCAGCCAACTCCACGATCTGGACGCCATTGCGGACACCGTCGGAGGACCCACCATCCTGAGCCTGATGAGGGCGATCCGCAAAGGCGGCACGCTGGGCTCCGTCCTCGGAGAACCCGAAGGCGCCAAAAACTACGACATCCACGTCGCCCCTTTGATGGCGCAATCGGACGCCGCGCGCCTGCATCAACTGGCTGACGATGTCGCCCGTCACGAATTCACCATCCCGATTGCCCGCACCATGAAGCTTGCGGATATTCAGGAAGCCCATCGCCTCGCCGCACAAGGGCGATTATCCGGCAAGCTCATTCTCGTTCCGTGACGCACATCCTTGCTTGGAGACGGGTTCCCGCTGGTTCTCAGTTCTCGGTTCTCAGTTTTTCCAGTCGAAAAACCCGGTCCGGTTTTACTGAGAACCGAGAACTGAGAACCGAAAACTGAGAACTAGCAAACGAATTTCCGACTTTTGCATCCAAACTCTTCGCATCACCATCCAAGCGTCGATACCAAGTTCACGAAATTCCAGCCCAAGAGAGAGACCGACATGCCCGACGCTCCCCCCACCGTTTCCGCAACCCCAAAAACTGCAGTCTCCAAACATTGCATCGACCAGGTTTTCCGCGAGGCCCGCACTCACAATGTCTGGCTTTCTCACCCAGTTTCTCCCGAGTTGCTGCGTGAGGTTTACGAACTGGCCGCCTTTGGCCCCACCAGCGCCAATACCACGCCCGCTCGCTATGTCTTCCTGACTACGCCCGAGGCGAAGCAGCGCCTCCGTCCTGCCCTTGCCGCCGGGAACGTGGACAAGACTATGGCTGCCCCCGTGACTGTTATCGTTGCCTGGGATACCGAGTTCTACCACAAGCTTCCCAAGCTTTTTCCGCACCAAGATATGCGCCCTGTGTTTCTCGGTAACGCTGCATTGGCCGAAGCCACTGCCTTCCGCAATGGTTCGCTGGAGGGCGCCTACTTTATTCTCGCCGCCCGCGCTCTTGGCCTCGATTGCGGCCCCATGTCCGGATTCGACGCCGCCAAACTCGACGCAGAATTCTTCCCCGACGGCAAGTGGAAATCAAATTTCCTCTGCAACCTTGGCTATGGCGACCATGCGAAACTTTCCCCCCGCAATCCGCGCTTGCCCTTCGATGAGGCCTGCCTGGTGCTATGAGGCGAATTACGATTAGGAGCGCTTCAGTGACCTGAATCGGGTCCCCGCTCAACACCCGCCGCGGTCGCAACAGGTTTATAATCGTGAAAGTTGCACCTTAAGCATGACAGATCAACTTCGTAAGAAATTGCAGGAAGAAGTCGACGCGCTCGAGCACGAACTAGTTCACGAGCTGCCGAAAGAAATCAAGCGGGCCGCGGCCCTCGGCGACCTCAGCGAGAATGCCGAATATCACATGGCCAAGCAGCGCCAGGAGTTCGTCAAGGCGCGCTTCCGCCAACTCGGCAAGCGCCTCGCCGATCTCTCCCTGACCAACATGAACAACATCCCCAAGGACAAAGTGGGGCTCGGTTCCACGGTCAAGGTCTACGACAGCACCAAGGACGAAGAGATCGAGTACAAGCTCGTCACCAGTGAAGAGTCGGACGTAAGCGCCGGGAAGATTTCGACCACATCGCCGATCGGCCGCGCGCTTCTCAACAAGAAGGTGGGGGATGAGGCCACTGTTATCACGCCCAACGGCAAGCGCGAGTTAGAAATCCTGAAGCTAGTGACCGTTCACGACGAAGCCGAAAACGAAAAGGCGCAGGCCTGATGCCCAGATCCGCGGCTGACAAATCGTCAGGCGATATCGGCTCGACTGATTCGAGTTCTTGGCGTTCCTGGACGAGCGCATTCGGCCGCGCCTGCGGCGTGCTGCTCGATACCATCGTCCGCTGGCTGGCCTTGTCGCGCATCAATCCCAATGTCTTGACCTTCATGGGCCTGGTGGTCAACACCTGGGCCGCGATCCTGTTCGGCTCCGCCACCGCCGGCACGCAGCGCCATTTGTTTTTCCTGGCGGGCCTCGTGATTATTTTTTCCGGCTTCTTCGATCTGGTCGATGGTCAAGTCGCCCGCGCTACCAATCGCGTCACCCGTTTCGGAGCCTTCTTCGATTCGGTGGTCGATCGCTATAGCGACGCGTCCCAGTTCCTCGGCCTGCTAGTTTTTTACGCCCGCGGCGACCGCTTCTTTTATGTCGTGCTCACCGCTTTCGTAATGGTCAGCGCCATCATGGTGAGCTATACGCGCGCCCGCGCCGAGTCACTCATCGGCTCCTGCCGTGTAGGATTTATGGAACGACCGGAACGCTTGGTTCTGGTCATCATTGGCGCCCTCTTCAACCGCATGGCGCCGGTACTATGGGTCATCGCGGTTCTTTCCACCCTCACCGTCATCCATCGTATGCGCTATACGTGGACCAGAACCCAGGATGCTGCGCCCTCAGTCACCGCGAAAGCAGGCCACGCGGCTTAGCTGGGTTGGTAATAAATCGTTAAGCATTGTGTTATCCGCCGCATCCGCTCAGTCGTCGGCTCCTGGAACGAACCCGTGACAGATTCCCGCTTTGGGGCGCTCTGAAGAATTTAGTTTTGCCGCCGCAGCCCCAGTCTGTCCCGTGAGACTAGACTTAATCCGGGCAGTGTTTGGAGGGTGTTGCCAGTGGGTACTGGACGCTGCCTGTCAAGCAGTCGAGTGGCTAGTCAGCCATTAGGGTTCGAGTCCCTCATCCTCCGCGGTCACTCGACAGTGATGATTAGTCTTGACACCAAGCGCAGCAGGTTTATCATAAAAAGTGACAGGCAGTGTCCAGTAGCAAACTTCAGGCCCCGGATGACTACCGGGGCTTTCGTGTTTTTGGGATGCTGGAACCAAGGGCGGCGGTTGCTGCCGGTTTTCATTGGCGCACTCTTCAACCTCATGCCCGCCTGAATGGTTAAGCGCTCATTCCGATTTACCTCCGCCCGCGCTCGGACTATAGGCCAATGACTTTTTCCAGTGCGATCCCTCCAGTACGTCGAAGCTGTACGTCAACTTGATGGAAGGACTCCACGTGCGCAGGTGCACGTGTTCAATTTTGTTTTCATAATCGAACCTCTCCAGCGACGGACCGATGCTTAAGTTCGGCATCAATTTCAGATTGAGGGTCTCGGTAACGTCGTTGCGATACAGGGTGTCGATGGCATTGTCCATGTGTGCCGGACCGAAGTACTCGAAAGATTCCTTCGTCTGAAAGCCAAGCTTCCAGATCAGCGGCAAAGTCCAATCCATATCCCAGTAGGGTCCGTTACGCTGCCGTGTGCCCGCGGCCAAAGTAAGACTGCTGGCCAGGAAGCCAGGCTGCGACTCCTGCGTTTCCACGCACAGCGTAATCATCAACGCCGGACAAGTTCCCAGGTTGGTGGTCAGCGATTCCAGTCCGTTGCGCTCCCAACCTCCTTGGTATCCAATCTCGAAATGATTCTTGTCACTTTCCCCGCGGAAGGCGATGCGCGACAAGAAATTGCGGTTCTTCGGCACCAGCTCGTTGATCGCCGGAACTGTCACCACGCCAGTGGGACTGTAAGCGGCCGCAAATTGGAGCACCTGCGATGCCAGCTGAGTATCGAAGTGCAGCGGCTCCACGACCATTCCCAGCTTGTCAAAGTATTTGTGGCCTGCCGGATGCCAGAAGAGACCCGGGTCGATGGCAAGCTGGTTCTTACTGCGCGTAATCAGAGCCGGCGCGGGGTAGAGGACATCGGTGACGAGTCCGTTCGGCCCGGTGATGGGCACAGTCGCCGTGCTTCCGGTAAACGTATCTTGATATTCACTCAAGCCGCGAATGAATTCGTCCAGCCACCGGCCGCTGCGCACCCATTCGGCGTGGGTGGAGAAATCGATGGTATGAGATTTGGCGTTGCCAGCCCCCGGCTCCGTTACGCCCCCCAGATCGGTCACCCGCTGTACCTCCGACAGGTTGTTGCGAACCGAACTCAGGTTGAAAGAGAGATCTTTTAGAGAGAACCTCCAATTCGGATTGAGCTGGGCCTGATAGTTAGTCCGGTTGAAAGCATCGCCAGGAAGCTCGGGTTCGCCGCGCACGCTGCGGACGTATGCTTTGAAGAAACTGGGCAGCGCCGGCACCAGTTGCGAAGGCAACTTTTCAATGCTGGCGAAGAGGAGCCCGAGATTCGTGACGCATTGATCGCCGCCCAGTTCCTCACATACCACGGTGCTTATATGCGGAGTTCGATCGTCGGCATCTTGATCTTTGTCGACTGAGGGAAGACGCGCATCGGCAAATTCTGCCAGTTCGGGATAGCCGTTGTCTCCCGCCGCAATGTGATTGCTGGTGGCCACGGTATATAAACGTGCCGGGTCGAGCTGCATGCCATCGATCAAATACTGTTTATCGCGGGTTTTTTCCAGGCCCAGCGCCAGAACGCCACGAGAGATTTCAACGACTTCATGGGTCGCCTGCTCATCGATGGCATCCAGCTTGTCCGATTCGTCCAATATCTTCTTCAGCGTGCTGCCCTTCACGGAAAGCACTTCCAGAAAATCCCCCATCCATAAAATGCGCTCCAATAGTTCCCCGTTGGCATGGGTCAGCCAGTTCGTCGCGGGAACTCCGTCGAGAGGTGCGGGAAAAGGTCCAAAGTAGAAAGATCGCTTCTGCAACATGGCGACGTCCGCGTGAGTTCGATCACGCAGAATGGCAAGCACCGCCAGTTGGAAAGCGTTTTCGTATTTTGCCGCCGGAGGTTTGCTTTCGCTGGGCCGCGACGAGGCCGTGTCCGAGGTCCCTTGATTCGCTACAACCGGGCACGTCGGCGACGCAAGTGGAACTGCGGGCCCCGGCTTCGGGTTCTGCCAATATTTTCTCCTCTCAAGATAGCTGTGTCCCAGGATGTCGTAGCACGTCTCGAGTTGATCGTGATCGACGGCCTCGGACAAGGGAAAGGTTTTATGGTAATTTCCACCGAGGACAAAAGTGCGCCGGTCGCAGGGACCCGCCGAACAACCGGAATCGGTCAGGCGCAACGTGCGAATGGGATCGGGAACGCGCGAACTCTCGTAACCCAGCCAAGGCACCGCGACAAACTGGCGGAATTCCCGAACACTCGTATCCCCTGCCTTGGCGTTGTCCGGTTTCAGGGGGCGATGGAATGTTACCTCCTCGTCGGCGCTAGCCTCCGATCGAGCGGCGGCTGCGGAGATCACCACGTCGAACCTCAGCGAAGTATCGCTGATCTGCGTGTTGGCCAAATTCGCGGCCAGATTCTCCGCGTTTCCGCGTCCCATTTGAGCCAGGAGGATTCTGACTAGGGGTTCACCCGCGTGGTTCGCTCTCCAAAACAAGTCGAAACTCCTGACCGCGATACCCAGGGTTGAGGCCTCGTCCAGCGCGTCGACGGTTGTTCCATACGTTTCCTTCCCCGGAGGCACAGGATTCTTCTTGCCCATTTGTCCTGGATAAGTCTTTGGCTCATTATTCCGCCATGACAAGTTATCGCGGCCCACCAGGGTGGTGAGCTCTTTATCGACCACTCCGAAAATAACCGCATAGCCAGGCTTCGAGCCAAGCCTCGCAGGATCTGCCTTGAGTTGCCGAAGCACCCATGGATCGGTATGCGCATCTCCGAACAAAGGGTCGACCGCGGTGAAGCGCGCGCAGTAATAATCATTCTTCTTGCCTTGCCTGGCGGCATACGCGCCGCCCAATTGCTTGAGCTCGTCAGGGTCAATCTTGGCGCACAGTCCGAACAGCGCCGGCAATTCCTTGGGAGGCCAAACCGTAGACGGCAGATCGAAATCCCATATCTGTTTATCCGCCGTGGGCTTCGACTCAAGGGTTGCCCCTTGCAGCATCACTTTGCTGGTGCAATCCGCCGGGTCGAGCCTGTCCAGGCCCTCCTGATTTCCAACCGGACAGAGAAACGGTTCGAAGTGATGCAGGGAATCAGCTTTCAAGGAATAGAACGACGTGGGCGAAACTTGGAAGCGAATTTGGCGGGCGAACGGCGGCAATGTTCCGTTATCCGAAATGTCCATCGACTTGATGCCCGATGGCATTCCGGGCACGAACTTCAGGCCCTTGTCGGAGTCCTGAATCTCCGGTTGCTTCTTCAGGTACTCGGTTTTCAGCACCAGGTTGGCCGCCAGCATCCGGACTGGATGCAGTCCATTCTCTTGAGGAGCGTTCGCTAGACGGCTGGCGATGCGGCGCAGCCGCTCGGGGCCGAAATAGAAGTCGTCTTTTCCCGGCACGATGGCGTCATAGCCGGCGCGATAGAAAAAACATCCCACATTGTCGCCAATCTCATCTGCTGGCGCCGTATCCCAATTCTTGTCCTCGAGCCGCCGCGCTTTGGAGTGGAGTTGCCAAGGTTGGTCCAAAGCGTCCCGATGCCTCCACGCGCGCGATTCCAGGGTCACGCCGAAGTTGTCGCCCATCCCGATTAACACGTCCCCACGCGGCCTGTAGTCATCGCTCAAGAACGCATCGGCCGGTGTAAAAATACTGTTCGTGCCGTTTAATACGGGATCGGACGCCGACCGCTGATTCGCCACCGTGAAGTTCTGCGGATGCGGGCAGTCCGTCTCGAAATCCGCACTTTGCCATTCCGGCAACCGGTAGTAACCCAGCAAATGGCCGGTGAAGGATATTTCGACAGGTGGAAGCGAAACACCGGGCGAAGCGCCGGCGACGGTTGCGGATTGTTCCTGTGCCGCCGCGGACATCATGAACAGAACTGGCGTGAGAAATCTCAAAGCTGCGTTCCGCACTCTCATAGCATGCTCCAAGCGAAGTGAATAGCTGAGGTCGAACTCAGCTGCCGCAGAAAGTCCAGGCCAGCAAATGCTAGACTGAGCCTTCGGTTTATGGATACGAAATTTGCTGGAGGTTTCCTTTTTGCCCACTGATCCTGTTCTGGTGGTGCACGGCGGCGCTTGGGCCATGCCGGATGACATGGCCGAAGCACACCTGCGTGGAGTGCGGGATGCGCTGGCCGCGGGCTGGCGTGTCCTGCAAGAAGGGGGTGCCGCTTTGAATGCGATCGAAGAAGCCGTCGTCGTCATGGAGGATGACGAGATTTTCGACGCCGGCCGGGGAAGTTTTCTGAATCGCGACGGCAAGGTGCAACTCGATGCTCTTCTCATGGATGGCGCGACGCTTCGAGCAGGCGGCGTGGGATGTGTGGAACGATTGCGCAATCCGATCCGCGCTGCGCGCAAGGTCCTGAGCGAAAGTCCGCATGTTTATTTCGTGGCGGAAGGCGCTGAGCGGTTTGCCGCGGAGCACGGAGTCGAGCTTTGCCGGAACGAAGATCTCGTGATTGAAAGAGAGATCGAGCGCTTGCGGCATTATCAAAGCGAGTCGGCAAGCCGCTTGTCGGGCGATGGTAAGGACCTTTTTTCTCCCGCAATTTCTCACGATACGGTAGGCGCGGTCGCGCTGGATCGCGCAGGCAATATCGCAGCGGCCACATCCACTGGCGGCACGCTGAACAAAGCTCCGGGGCGTCTGGGAGATTCTTCGTTGATCGGTTGCGGGTGTTATGCGGATAACTTGAGTGCGGCCGTGTCGACCACGGGCTGGGGCGAACCGATCATGAAACTCGTTCTAGCCAAATGGACCGCCGATCGCGTCTCGGCGGGCAATCTCCCGGAGTGGGCGGCGCAGGAGGCGATGAATCATTTGAAGCAACGCCTGAACGGCTACGGCGGCGTTATCGTGCTCGATGCGAAGGGGCATTTCGGCATCGCACACAATACGCCGCATATGGCGTGGGCTTTCAAGAGCACCAAGAACGAAGAAGCCGGAGTGGAGCGCCGTTCCTTTTAGCAATCTATCCTCGCAACCCCTGGTTTCATGTCCAAACTCTTTTCCATCTCCATTATTCAAACTCTTAGGGCACATGGCTTCCAGGCCTACCTGGCCGGGGGATGCGTGCGCGATCTCTTATTAAAGCGTGAGCCTCAGGATTACGATGTCGCGACCAGCGCAACGCCCGCGCAGGTGATGGAAATCTTTCCCGATACCTACGCTGTGGGAGAACAGTTCGGAGTAGTGCTCGTGCCGCAGCCTGAGGTAGAGACTTCGCCGGCTGCGTCCACCGTAGAGGGCGGAGTCGACCGCGAAAATTCGTACACAAAAACGAAAGCGACTGAAGTGGCGACTTTCCGCAGCGATCTCAGCTACTCCGACGGCCGGCATCCCGATGCGGTGAGGTTCAGTCTCGATCCCCGCGAGGATGCGGTGCGTCGAGACTTCACCATCAATGGGATGATGCTCGATCCGGTCACCGGCGAAGTGCTCGACTTTGTTGGTGGCCGCAAGGATCTCGAAGACGGGATCGTCCGCGCCATTGGCGATCCCAACCGCCGCTTCGGCGAAGATAAATTGCGCATGCTACGCGCGGTTCGCTTTGCTGCGCGCTTCGAGTATGCGATCGAAGCTGAGACTTTCGCGGCCATTCAACGCCAGGCGCCGGAAATTCATGTCGTGTCGCGTGAGCGTGTCCGCGATGAACTCACCAAGATGCTCACGGAAGGTCATGCGCGCCGCGCCTTTCTACTCCTCGATCACACCGGGTTGCTGAAAGAAGTCCTGCCTGAAATTTCCCGCATGAAGGGAGTTCGGCAGCCGCCGGAGTTTCATCCGGAGGGCGATGTGTTCGAGCACACGCTGCTGATGCTCGATCACCTGCCCACGGCTTGTTCGCTGACTCTCGCCTGGGGCGCGCTGCTGCATGACGTGGGAAAACCGGCGACATTTCGAGTCGCGCCGGATCGAATTCGGTTTGACGGGCACGTTGATGTGGGTGTGAAGATCGCGGAAGAAATCTGCGAGCGGCTGCGATTTTCGAAACACGACATGGGGCAGGTGCTGGCGTTGGTCGATCACCACATGCGCTTCGGCCACGTCACGCGCATGAAGGAATCTACCCTTAAGAAATTCCTGCGCTTGCCCGGCTTCGAAGAACATCTTGCACTCCATCGTGCTGACAGCCTGGCCAGTCACGGCATTCTGAGCACTTACGATTTCCTCCAGAAAAAACTTCGGGAGATTCCGCCCGAACAAGTCCGTCCGGCAGCGCTGATTACGGGCGACGACTTGATCGGCCTCGGATTCCGTCCAGGTCCGAGGTTTCGTGAAATTCTGGAAGCCGTGGAAGACGCACAACTCGAAGGGCGACTCACTACCCATGAAGCGGCGATCGAGTTTGTGAAGGGTGAATTCAAATTGTGAAGGCGAATCGTCGAAAGCCGATGAGCAAACTGGAATGCTAGAATCAGAATCTCCAACGCCCCAGTTGATGGTGAGCACAATTTTCTGCGGGAATGCACGCCAGTGAGGCGCACAAGGAAAGATTTGGAACAGGCGAACGCAGGATTAGAGAAAATTTTGATCGGCTCTCTCCGCCGAGCGCCGCAAAGCGATGCGCCGTTGCTGGCCTGGCCGCTGGTTTGCGGTTCGGCAGTTGCCGAGCGCACACACGCTGTCGATTTCTCGAACACAACATTGCGGGTTGCGGTTCCCGACGCCGGATGGAAACGTGAATTGCAAAGTCTGGCTCCTCGCTATCTCGCAATGTTAAATCGTTATGTTGGTCAAAAAATAGAGAGAATTGAGTTTGTGATTCGTGAATCTTAGAAAATGAAAGTTAAAGAAAAAGATGTTGCCTATGTTGCCGATCTCGCTAACCTGGAGCTTACCGGGGAAGAGCGAACGGGCATGGTCCGCGATTTGAACTCGATTCTCGATTATGTTGAAAGGCTGAATGAGCTGGACACGTCGAACGTAGAGCCGATGGCCCAGGTATCCGATCGCTATGGAGTCGATGAATCGAAACAGGGAAGCGACCGATTTGTCTACGCCTATCGTGAGGATGTGCTTGAAGGACTGCGAAAATCTTTGTCGCAGGAAGCGGCGCTGGAAAATGCACCCGATGCAGATGGAACGTTTTTTCGCGTGCCCAAGGTGATCGAGAGGTAGTTGTCGAGGGGCCATGCTCAGCGGCCGGTGACTAATGATGAGCGATAACCTTTGACGGCCTGATTATTCAATGAATTTAGCTTCGCTTACCATCGATATGGCCCGTTCCGCGGTGCAGGAGCGCAAGACGACCGCGCTCGCGCTGGCCGAGGAGCACTACGCTCGCATCCAGCATGAAGATGAAAAGATCGGCGCGTTTCTCACTCTGTGTAAAGAGCGCGCGTTGGAACAGGCCGATCGCGTGGACCGAATGGCCGCTGAAGGCAAAACATTGCCGCCGCTTGGCGGGGTGCCGGTCGCGATCAAAGATGTAATGTCGACGCGCGGAGTGCGCACGACCGCAGGCTCGAAAAGTCTGGAGCACTACATTCCCCCTTACGACTGCACCGCCGTGACGCGCCTCGAGGCGGCGGGAGCTGTTGTGCTTGGCAAGACCAACTGCGACGAATTTGCCATGGGATCGTCGAATGAAAATTCCGCATATCGCCCGGTACATAATCCGCGAGATTTGACGCGGGTTCCGGGAGGGTCGTCCGGTGGCTCGGCCGCAGCCGTGGCCGCGGACATGGCGGTGATGGCGCTTGGTTCAGATACCGGAGGCTCGATTCGACAGCCTGCATCTTTCTGCGGCGTGGTGGGGTTGATGCCAACCTACGGAAGAGTCTCGCGCTATGGGTTAATTGCGTTCGCGTCTTCGCTCGATCACATCGGCCCGCTGACGAAGACGGTGAAGGACGCGGCGACCGTCCTGCGAACGATTGCCGGCCGTGATCCCATGGATTCCACTTCGGCCGACGTGCCGGTGTCGGATTATGTTTCCGAACTCGACAAACCGGTGCGTGGTCTTAAGCTGGGCGTGGCCAAAGAATATTTTGGCGAAGGACTTGATGACGAAGTGCGGCAGGCGGTCGAATCGGCCATCGATACATTGAGACGTGCCGGCTGCGAAATTGTGCCCGTATCTTTGCCGCACACGCCTTATGCGATTCCTACGTATTATCTGATCGCAACCGCGGAGGCGTCGGCGAACCTCGCACGTTACGATGGCGTTCGCTACGGCTACCGGGCGCCGGGAGTGAAGACGCTCTCGGAAATGTACCGGCGGACTCGCGATCAAGGCTTCGGCGCAGAGGTTAAGCGGCGGATCATGCTCGGTACGTATGCCCTGAGCGCAGGTTATTACGATGCTTACTATTTGAAAGCGCAAAAGGTTCGCACCCTGCTCGCGCGCGACTTTGAAGAGGCGTTTCGCAACGTGGATGCGATCGTCACCCCGACCAGTCCCACGGCGGCATTTCGTTTGGGAGAAAAATCGGACGATCCATTGTCGATGTACCTGGCAGACATTTATACGGTGACCGCCGACCTGGCAGGGATTCCGGGAATCTCGATTCCTTGCGGAGTCACGAAAGAAAATCTTCCTATCGGTCTGCAAATTTTGGGAAAGCACTTTGATGAAGCGACGATCCTGCGGGTGGCGCACGCCTACGAACAGACTCAAATCGGCTCGTAGTATTTTTCTCCAGCGCAGGAGCGGCATAAAACTTGTCCGCCGTTGCGCACTTCGCGTTTAAAATTGACGCCTTCGCCGCAAGCCTCACACACAATGCGCTCGCCTTTGTATCCGGGAAATTCTTCTGGCGGTAGATTGACTCGCACCCACTGTGTGGTAAATAAGTCGTCGTCTGGAATCTCGCGGTAGGCGAGCATCTGCTGCTGATTCTTGTCGTCGATTTCGGGATGCATCTGGCGGGCGAGAACCTTCGAGGATTCCTTCGCCGCGATGCGAACGGCCTTGCCGCTATTCACATCAACGAACGTAGCCGCGACTTTTCCCCAGTCGCGAAACTTGAGCGCCCGCTTCCCCAGACGGCAGCCCGTGACTACCGCTACCGCGTCGGTCGCGCAGCGATCAATCTCCACGAAGGTGACAAGGCGCTTTCGATCTCTCCCGCGCGGATCGTCGATGCCAAGTTTTTCCAGGCCCAGCATCGCCAGCCGTACGCCGAGAACCTGGCCGGCGCAGAGGTGTCCGTGGGCTTGTTCAGCGTCAAGGAGATATTCGTCGAGGGACTTCATAGGAGCCGTCAGCTCTCGGCTATCAGCTTAGCATCTGCAAGACTATTTTCTTCTCCAGCGGACGCCGTCTTTCGTGTTCTCAATGAGAATGCCAGCCCCGGTAAGTTCGGCGCGCAGAGCGTCAGAGAGTTGGAAGTTGCGGGCGCTTCGCGCCGCGACCATCGCGGCGACTTTCCGTTCGATGTCGGCATCGGAGAGCTGACCTGACTTTATCGCGTCACGCAGTTCCGCACTTATATCTTGTTCTCGGTTTTCGCTCAAAGCCCAATCGAACACCTGCTTCATCTTAGGGGCATCGTCATCTTTGATGACGGCGAAGATCTCATCGAATTTGTCAAGGGCAGCGAGCAAGGGCGGAACGTCGCCCTCCTTAATCCCGTTTGCATCGAAAGCGGCGTTGGCGCGGCGCACCATTTCGAATATTGCGGCCTGGGCCTGGGCTGTATTGAGATCATCTTCCAGCGAGGATTTCATGCGCGCGACAGTTTCGGCTGCGAGCGACTCGATTTCGGAATTCGATCCAGGTGGAAGAGTTCCCGCACTGAGTCGCTGACGAAAATTTCGCAGCCGATCCACCGACACCGCAGCCTGTTTCAACCCGTCGAAAGTAAAATTCAACTGGTTGCGATAGGGAACCGACGACAGCAGATAACGGATGGAAGACGGCTTGTGTCCCTTCAGCACAAGATCGCGAAGCGTGTAAAAGTTGCCAAGGCTCTTCGACATCTTCTCGCCTTCGACTAAGAGGAAGCGCACGTGAAACCAGAAGCGCGCAAAAGTTTTCCCGGTAAGCGATTCGGATTGCGCGATTTCGTTTTCGTGGTGCGGAAAGACGAGGTCTTCTCCTCCGGCATGCAGATCGAAGCTCTCGCCCAGTTCCTCCATCGACATGACGGAGCACTCCAGGTGCCAGCCGGGGCGGCCGGGGCCGATCGACGTTTCCCACGACGCCTCGCCGGGTTTGGGCGCCTTCCACAGAGCGAAATCGCGCGCGCTATCTTTGTCGTACTCATCCACATCCACGCGGGCGCCGTCCAGCATTCCGCCGAAATCTTTCTTCGAGAGTTTTCCATACTCAGGGAAGCTGGCGATGCGAAAGTAGTAGGAGCCATCGTCGGTCCGATAGGCGATGCCGCGCTCGACAAGTTTCGCTACGAAATCCGCCATTTGGTTGATGTGCTCCGTCGCCCGCACCAGATGCGGCTGTTCGATGCCAATCATGGCGGAATCTTCGAGAAATGCCTTCTCATACTTCGCGGTATATTGCTGGACGCTTACGCCGTCCCGAGCCGCATTGCGGATGATTTTGTCGTCCACGTCGGTAATGTTCATCACATAACGAACTTGATAACCGGACTGCCGCAGGAATCTCTGCAGCATATCGACGGCGATGAATGTGCGAAAATTTCCGATATGGCCGTAACCGTAGACCGTGGGGCCGCACGCGTACATGCGAACCTCATGCTCGCGGATGCTGCGGAACTCCTCGATCTGCGAGGACATGGTGTTGTACAGGCGTAGGGCCATAGGCAATGTGGCGCTCAGAGAAGAACGTTCAATTCTAGGGGGACGCGCGAAACACGGTCAACTGAAGTGCGACCTGCCAAGTGACTAAAGATTAACGAGAAGGCGGCGTTCAGGTTGTGCCGGGTCGATTGAAGATTTTCAAAAGAATGTGCTACCGAACACCGGACGGCGGAGGTAGTGCGTGTGTGGGAACCCGCAGCCTCTGCTGCACCAGAAAAACATAATGCAGCGCCGAAATAACGGTAAAGGCGAAGGTGGCGCGTAAAAATACGGTACGCGTAATTGCAATCCAGCGATCTGAGCGCAATGAGCCCAGCATGACAAAGAAGACCGCCGCGATCTGGGAAAACGTATTGGCTTTACCGAAGATGCTGGGCTGAAAGTTACGCAAGCCGGCGATGGCAAACAACACCGCGCTGGCGGCCAGGATGGAAATGTCGCGGCTGAAAACCAGCACGGTAAATTTCCATGGGATCTTGTGCAGGATGGACAGTACAAGAAACATGCTGCTCAGCAGTAACTT